>Ga0210018_1000413_pt1 | contig 21568 bp, 26 predicted proteins | sample CryGeyCG2014_010_2_FD_183967 | JGI IMG/M metagenome (GOLD analysis project Ga0210018, IMG submission 183967) | Groundwater microbial communities from aquifer - Crystal Geyser CG09_land_8/20/14_0.10 (SPAdes) (version 2) | ecosystem: Environmental > Aquatic > Deep subsurface > Groundwater | place...
CTTAAGATTTAAATATTTTCCAAGCTTAATATTATCTGATTTCATATGCTTTGCTAAGAATTCTTTTAAGGCTTTGATAGTTTTTTTTGCCCTCTTGTATTTTGGGGCTTTCTGAAACTCTTTCCTTAGGGGAATTATATATTCTCTTTCCAGTACAACCTTTGATTTTTCCTCTTTCTTTGCCATTTTTATGCCTTTGTCTTGGTTCTTCTCCAGGATCTCTTTATCTCAGTATGCCTGCCAGGATGGACTCTTCTTCCTTTTCCATAAATCTTCATAACTGTCCAGAAAGGAGCCCATCTAGTCTGCTTGTGCAGTCTTGCAAGCCTCAGTTTCCTGCTTAAATGCTTGTATCTTGCCATTTTATTTTCTTATCATTTTGAATTTGTGTTTTTTTGGCTGTAATCTCATTAAAAGGTTTTTTAGTGCATCATCATCAACTGTTTTTATCTGGCTGGTTTGGATTGCCTGGCTTAGTAATATAAGCAACTGAACAGCCAATTCAGGATGTGCTGTTTTTAGGTTGCCGTATCTTTCCAATGCTTTTTTTGTTAATACCCCTTTAACCAAATTCTCAAGTTGAGCTATCTGTTGTTGTATCTCTGCTTCTTCTGAATCAAATTGTTGTTGTCCTTGAAGTTCTTCAAGTTTTTTCCTTTTAAGCTCCTCAAGATCAGTCATTTTTTTACTAGCTCATCAGCAGTTGATACATCTTCTTTGGATTGTTCTTTTTTAAGCTCTTTCTTAGGCTCATCTTTTTTTTCTTCAACCTTATTCTCTGCTTTAGCTTCAGCAGGTTTTTCTTCTGCTGGTTTTTTGATTTCTTGTGACTGTTTAATTTTAATATTCTGTTTTTTTAATTCTGGTTTTTTCTCAACCTTTTCTGGTTGTTTGATTATTTTTTCCTCTTGTTCTTTATCAACTTTCTCTGCTGGTTTATTTTCTTTAACCTCAGCAGGCTTTTTTGGCATTGTTTGTGGTTTTTTGCCAGAAATCTGTGCAGCAACCTTGTCAAGAATAGATGCTCCTTTTGGGGCAATTATCCTTCCTTTGTGGACTCCTTTTTCTGCTTTTTTTACAAGTCCTGCCTCTTCAAGCTGTTGTAATACTGTTCTTATTATCTTTCCAGAGCCACTGTAAAATTTCTCTGGCTTAACCCCTCTGTTTTTTTTGCCGCCATATTTTGTTCTTAGCTTTGATACTCCTATTGGCCCAAGTTTATGGGTTGTTCTTAATATAGCAGCAGCTCTTACATACCACCAATCATCTCGTGCTGGAGCTCTCTCTTTGTGAGCGCCTGTCTTAACAAACTCTGTCCATGCAGGAGGCTTTATAAAGGGTATTTTTTTCAATTCTAAGGCTGTTTTTTCTATTAATTCGTTCTGAGGAACATTATAAATGTCTTTCATTAAAATCACTCCATTATTCAACCGTTTTATTTAAAAATAATGGCTTAAAAGTTCTTAATTAGCTTTTTAAACAAATTAGTTTAAAACAGAACCATTAAACCTATTAAATAAACCTTATTTAATATTGTGCTCTAGAAAACCAGAAAACTAGGATTCTTTAAAAAGCTTGTGTTTGTTAATTGAATGGAAATAACAAAAGGAGGAGGTAAAGAAATGAAAAACAAAAAGTTTATAAGAAAAGAGTTTATAAAGTAATAAAAAGAGGTTTGTTATGTTAAAAAAAAGAACCGAGATAAGCACTTTTGAGTTAATGGTGCTGATAGTTGGATGTGCAGCAGTTATTCTTGGATTTAATCTTATTAACAGGGTTTACATAACAGACTATGCTATGAGCTGGCCAATGGTTATCTCAATATTCACATGGCTCATACTTCTTGTTTTGTTTATTCTTCTAAGCATAAATGTTGATTCCACCAAGCAAACCCTAAAAGAAATAACAGAAATAAAGGATATCCTCAAGAAACTAACTCAAAAGAAGGAATAAGCTTGAGTAGTTAGATAAATTTAATTCTTAATATCCTCTAAGTTGATTATTGCCTTATTTATCTTTATAGAATCATCCAATGCTATCCTGGGGCAGGCTGTGTTTACAAAGCATTCAACAAATGGAAAGTTCTCCAACTGATTAAAATCTATTGTATTGAAAACAAGGAAGTAAAAGTTCTTGTCCCTGAATTTGTTTTTTAGCTCAAAGGCCTTTTTTAGCTGTTCCTGGCCTGGCTTTGTTGTTACAATAACCCCTATTTCTTTTGAGCTGAGAAATTTAATTAATGCCCCTTTGTTTTTTTTGTTTATTTTTTCAGCTTGTTCTCTATCTATTTTATTAAATTTGTTAGTTAATGGATTAAATATAAAAACATCTTTTTTTGTTTTTAATGAAATTGCAGTTGGATGAAACAGGCCAGAGCCAATGTAAAGAAAGGCATCAACTTTATTATTAACAGATAATGCAGAATTAACATCGCATCCAAGAACCTGGGCTTGATAAGCTGCATGTTTTCCTTTACCAAAAAATACCTTTTTGCCTTCTTGTTCCAATTGCAATTTAATCTCCTTAACCTGTCCAATGAACTGCACTGTTGTAACTAATCCTATTTTTTCAGGCAGTTTTAAAACATGTTTTCCAATAAAAACAGCTTTATTGTATCTTGCTTCAACAAACATTAGCTTCATATTTTAAAGAAAAAAGTTTTGTTTTTAAATATTATCCTATTTTAATATGTCATAAAAGGCATCAAATATTGGCTTGTCTGTTGTTATAATGTGGAAGTCAACTCCAAGCTCATCGCATAGTTTTGCTATCTTTGATATATGGCTTTCAAGCCTTTGCTTATAACCAATTCTAAGCCTTGGATTTATATAAGTCCTTAGTATATTCTTTGTTTCAGAGTCCTTAAGCCTGAAATCCCCGCTAAACAAAAGCTCTCTCTCAACAGGATCCAAAACCTGTATTATCTTCATATCATGTTCCCCGAGCATAAAAAGCCCTCGTTCTATTTCATCAATATTAAACAAAAAGTCAGATATTATTACAACAAGAGCCCTTGAGCCAATCATCTTCTTGTATTTAATCATGGCATCCTTAAATTTTGAAAAACCAATCAGCTTTATATTGTTCAGATGCTCAACCATTTCTGCAAGATGTCCCATGCCTCTTTTTGACTTAAATGTTTCAAGTTCCTCTGAAAAGGTTGAGAACTGGAATTTCTCATTTTCCTTCATTGTAAGATAAGCCATTCCAACACCAAGCATAGAAGAATAGTCAAACTTTGTAATACCCTTGCCAAAGTTCATGCTAGCGCTATGGTCAACTATTATATGGGTCGTAAGGCTTTTATCTTCCTCATATCTCCTGATGTAAAGGTCGTCTGTCCTTGCAAATATCCTCCAGTCTATTGACCTGAAATCATCTCCTGTAGAATAAATCCTGTGGTCTTTTATTGTTATGCCCCGGCCATGTATAACAGAACGCCTTGAGCCAGTATAGCTTGACGTAACTCTTTTCTTTATAATAAGGTTAAACCTGTCAAGCTGAGACAAAAACTCTGTTGTTATCATTTTACCTTGTTTAAGATCTCCTTTATTGCATCATCTGTTGACATCCCTTTTCTTTCAGCCTCAAAATTTAGTATTATCCTGTGCCTTAATATTGGATAAGCCATTGCATCAATATCCTCTTTGCTTACATAGTTTCTTCCCTTTACAACAGCTCGTGCTTTTGATGCAAGAACAAGCCCAATAGAGGCCCTTGGCGATGCCCCATATTCTATTAGGTTAGGCCTTTTTCTTGTTTCAGTGACTATATCCACAATCCTATGCTTTAGGTCATTTGCTATTGGAACTTGCCTTACTAGGGTTTGCATATGTAAAAGGTGTTCTTTATTTAATAATACCCTTACTTTCTGGTCTTTAAGCTCAAATGCATATTTATTTACTATTTCAATCTCCTCATCATAGCTTGGATACCCAATCTTGATCTTAAGCAAAAACCTGTCTGCCTGGGCCTCTGGCAAGGGGTATGTCCCTTCCTGCTCAATAGGGTTCTGTGTTGCAAGCACAAAAAAAGGCATGTCAAGCTTGAATGTTGTATTTCCAACAGTAACCTGCTTTTCCTGCATTGCCTCAAGCAAGGCAGACTGTGTTTTTGGCGTTGCTCTGTTGATCTCATCTGCAAGCACAATGTTTGCAAACACAGGCCCTGGCTGGAACTTGAAGTTCCTTTTGCCGGATGTCTCCTCAATAATATATGTGCCTGTTATGTCAGATGGCATTAAGTCAGGGGTGTTTTGTATTCTGCTGAACTTAAGGTCCATGAGCTGTGCCATTGTTTTTATAGCCAGGGTTTTTGCCAGGCCTGGATAGCCCTCAAGCAGTGCATTTGAATCACATAATACTGTGATAATAATCTGCTCAACAACCTCTTTCTGCCCAACAACTATCTTACCTATCTCTTTGTATAAGCTATCAAAAGTTTCCTTATATTTTTCCATTCTTAATACACCTCATTTTTAGTTTAAGTTTTATTCTTTTGCAAGCTTTAAAAAATATGTTTTTACAAGCTCCTGCTGCTCTTCCTTGATTTTTTCCTCATAAACATCAGCTGTTGCTACAAATACCTCATCTGGGAAAAGCTCATCAAACTCCCTTCTTTCAGGCTCTTTTACATCATCGAGGTTTATCTCATAGCCAGCCTGCTTTATCATCATATCAAGCATTTCATCACCCATCTGGGCAATATAAGCATCACCAAACACGCTTTCACTCTCTCCAGAGCCAGCTATTCTCTCAAGGCCCTGTTTTCCAGAGCCTGTTTCATTGCCGCCAAGGCCATATATAAAATCAACAGCAGTATTTGCTGCATCTTTGAAATTAAATGACAAGTCAAACTGTGCTGAAAATATTATTAAAAAGCATAGGACTATGCTTAATAATATTTTGTAAGACTGCTTTTTCTGATTAAAAAAAGATGCAACCTCTACTTTTTTAATATCCCTTATAATATCTTCTTTCAGCTCGTCAACAACAGGATTTTCCAATCTTATGTTGTCTCTCGCTGTTCTGAGCCTTTCATTAAGAAGAGGATATTTTTTTTCAACAGTTATTAGGTGTTTTTCCATGATGCCTTTATACAAGCTAATTATAAAATATAATGCTGCTGGAACTAATGCATATGCCTGATAAAAATCAAACAAAGACAGGACAATATAAATAACTAAGAATATCAGAAGCGCATTTAAAAAACTGTTAAATAATATGATGTTGCTGAATGTAAAATTTATTTCCTTTAAAACCTTATTAAATTTTTTCATTTTTTATGGGCATGCGCATAGGCTTGCTATTTCATCATCTAACCTAGATATATCTGCTCTGAGTCCTGATATTGTTGCCATAGCAGCATTAAGCTCTGTTTTTGATATGCTAAGTTCTGCTTGTGCAGTGGCCAGTTCTGCCCTTTTTTGAACTAATTCGCTTGTTTTTTCTGCCAGCTGTTTTTGCAGAGTTGCTTTTTGATCTTCTAATTTTTCCTTTTCAGTTTTTAGGTCTGTGTACTGCGTGCTTAGCTCTTTCTCTCTTTCTTCCTTAATATTAAGCTCCTGGCTTGTCTGCTCAAGCTTTGTCTTTTCAGTGCTTAGCGTTGATGAAATATTCCTTAAGTCATCAAGTTTTAGTTTGTAATCCATATACAGGTCCTTAAATGTTGTCTGGTAGTAAATGCTTAAGCCAGCAAGTGACATTAAGGTTGCGATTAATAAGAAGAAAAAACCAAAGTTCACATTTCTTTTCATGTATGCCATATTATCAACCTATTATTAATTCTTACTTATATAGATTTCCTATTTTCCATAATTCTCCTTACACAGACCTCTAATAGAAATATGCACAATGCTGTTAAAACAAGCATCCATGTGTAGCTTTTTTCATCTATATTTTTTCTTTTTGAGTTGTCTATAATAAACTTCACTATTGCTGTTGTGTTGTCCTTGTCAAAAATTCTTCCGTTTGTTATGCTCACAATGTCTATGAGCTCAGGATTTACTCCAAGCTCCTCATATTCTCTCTTGTAATTAACAGCCATTGATGCATCAAAAAAATCATGAAATCCTGCTGCTTTTGGAACAAAGCTTGCCATGTAAAGATTTTGGTCTATCTTTGAAAATATGAAATCATTAAGCACTGGCTCTGATTCTGAAATAACAGTTATCTGGGCAGCATCATCAATTCTTGAGTCCTTGAGCTTTACATCAAACTTCTTGTTCCTGCCTGGATCACTTATTGCCCAGTTAACTATCCTGGTTATAAGCTTTGAGTTTTCCTTGTTTAAGAGCTGGCCTGCCCATACCTCTGGGTCTGTTGTTAAGGCAGCAACTCTTCCAAGGCCAAAGCGCCATATAGTAACTATAGGGTTTGTATTTTGGGTTGCTATAAGCATTCTTGCAGAGCTCTTTGGAACAACCTGGTTAAAGCCTGTTACCTTTGCACTTAAGCCCAGATTTTCTGTTATAAAATGGTTTGAGTCAATTATCAAGAGGCCCATAACATCAGTTTCCTCATCCTCATACTCCCTGCTGAAAATAATATTTAGTCTCTGCGCCTCTGTCGGCTCAAAATATACACCCTGGCCCTTTAATGCCAACTCTTTCATAAACTCTCTGTTTGTGTCAAAGCCAACACCAATAGCATATGTTTTTATTCCCTGAGCTGTCATTGATTTTGCCCTTGAAATTGCCTCTTGCGGGTATTGTGTTATTCCATCAGATATGAGAACAATATTCTTGCTTCCCTTTGCAGACCTGAGCATCTGCTCTGCCCTTATAAGCCCAGCAGAAACAAAGGTTCCTGCATTATAGCCCCCGCATTGTGTGGTTGCTATTGTGTAGTTTATGTCTGGCTTTTCCATTATTGGCGAAAGAGGGGATATGACATAGGAATTAAAATCAAAGCTTACAACGCCTATCTTGTCTTCAGACCTTAAGCCGCCAACAATCTGTGTTGCAACTGCTTTTTCAACATCTATTTTTGTATTTGTGCTTCCAGTGCCAAAAACCGAGCAGGTTGTTCCTGAAACATCAATTATAACTACGATGTTCATTCCGCTCTCATCTTCCTTGCCAGCAAGGCCTACCTTAACAGGCAGAAGTGTTTCAAACACTGAATTTTCATAGTTGCCGTAGTCAAATGAGTTATCACCTCCGATGACCACAAGCCCGTTTCCATCTGTAACATAATTGGTTAAGAGATCTGTATTTTTTTTGAGCCAGCCTTCATCCATGTTATACAAAACAACAGCAGAATATGGTTTAATGTCATCCGGCATATAGCTTTTTTTTGTAACATCATAAACAGTCTCCATGATTTTTGTTATCTTTGCATCCTCTTGCGAGACAAAGAGTATCTTTGGCTTTGGCAGAACATGGATTGTCTTGTAGTAAACATTGTTCTGCATAAAATAATCATCTACTATTATTGAAGCAGTTATTTTATGATAACCTGTATCCAGCATCTGATTGATCTCAAATATTTTGGTTCCACTGGCCTGCTCATCTATCATGACATTATCATCAAGCATAACTCTAATATTATAATTCAATGATGCAGGACCAATTTGCTTTACATCAATATAAAATAAGGCCTCTGTTCCAAATATCAGTTCAGATGGGCCGTCAATTGTCACAGCAAGGTCTGTTTTTACTGGGTTAATATTTAATGAGCTTATTGTTGTGTTTAGTGACGATGCCAGCATCATAACATCACCCAAATCAGTTCCCTTGTTATTGTTTCCGTCGCTGATTAACAATAGGTTGTCATTTCCCTTCATGTTGTTAAGCAGGCTGTCCCCTATTGCTGATGATTCTCCATGAGCAATGTATTTTATTGTTGTTGGAATCTCTTTTTCCAAACTAGTTTTCAGTTCAGAGGCAATGCCCTGTTCAAAGAGTTCAAATGATGTTGAGTTGTCTGCAAGTATTGTTAAAGAGGGATCGCCCTGGACAGTTTTCTCCTCCAGGCTGAATGGCGATGCTATTGCTATTATTAAAATTGTAAAAATCAGGCATCTTGACATTGCTATTAATACTCTTGAAAGCTTCTTGCTTTTTTCATGCTCTTTTTTTTCTTTTTCTGTTGAAAACCTGACAAAGGTTTTTCTAATAAGAATAATGATTATAATTATTGCAGGCAGGCATAAATATAATGCATATGGATTCCTGAAGTATATGATTATAGATCACCTCTTACTTTTATATAAAAAATTTCAAACAACATAATCAGGATTGCAAAAATAATCAGATAAAGGTCAAGGTTTATAACAACCTTTTCTTCAGATATGCCTGAAACAAAACCTGTTTCATCAAGAACTATTGTTTCCTTTGCTATGTCTGATTCATATTCATCAAGAAGATTTACTGCAATCTTATTTCCATTGTCATATACTCCTACTTTATCCAATAATGGCTTTTCATATATCTTAAAATTATAGTTATTTATATCCCCTGTTTCAGCAAGAAAATTCAATAGTTCATTCCAGAATATTGGGTAAGATGTCTGTGTTTTGAAATCAGACTGTTCGTCTAAAATTCCATAATAAACTACATTGCCTTTTCCCCTGTTTCCAAGAGCAAGCAATGGGCTTGAGTCATCTGCCTCAATAACAGAGATTGTGCTGTTTTTTGGAACTGTTTTAAAATAGTTTCTTAAGGTTGCAAAGCATTTATTGTTCTCAAACTGTTTTGTGAATTCATTTATGACCTTAACGCAGACTTTTGTATTATTGGCTTTTTCATTTAATTCAACAGGCAGAACCCATGATATACCTATTTGATTTAAATCCTCTTGTGCTGTGATTATAAGGCTTTTCCCGTTTACTACTTCTCTTGATATATCTTCAAGTGTTCCAGGAAGAATAAGATTTCCGTCTATATCATTTATTATTATAATCTCATTAGATTCAATGCCCTGGACTATTGGCGGTTCTGTAATCTGGAGATTAACATCCTTTGATGACTGCAATGCCTTCATAAGATAGCTTGTCTTTGCATTTGTTATCAACAGAACATCAATTTGTTTTTTTTCAGGAGCACTTATGTAAACAGTATTGTCAAGCTTGAAATCGTCGTCTGAATTTATTCTGATCTCGCTAAGGCCAGTAGGAGTCTCAAAATTAAATATTTCTGTTGATTGTGCTGTTATTTTTTTTGATTTTGTTTCCAGAGCATTGCCATCTTTAACAAGGGCTGCTGTTATTTCTGCATCATCATCAAAATTTTTCACATATGCCACTATATCATACTTGTTAACTTCCAAATCAATGATTCCTATGTTTTTTGCATTGTTCCATGTGCTTACAAACTCAACATCAATGCCCTTTGATGATAATATTCTTTTCGCTTTTAATAATTCATTTACATCCTCTACTATAAAATCACTTATCACAACTATTCTTCCCTTTCTCTCTCCCAGCAGGGATTCTGCTTCATACAAGGCGCTTTCAATATTTGTTCTTGTGTCTTTTGGCTCTATTGTCTCAAGTAGTGATAATGCCTGATTTTTTGTTCCATCTTCTAAAATTGTTTCAGGGCTTTCAGAAACAACTATTATGCTTACCTTGCCTTCCAGATAGTCTTTTGCTATGTTTATTGAGCTTTCAAATCTTGTTTTGCCGTTAACCATTGTTTGCGAGCTTGCGCTTGCATCAATTATAATAACACTGTTTTGCGATGTAACTGTTTCTGAGGTCATTATGTAGGGAGAGGCAATTGAAAAAGCCATTAGTGACAATGCCAGTAACTGCAACAGAAACACAAGATTTCTCAGCAATTTCTGGAAAAAGGAATGCTTTGTTGTATCTTTCTGGTTTTTTATCAGAAACATAAGAGAAGGGATAACTTTTTCAACTGGCTTTGGTTTTCTCAAATAAATTATTATCAAAGGTATAAGGCTTAGAAAAGCATACAAACCAAGGGTATTAGCTAGCTGCATCAGGCACCTCTTTTATGAACATATTATGATTTTTAAAACACAGTCTATATTTAAATATTCACTTTTTCAGAACAAATTTTTATAGTGGGTTTAGGGCATATTTTAAAATCATTAAGAAAGGGTTTAGTTTTTTAAAATAAGAGAATTTTTCAAAATCATCTGAATTAACATTTTCAGGAATGAAATAATCCCCTAAAACCTGCCCTTTCATCTGTGCAAACCTGAATTTGTCCATGATCTCATCAATCTTATGGTTGTCTAAGACAGGAGAGTCATAGTATTTTACTTCTCTTGGAGGTGTGTTAAAACCTACAGACATTTTGGGGAATATCTTCTTTTCATTATTAAGCATATAATCATTATAGTCAAACTTAAAGCCTGAATAATATGTCTGCTGGTATATTATGCTCTGAATCAATGAAATATAATCTTTTTCCCATCTTTTGAATGTCTTTTTATTATCAACTTTGGGCAATTCTTCTAAATCCTTTTTTTCTTTTAGTAATTCTTTTTTATTGATTATTTTGATGGGATCTTTATTCTGCTGTTTTTTTATCTGTTCGATTATTTCTATTAATTCAATAATATCTTTAGTTTTTTTATTACTTATTGATTTGCGATTTTCCTTGATATTGTTAGTTTTTTTATTCTTTTTTAAGCAAACTGTTTTATGGCTTTCTTTAATCTTGTTGGATATCATATCCAACAGAAAACTATAAATATTATATAAGGTTTTTGTTTTTTATGGTAAGCAACATAACCCACTATGTAAAAACAGATATCATAAGGGCGTTTCTGCTGATAAAAGAAAATGTAAGCAGGAATGAGCTTGTTAGTAAGCTCGCGTTGGGTGAGGGAAGTGTAAGGACAATTTTGGATGTTCTAAAGGACAAAAATTTAATTTATTCTACAAAGAAAGGGCACTCATTAACTGAAAAAGGGATTTTGGTCTTTAAAAAAATAGAAAAAAGCATATCAGTTAAAAAATTAATTTTAGGAGCTTTTTACCCTGGTCTTGAAAAAGCAATTGTCTTATTAAACAAAACAGATAACAACATAAAAATAAGTTTTGAGCAGAGGGATATTGCTGTTAGGCAGGGAGCAGAAGGTGCTGTTATCCTAAAATTTGACAAAGAGCTTTATATCCCCAATGCAGATATTAATTTTAAGGAAAATTACAAAAAAGCATATGATGAAATCCTAAAACGCTTTGATTTCAAAAAAGGAAACATTTTGATTGTGTGCTTTGCAAAGTCCTTAAGAAATGCAGAGAACGGCGCTTTGGAAATTGCTTTAAGCATGAGCAAAGAGTTAAATAATTTAATAAAAATGTTTATTCCTTGAATTTATGAAGATTTTTTATTTCATAAGCGCTTATCTTGTTTTCTAAGCTGCTCTTATCCGAGCTTATTTTAATTAAAAAGTATGTGGCAATATCAAACCCAGCTGCGGCTGCCAAATCATTTGTAAAGTTGTTATACAAACTTTTGTTGAAGGCATCATTTAAATGAAGTATAACATTTAAAAATGGTGTTTCTTTTGCCTCGTCTGTTATTTTTAAATAAAAGTTAGAACTTATGTTATTAATTTGGCCAACAAAATAATCCCCAAACCATCTATACATTTTAAAATCCTTAAAATTTTTTAAGGCACTATACCCATTATGCACTGCAAGAGCTCCTGTCATTAAACCAGATAGTTTGTATAAAAGTCTGTTTTTTGCCATATTTTTAGGAGAATACACTCTTATTTAAATACTTTGTTTTATAATCACTCTAAAGTAAAAAATAGAACTTATTAGTATGATTTGCTGAAATAAACTTTGTATTTAGCTTTTTTTCCGCATTTAACACATTTTCCGGATTCTTTATCAGACTTTATGCATCTTGATGTTGCGCCATCTGATTCAAATTTGATTGACTCTTCGCATTCTTTTTCTCCGCAGAAAAAGGCTTTTGGTATTTTTTTTGCTTTTATTGCCTTTAAAAAATCATTCCAGTTATCAACCTCAACAATGTTTTTATTGAGGAAGTTCTTTGCTTTTGTGAAAAGGTCTTTCTGGATTTCATCGAGGGTTTGCCTGACTTTTTTATTTAATTCTGCTGTTTTTACAAATTCTTTTTCCCCTGTATCCCTTCTTACCAGAACAACCTGGTTTTTCTCCAGGTCTTTTGGACCGAGCTCTATTCTCAATGGAATTCCTTTTAATTCCCATTCATGGAATTTCCATCCAGGAGAGTATTCATCCCTTTTGTCTATTTCAATGTTGTATTCCTTTAGCTTATTCTTTATTTCCTCTGCTTTTTTCAATATCTTTTCTTTTGATTTGTCAAAAAGGATTGGAATGATAACTGCATGAATTGGGGCTATTTTTGGAGGAATTATTAATCCTTTATCATCTCCGTGCACCATTATTATTGCTCCAATAAGCCTTGTGGTTATTCCCCATGAGGTCTGCCAGGGGGTATGATATTTTTCATCTTTTCCCAGAAATCTTATCTTAAATGCCTTTGCAAAGTTCTGCCCAAGCATATGGCTTGTTCCCATCTGCAATGCCTTGCCATCTGGCATAAATGCTTCAAGAGCCATTGTGTAAACAGCTCCTGCAAACTTTTCTTTTTCTGTTTTTTTGCCAGTTAAAACAGGGATTGCAAGATAATTTTCCATTAAATCCTTGTACATGTAAAGGATATCCATAACTTCCTTGTCTGCTCCCTGTTCTGTTGCATGAAGAGTATGGCCTTCCTGCCATAAAAATTCCCTTGTCCTTAAGAATGGCCTTGGATATTTAAATTCCCATCTCACAATATTGCACCATTGGTTTATCAGTAAAGGCAGGTCTCTCCAGGATCTTACCCAGTTTGCATATGACTCGCTTATTATTGTCTCTGAGCTAGGCCTTATAGCAAGCCTTTCTTTCATCTTTGTATTTCCGCCATGGGTTACCCAGGCTACTTCTGGTGCAAAGCCTTCAACATGCTCTTTTTCTTTCATCAGAAGGTGTTCAGGTATAAACATAGGAAAATAGGCATTTTTGTGGCCGGTCTTTTTTATCATACCATCAAAAACTTTTTGTATGTTTTCCCAGATAGCATATGAATTAGGCCTCAAGACCATGCAGCCGGATACAGAGCTATAGTCTGCAAGCTCTGCCTTTTGAACAACTTGTGTATACCACTCACTCAGATTATCGCTTTTCTTTACATTCAGTCCGAGTGTTTCCTTTTTTTCGGCCATATTTACTCTAATTTGCCTTTTATTTAAAATCTTTTTGTTTTAGCTGCAAATTTATCAAGAAGCTATGGGGCTGCTGAAACTTTTAAAGCACTTGCGAGCGAAGCGAGCGTGAGGGACTTCAATTGCAAAGCAATTGAATGTCGCTCCTGCGTGCCAGCTTAGCAAGAAGCTGTGGGGCTGCTGAGACTTTCGAAACAATTGCACTTTTTTGCGAGCGAAGCGAGCTAAGGGGGTTTGGCTTTTAAGCAAAATCCTCTATGCGTGCCAGCTTAGCAAGAAGCTGTGAGCAACCATTTGTCGAACTCAGGTCGCCACGTCCCGAACGTGGGGTACTACCACTATATTACAGCCCCACAAAGCAGAGGAATTCAACAAGTTTTAAATATCTTGCTTATTATGTTTCTTAATATACGCGGGAGTGGCAGAGCGGTCAAATGCGCAAGGTTCAGGGCCTTGTCCCTTAGTGGGTACGCGTGTCCGAATCACGTCTCCCGCATCTTATCCCATTATCTGCTCTTCTGCTTCAGACTCAAGAATTATCTCTTCAACATCAACTTTTTTTGCTGTTATTTTTTTCTTTATCTTAAGGTAAATCAAATAAGTCAATGCAAAGCCAAGGAACATTGTAACAGGATAAGACCACCAAAGCCCTATTGTTCCAAGCCCAAAAGCAAATACAAGCAAATATGCAGCAGACAGCCTGAAAATAAAATTGTGTACCATGCTTACAAACATGGCAATCTCTGTTCTTTTTATTCCCCTGAAAAACCCTATGAGAATATGCCTCCCAAAATCAAGGACAATAAAAAGTGATATAATCCTTAAAAATAAGGTTCCAATATTAATAACATCAGCCTCAGATGTAAACACATTTATTATCTGCCTTGAGAATATGAAAGTTGAAAAGCTTATGAATAACACAATAGGTGAGCCAACCTTTAAAGATTCCATTAATGAGAGGAATATTCTTTTTAGGTTTCCAGCTCCAAAGTTTTGGGCAACTACTGTTGATACAGCAACAGATATCCCTAATGAGGGAATCATAAAAAAACTAAAAAGCCTTGTTACTATTCCAAATGCTGCAAGTGTTACAGTTCCAAGCGCACTTACCAATGATGTTAGTATAAACACGCTTATAGATATTGAGCTCATTTCAATTGATGTTGGTATTCCAAGCTTTAGAAGCTCTTTTACTATTTTTAACCTTGGCTTTACAAAACTAAAATCTATTTTTATCCCATAAGTGTTCTTAATCAGATGGTATATGGCAAAAAAGCTTGCAACTGCTCTTGATATAACTGTAGCAAGTGCAGCTCCAAATATTCCCATTGCAGGGAACGGTCCAATTCCAAATATCATCAAAGGGTCGAGTATTATGTTTAGAATAACTGACATCAATACAAACTTCATTGGTGTTTTTGTGTTTCCAATGGCCCTTAATGCTGCCTCAAAAACATAGTAAGGTATCATAAGCACTAACCCAACAAATATTGTCCTGAGGTAGATAACAGCGCTGTTGAATACCTTTGGATCAGAGCTTAATAATGATAAAATCTTTGGCGTAAAAATAAAACCCAGAACTGAAACTGCCAACACAACAAGAAGCAAAAGAACAAATGTCTGCGTTGTTATCAGGTTGATTTGTTTATTGTCTTCATCTTTTTTTGTCTTAAATGCCTTTCCTACTGCATGGGCTATCAATATAGACCCTCCAACACCTACTCCCATTGAAAGGGATATTATAAGGAAGACAATTGGAAAACTGATTGTAACTGCTGCAATTGCATAGCTTCCCAGCCTGCCAACCCAGAATGTGTCGGTTATGTTGTAGGTTGACTGGAGGAAGTTTGATATCATCACAGGAACAGAAAGCCTTAGAATGACTTTCTTCAAGTCTCCATTAAGAATCTTTTCAGTATCTTGCATTTGTTTTTGTGGAAAACATCTTGCTTAAATAACTTTTGGGAAAAAGAAAGCCTTTTATATTTAGGATTTTTAATTTAGTTTATGTATGATAAAAACAAGGCACATTATGTTGTTGTAACAGGGATAATCATCAAGGAAGGGAAATTCCTAATAACCAAAAGAGCTCCAACAGAAAAGGCATTTCCAAATGAATGGACAGTACCAGGGGGAAAACTTGAACTGGATGATTATTCAAAAAGAACAAAAGATACTTCTTCACATTGGTATAATATTCTTGAAAACCTTCTTAAAAGGGAAGTTATGGAAGAAACCGGACTAAAAATAAAAAATATCAGGTATTTGACAAGCCTTGCTTATGTTCGCTCTGACATGATTCCAACACTGATTGTAAGTCTTTATGCAGACTATCTTGATGGGGAAGTCAGGCTTTGCCCTGCTATGACAGAATATGCATGGGTAACTCTTAAGCAAGCAAAAGAGTATAAGTTAATTGAAGGGATATACGAAGAGATGGAGATGCTTGACAAGGTTATAAAAGGAAAAGAGTCTGGTGAATGGAGTAAAAATTCTTGATTATTTAAGGAGGTTTTTTTCTGATTCTTTTTATTAGTAAGATAGATTATGTTTATGATTTAAAACCAGTTCCTTCACTTCTTTGATAGTGAGAACCTAATTCTTTTGAACCATAGCTTCTTTTTGTTCCATCTGGAAAAAAGTATACTGAAGCGAAAGCAAGTAATCCTCCCTTTCTTACATTTTCTTGAAATTTATATAAAAATGGGTGTGCTGTAACATTTCCACAGTATCCAGGATCAATCCAGCCTGCATTAAGGGCATTATTTTGGATTAATAAAAATTCAGGATTAGGTCTAAACATTCCTGACTTTTGGTGTATAGGAAAGTGATGATACAGTTGTAATCCAATCTTATTGCTCAATTTAATCTTTTCTCTTGAAGATATAATCACTGCTTCATCAACTTTTTGGATATAATTTTTATCTAGTTTTATTTCCTGATACAGTTCTTTATTTGAGTATTGTTTTTTTGTGTCTATTGTGCCTATATTCCTCTTAAATTTAAGTAATTTTTCCCCAATTTCTAAAATTAGAAATTCATCTTTAAATATAGGTTTGGGTTGTATTTCAATAAACTCCTTCACTTCCTCAAATTCTTTTTCATGTCTAATAAGATGACCATGGCAAAATTTATCCATTAAATCTTTATTGTTCAATGAAAAAAATAATTGTGCAAATTTGTCTCCGCAATAAAGCCTTATAGGATTAGGATTTTTGTTCATTAATGATATGTAATAACCTTTTCCATCTTTATCGAGGTATGGGACAGTATAATTTAAAAAACTCATTCTTCCACGACTGCTTTTTAAATCATAGAAGGAATAAATATTTTCATAATCAAATTTAATACCTTCCAATATCCTTATTTCCATATGCGCATTAGGTGGAACATCAAAGGCTTTTCCTTTTTCATATTCAATAAATTTACTAAATTTGACGCCTGGGTCTAAATCAAAATTTCCTTGCTCTCTCAGAAGTTTAAAATATTCCGATTCTTTTATTTTTGCTTCATCATCCCATATTCTCGCAGAACCTATTCTTACATCTAGACTTGCGGGTTGTATTTGTTCAGGATTAATATTGCTATCTATTTCTATTACACCCTCATATAATGCCTGTTCTATTCCTTTATCAGATAAGATATTATCAAACATAACAAATAAACATAAAGAAGGAATATATAAAATTATCTATTAAAGAGTAATAAATAAATTATTTTTTCATGTAGAATTCTTTTTTGTTTTTTTGGAATTTTTCAATTGCATATCTTAGCATTGTCCTTGGCATTTCTCTGCAATGCTTTTTTAGGAATTTCTCTTCTGTTTTTTGGTCTTTTTTGCCTATTTCCCTCAGCATCCAGCCAACTGCCTTATGGATTAAGTCATGCTTGTCTTTTAGAAGAATTTCTGAAATGTTTAGTGTATCCTCAAACTCATGGTTTTTTATGAAAGTATATGTTGAAAGAATTGCTATTCTTTTCTCCCATAGGTTTTTTGATTCTGCTAGCTTGTAAAGTATTTTCTTTTCTTTTGGATTATCAAGGATATAGGCTCCAGGAATCTTTGGCGCAGACAAGTCAACAAGGTCCCAATTGTTTATGTTTTTTGCATTTTGAAGGTAAAACTCAAAAATTTCTTTTTTTAGTTTATTATTTCCCCTTTCAAATTTACTGATTAAAATAAACAGGGAAGTAAGGCGATATTCATGTATTTTGTTTGATAGAAGTTCCTGTATCTCATTTAACTGAAGCTCTGGATATTTTTTTGCGGTTTTTCTCTGGTCTGGAACAACAATCCCTAAAAAGATATCATCTTCACCATACTGCCCTTTTCCAGTCCTGAAAAACCCGGATAAGAGTTTTGCCTTTTCAGGATTTGCAAGTTTCTGCAAGTCTTTTTTAAGTTGATTTAACATTTTAAAATTATTTCTTTTTTTCCAGAGTTTCTATCCTGTAGCTTAGTCTTAATACATCTGAATAGACAATGCCCAGTGCAAAGATTAAGAAACTCTCAAGAGAACTTGTTAGTCCAGTCAAATAGGCAATTAGCCCCACTAAGAAATAGCTTAAGCTAATTATGAGAATAAAAGCCTGTCTTTTCTTTGGAAGTTTTCTAAAATGTTTGTCAATTATATCCATTTTCGTTGATTAAAATAATTATTTTCATTTAAATAATTTAGTATTTTTTCAAATGCCTGCTTTAGTTTTGGAAACTCTTCAAAATATTTTTCCTTTTCATTTCTTAAAAATTTCTCAGTCCAGCCTTTCCAGTCTTTTTTATAGTCTAATTCATGGATCTCTGCATCAAGCTTGTCAATTGCCTGGGCAAATTTTGCCTCTTTTGTCTTGTTTTCCTCAAACTCATTAACTAAATTCAAAAATTTTGCTTTTAATTTCTTGGGAATTTCATTTTTAAGCTTATTTAATGCCTTTAGTTCTCTCTCCTTTTGGTCTTTTCTTTCCTGTTCTTTATGGATGGGTGTGTCTCCTGCCTCAATCTCTACAATATCATGATACATCAGCAGTTCATATACTTTTAATCGATTGAGCTTAACGTCTGTAATGCTTAAGAAATAATCAGCTAAGATTAAACAGCTCCAGCTGTGCTCTGCAGCGCTTTCTTTCCTGTTCTCAACAGAATTAGCCCTGTAAACCTTTTTGAGTCCATACAGTTTTCTTAATTTTATGATTTCTTCCATTTTAAGCATGAGCCAGGAGGATTAATTCCACTATATGATGTATCATCATTTAAAATATAAAAACCTTCCTGATTTTCCAGGGTTAATAATAAACAGATAAACTTATAAATACTGCCTATTATGTTGATTAAGGTGATAAATTATGGCAGCAACCCCAAAGGGACCGCAAAAAATGAGAATCGATTATAATATTGATAAACACATACATGATGATTTTGTCAGAATGTGCAGCAAGAGAGGGTTTGTACCAACAGTGATTGCTGAACGTCTCATGAAAAAATATGTTGAACAAAACGGGCAAATATAAAGAGCAGAATTTCTATAAATAAAATTTTTTCATTTCTCAGGATACATATCCTGCTATTTAATTCCTAAGAGAATTTCCAGTTCAAGCAATAGAAAGAAGTTTATCTTGCTCCATAAACCCATCTATTTCTTCTGAATAATGTATAGAACTGTTTATATTTACTGGTACATATGGGTTATAGATCTCATCGCTAATATCAAAATTCTGGGGAATAATATAATTTGGTTCAAAGGACGAGTGCATACTTACATATAATATGTTTTCATCAAGAGAAGTATAATTCTCAATTTTTTCTTTATTATACAATATATTTATCGGTTCTTCTTTATTTCTACCTATGTACTTTACTTCTCTGGATAGTTTTTGATCAGCAAATGATTCGTTGTGTTTGCTGCATTCCGGGTCTGCTAACTCCTCTATTGTTAGTGTATCCTCCTGTCTATCAGGTTTTTTATCTTTTATTTTTGGATACTCTGCAATAGGGTTTTTAGCACCTATTGCTGAATTAGAATTAAAATGTTTATGCTTCTCATGCATATATTATCACTAGGCTTTTAGGACCTTTTTTTGTATATTATAGTCTCCACTGGTTTTGCAGTAGTCTAATTTGTTTATTGCTGGCTCGAAAATAATATGAAGGATATAAATCTTTCGATTTTGAAGCATATAAACTTTTTTGCATATTCCAAACCGGATATGCTTTTTAAATTTGCCCAATAATCACTGGCATTTTTGTTTAATTTTCAGTTAATACAAAAGAATTCCAATAATTTTTAGCTAATGTTTATTAAAAGTAAGATTAGTTAAGGCGTGACATGTGCAGGATATACTGTGATACTTGTGTTTATGTGGACTTATTTGAAGGTAGAAAAGACAGATTCAGGGATTTAGGGGAATTTGCTTTAAGTCTTTTTAGGAAAGTTAAAGAAAAAGAGTATAAATTAATTATTTCTGATTGGCTGCTGTATGAAATAAAGAAGTTAAATCACGAGAAAAATTTTAATGATCTTCTAAAGCAATTTGAAGATGAAGACCTGATAAAAGTTGAAAGAAGCAAGGAAGATGAAAAAAAAGCAAGGCAATTGTCTTCTTCTAATTTTCCTGATGCCATGCATGTGATATTAGCAAAAAAAGCAGATGCAATTTATTTGGTAACAAGAAATATTCAGGATTTTGCAGAGTTTTGCAAGATTATAGAGATTGCGACGCCTGAATCCCTTTAAATCTAGATAAAGAGTCTTTTTTGATTTCTTTTACCGGGATATTGTCTTTTAGCTCTGAAAGATAGGTTTCAGAAATATGTTTAAGGTTCTCAATCCAGATAGTATAATGTTTTTTTAAAATTTGCTTGTCATAAAAATCATCAAGGGAACTGTATAATTCATATGTGCCTATTATTTCCCATATATGCCTAAATGAATCATTTATTTGCGGGCGAATCCCTTCTAATTCCTCTATTGATAATTCTTTGGTTAGCCTTATGACTATTGAGTAGAATCCATTAATGTATTCTAAAAGGTCTGCATTGTCTTCTGTTTTTTTAAAACTAAGCAAGAAGTTTTTTAGGTTTACTTTTAATGATTTTAAAGCGTCTTCATTTAAGGTGTTCATAAGTATGTTTGAAATTTTTAATCTGGTTAAGTATAAGTCATTCCCTTCCTCTATGTAATGCTGCTCTAACAATTCGTCGGTGGTTGGAATATCAGAATATTCTTTTACTATTTCATTTATCTGCTTGTCATATTTTTTTTCAGATTGTATTCGTGTTAATTCCTGTGCTTCAAACTGTAAAACAACGCATTGTCCGAATAAGTACCATCCATAAGGAACATTTTTTATCTGCTCTTTTTTCACCAGTTTTATCAGCATTTTGTGGAGGAATGTTTTTCTTAATGGTTTGGAAGTTTTTTTATTCCAGATTTCTGCAATTCTTTTGGCTAAGCTTAAAGTAGTTTCTTTTTGTTTTTTTGAAACAGGAAGACCTAATAATGTGCTTTTATTGAATTCAATTAGCTTGCTCTCATCCATGAAGTAATAAGTTCTGTTGTTTTTGGTTTCTTTTGAAACAAGCTTTAAGCTTTCTAATGTGATTAATGCGTTTTTGACTGTTTCCCAGTTTATTCCTGTTTTTTCAGAGATTTGCAGGATGTTATATGACCCTGTTTTTAGAAGTTTGACTATGTCAGTGTATATATCAGCTAGTTTGGATCTTTTCTTCATGTTATTTTGTGATTGTGTTAATCTTTATAAATTTATTGTTTTTATAGTTAAAACCTTAAATGATTATTTTTATTTACACTAAAACCTTAAATCATTCTGGAAGAATTCCGGCTGTTCTTTACCGGGTTTATTGAATTAATTCATGATGGCTGCTCTTATTGATAATATCTGAGATTCAGTTATTTTAGATAGTATATCTTTTGTTTTGATAAAAAAGTCCTTGCAATAGCTTTTTGATTGCTCTATTACCAAGTGGTCTACAGGTCTGTCTGCATAGTACTGAAGGCTTATTCTTGCAGAGAATGCCTTTTCCATCATATCAAAATCTGTTTTATTGTAAAAGTTAGTGAGGAATTTTTTCATGAATTCTATTGAGCATGAATGAATTTCGCATTTGACTCCTATTTTTAACATCAGAGAGTAAAGCGAATAATAAAAAATATAGTAAGATGTTGTGGCTGTCCAGATATTGCTTTTTTGCACATTATTTAATATGCCTACTGATTCCTCTGCCATTTTGATGTAAGAACTCGACATATTATTATTTGGTTCAACCAGTTTTATACCGTTCTTTTGTTGCATGCACCATTTAATTGAAACCATAGTAACTGCTCCGGATTATATTGATAAATTCCTCAATGCCAAAGACAATGATATGATTT
>Ga0210018_1000415_pt1 | contig 21550 bp, 23 predicted proteins | sample CryGeyCG2014_010_2_FD_183967 | JGI IMG/M metagenome (GOLD analysis project Ga0210018, IMG submission 183967) | Groundwater microbial communities from aquifer - Crystal Geyser CG09_land_8/20/14_0.10 (SPAdes) (version 2) | ecosystem: Environmental > Aquatic > Deep subsurface > Groundwater | place...
CAACCCCCGGTTTTCTCTTGTAGACAAAGTAAAAATAAGACTTTCCCCCATCCCATTTTAGGCGAAAATCCTGGTCATTTTCTTTAAAAAAGACCAATATTTGAAAAAGGGGTTTGGCGACTGGCGGTTTTAACTTTTTACTTTTTTGAAGTGGCCCCTGTATCTCAATTTCCATAGTGATATTCCTACGGCGCGAGTTCTTCCCAGACATGGCTGGTGGACCAAAGATCCCGAAGACTATTAATGATGATATCCGGCCGGAAAAGAAACTTCTCTACCGGGGTAAGCCGGTCCCGAATATCGCCAAAACGACGGCCCAGATCAATTTCTTGACCGGCGACAAAACTCCCCTCGCCCGCAAAGGCGGCTGAGCCAGAGCCGGTGGTAATCTTTTTATCGGCCAAAAAGATGCCTTGGGCTTGAGAAACATTATTCCCAAAATTAATATTCCCCGAGGCGATTAAAACCAGTGAGCTGCCATAGGGAACAAGAATATTACCCGTTATTCCGACATTGCCGTCAACCAGAATAATGATTCTTTTCCCGCCCGCCAATTCCCAACCGCCGGCGATGGTTTGGTCACCATCGGCAAAATAAACCCCATCTCCGCTCGGCATTCCTCCGTTAAAATTAGCATTTAGAGACTGCTCCAAAAAGCTATAATAAAAATGAAAATTTCTTAAAACGAACCTGGTTCTGGCCAACCACCCCCAAGACGAGACTTCCGAGTCCAGTCCCCCAAAATAAGCGCTGGTCCCGTAAGAAACCACCCCGGGAAATTGACCATCACCATCCAAGCTAAACACTTTGGGAGGAACCTGAGGCAGAGGATCACTAATCCCTTCCTGAGCGTGAACATCGCCGTCTTGGGACTGAAACCAGGCCCCGTAAGCCACGGGCGGCGTGGGCGATGGCCAGCGGGAGGTTGGCGTCGGCGTTGATGATATTCGCGGCATCGACGTCGGTCCGCCGGTTGGCGGATTCCCGGTGGGCGTCGGGCAAAGGGTGCTCCCCATATCCGATCCCCGACCGTAAAGATTATTGTTTTTCCAACAATAAATATTGTAAATATTGGTAACCGGACAGGTTAAATTTTGATGAGTAAAATGCCATTGGCCGGGGTCGGTAGCGGACTGGCTGGTTAAATAAGTCGTCCCCTGATAAACATCAATTCTCTGCGCTTCGGTGCCATTAAGAACCGTCCAAGAAACATAAATGCGGTCGGCATATTGCCCGTCGCTGGCAGCAACAGCAGCTATTTGACAGGTAGATCCGGGCGGCAAGGTTGGCACCGGGGTGTCGGTTGGTTGGGGAGGTGAAGTGGGGGTCGCCGTTGCCAGTGGACAGGTGGCGGTTACCCGCCGACTGCACTTAACCACGCCGCCCATTTTCCCCTGGAAATCATAAGTATGATTGCATTGTATCCAAGAGGCGGTGGCAGAATTGGTTCCCGGACCGCTGGAGCCAAAAGGAGTTCCCGAATTTCCATCCAAAGAAACATAAATATCAATATTATTATTGGCGGTCCAAGAAATTGTGGTGGTGCAACAGGAAGCGTTACCGCAAGTGGAGGCGGCGGGATTAACCGTGCAGGGATTGGGAGAAGCATTCAAAACGCAAGATGGCATTGGGGTAGAAGTGGGGGTAGGGATCGCGGTTGGGGCTCTGGTCGGCGTCGCTGTGGGCACCGGTGCCCCGCCACAACCATTCGGTCGGCAATAACAACTGTTGGCATCAAAATGACAACCTTCCCAAGACCATCGGTCGTCACCATAAGGGTGACAATGGGACTGAGTCGTCGTACCGGCCGAACAAAAATCATTGGCGGAACAAGTGCAAGTTGTATCCGACATGGTATGGGCAAAAATTAAATTATTTTTGGGAAAAAAATTTAAGAAAATAATGGAGAAAAAAATTAAGAGCTTAAATTTGCTGGGCATTAAAAATAGTCTACAAATTTTTACCGGCAAAGTCAAAAAGATTTTTTCTCACGCTGCTTTTTCTCATTTAAACCATATCAGAATGGACAACATGAAAAAGTAATGACGCTAAATTTTGGCCATCAACGAGCCCGGTTTTCCTTTTTGCTCAATAATAATAAAAGCATGAAAGTTTTGAAAAATGCTGACATCGGCCGGCAAATTTTTTTCAAAAAAGTTTTTCAAAAAATCATAATTTAAATTGGTCGCCAAATTATTTTTCCTAACCAAGCGCCTGGTGTATTCATCAACCACAAAACTTGGTTTGTCCAAAGCATAAAGCAAAATTACGTCCGCGGTTTCCGGGCCAATGCCATAAAGGGAGAGCAACTGGCGCCGAGCAGTTTTCAAATCCGTTTTCATGAAATTCTTCAATCCCCCATATTCCTCAGCGATAAAAAGGCAAAAGTCGAAAATCCGTCGGCTTTTAGTGTTATAAAACCCAGCCGGTTTTATCAACGAGACAAGTTTTCCCAAATCATTTAAGGCAGCAATCTTTTTTAAAGAAAGCCATTTTTCTTTTTTCAAATTCCGCAGGGCCAAGTCGGCGTTGTGCCAATTAGTACGCTGGGTCAGAATCGCCCCCAGAACGATTGTCCCTCGGTCCCTTTCCGATTTTTTACCGGCGCACCATTGGGGCCAAAATTTTACCGGTGGCCCGTGTCTGGCCAAAAGCTCAAGATATAATTGATAAATCCGGGTGTCCACGCTATCATTCTAAACGAAATGAATTTTTTAGACAGGTTTACCGGGTAGTAACCCAAATTCCCAGGGGAAAAGTGATCACTTATGGCGCCGTCGCCAAAGCTTTAGGAACCAGAAACAGTCGCTTGGTCGGTTGGGCGCTTCACGGTAATAAAAATCTAAAAGTTCCCTGCCATCGAGTCGTTTTTAAAGACGGGGGGCTGGCGCCGCATTATGTTTTCGGCGGTGAAAAAGAACAGCGAAAAAGATTAGAAAAGGAAGGCATCAAATTCATCGACGGCAAGGTGGATCTAAAAAAATATTCCTGGCAACCGGATCAGTCAAGAAGTTGAGCGATGGCTATTTTCATTGCTTCTGCCAGCAGGTCCTCTCTGACAATCTTTACTGTATGTTCTTTTTGAAAGGGGACTCCCGCCGAAGGCGCGATTGCTTCTTGCCAGTCTTTATTAATAACCACTACCCAGGCAACATCAAACCATTTACCGCCCGCTTTTATTAGCCCATTTTCGATCCCGAGGCACCAATCGGCTTTTTTATAAAGATATTTACATTGGCGCGCCCTATTGCGGGCGCCCTTGAGAATTTCCCGATTACCAACTGGTTGTTCGGCAACATCAGAGGCAGTTTTGGCCTCAACAATCTCAGTCGAAAATTTGGGAAACAATTTGCGGAAAGCTTGCCTCACGGCCGCAGTTTTATGTTGACCGGTTGAACCAACGACGATTTTCATTTCAATTTTTTAATTAGTTCTCTAGGGGTCTTTATAATCTCGTCAAATAAAACATTCCGACATGGCTCGTCTTTATCTTCGTTTAGGGCGTAAATCGGTTTTCCCAAGGCCTCGGTAAAGCCCAGTTCTAAAGTTGAGCTATTGCCTAAGTAGCCCTTTTGGTTATAAAAATAAACCGCGTCAGCTTTTCTAATAGAAGTGAATTGATGGTGGGTCAGGCCGAGAAATGAAAATCGCCTAAAATGCTCGGGCAGATCTCTGATCTTGGGGTCGGTGTTAAAAATCGGTTCGTAAACAACTATGCCGGCCTTCTTTAATTTAGCGGCAAATTCTCTGATTTCTTTTTTGAATCGGCGGGAGCCACAAATAACAATTGATTTCATATCAAAGACCTGCGCAGGGGATTATTTTCATCGGAACCTTAAACAGAAATGGGGTTCTCACTCCGCTTTTCTGGGCCAGGCGGACGGCAACATTGACGGTTTTACCTTTTCCTACAACCCGTCTTTCGTCAGAAGAAAGAGCTATCCATAATCCTTTATATTTTTGATAAATTTTGGTGAAATCCATTGGTTTTCTCCTTTAAAATATTTTACCTTTTCCCTTGATAATTTGCAAGGCGGTTTTAGGAAATTCAAAAATCGAAGGAATGATTTTCAAAATCCGGAAAATGAAAAAGGTGGTGATCATTAAGACCAGACCCTCACTCAAAACCGTCACCCAGGCGGCGCCAAAATAAGAGAACCGGGGGATCACCAGTAAGTTTAAGGCCACGTTAAAAACCAGGGCGCCGCCGGCCACCCAAAAATAAGGTCGCTGTTTGCCCAGGGCGACAATGGTGTAGCCGGTTAGATGGTTGAAATAACTGATGAACATCGCCAAGGTTAAGATCCGCAAAACGGGGACGGCATCGCCAAAATCGTTAAACTTTTGTTGAGTTAAAATCCGCACAATTAAAGGCGCGGCGGCCCAAATCACCACCAGAATGACCGCGCCGCCCAATAACAAAATATCGAAACTTTGCTGATAAATTTGGCGGAGTTTGCCGCTCCATTTGCCTAAATCGCTGTACTGAGAAATCACGGGTAACAGGGCGTTCATTAAATAAGCGGCGCCTAAAATTAAAACATCATAGACCCGATAGGCAATACCGTAAATACCGACCGGCCCGCTGCCCTTCATCATGCCCAACATGACAGTGTCGATTTTATTGTCGATGGTAAACAGCATTAAAATCGCCCCCATCGGCAACGATTCGGAAATTATTTTCCGGACCATCCCGGCGTCAAAAACAAAAATATATTTAACGGTTTTAAAAGCAAGTGCCGCGGCGGCCAAAGCCGAAACAAAGCCGGCCCCAATCACCGCCCAAACCAACGGCGCCAAGCCCAAGCCTTTTTGGATGGCTAACCAAGAAAAAAGCAGAATGAGCAGACTGCCGAAAATGTCGACCAGGGCAGCCTTATACATCTGCAGTTTAACCTGAAAAACAATTAAAAATGAAGCCTTGGTGGCCACCAAAAAAACAATCAGGCCGGCCATCTGGATGACTTGCCGCAACGGCTGCGGATCCTTGGTCGGCAAGGGCATCACCCAGGAGACCAGCATTAACAAAACCGCGGCGGCCAAGGAAAGACCAAGCCGCAAAATAAAAAGATTGGCCAGCCATTGGGGACTTTGGTCTTTATTTTTGGACACTTCTCTGACGCCAATGGTGGCGGTGCCCCAATCGGCCAAAGAACCAAAAAGAATCGCCAGGGTAATGACAAATATATAATCGCCATAACCCTCTTTGCCCAGGTAGCCGGTCAGAAGAATAGTGGTGATTAAAGTCGTTAAAACGGTGATAATTTTTGCAGCAACTTGGACAATGGTATTGAGGGCGACTTTTTGCGAAAGTGACATCGCCGTTATTTTAGCACAGTGTGCTAAAATCTGGTTAAACCCCGCCTCGCCGCCAGGCGGGCCTTAAACCGTTAAACTTTTAAACCTTAAAGTATGACGTCGGTTAAAAGATTCAAAGACTTAACTTGCTGGCAGGAGGGGAAAAGATTAGTTAACCTCATTTATGGGCTAACCCGCCAAAAAACTTTCTCCGACTTTTCCTTAAAAGACCAAATTCAGCGGGCGGCCGTTTCCGTGATTTCCAATATCGCCGAGGGGTTTGAACGCGGCACCAGAGAAGAACTGATTTATTTTCTTTTTATCGCCAAGGGATCCTGCGGCGAGGCCCGCACCCAACTTTATATTGCCTTGGATCAAAAATTCATTAGCCCCCAGGATTTCCAACAAGCTTCGGTTTTAGCCAAACGGGTTTCGGCCATGATTTACTACCTAATTCAAAGTTTAAAGGTTTCAGGGTATAAAGGTTTAAAATATAAATCGGCCAAAAAAGAAGAAAGCTGGGAAGAATTTATGCGAAAATACGCCCCCGACACTCTCCAGAAACTCAAACCCTCTTAGTCTTTTTAAACCCTTAAACTTTTTAACTTTTTAACCCTCTTTGTCCTTCCCAACTCAGCCCCAAAACAAGCGCGAAGAGAAGTTGGTTTTGTTGCAGCGTCAGCCAATAATGATCCGCCAGGCCCAGCAACAGGATGGCACCAAGCGCAATGGACAATGGAGAATGGAGAATTGATAATTTTTTGAAGGTTAAAACCAAAAACCAGAGAAAAACCAGCAAGCCGGTCAGGCCGGTTTCGGCGGCGATCAAAAGATAAATATTATGCACCGGTTGGAGCCAGAAGGTAGTGCCGATCGGTCCCCAGAATTCCGGCAAGCGGACCAAAAAATTATTCAAACCGACGCCCGCCAAAAGGTTGCCTTGGATCATTAAAACTGCCGCTTTAATCAATTGGAGTCGCTGAGAAATCGCCTCGTCGGCGGAATAACTAGTAACTAATAACAAACAACTAATAACTAATAACAAATAACTAATAACTAGAAAGAATTTCTTTTTTCGGAAAAGACAGAAAAATGCCACGAGCAAGCCCACCAGCCAAACCGAGCGGGAGAAAGAGAGGGCGATGGCCAGAATAGGGAATAGGGTATAGGGAATAGTGAATAGCTTATGCCTTTGAAGAAAATATGGCAAGGTTAAGATTAAACCCACCAGCAGAAAGCCGGCCAGAGCGTTGGGGTGGGAGAAGGTGGCGTAGGGCCGCATTAAAAGTTCACCGTTGACCACTGCTTTGGCAATTCCCGGCGTGGCCACGGTAAAAGTCCGCTCGCCCAACCACCAAAAAAGATCACCCAGGGAAGATTGTTTGAAAAACTGAACCAGCGCAATCAGAGAAGAGTAGAGAACAGCAATAGAGAGCGTCTTTCGTATGACGTCTCGCGTCTCGCGGCTCTTGGCCACATAAAGACCAAGTAAAGAAAACTCCGCGATTTTGGCAAATTTATACAGCGCTGCCCTTTGGTTTTGAGCCAGGAGCGAACCGGCTAGCAACAAAACAAAAACTGCTAATATCCACCAATATTTCCGTAATTCGTAATTCGTAATTCGTAATTCGCGAATTCGCCAACAGTCCAAGCCCCATAATCCCAGTATTACTACGACCAAAAGATCGGTTAAATAAATTGTCGGCGCCAGATAATCGATCCGCAGGCCCATGACATAAGCAAAATTAGGCCAAAAGTGAGCGCCAAGCTGGACAGGAAGTAGCAAACAAAGTGCCCCAAAAAAACTACGATGAAGGTTGTTTAGTCTTAACGACCACATGCCGGTCTTTGCCTTCACCCTCGGAAAGCGTTTCCACTGCCGGGTCCGCCGCCAGAGCCAAGTGAATTAGGCGGCGATCAAAAGCAGACATCGGCGGTAGGGTTTGCGGTTGGCCGGAGAGTTTAGCTTCCTGAGCCACTGAGACAGCCATTCTTGCCAAAGATTCCTGGCGTCTTTCCCGGTAATCGCCAACATTAACCAGGATTTTGGTCCACGCTCCCGATTTCCGCCAAACCATCATTCCCACGATCAGCTGAATGGCCGCCAAGGTTTCGCCGTGATAGCCGATTAAAATCCCCGGCTCCTTAGTTTCCAGCTGGACATTAAAAACCCCTTCGCTTTCTTCAACAGAGATCTTTACTTCCACCCCCAAGCGGCTCAGTAAATCTTGCGTTATTTCCTCAATGGTCTTTAATTTTAAATTTTCCATTTTCAATTTTCAATTTATTTATCCATGGTGTCAAGCCTCCCCAGCCGCTCACAAAATATTGCTGAACGGCGGTAAACAAAGAAAAGATAAACCAGTACAAAACCAAACCGGAAGGAAAAGTAAAGCCGATTAGAATGGTCATCAACGGAAAAAGATAGGTCATTTGTGTCTGCATGCTGGTCGCCATGTCGTCGGTTTTTTCCGGAGTTTGGGCCGCGTCTTTTTGGACGGCCGCTAGCACCGGCATCATCATTTTGGAAGAGATCAGTTGAATTAAGGCCGCGGCGATTAAAAATAGCCCCGGCAAAGGAAAGCCCAAACCGGCCACTTTAATCACGTCCGGCTTGGCCAAATTCAGCCAGAGAAATTGGGTGTTGATGACCGTGTCTTCCGCCAATTTTAACGGTTGATAAAGCAAAGTGTTTAGCTTTCTAACTACCTCCTGGGCGTTGGGATTTAACACCTGGATAAAGGCCTGATAGAGAGCAATTAAAATCACCAGTTGGACAATTTGCGGCAAACAGCCGGCAGCCGGGTTGATACCCTGTTGGCGATAAAAATCCATTTGCGCTTTAGCAAATGCCTGCTTGTCGGAACCGTATTTTTTCTTAAGCCGTTCTAATTCCGGCGCCAATTGGCGCATTTTTTCGGCCGACTTCATGGAGGGGAGAGTCAAGGGAATTAAAACGGTACGGAGGGCCACCGTCAAAACGATAATCGCCAGGCCAAAATTATGGAAAAGTAGCTGATATAAAAGCATCAGGAGATTAACAAACGGTTGGTATAGCAAAACGTTCCAGAGTTCAGTCATAAAACTAATAATACTAAAATCTCAATTTCAAAATCCAAATGCCAATTCAAGTTCAAAGTCCAATCCGCCGGCTGGCGGATGATTTGCCATTTGAACTTTGTAATTTGGATTTATTTCAAAGGATCAAACCCCCCTCGACTCCATGGGTGACACTTCGAGATCCGCCTTAATCCCAACCAACTTCCTCGCATTATACCATACCTTTCGATGGCCTGATAGGTATATTCCGAGCAAGTGGGCCGGAAACGACAGGCAGCATCAGAAAGAAAAAGAGCCTTCAGAATTGAGGAACGAACCAAGAATGATTTTTGGTAAAGTCTAATTAGTCGAAGGGTAAATTTTTTCATTTAAAATTCTTTCTGTCTCCGCCTTAACTTCCGCCAGAGTCTTGCCCAAAATGGTCCGTTTGGCCAAAAAAACAAAATCCCACCCCGGCCGGAATTGTGGCAGCAAAGCCCTGGCTGCTTCCCGCATCAGCCGGCGGACCCGATTGCGGCGGTTGGCCTTCAAATGAATTTTTTTGGAAACAATAAAGGCAATGCGGGGAAAACTGTCTTTGGTTTTCGACAATTGCGGCGCCACCAGCAAACCGAAAAAATTACCGGGAAAAATTCGGTTATCTTTTTTAATCCGGGCCAACTCAGTTTTTAAGGAAAGCCGATATTGTTTGGGAAGCATAAAAAAGATAAACTCTAAATTCTAATTTCTAAATCCTAAACAAATCCCAATCATCAAAATCCAAAATTTTAAACATTTGATATTTGAGTTTTGATATTGTTTAGAATTTCGAATTTCGTGCTTCGAGTTTTTAGACGGTGAGTCGCTTGCGGCCGCGGGCCCTGCGTCTTTTAATGACCATCCTGCCGTTAGCGGTGTCCATGCGCCGCAAAAAGCCATGCCTTTTGACTCTTTTTAATTTTTTCGGTTGCCAGGTTCTTTTCGGCATATCATAATAATACCAGACTTTTCTCTCCTTGACAAATTGTGGATAAAAAGAAAAATCCCTAATTTATGCTATAATGTTTTGACTTTAACTTAGGTTTTTATGATTACCATCTCCGCTATTCTAATCAGTCATAATGATAAATACTTATTGGTCCAGGAGAATAAGCCTAACGATATAGGGTGGACTATTTCAGCCGGAAGAGTGGGAGGCAGTGAATCGCCGGAAGAAGGTGCGATCCGGGAAGCAGAAGAAGAAACTGGCTTGGAGGTTGAAGCAAATAATCTTCTTAAAACATTTAGGTTTGATGAGAAAGATACAGAAGTAAAAGTATATAAAGGAAGGGCTGTTGGTGGAAGTTTAAAGCTAAACGAAAAGGAATGTATGGGCCTAGGTTGGTTTAGTCGGGAAGAAATTGAACATCTTGATTTGAGAAGAGAATTTATACTAGAGGCCATAAAAACCGATATTAAGAACATCAAAAACCCAAAGGCATGAACAACTCGGAGCGACCACAGACTAATCAAGGTGATGTGCTAAAGAAATGGGTAAAAGATTTCGCCATATTTGTGTAAGCGTCCCCGGCAGATTAAATTGTTTGATAAAAGACCCTATTGCTCTAGTAAAACGAGAAACTACGGGGCAATTTAACTATGGAGAAATATCTTTGGGGGTAGATTTGATGACTCATGCAGAAGCCGATTCCATTGAAGGAAACGAACTAATTGTTGGCAGCAGCGTGAGACGCCCGGGCCTGGTTCGACATTTTGCTGAAATTGTTAGAAAAAGCATTAACTATCGGGGGGGTGTCCATGTTGAGGCGAGTAACGATTTTCCTTATTCTCATACAGGATCTGGTTCTTCGGCAGCATTAGCTACCGCCATCGCTTTAGCTATCAATAAACTAGCTGGTGAACCAATAAAAACAGAGGCTCTTCCTTTATTTTTAGCACAAAACTATGGAGAAGAAATCGAAGACAACCCTAACTTCCCTAAACCAGACTCTAGGGGGGGGCAATGGCAAGGGAAGCTGAAGCTGTTTTTCAACACATCTTGGATTCTGCTCAGTACATGCAACCTTTTTTTGCTCAAAGATTTCAGGAAATTCGGGAAGCAATGGAGACAAGAGATATTAAAACTGTAGGAAGGGCAATAGAAAAGGTTGACTCGGATGAAGTAATAATGCAGGGGTACAATAATATGTTCCCCGGAATTAGCGAACAATATAAAAGCCTAGTGCTTTCTTTGCAGCACCATGGTCCGATCTGCACTTTTATTTCTTCAGCCGGGCCAACTTTTATCACAATTTGCTCAATGGACAAACAAGAAGAAATTGCAAATATTCATAGAAATATGGGATTACCGGTGCCCCGCGTTCTGGTAAAACGACTACAATTCGAGAACTGGGGAAAAGATTTAAAACATTTGAAGAGCCAGTTGTAAGAGTAATTAAACAACAAGTAGATCAATTAAGGAGACGCGGCGGAATAGATGTCTCCCTACACAGTTTACCCTTAGAAGTAATTTTTTCGGATTTAAGAGATTTCCTTAGTCAAAGCCAGAGACTTTTTATGGTTGATTACTCTGATGCTCGATTATACGATATTTCCTTTTTTGATCGTGGATTACCTGATTTGGTCGTCTTGCATGAATTACTTGATGTTCCCGTATCTGCAGACTTAATTGATATTATTAAAGACCATCGTTATGGCAACACTGTTTTTGTGTTTGATTTATTAGACGAAAATACCTTTAGTCAACACGCCAATGAACGTCCAGCCATGTTTGGTTCGTACGAGAAATGTCAAAGGATTAGAGACAGAATTATTGAGGTATACCAACAAACCGGATACTCTATTACAATCGTTCCCTTTGATTCAGTGGAAAATAGAGAATTGTTTGTCGTAAGAAAGATTAATAAGAACCCGGCGAATGATTGAATTAGACAAGATTTTTTACCAGTTGACAAATTGTGGATAAGTTGTTAGATTGAATTTACCTCGCCCGCCTTCAATGGATAAAGAAAAAGTTTGGCAAACTGTCTTAGAAAATTTAAAATTGAACCTGTCCTCGGCTAATTTCGCCACTTGGTTTCCCCAAACTTTTGTGACCGGTTTTAAAAAGATTGCGGCCAACCGGCAAATCACGGAAATCGGTTGTCCCAATCTTTTTGCCCGCAACACCATTGAAAACCGCTACTACGGTTTAATTAAAACCGCCTTGGACCAGGCGACGGGAATGAAAAACGACGTGGTTTTTACGGTCAAACAAAGTAGCAGGCCCCCCTTCGCCAAGGCTACGGTGGGGCAAGCGAGCCAAAAAGAACAGCCCTTGTTTGAGGGAATAGAGGAAAGACCGGAGGTTAAGGAGGCGGTGGCAAGCATCGGTCTGCGGCCGGATTTCAATTTTGAGACCTTCGCCGTTTCCTCCACCAACCAAATGGCCCATGCCGCGGCGCAAGCGGTCGCGCAGTCCCCTGGAAAGGCCTACAACCCCTTGTTTCTATACGGTGGTGTTGGTGTTGGTAAAACACATTTAATGCAAGCAATCGGCAACGCGGTTTTGAGCCGCCACCCCCGAACCAAAATTATTTCCTGCACCGGCGAAGAATTTACCAACGAAATCGTGGATGCTATCCGCAAGAAAACCACTGATGATTTTAAGCAGAAATACCGCACCGCCAAAATTTTAATGGTGGACGATATCCAGTTTATCGCCGGTAAAGAAAAGATTCAGGAAGAGTTTTTCCACACTTTTAACGCGATCTTGCGCGTCGGCGGCCAAATCGTGCTAACCTCCGACCGCCGGCCGGAAGAAATCAGCAAATTGGAAGACCGTCTTAGATCCCGGTTTGAGGGCGGCCTGACGATTGATATTCAGCCACCGGATTTTGAATTGCGAACGGCCATTTTGCTGATTAAAGCCCAGCAGCGAGGTATTAAAATGCCCATGGATGTGGCCCAGCTCATTGCCGGCAACATCACCTCCATCCGGCGCATGGAAGGTTTCTTAACCAGACTTAGCAGCGAGATTCAAATGAAAAATATTCCTATCTCTCCGGAGCTGGTCCAAGCTTTATTGGGCCAAGCCAGCCAAGCCAGTTTGCCGAAAAAATTAGTCAAGCCCAAAGAAATGGTGAAGAGTGTCGCTTTTTATTTTAATCTCAAGGTCGGCGATCTTACCGGACCCAAGAGAAATAAAATCATTGTCGTGCCCCGGCAAATCCTGATGTATCTTTTACGGACCGAATTTAACACGCCGTTGATGGAGATCGGCCAGCTGTTGGGGGACCGGGATCACACCACCGTCATGCACGGTGTGGATAAAATCACCAAGCTGCTCCCAAGCTCTGAGGATATGCGGGTGGATATCGCGGAGATAAAAAAACGACTTTATGCATAATTTAGGCTATTCCACAAAGATTGGTGCACTTATCCACAATTGTTGGGAAACTTTTAACCGGCTTGTGAACAAAAACAAAGCCCGAAACCCGATATCAAAAGGCAAGCCGTGTCCACTTATCCACAACTCTACTACAACTACTAGTTTTCTCTTTACAAATGAAAGACGAGAGGATACAATCAACCTATGAAACTTTCCGTTTTCCAAGAAAACCTTGTTCGTGGTCTTACCATTGTTAGTCGCTCCGTGACCACTAAAGCTCAATTACCGATTTTAGCCAATATTTTACTGGCCACCGATAAAGGCCGACTGAAACTTTCCGCCACCAATTTGGAAACCGGCATTAATTTTTGGGTGGGCGCCAAGATTGAAAAAGAAGGCGCGACTTCCATTCCCGCCAAAATTTTCAACGAATACGTCGCTTCTTTACCGGCCGGGAAAATCGATTTGGAGCTGAAAGAAAATTTGCTGTCTTTAGGCTGCGGCAATTACCAGGCCAGTTTTGTCTGTTTGCCGGCCGGTGAATTTCCCAGTGTGCCGACGATCACGTCCGAGCCGGAAATTTCTTTGGAAAGCCACGCTTTTTCTAAAGCGATTGGTCAAGTGGCTTTTGCGGCGGCCCAAGATGAAGGCCGGCCTCAACTCAACGGCGTTTTGGTCCGTTTGGAAGAAGATGATCTGACTTTGGTGGCCACCGATGGCTATCGTTTGAGCTTTCAAAAAATTAAAACCACTTTAAAAGGCAAAGAAATTAAAGAGTTGGCGGCCGGTTTGCTGATTCCTTCCCGAACCCTGGCGGAGGTTGGTAGAATTATCGGCGAGGCGGAAGAAGGTAAAACTTTGGGCTTAACGATTACGCCGCAAGCCAATCAGGCGATTTTTTCCACGCCCGAAGCGGAAATTGTCACCCGCTTGATTGAAGGGAAATTCCCCGATTACGAAAAAATCTTACCGGGGAAGGCGACCACGAAAATCACCTTGGATAGAGTCAGCTTGCTGGGAGCGGTGCGGACGGCGGCCATTTTTGCCCGTGAATCAGCCAATATTATTAAGTTCAAAGTTCAAAGCTCAAAGTTGCAAGTCAGCGCCAATGCGGCGCAAGTTGGGGAAAACGCGATTGAAGTCGAAATCAAGACCGAAGGTGAAGGTGGCAGTATCGCTTTTAATGCCCGCTATCTTTTGGATTTCTTAAATTCCAACGAAGCCCAGCTCATTAATTTTGAGATGACCGGACCGCTGGCGCCGGGTGTTTTTACCAATGCCGAAGAAAAAGAGGCCCTGCATTTGATTATGCCGGTCAGGGTGCAGGAATAAAATACCTGATTTGGTGCGTCGCCGGGTCGACTCCGTGAGAACTTATCCATTCCAAAACGTCTTTTTTAATTTGAGCCGCTTGACTCGCCTCTCTAATTTCTACTTTTAAAGATAAAGGAGCGGTGTAATCAATCGAGAAGGCTTCGGTTTGGTATGGCAAAAAGGCAGCCAAGGGAAATCGTTCTTTAAGAGAACGAAAAAGGTCTGTCGGAGACTCTCCTTTGCCTTCCTGAAAAGGCGCTGGTGAAGGCAAGATAAATTGGACAGGGGTTGGGGTTGGGCCAGAAATTTCCGCCGGAGCCGGCGGCTGGTATAAAAATAAGCGCCAAAAAACTAACCCGCTCGCCGTGGCGGCTAAAATCAAAATCAAAATAAATAAGCCGTTTATTCTTCTCACTGTGGTCTTAAAAACCCGTCAAAATAAACCGGATTAATCTCAGTAATCTGAATCGCGCCGCCGTTGGTCCCCCAGGCTTGGGCAACTCTAATTGAATCGGCATTTTTTTCGATAACGATAGCGATATGTCCATCGTTACTTCCTCTCATTATAACTAAATCGCCAACTTGAACGTTTTGCATATTGGTATTTATTGGCTGATAGCCGACCGGTGGTGGCGGGTTTAGGTAGCCTTTGGCATCGCGACCGCCACCGGGATCTTTTCCTAAGGCGGCCATTACTCCCCGGACAAAGCCAACACATTGTAGGCCCGGTCCGACTTCAAAAACAGAAAAGTGAAATTGAGAGATAATTGTTTCTTTATTTGGTAAGGAACTGGAGCGGAGACAAACTTCGGTTCTGGCCCAGGTGCCTTTATTAACAGCAGCAATCCCACATTGATTAAGTGTCCAGATAGCCGTTTCCCCAAGCTGGCTGGTAGGAGACGGCGCCCGGGCAACAATCGGATTGCCTAAATTAGAAATTTGTCCACCGTGACCTTTTTGAAAAGCGCCCCCGACAGCCATGATGGTAATAACCGTGACTAAAACCACAACCACGATAGCTCCAATGACAGCCACTAAAGGGAGGGCGGCGGGCAAAGAAACGGCGGTTAGCCCGGATAAAAAACCCCCCATTGTTCCAGCGGCTTTTGGTAAAAAGCTGGCCACGCGGCCAGCCATCCCGCCGAGGAATTTACCCACGGCGATTTTTTTGGTTCCGGCTTCAATTGTTTTCCTGATCGCCATTTTCCCCAGCGAAGTAACCATAGAAACCACGGGGTTTTCAGGCTGTGGTTGAGATGGCAACGGTTGGGGTCGAGACGACTCTGGCTGAGAGACAGCCTGAGGGGCAGGGGCGATTTTCGGGGTTTCAAGTGGAGGAACGATTACTTTTTTTGGCTTTGTTAACCTAGAGATAAGCTTACCAATGGCGATTTTTTCAGCTCCGGGTTCAGCGACTCTTCCAATAATCCTTTTCCCTAGCCTAGTAAAAAAAGAAATAATTGGGTTTTGAGGAGACAGCAGGGATGGTGATGATTGAGGTGACGGGGATTGAAATTGAGGTGGTTCCGGTTGAGAAACAGCCTGAGGGGTAGGGGGAATTCCCGGAGCTTCGAATTGAGGAATGGTTACAGGGGGAGAAGGGATTTCTGGTTCGGGGGCAAGTGGTTTTTTGGGCTTGGTAAATCTGGAGACAACCTTACCAATAAATCTCTTGATTGTTTTCTTAATGGTTAAGCTGATATTCATTTTAGATTGGCCGGTTTTGGGCTTGGGCTAAAATCTCCGAAGGTTTAGTGGTCACCAGGCGGTGCTCTTCGGGCGAAGCGACCACGCGGAGAGCGACATGATTTTGGCCGGCAAAAAATAAGCCCTCGCCCACGTCTGCGGAAAGCAACAGCTGTTTTTCGCCCTCGGAAAGATAGAAGGTTTCCGCCACTTTATCAATGGAAGCCGAAGATTGCTTCATTAAAATTTGTAACGACGAGTTGCTGACAATCGCTTTGCCGTAATCGGTGCCCAAAAAATCCTCCACGTCCTGGGTGATGGTAGTGAGGCCCAAATAATATTTACGCGCCCGTTTGGCAATCGAATACATAAAGCTGGCCGAGTCCGGATATTTCATCAGGTACCAGGCTTCGTCCACGAGCAAAATTCTTTTTTTCATTTCGCGGCGGATTTTCGTCCAAATATAATCCAAAATGATAAACATGGCAATCGGCCGGAGTGTTTCTTCCAGATCGCGGATGGAAAAAACGGTAAAGGGGTTTTTAATATTGACGTTGGAGGGCTGATCAAAAATACCCATAAAGCTGCCCTTGACGAATTTCTCAATCCGGTCGGCGAGTTGTGAAGCCTGTGGTTCTTCCATACCCCGCAAGGCTTTGTACAAATCCTCCATCAGTGGCGGCTCCCGGTTTTGCGTGGCCGGTTCGGGGGTAATGCCTTTCATTTTGTAAGTCAAAATCAAGGCCCGGTCCAAAACCGCTTCTTCAGTCGGGTTCAGCTGGCCCATGATGACCTTAAAGAGTGAATGAAGCCCCAGGATTTTTAAGTTCAGCTCGTTTTCCCCTTCTTCGTAAATCGCCGATAAGTCAAAGGGATTAATTTTGGCAGGACTGCGGAATCCGAAAGTAATGTATTCGCCGTTAACGGCCTCGCATAAAGTTTTATATTCCGCCTCTGGGTCAATGACGATAATTTCCGTGCCGAACATTAAAGACCGCAAGATTTCCAGTTTGACCAGATAGGAATTGTGAACAAACATTCCCCCCAAACCAGCCAGAAAAACCTCGTTGTTAACCATTAGGTCATAGACGTATTTTTCTTGATGCTTGATTCTCTCGATTTTGGCAATGGGGTCCCAAAAGAGATCAGAATTGGCTAAAAGCTTTAACCAAGAAAGTTTTTCTTCAGCATGACGGAGGGAGAGCTGAATTGAACGATATTTTTGGTTAAGATACTGAATAGCCAGAATAACTTTTTGATATTGAGTGTCGCCGTTTTTGTTTTGAGTGACGGCATCCCAAAGTCCGTCATCAAATTTTCGCAAAGAAAGACCAGAGACGGCAAAGGATTGATAGATCGTTTCTTTTACTTCAGGAACGGCGATGGTTTGGCCGTCGACAGTCTGGTAGAGCCGTAAAACATTTACTAATCCTGGAGAAACCGCTTGATTTTTCATTAATCTCCAGGACTGACCTAAATTTTGCCAGGCTAAACGGTTGAGCTTTCGGTGATAAGTGGTCCTTTGACAAAGTTCTTTCAGATCAGGCAAGCTCTTGAGAAAGATAATTTTTTGGCGATTTTCTTTAAGCCCCTGGATGCGCCCCTCACAATCCTTAATAATCTGTTTGAGAATTTCCCTGGAGGGTGTTTTCTCGCCTCTCATCAGTTCGCAAAAGTAAGCCGGGGCCTTGATTTCTGAAGCAGAAAAAAGAGCCCGGTAAAGTTTTTTGAGGATCGGCTCAAGAGCAGGAATGGTGTCAACGTTGGTGTTGGTCGCTCGTTTTATAAATTTTTCTACTCTTCTATTCTTCTGGGCATTTAAGAAGCCAACATTTTTAATAAAGGACAAGAGGTTGTCTTGGCCGGAAATAACCAGTTGATAGTAGTAGTCTCCCTGATGATTTGTATTAGTTGCTCTTTTCCATTTTTTTCTGATTCGGGCGACAATGCCGAACCGCAAAAGCAAATAGGTCAAATCAGAAACAAGCTCTTTGGATTTAGAGGTCGCCCCGACTTCACCATTGGAACCAGTTTCCCCATCCCCTTCAAAATAAGCTCGCAGATAATTAGCAACCTGTTTATTGGAGAGGGAAAAAATAACCGGCGGCACCCGTTTTTCTCCCGATTTCCCTCCGGCCCCAAGAGCGATGAACAATTTTTTAAACCAGGCTGGCTGAAGATAAAACCCCTTAATATTTTTACCTCTATTTTTAAAGATTGGCTTGATTTTTGCTCCCAGAATTTTTGCCCCCGAGATGATTGCCTTGTGTACCAGGGGAACTTCGTTGTAGACTGAAAGCTGTTGAGGGCCGAGGTAACCTTCGCTGGTAATAAGACCTAGAAGGGAAAGAATTTCCTTATTGAGGGGAATCTGTTGGGGTAAGAAATCAGGCCACTGGTCAACAAGATCTTTGGGGTTAATCTGGCCGGGCCAAGTTTCTGGTGCGGGTAAAACCCTCGATAAAGGAATTCTTTCCCCGGTTTTGACGGCTTCACTACGCATTACCCGAATTTTGCCATGACGGAGAACAACTAAATTATGGTCAGCAGTAACGGTGATTTCGCGGCCACTTTGGGTTGTAATTTGATAAAGACGATTTCGAGGAGAAAATCTTTTCCGGGCGGCCACAGTGACACTGGCCCATTTTCCTTTAAGATTTTGGTCAAAAGTGAAAACTTTCAGTTCGGGATTAATCACTCCCTCAATTCCCTCCTCAATTTTGCTCGCTCCATTTTTGGCAATCAAACCCTCAACCAACGGTCCAATCTTGCCGATTCTTGGCCCTTGACCATCATCAAAAAGGATGGGACAATCGCGATAAATCGATTTTCCCGAGCCCGCTTTTCCGAAAATCACCGAGTTGGCGTTTTCCAAAGTGAACCGGTCAAAGACAATTAAAGAATCATTGTGCTCGTTGATGCCGTATAAAATGCCTTCGTTGGCGGTCAATTCCGAAGAGGTAAAAGGAAAGGTGGTGGCCAAGGAGGTGGTGTCCATGTTGCGGGTGATCATCAATTTGTCGGTGCAGGTAGGAATAGTGGTTTTAAAGCCGTCCTCCATTTGCAGGGTAGCGTGTTTGGCAACAATCAGCAGCGAGCCCAGGGTGGCAGCCACTTGTTTGGAAATTTGGTTTAACTCTTGTAAGGAATCGGCCGGAATAGTCACGTACAACCCAAACTGAAAGAAGCGCTCCACACCTTTGATCAGTTGCTCCTGGAGTTTTTGAGCGTCTTCCAATTTGGCTTTGGTGCCCGGATCAACCATGCGGCCTCTTTCCAAGTCAATCTGCATTTCGGCTTCCATCTCTGCGGTTTTCCGGCGCAAGTCATCCAACACTCCCCGGCCCTCGATAGGATAAATATACATGGCGATTTCCAGAGTGTGGTCAAAATTAATTAAGGGCGCCAGCCAATTAGCGGACACAAAGCGCGGATAGCCGGCGACAAAAAGGGTGCGGAAATATTTGTTGCCGATGCGTAAAAAATCGAAATCAACTTCAATCGCCGGCGGCGCGATGACGTCCTGGATATCCACTAGCCCTTTGGCCAGCTGGGCATTGGGCGATGTTGGGGGAAGAGGTTTGGGGGAGGTAAAAGGCAGATTCATTTGGCACCCTCCGAAACCAGTTCGTTAATCTTTTTGTAAACCTCGGTTGGTGGTTTATTTGATTGGACCAGCGGCGCCTCATATTGTTCTGCGCTAACAATGCCTTGGCCCGAAGATTCCGGATTATAAATCGTGAAGAAAAGTTGGATTAATTCGGTCGTGTTTAGTTGCCGGCTTTTTAAACCCAGCCGGGCCAGCAAACGGAATAAATGGTCGCGCTTGGGATAAAGATTAATTTTGGCCCGCTCCAAAACATAATTTTTTTCAAAGGAAAGCCCTTTTTTGGGCGCCAGGCCGGCGGTTAAGCCTTGAGTAATCCCCAATTCCAGGGCGGTCATGGGAATGGTTAAATAAAATTTTTTGTCCAGGACGTCATTTTTTTGCACGGTTTGGGTGACAAAATTCCGGTATTGGCGGATTTGTTCTTTATTTTTTGGCCGGGTTTCCTTGGCCTCCGCCTCGCCCAAAAGCTTGATATAAGCGGAAATATCTTTTTTTTGGGAACGGATGACAATTTGGATGGGGAAGGTTAAGGAATTAAGCAGGCTGGCGTAGGCGTAAATGGTGGCGTCCTGCTCTTTTTCCGAAAGTAAGCCAAAGTTGATAGCGGTGGCCATGATGACCAAACAGGCGCCGCCGTCTTTTAAAATCACCACGTCATCGAGAATATCCTCAATATTTAAATATTGCTGAGTGGAAGCGCGGATGGCGACTTTGGCAGGATCGACCATATTATGAAATTAAGAATTGAGAATTGATAATTGAGAATGAAAGAATCATAAATTCATTTTTGATTTTTTAATAATTGCCACTAAAATTTTGATTAATTCTTCCGATTCGTTCAAAATGTTTTTTGTTATTTCCGGTTTTAAGTTATCCGATTCCGTCGCCGTTCTTAACCAAAATTTAGTTTCCCTTGCTTCCCTTAGGGCGATACTGACGCTTTTAATAAATTCCTTTTTAGTTGACGCATCTTGGGCTTCTTCAATGTTGGCACCAACGCTGGTTCCGGAACGAACAATTTGATTGGTGATGGTAAAACCCGATGGCGTTTTCGGTAAAAAATTTGCCAGCTTGATGATCGCCACCCCAAATTTAAAAGTTCTTTCGAGAATGTCTTTTCTTTTCTCCATTTTTAATTCATCATTCTCAATTCGACATTCTCCATTTGCGCCCTAGCGCGCGCGTGGATCTCTAAGGGTGAGATAATTTCCCCTTTCACTTCGATTTTAATTATATCAAATTGATAGCCTTCCTTTTCGATCTCGATTTCGTAGGTGTCGTTGGCCAGCGGCGTGACAATTTGGAATTGGCCCAGTTTATTGGTTTTTAAGGCCCGAACCGGCATGTCGTCGCTGCGCCGGATTTCCAAAATGGCCCCTTCAATCATTTGGTTGGTGGCGTCTAAAACCATGCCCACCAGAATATTGGGCCGGTCGGGCGGGGTGGGAATGGGTAGTTGCAGGCTGGTTTTGGCTTCAAAAACCGGCGCTTTTCTCACCGGCGTGATTTTTATCGGCATAATGATCGGGGTTGGCGCCACCGAGGGAGCGGCTTGACCCAGTGCCTGTAATCTTTGCAAATAGTCGGCTTCTTTTTGGTCCAAACTGGTCGCCGCCGGCTGGTAGGGTAATGTTTTCAAATACTCCTCCAGTTGTTTCCGGTCGGTGGGCGGAATGGGACTGTTCTTGGCCGCAGCGGCCGGGATTGGCGTTGAAGGCCGAAAAAGCTCCGGTTCTCTAATTTGTTTTTTCCAGATAAATTGGGTCGGCGCAAAAATCGCCTTGCTGAAAGCCATCAGCCATTGGCTTAAGGGCCGCTCTTCGATGGGCAAAAAAGCAAAAGCAAACCCCAAAAAACCCGCGCCAAAAGCTAGCGGCAATTTGATAAAGGCGGGCAAGGCAGAACTATAGAGGACCAAGCCCACCAAACAGCCGGTGGCCAAATAAGCAAACTGCTTGATGGTCATGTCGCCGACCAAACGGAATTCGTAAGAGGCAATATTTTGTGGTACCGGATGTTGTTCCATTTTGGGCAGGGCTAACCCCTGTCCTCTATTCTAAATTGCTTCCCAATCCACTTCAACTGCTTCAAAGGCGGTCAGATTACAACCCAAATAGGGCAAATTACCCGACTGGAAACTTTTAGATAGGGTGTGGTAAAATTTAACCAAGATGAAAATAACCAAAGAACAGAAGCAGAAAATTAAAAAAATCGGGGGAAAATGTCAGCTAAAA
>Ga0210018_1000419_pt1 | contig 21426 bp, 21 predicted proteins | sample CryGeyCG2014_010_2_FD_183967 | JGI IMG/M metagenome (GOLD analysis project Ga0210018, IMG submission 183967) | Groundwater microbial communities from aquifer - Crystal Geyser CG09_land_8/20/14_0.10 (SPAdes) (version 2) | ecosystem: Environmental > Aquatic > Deep subsurface > Groundwater | place...
TCTTCTTTTTGGAAATTTAGCCTGCCAAAAAATGTGGTCAATTTTTGACAGGGTTAAATTGTCAGTAAATCGCTTAAACATCAGACAATTCCATTATACCTTAGTCCGTGGAATGTCTAATGCCCTAAAGCAGAAGGAATATAAATTTTAAAATGAAATTGGATTTTCCAAAAGATTTACAATGGACGCAGCATAGCCTGAAAAAATTGCGCCAATATAATTTATCCGTCAGCCGGATAAAAAGGGTTTTGCGTTTTCCAAAAAGAAAAGAAATCGGAATTGCGCCAGATACAATTGCTTCAATGCAGCCAGCTGGTTCAAAGAAAAGGCCGTATGAGATTTGGGTAATGTACCAGCAAAAAGTTAAAAGTCCAGGAAAAATTACAATTATCAGCGCCTGGAGATATCCGGGGATAAGTCCGATTCACGAGCCGCCGCCGATTCCGGAGGAGGTTTGGGAGATTTTGAATAAAGAGAAAAATTGACTGGCGGATAGTAAATTGATATAGTTATTTATCAGGAAAGTTCTATAAAAAACAAGGAGGTGGCAAGGAATGAAAAAAGGAAAGCGAGAAGGAGAGGAAATAAAGACAATCGATTTCATTCGGAAAATCCCGCCGCAGGCAGTTGAAGCAGAAATAGTATTATTACAGACGATATTTTTTGACAATCAAGTCGCATCCGAGGCCAGGGATATAATTTCTGACTCTGGAGAGGAATTTTATCGGCATGCGCACGAAATTATCTATCGGGCGATGATAAGCATTTTAAAAAGGGGAGGCACAATCGATTTGATTACATTGATAGATGAGCTGAGGCGGCAGGACAAGTTGGACACGGTTGGGGGCACGTACTACTTAGACCAGCTTTTTCTCAAAGAAGCGCCAACCATGAAGACAGCAGGATATTGCCCGGCCAATGCCGAGCATTATGCCCATATCATCGTCCAGAAATATCTGCTCCGTAAGATAATCAGCATTGGCTGGGAGGTAATTGAAAGGGCGAACAATGAGGATGAGATGCGGGTGATTATAAGTAAAATGAGAAAAATAAAAACGATGATTGATGAATTAATCGTCGAAGTGAAACGAAGGGCGTAAACTTAAAGCCTGCTAAGATTGCCGTAGTAATCTTAGCAGGCCCTCTTTTTATTTGCATTATTTTTGAAAATGTGCTATTATTAAATCCATGGAATTAGATCAATTCGAGGAATTAGTGGATAAAGGGATAGCGGAAATTCCGCAGAAATTTCTCAAAAAACTGAAGAACGTGGCTGTTGTGGTTGAAGATGAGCCGAATCAGGAACAAACAAAGAAATTGAAACTGCGAAAGAACTATACGCTTTTCGGCCTTTATGAAGGGGTGCCGCAGATAAAGCGCGGCGCTTATTACTCGGCTTTGCCTGACAAAATCACTATCTTTAAAAATTCAATTGAGCAATATGCGCGGACGTCAGACAAAATAAAAGAAATCGTAAAAAATACCGTCTGGCATGAAATTGCCCATCATTTTGGTTTTGGCGAGGATGAGTTAAGAAAAATAGAGAAGAAACGCAATTTGAAGCAATAGAAAGGAGGGCTTAAAATGGCTATATCGGCAGTTTTTAAGAAACATTGTTTGGCAGTAGATGCTTGCGGCGACCTAGATGACCTTGATTGCATAGTTGAACCCGGCCGGGATAAAAGAAAAGGACCGAAAAAGGAGACGCAATTAATAATTGACTTACCGGAATGTCCTCCCGAGCAGGTCAGCAAATTAGAGGCGAAAGTTGAGCAAGTCGTCGAAAAATACGGGGGATTAATAGTTCGTTAATCATTAGATAGCGACTATTTTATTTACAAAAGGCTGATTATTAAAAATCAGCCTTTTTTCTTTCAAAAACTTACCTGTGAATTAAAGGGCTAGCCCCGTTAGAAGTTCATCTGGCATGGAGGTTACAAGATAGCTTCTAGCGAATCGCCTGCGGCTTTATTTGTGAAAAAACCAGCATGTGGATAAAAACTTCTAACGGGGCTGGCTATTTACGCATATTTATGTATAATATATGTATAATCATTAAGGAGGCATTTAAGAGGTCGAATATGGCCCAAGATTAAAAACCCCGTTTGGTCGGGGAAAATGGGTCAGCGAACATAATTTACATAATCAAATAAACATATTTTATATGCCAGGTAGTAGAAATTCGACTGACCCGCTTTTGTGGGATAAAAACTATGTCGATTTTACTATTTGGTACCGATAGTGCGAATGAAGGCAGGCAATTTTTCTTTTAAAAGAGCTTGTCGAATTTTCACTACCTGGTATGGCAGAAGAAAAAAATGAGCCAGTAATAGCTTACTGTGTTAAATGTAAAGACAAAAGAGAAATGCAAGACCCCAGAGAGGTTTCAATGAAAGGAAAAGGGGGCGTTGAACGTCGGGCAATGACCGGCATATGCCCGAAATGCGGCACCAAGATGTTTAGAATAATGGGCAAGAAATAGTAGTGCTCCAATAGCGATCCGAATTATCCGAATTCTCATCCGAATTATCCAAATTTAAATTCGTAGCATTCGGATGCCATTCGTAGATTCGGATCGCTATTTGTTATGCTATCGCGACTTTTGTATCATTTTTTAAGCTATCCCCATTATTTAATCTACGCAGGGATTTTTTTATTGATGATTTTTATGGGAGAGGAACTGTTGCTGATAATCGGCGCGCTAGCCCGCTTCGGTTTTATTGATTTTTGGGACGCCGTTTTCTTTGCGCTGCTGGGCACATTTTTTGGCGATATTTTTTGGTTTCAGCTTGGCAAAAGATACGGGGAGAATTTTGTTTCAAAATACGGACGATGGCTTTTCATAACCCCTCAAAGATTTAATAAGCTTAAGCAGATGATTACAAAAAATGGCGGGCTTTTTATTTTTCTTTCAAAATTTATGTATAACTTAAACCATATCAGTCTGGTGGCAGCCGGCACCATCAGGTTTAATTTCAGAAAATTTCTGAAGTTCCAGATTTTTATAAGCATCGGTTGGGTTCTAGCGTTTATATCTTTAGGCTATTTCTTCGCCCATAATTTAGCAGGGCTTAAGCACGACATAAAAGTTTTTGCGATAATGATGGTTCTTGTTTTTGGCAGCTTTATTTTAATAGAGAGATTCATTGAGAAATTGATTGAAAGAAAGGTGATGGGGAGAGGGAATGGGAATGGGAATAACTTATCCCCAAAATAGCAGCGCAAACCCTTGACAAGCTTGTTGAATTTGATAAAATGTTAAATAAGGAAAATATGAATATATTAATCACCATATTAAATAAAGGAAGCGGATAAAAACGTTTGATTTTTCGTGTCGTTCGGGCAACGCCGCTTCTTGAAAAGGCGGTTTTTAATTTCTTTTACAGCCTGCGCTTATTAGGGGGAAAAAATATGAAAAGGAGGGAAAAATGGCTCGCAAACAAGGATATGTTCGCATTTTAAAAAGACATGATAGGTATATCGCGGAAATTATAAAGACAGTCTATGGGCCGGAAGAAGATCTTGAATCTTTGTGCGAAATCTTAAAAAAAGAAGGTATAACGAAAAGCATGTTTATACGCGATGATTCAATGGCTTTCATTTTTACGGATGCTGAAATGGAAATTTTAAGAAAATGCATTTCAGAATAAAAATGTGTGACCAAAAAGGTAAAATAAAATAGACGGGCGTCGAAATCTGACGCCCCTCCTAATAAGCGCAGATTGGCGGCAGATGATAAGTCTGATAAGACAAATAAGACTTATCACTTGCTGCTAAGGGATTGTAGCTTAAAAACTGAATATTAGCAGGTATAACCCCGTATTGCATTGGTTGTTACTATATGTAAATGTAACGACTTTTAAACGGGGTGAAAAATTGAACCCCGTCACAAGTTGTTTGTGAATGGGGGTAAATAAAGAATCAAAGAAAGTTAATGGTTACTTAATTAGTCCATCGCGCTTCGCGCTTGAAGCGACACCGATACACGGACTTCACCCGGATTACCCGGATGAATTTATCCGTGTCATCCGGGTGTTTAATCCGGATTATCCGGGTCGCTGGCGAGCGAAGCGAGCAGAAATTTAGGCAGATGGCTAAGGGTATATGGTGGATGCCTTGGGATGTTGAGGCGATGAAGGACGTGGCGTGACTGCGATAAGCCTCGGGGAGCTGTCTAGCAAGCTTTGATCCGGGGATGTCCGAATGAGGAAACTCTTTACGGTAAAACCGTAAAACTGCGCCGCAAGGCGCGGAGTCAACCCGCTGAAGTAAAACATTCTAGTAAGCGGAGGAAAAGAAACAAAGTTTAGCTTATTGTTTATGGCTTGTAGCTTATGGCTTTTGCTATTTGCTATTCGCTATATACTATTTGCTAAATCATTCCCCTAGTAGCGGCGAGTGAAAAGGGAAGAGCCTAAACTCTCTAGAGTTTCTTTGAAATTTTAGAGAGGGTTGAAAGGTAGTAACGTTCTGGAGCCCTTCGACAAGCTCAGGGTAAACCCTATGAACTTGGCGATGGGTACCAGAGGGAGATCACATTATAAAGCTTCGTTAGCAGAAGCCGGATGGAAAGCCGGCGCCAAAGAAGGTAATAGCCCTGTAAGCGAAAACGGTTTTATGCTCCTAGTTATTATTCTTGAGTACGGCGGAGAACGACAGCTCCGTCGGAATCCGGCACTACTATTGTGCCAAGGCTAAATACTCAACATCACCGATAGTGAACTAGTACCGTGAGGGAAAGGTGAAAAGTAGCCCGATGAGGGCGGTGAAATAGTACCTGAAACCACATACTTACAACGAATCACAGCCGCCGTGTCTCACTTTCGTTCGACACAGCAAAATGTAAAGTTCAAAAATCAAAATGTAAAATTAAGGTATGCGCTTCGCGCATAAAATTTTAAATTTTGCATTGTCATTTTTCATTTTGATATTTACATTTTAAATTAATAAGTGGCGAGCGATAGCGAGGCACGTGCGGTAGTGGTGTGCTTTTTGCAGAACGATCCAACGAGTTTATGCGAGTTGCTCTTTCTAAGTCCTTCGGGACGCAGATACAGGGAAACCGAGTGTTAAAAGCGCGTATACGCTACTCACTTTCGTTCGAGCGTTTTCCCTACGAAACTACGAAAAATATATGAAAATACGAAAGTAACCCCACTCAACCTCCCCTTAGGCTAAGGGGAGGAGAGGAGGGGTTATAAATTTCGTACTTTCGTAAAAAATTCGTAAGTTCGTAGGGGAAGCGACGAGCGGGAGCGAGGAGCAAATGCAGCCCGCATAAGACCCGAAGCCAAGGCGAGCTTGCCATGACCAGGGTGAACCCCGACGAAAGTCGGGGGGAGGCCCGGACCCACCAGCCGTACAAAACTGGGGGATGAGTTGTGGTAAGAAGTGAAAAGCTAATCGAGCTTGGTAATAGCTGGTTCTCCCCGAAATAGTTTTAGGACTAGCCGGGCGTTTTAATTCCGGAGGTAGAGCACTGAATGGGTACGGATGGTTTTTCCTACCGAGCCCAATCAAACTCCGAATGCCGGAACAATTATCGTCCGAGTAAGACAGTGGGGGCTAAGCTCCATTGTCGAAAGGGAAACAACCCAGACCATCATCTAAGGTCCCTAAACTAAGCTAAGTGTTTACAAGGAGGTGGGATTTCTTTGACAGTTAGGAGGTTGGCTTAGAGGCAGTCATCCTTTAAAGAGTGCGTAACAGCTCACTAATTCAGAGATTTCGCACCGAAAATTTACGGGACTAAGCTTAGTACCGAAGATATGGATTATCGCTCCTCACTTTTGTTCGGAGCACAGCGACACAGATATCCGGATTACACCCGGATTATCCGGATAAAATTTATCCGGGTCATCCGGATGAGTCATCCGGGTTGTCAGGGTCGCTTTGAAGCGACGAGCAGTAGCGAGGAGCGATAGTGGTAGGGGAGCATCCTGCACCGCTGTGAAGGTAAATCGCGAGGTTTGCTGGAGCGTGCAGGAGAGAGAATGTTGGAATAAGTAACCGCAAGACCGGTGAAAGCCCGGTCCACCGAAAGCCTAAGGTTTCCTTGGCAATGTTGATCATCCAAGGGTTAGCCGGTCCTAAGTCTCAGGCCGAGAGGCCGTGATGATGGACAGCAGGTTAATATTCCTGCGCTTTCTTGTTTTTTCAATGGAGTGACGCAGTTTAAAAGTCTGAGTGAATTATTGGATTTTCATTCTTGGTTTTGGAATGTCTGGCAGGCAAATCCGTCAGAATAATTTCCGAAATTGAGAATAGGTCGTTTTGACACGGCCAATTCGGGCGAAGGAGCTGCCGAGAAAAACTTCTAGAGTTAAAAACAAGAGAACCGTACCGAAAACCGACACAGGTAGGCGAGGCGAGAAGCCTAAGGTGAACGAGTGAATCCTCGTTAAGGAACTCGGCAAAACAACGTGTCGTAAGTTCGCAATATGACCTTCCCCGACCCGCAAGGGTTTGGGGACGCAGCTAAAGACCCCAGGCGACTGTTTATCAAAAACACAGGTCCCTGCAAACTCTAAAAGAGGAAGTATAGGGGCTGACGCTTGACCAGTGCTGGAACGTTAAACATGCCGGTATTTTTTGTCGCAAGATGGGAAATGCTGAGCGTGCTAAGCGCCAGTGAACGTCCGCGGTAACTATGAAGTCACGGGTTGTAGTTATAAAATCTAGCTAAATGCGGGAACATCTGAGTATCCGGCAGTACTAAATCGTGAGTCACGCGATAAGTAACAATCTGTCGGTGCAGACAATCCGCAGGAAAGACTTGATCTAAGGTCTAATATGGCAAATAAATCTAATTGGCTGAACAAAATTCCGCCATCAATTGGATATTATATTGCTGGTTTTACAGATGGCGAAGGAAGCTTTAATGTTTCCATGAGAAAAGGCGATGGATATAGATATGGTTGGCAATTTTGTTTCAGCTTCTGCGTATCTCAAAAAGACGAAGTTATCCTTAGTCTTTTGAAAAGATACTTAAATTGTGGCCGCTTAAAACAGAGAAGGGACGGCTTATGGTATTATGTCGTGGAAAATCAAAGTTCATTGTTTGAAAGGATAACTCCCTTCTTTAATAAATTTGGTTTTCTCTCGGCAAGAATGAAAAAGAATTTTTCTGTTTTTAAACGGATCCTATCAATTGTTCAATCTGGCAAACACATTGAGCCGGATGGAATAAAAGAAGTTGTCAAATTAAGAGAAGAATTAAATGAAGGAAGAGGACGAACAAGAAAATATAATCAAAGTGACGTTTGCTTAGATCAAGAATCCTCAGAGACTATATGCTAGACCCGTTTAGTCAGCGGGATGATATAGTCCGATCCTATAGGCGACTATAGGTGCCATTCAAAATGGCTAGAAAACATCAAATGAACCGTGTTAAAGTAGGAAACTGCTTTAGTAAAATTTGGCTATATGCTGGAAAATCTGGAGTGTCTGATGATACTCATCTATCTTGCTCCTCCTCTTTTTTAAAGAGGAGGGTGGGAGGAGTTAAATTCTAATTGAACTTAACTCACCCTAACCCTCTCTTAAAATAAGAGAGGGAAAAGAAAAATAGATAAGTAACAATTCTTCAGCGTGTCCCGAAAGGAATGGGACGCCAGACAATCAGCAGGAAAGGCTAATTATTGTTGTGAGATTTAAAAAATATACCTGCGCTTATTAGGAGAGTAAATAAATTCTTACGGAGGTGAGAGAATGAACTCTATAATTATTTTGAAAGAGGGCGATAAGTTTATTGTGGCCGAAGAAACGATGAGAACTGATATAACTGGAATTGAACATTCAATAATGGTCCGCAACGGTATTCTTCAGCACGAAGGAATTAAAGTAGAAATAGCGTTCCTTAAAAAGGAGAATCTCTTGTCCGAAGACGAGATTAAAAGGTTATCGGACAAAATAGACCAAAAAGTGTGGTGAAAAAAAGGGGTATCAAGTATTTTAAGATGCCCCTCCTAATAAGCGCAGGTGTGAAATTCGTAACAATAATTAGAATCCTCAGAGACTATACGCCAGACCCTTCACTAATTCGGGGCTTGCCCTGAGCGAAGTCGAAGGGAAGATATAGTCCGAACTTTATAGCGATATAAAGAGTTGCCCCGACACAAATTCGGGACAGATTAACACATTTGAGCGAAATTCCTTGTCAGGTAAGAAAGTTGCCTGTTTCTCCGGCAACGGAGATAACAAATCCGGCTTATAACGGTGAAATCCTCGCCAGAGCCTCGCTTCAAGGGCGGGGCGACGAAGACAGGACAATACCGTGGGAAGTCGCCGAAGCACATAAATTTTATGTGCTTCGGTTGACCCCGTAACGACTGAAGTCGCCAATAACTATTGGCGACAGAGATAGTAGATGCTATAATAAAGTTATTATGACTACTATAATATGCCGGCGCTAAATAATTCTAAAAGAAATATTGCTGAATATATTACCGGTTATGTCGATGGTGAAGGATGTTTTAGTATTTCGTTTTCAAAACGGAAAAAACTTTTGATTGGTTGGGAAACAAAACCCAGTTTCGCCGTAGGGCAAAACTATGACCGGTCAGAAGTCATAAATCTACTAAAACAATATTTTGATTGCGGAAATATCAGACGAGATTATTCAGATAAGACATTAAAATACGAAGTCAGAGGCATTAATGATCTTATTAAGAAAGTAATTCCGCATTTCAAAAAATATCCTTTGCTGTCAGGCAAGAAAAAAGATTTTGAATCTTTCGCGAAAATTTGTGAAATGATTTCAAGAAGAAAACATTTGGAAAAAGTTGGATTAGCAAAAATTGTCCGGCTTGCCTACCAGATGAATCAAAGCGGTAAAAGAAAATATCAGCAAAACGAAATTCAAAAAGAATTATTATAGATGAAGATATAGTCTACGCCATAAGAAATTATGGATAACGTGAAGTTCTGACGCGCATGAAAAGCGTAACGACTTGGGGACTGTCTCAACGAGGAGCTCGGTGAAAATGCAATCCCGGTAAAGATGCCGGGTACCTGCAGCTAGACGAAAAGACCCCGGAAGCTTTACTGCAGCTTGGTATTGTGTCTTTCGTTTAAATGCGTAGCGTAGTGGGGAGGATTTGAAGTTCTGGTTTCGGCCAGGACGGATCCGCCAATGAAACACCCATCTTTTAGACGATTTTCACTAATTCCCTATTTTAATAAAATGGGGGAGACAGTGCCTGGTGGGCAGTTTAAGTGGGGCGCTTGCCTCCAAAAGAGTAACGGAGGCGTTTATCAAGGTTGGCTTGGGCCGGATGGAAATCGGCCTGGACGCGCAAAGGCATAAGCCAGCTTTACTGCAAGACCGACAGGTCGCGCAGTCGCGAAAGCGGAACTTAGTGAACCGACCGCAATACCATTGCAAAGCAATGGAAGCACGAAATTCAAAGCACGAAATCCGAAACAATATCAAAATCCAAATGACCAAAATTCAAAACCTAATTGTTTTCAGACATTTGAATTTTGAACATTTGAATTTGTTTAGGATTTAGAATTTAGGATTTTGGATTTCCACTGCTTTGCAGTGGTTCTTCGTAGGAAGGCGGAAGATCATCGGCCAAAAGCTACTCCGGGGATAACAGGCTGGTAGTATCCAAGAGTCCATATCGACGATACTGTTCGGCACCTCGATGTCGGCTCATCTCATCCTGGGGGTGAAGAAGCTCCCAAGGGTTTGGCTGTTCGCCAATTAAAGAGGTACGTGAGCTGGGTTCAAACCGTCAACCAAAGCTGTTTACTGTTAGGCAGCTTGGCGGCCTATGGCAGCAATGCCGTAGAGTAAAAACCAGTTGGGGAAGCAGAGTTCTATTATTTCCCGTTTGTCATTCCGTGCTTGACACGGAATCCAGATTCTTCGCCTCCTCTTAAGATAAGAGGAGGTTGGGAGGAGTTATGAATTATAACTCACCCTACCCCTCTCTTATATTAAGAGAGGGAACTAACCTGGATTCCCGCTTTCGCGGGAATGACACGGAATATAGGATTGTGTTTTCTCAACTGGTAAAAAATTGACTCATATCGGTGAAGCCCGAACGCGTTTACAACCTGAACGCGAGGGTAATACCGAGGGAAGTCTGAAATAATTTAAATATCAAAAATCAAAATGTAAAATTGCAGTTTAAAATTAAAAATTTTAAATTTTGTATTGTCATTTTGATATTTGCATTTTACATTTTTAATTTATTTTCATGACCCCGTAGAGACTGAGTCCCGTAAAGTGCGGGACGAGAGTCACATTGGAAAATGTGACTAACACGTCGATCATCCATAAATAGGATGATGGTATAGTCCATACACTTAGTAATAAGTGACAATTATGCGTGAGACAGGTTGGTCTCTATCTGCTGCAGGCGTGGATACTTGAGGGGAGTCTTTGATAGTACGAGAGGACCTCAAAGAACATACCTCTGGTGTATCAGCTGCACTGCCAAGTGCACTGCTGAGTAGCTATGTATGGAACTGATAAGCGCTGAAAGCATCTAAGCGCGAAGCAGACCCCAAGATTAGGTATCGTAGATTCCTTGAAGACTACAAGGTTGATAGGCTCTAGGTGTAAGTCCGGCAACGGATTAAGCCGAGGAGTACTAATAAATCATCCATCTGCCTAAATTTCTGCTCGCTTCGCTCGCCAGCGACCCGGATAATCCGGATTAAACACCCGGATGACACGGATAAATTCATCCGGGTAATCCGGGTGAAGTCCGTGTATCGGTGTCGCTTCAAGCGCGAAGCGCGATGGACTAATTAAGTAACCATTAACTTTCTTTGATTCTTTCCTTTGACGCGGCGCAAATGCGCCTTGTTCAGGATAAATTAAATTCCCGCCAATTGTATATTTTGGTGGCGATTATACTGGTGTTGTCCCACCTGTTCCCATTCCGAACACAGCAGTGAAATACACCAAGGCCGATGATATTCGGGTTTCCCGGAGAAAGTAGGTAGTCGCCACCAAAGCACGCAATTGCGCGGGATTTTTTGTTGACAAAAATATTTGCGGTTTTTTATTTTGGCGGTATGCGGTATAATGTAATTAATGGCTTATCGAATCCGCAAACAGATTACTATTTCAATAATCGTAATTTTATTTTTGGCGCTGGTTGGAGTGGGAGTTTATTATGTTTTTTTAAAACCCGGGCCGACTTGTTTTGATGGAATAAAAAACCAGGACGAGGAAGAAATTGATTGCGGGGGAAGTCAATGCGTGTCTTGCGAAATAAAAACATTGAAAGAAGTTGAAGTCGTTTGGACGCAGGTTATCCCGCTCGTGCCCGGCGTTTATGACCTGGCGGCAAAAATCAGAAACCCCAATCCCAATTTTGGAAATCCCGGAGTTAAGTATGAGTTTCAGTTAAAAGATAAAAGCGGCCAGATTGTCGGCAAAAAATCCGGAATGACTTTTATTCTGCCAAATAGCACCAAATATATTATTGAAAATAATTTTCAGGGCCAGGGCCAGATTGATTCGGTCCAGATAAAAATTGATACGGGAGAAAATTTAAGCTGGCTCAAACTTAAAAATTATCAGACACCTGATATTTACGTAAAAGGCAAAAAATTTGAGATTCGCAATGAAACAAACTTTTTTGCCGAGGCATCGGGTGTTGTTAAAAACAGCACAACGTTTGGGTTTGATAAAGTAGATGCAGATATTGTGTTATTTGACAGTAATTCAAAATTAATCGGTGCTGCAAAAAGTGAAATGAGGACACTGAAGGCAGGAGAAGAGCGCTATTTTTCTGTCCGCTGGTTTTCGCCAATCGCGGGAGAAGTTAAATTTTTTGACATGCAGGCCGAAACAAATCTTTTTTCTGACGATAATTATATGCGCGTTTATGGAGTACCGCAGGAACAATGAATTTTGCATCCCAATTAAAAAAATTTGACTGGATTTTAATCGGTGCGGTTTTAGTCCTTTGCGCTTTGAGCTTGCTGACCCTTTACAGCATAAATTACGGGAAACCTGGCTTTATTTTTTTTCAAAAGCAGGTTTTTTTCGTTATTTTGGGGCTGGCTGCAATGGCGACAATAAGTTTTTTAGATACAAGAATTTTCAAAAATTACCCTTCTTTTTTAATTGCGATTTATTTATTGGTAATTGCGCTTTTAGTTTCCACTTTAATTTTCGGCAAGATAACCAGAGGCACTTTAAGCTGGCTCAAAGTGGGTGAAATAGGCTTTGAGCCGGTTGAATTGGCGAAGTTGGTTATAATTTTGATATTGGCCAAATATTTTTCGCTCAGGCATGTAGAAATGTTTCGCATTCGTCATATTATTGCATCGGGAGTTTATGTCCTTTTGCCTGCCAGCCTGATTTTGTTTCAGCCTGACCTTGGTTCCGCGATCATCCTTGGGGCAATATGGATAGGTCTTGTAATTTTAGCCGGTATAAAAATCAGGCATTTGGTTTTAGTTTTGCTTGTGGCAGGCTTGGTATTTGGGTTTGCCTGGACAAGCGCTTTGAGACCCTATCAAAAAGACAGAATTTTGACCTTTTTGAACCCTCAGCGTGATCCTTTCGGAACGAGCTACAATCTCATCCAGTCAAAAATTGCTATTGGCGAGGGCGGAATTTTTGGCCGCGGTTTGGGCCAGGGAATCCAGGGCCGGCTTGATTTTTTGCCGGAAAAACACAGTGATTTTATTTTTGCCGCCTATGCTGAAGAATGGGGATTTGTCGGTGTGCTATTTTTACTCGGCGTATATTCAGTGATATTTTTCCGCCTGATAAAGATTTCTTTAAAAAGCACAAATAATTTTTCACGCATTTTTTCAGCCGGCGTGTGTCTCATGATTTTTGCCGAGGTTTTTATAAATATCAGCGTAGCGCTCGGCCTTCTGCCAATAACCGGAATTTCCCTGCCATTTGTCAGCTATGGCGGCAGCGGCCTTTTGACTCATTTTTTAGCATTGGGAATTGTCCAGAGCTTGGTAGCAAAAAGGGCTTGAATTTTTATGTTTAAGCTGCGGAACATAATTTACAGTCAATTAATTGTAATTTAACGTCTTCGACTTCTTGTTTGTTTCGTTTTAATTTAGCGTCGATAAACATCATTAAGGTATCAATTTGCTCTTTTTTCTTTATTCTTCTTGCTCTTGTCAGTCGCAGTCTCTGTTTCCTTAAATACTCCTGCCATTTTTCCGCGATGGCGCCTGCTTTCTCCAGGTTCTTTTTCCAAAGAGCGTAGAATTCCATCGGAGTAAGATATTCCAACGCCTGATGCGGACGTTTAAAATTGTAATTGTTTTCCCATTTTCTTGTCGCTTCTTTTTGTTGTTGCAGGTCGTTGAACCCTCCCTTTTTTTCATAGTAGAGGAGGTATAGCCATCGGAGATGCTTTTTCGCGTCTGGTGACAAGTGATGGTTGTTCGGGTTTAATCTCTTTTCCGCTAATGTTTGCATAATGTTGGTTGAATTAGTTTTTACTAATTTCAGCCAATCATTAACCGATTTATTTTGCAACATATTTTAATGCCCCAGACTGTAAAGTGTACCATAGGAGAGTGCATTTAGTTGACTTTTAAGATAATTGGTAGTAGTAAATAAAAATAAGGAAAACTTTCTTCTTTAACAAAAAAAATAAAAAGCGAGGTGATAAGTTATGGAGATAGAATGTCCTTTTTGGGCGGTTTGTGGCGGAGCACCAGTACATCAGTACTGGGCGCAACAGACTTTTCTGCCTGGAGATCCGCGACGAAATTACATTCTTGTTGTATGTGTTAAGGATAATGAAATCAGATATTTAATCTGCGGGCATTACCAGCTCAGGATTAAACTGTTGGGGGCAGAGAAAAATGAAACTGAATGATATTTGGAAAAATTCTTATCTTTGGTTAAAGTACAAAAAGTTAAGTATTGTAACCTTTTTGGTGCAGTTGGCAGTCTGGATTGCTGGCGGAATAATTATTGTGTTTCTAGAAACCAAAGAATTTTACGAAAGGAGGGTTAAACAATGGAAGAATTGGCGCAAGAAAAGAAAAAAGAAATTATTGTTCTCGCTCCTTACACTTTTGATCCCTTGACAAAAATCTTAAGAAAATGGGGTTTGCTTGTCAAAAATTCTTGGCTAAACATTGAGCCGAGCCAGGAAGAAGTTGATGTTGCTATTGCTGCTATAGAGGAAGCAGCCGATATACTCAAACAGAGACATTTTTAGCAAAAGAATTTTGTGAAAAGAGGACGAAAATGGTTTTTGTTTTAGTCCAATGTTTGACGGGCTTATTTTTTATGTTACATAGTATATAAATTCGCAATGGGCGAAAATCAGGCATAAAGGAGGGCGATATGCTGCGAATTTTCTGTTTGATGACCAGCGGCAAGCCGCTGACATCTGAGATTTCCGACGTTCTTTTAAAGATTGCCTGCCAAATGGTTAAAGAATCAAAGGATACGCAGAAGGGGTTGGTTTTTACCGATTTCCGCCGGGCGACCCTTGGCTCAATTTCGGGAATAGTTTTTTTGGCTGAAATCAGTACAAAGGCCGGCGATACGTCCGTGTCCTACATTGTGAGAACAGAGGATATACGCATATTTGAAGAAGGAAGGGGAGTCTGGATTAGAGAAATGCCACAAATGGCAAAAAACGCCGCAAGGAATTGAAAAAGGAGGTGAGGGAAATGTTCCTTTGTCGTTCTGAAGAAAAGAAGTATTTTTTAAGCGATGATCCTTTTTCGGAAACAAATTGTCAGAGTACCAAAGAGCTTGAATTAAGTGTTGAGGCTGAGAGTTTTTTGGAGGTCCTGACCGCCATAAATCAAGCGGCTGACTCACAAAAGATGGCCGAGGCCCTTGATGAAATCATTACCAAATGCATCGAAACGGCGGAAAAGCATTTTTAAAATAACATTTGCGTCAGAGTAAGATTCTATCTTGCTCTGGCGCTTTTTTTATTTTCCTGCCCCCGCTGACAAAATCCAAAACCTTGACAGTTAACAGTCAAGGGTAACACTCTGGAGTAGTTTTTCCTGGGGTGTTGACCCATTAAGCGTTAAATGTATTCTTTCAAAATTGTAGAATTCCAACCATTCGTAAGGTGTATTCCAAACTCTCATCGGATTCTGGTAATATTCATCATCAATAGTCTTGTGAACGCGCTCAACCTGGGCATTCCAGTAAGGTGATTTTTTCGGAATAAAGAAGTGCGGAATATTCTGTTTGGTCAGCCAGTTGTGGAAATCACCCCTGAACTCACCGCCGTTATCGCTCTGAATAGACAATATTTTAAAGCCAAAATACTTTTCTGCATTTAAGAAGGCGGCTATCGCATTTCTGCTTTCTTTAGTGGCCAATATCGTAAAATGATACTTTTCGGTAAAAGGATCAAAGACTGAAAACTGGAATTTACGAATACCATCTTCGTAGACATACTTGATATCCATCTGGACGCCTTCACCTGGCTTGGCAATGATTAAAGCTTGCTTCATTGGTTCATACCAGGGTAGTTTTCTCTGCGGCCTACGGATAAGTTTCTTTCGTCGGTAATACCGGTAAATGATCGTTGTCGATATATCTATTCCCAGTTTCTTTTTAACCAGCAGCTTCATTTTCAAAGGCCCATAATTTGTTTTGAATTTCTGTTCTTCAATGAATTTTCTGATTTCATGCGTCAGTTTCAGATTCGGCTGATTCTTAAGCGCGATGTGATTCCGGCTACCTTTACCGTAGTCTCTGGCATACCATTTGTAGTAAGTCTTACGTGATATGCCGAATATCTGGCAGGTTTCTTTGACCGGACGCTTATACTTTAAAACCTGCAAATACCACTTAAATCTTTGTTCTCGTTCATATTTTAAAGGGCTTGGCATAGTTGTCATAGTTAATAGTTAACAGGTGTTACCCTTAACTATACCAAGTGTCACCTTATGGTGTTAACTGTACACTTGCTTATTTAACCGTTATTTTATATTCTAAAATGAGAAGGCCCAAAAGTCAATTTATGCCAGGTAGTAGAAATTCGACGGTTTGCCCGCCAATTGGCGGGCAAACAAAAGCAAAGACGCGAATTTTGATACGTAGCATAACAATAAATAGAATACCCGCTAATTCTTGTTAACACAAATCAAATTTTCACTACCTGGTATGGCTGAAACACGCAAAAAAGTGCTTATTTTAATTACTCAATCGGTTTCTGGGCGGCGCGTCGTGTCGCCCAAGGCGACACTCCCTAAAACCCCTCGGTTTTAGTATTTCCGCCACGGGGAAGTACACTCCCCCATCGCCCTCTCTGGGCGCCGCCTCACTTAATACTTGCACTATAAGTTTTATGAACAGAAAAAAGATTCTATTTTTAATTACCCAGTCTGTTTCTGGCGGCGCCCAGAAATATGTTTTTGATTTGGCGACCAATTTAGATAAGCAAAAATATGAAGTGGCGGTGGCAGCGGGCGGCGATGGCGAGCTCTTTGATAAATTAAAAGACGCGGATATCCAGATTTTTAAGCGCAAATGCCTAAAGCGGCCAATTTGCCCCACTTGTGACGTTGAAGCATATTTTAAGCTGAAAAAACTGTTTAAAGAATGGCAACCCGACATCCTGCATCTGAACAGCTCAAAAGTATCAATATTGGGTTCGTTGGCTGCCAGAACCCTTCGACTCCGCTCAGGGCATAAAATGAAAGTCATTTATACAGTTCACGGCACAGTTTTCCAGCCGCCGTTTTCTTCTTTAACCAGCAAATTTTTTCTTTGGCTGGAAAAATGGACGGCCAAATATAAAGATAAAATTATCTGTGTTTCGGAGCGGGACCGCCATTTATGGTTGAAATATAATGTCGCGCCGGCGGAAAAATTAGTCACTATCCACAATGGGATTGATTTGGACATTGATTTCTTACCAAAAGAGCAAGCCCGTCAAAAACTTTTCGAAAAAAATCCCTCCTCTCCCCCTTTTAATAATTCCTCCTCCTCAACTCCCCCCTTTAATAAAGGGGGGCTGGGGGGGATTTCTATCGTCGGCTTTATCGGCTATTTTTATCCGGATAAAAACTTAGTTACTTTGATTAAAGCGGCTAATTTAATTCTAAACAGCGAAAAATTAAAAGAGAAAAAAATCATATTTGCCATAATCGGCTCAGGCCCGCAGGAAAAAAGTTTAAAGTTACAAGTTAAAAGCTTAAAGTTAGAGGATAAGATTTTATTTCTGGACGCCCTGCCCGAAGCTCATAAATATCTCAAAGCTTTTGATGTCTTTACCCAGCCATCCATCAAAGAAGGCTTGCCCTATGCCATTTTGCAGGCCATGGCTGCCGGAATCCCCATTGTCGCCAGCAATGTCGGCGGCATTCCGGAAATGATAACAGACAATTTCAACGGCTTTTTAATCAAACCCCGCGACTCCGAAGCTTTAGCCGAGCGAATCCTCCAAATATTAGAAAATTCCAATTTGGCCCAGCAATTCTCCCAAAATTCGCTTGAAAAAATCAAAGATTTCTCGCTCGGAAAAATGATCCGGCAAACGCAAGAGCAATACTGAAAAATCAATTTTCATTTAAACCTTAAAAATTCAAAAAACTCCAATACTACGTAGTATTGGAGTTTTTTGAATTTCTCATTCAACCCTCCCGGCTCTTTGAAAGCAATTATTCAATTTTCCCGTAAGTATAATAAATTTCTAAATGATCGTTCCCCCAAACCAAATGGGCAATGTTATTTAAATCAATCACTGCCCGAGCCCACATAATCGGTTGTGATTTTTCTAATGCCGTTTTTATTTCCTGCCACTGGCCGTTTTGTTTCTGCCAGCTGAAATATATTCCCCCGCCGGTATCGCTCCCATGCGACCAAAAAACATACGGTTTCTTGAAATTATTGACAATTAAGCTGGGAGTACTGGCTTGTTTGTTTGCTTTGGAAAAAATCGTTTTTTCTGTTGTGCTAGCCAAACCATCAAATTTCGTGACTGCTATCTCATAACTTCTTTGCTGCCAGGCCAGCAAAAATTGATTATTTTCGTCCAATAATATCTGTGGCCGGCCGGAAATAGTGCTTTCAAATTTTCCGTCAAAAATCATTTGTCCTTCGCTCCAGCCGGAACCATCCAGATTGTTAATCGAATAGAAAATCTCGTCACAATAAGGCGGAGTGCAGCCAGACCAAAAAACGTAAAGCTTATTTTGTGAATCAACAATTATATTTGGTGAAAACCCGTTAATAGAACCGGGAATTTCCTCCGGCATTCCTAAAAATAAACCCGAAGAGTCCACTGCCCGATAAAAAATCGCCTTTGAATAAAACGGCGAGGACGAGCTTTGACTTAAACCCTGCCAGACAATATGAGTGGTCATAGCGCTGTCAATTGTTCCGGCTGCCCAAGAATTATTAGTCCCTTCTTGGGAAATATTTTGCGGCGGCTGCCAGACGCCATTTTCGGAACGAACGCTGAAAACATCAAAATAAATCCCGCCGCCTTCTTTATTCCCCCAAGCGGAATGCAAAACTTCCAGACGATTATCTTTGCCCAAAACCTGCATTTCATATCCACCCAGATCCTGGGAAATATTTATTGACTCGCTCCAGGTGTCGTCGCTACTTTTCTTGGAAAATTTTACATATCTAGTTTCGGTGCTGGTTGAACTTCCCCAAATTATGGCGGGAGTGCCATCGCTGACCAAAATAATATCGGGCATATAAACCGTCGTGGAAGTGGAAAATTCTGAAATTATCTGCGGCTCGGCCCATGAAAATGGAAATTCTGAAGTAGTCGTTGACGCAATGTTGCTGGACACGCAATAATCCGAAAGGTCACAGGCTGAAAGTTTATAATAATATGTCGTCTCTGATTCCAATGATTCGTCAAAAAAATTAGTGGTTGTGGTCGCCGCGACAATAGTCGTGCTGGCGGCATTAAACCCGGCATCAAAAGAGCGAACAATTTTATACTCTTTAAAATTATTTATATAACTTGGCGTCCATTTAAGCTTTGTTGAAGTTGCAGTTGTGTCTTCTGCCGGATAAAGATAGAAAAATTCCAAATTGAAAGCACTGTTTTGGGCCCTGGGCGTGCCGTTGATGGGCTGGCCGTCAATATTTGAACCGTTGCGAGTTGAAGAGCTATTTGACTGCCAGTTGCCTAGGACATCAAAAGCTAAATAAGGATTTACCCGCTCCATTGATCTGTAATCGGGCGCGGCGCTGCCTGCCAGCCAGCCGCCAGAGCAATCAACAATATCAATAATTTGATTCTGTTTGTCCACTAGACGTAAACTTTCGCCAGAATTTGATAGGCCGCTGCCGCCAAAACTTTTTGCTAAATCAGCGATTATGTCGCTGATAGTCTTATCGTCGGTGCGCTCAATTAAATAATAATCATGAGCATCAATTTGACCCTGCAAAGCCACCACAGTGGTTGTTGAATCTTTCCCTTCAACAATAAGCCAACCACTTAAATTAACAGGGTAATCAGATTTATTATAAAGTTCCATCCATTCGTCATTTCTCGCTTTTGTTGAGGTGCCCGTCCCCGCCCAAGCGATTTCGTTAATCACAACCGGATAAAAATATATCGGCGCCTCAACTTCCTGCCAATCACCGGATAAACCGACGTTATTTGTCGGCCGGGCTCGAAAATAATAGACGGTTTTATCCTGCGGCACTTCAAAAAGAGTACTGGTCGCGGTCGTAGATGCCAGCCAATTTTGCCAATTGCCCGAACTAATTTTTCTTTCGACATCAAAAGTCAAAACATCGGTTGAAGAACTATGCCAATTGACCGTGAATTGACGAGACGTAATGCTATAGTCGGAAAGATAAATTGAAATTTTTGGCTGGCTTGGCGGCGTGCTTGTTGAAACTGACTCTTCTGGCTCTTCTTCGTTTTCTGTGTTTTTTGCTGCGGCCAGAATTACCGGAGATTCAGGCGTTGATTGCGGCGGGGCAAACGGTTTAAATTTTTTCTCGGTGATTTCTGAAGGAATTTCCGGTTTTGAAATTTTCTCTTGAATTCCCCCGCCTTCTGGCGGCTGCGGATTTGAAATAGTTTCAGCCGGATTTTCCGGATTTTCTGGCGCAATGGCTTTCAGAGACGACTGAGCAGGCTCGCTGGGTATTTTTGTTTGACTCGGTTCGGGCTTCGGATTTGTTTCTTGCGCCGGCTGCGCTGGCGCATTTTCCTGCCCCGGCTCAATAGGCAATTGACTGGAAATTGACCCAAACAAAAATTCTTTAACTTTTTCCCACCAGCTTTTTTGTTTCTCTAATTGTTTCTGCCTTTCTGCTTCTTCAAAAAACAACTTTATCACCCCGGCGCCATAAGAAACGGCTTTTGGGGCGAGAAGAGAAAAATAGTCGGAGTGGACAGGAATATCGAAAAAATAAATATCATTACCAAATAAGTCTTTTTTAACTAATAATAAACACTGGCCTTCAGCTCCTTTTATACATTTATAAAGTTTGCCATCTATTTCTTTAATAAATCTCTCTTTGCCAGCCAAAATTATATTATCTGGCAAAGTGTCTTCGCTAAAAAAATAATTATTAGAATAAAATGCCAAATCATCAAAAGCGCTTGATAACTGATTTACGTCAGCCATTCCAATGTTAAAATCAATCTGATATCCAATAGAATCTCTTACCCAATTTTCATATGGATCTCCAAATGGATGAGCATCAAGACGAGTGTGAGCAGGCACTGTTACGTCTTCAATTAAATGAAGCACATGGCCTAAAGCAATAAAAGATTCTTTCTTGTCCCCTTTTATATAGTTATCAATCGCTTTTTGCCAAGTTTGGTTGCCTTTTATATATGCTGATTGTACAATTGAATTTTCCGCCCATTCCTTTGAAGACAGAAAAATCCACCAGCCTTTATTTGAATGCGGCTCATAAAAATGGTTAAGCCAACGGGGCGGTGTATCTTCTTCAATGCTCCCCTGTTTTAACCATTCTACTTCTTGGCTCGTTAATTTTACCTCTGAATTTTTATTATATATTTTGGCAATATTTTCAGTTAAGGAGGGATGCGTGATTGTATCGTTATAAGAAAAGACTCGGCTGATAAATATAGCCGAGCCAATAAAAAATAACGCTCCGAAAATCAAGACAAATGTTGCTTTTTTGCACTTAAAAAGCATCTAGGTTAATCTTATAAGATTATAAACTGCTTAATTTCCAATCACCATTGGCATCTTTTATAAACGATGAGCAACCAACAAATTTCCCATCTTCGTGTATTTGCTCATAGCATAATTGACCTATGGAATCACCAAAGTTTGATCGCCAAATTGTTTCTGGATAATTTTTAACCGCATCAGAAAATATATTATTTTTATACGCTTGAGTTAATGTCTGCTTATTCTCCTCGTATTTCTCCGACTCTTCCGCCAGCTGCTCTATCGCCATCTCTAAGTTATTGTCTTTTAGCGCCTGCCTGAATTTTGCATAAGTTTCCTCTGGGGTAATCCGCGTCGGCACAT
>Ga0210018_1000420_pt1 | contig 21408 bp, 17 predicted proteins | sample CryGeyCG2014_010_2_FD_183967 | JGI IMG/M metagenome (GOLD analysis project Ga0210018, IMG submission 183967) | Groundwater microbial communities from aquifer - Crystal Geyser CG09_land_8/20/14_0.10 (SPAdes) (version 2) | ecosystem: Environmental > Aquatic > Deep subsurface > Groundwater | place...
CGGACATGGTTGCCTGGGTTTTTAACGGAAAATGAAACATTTTCCTAAAAACCCTTGAAAAGCAAATACTTTTGCTTTTCAACCATTAGACGACCTCCGAAGATTAAATTGTTTTACGCAAAGCTAAGTGGTTACCTACGGACATGGTTGCCTGGGTTTTTAACGGAAAATGAAACATTTTCCTAAAAACCCTTGAAAAGCAAATACTTTTGCTTTTCAACCATTAGACGACCTCCGAAGATTAAATTGTTTTACGCAAAGCTAAAATACCTACCACTTTGCCCCATACAACCAGATTTAAATCGCTTTTAAGGATCTCAGAAGGCCCCTTGGGGGCCTTTTTTGCTATATCTTAAGGTATTTACGCACAGCAAACCAAGACGAAATTAGAGCCACAGCCAAAGCAAAACCAAGTTGCATCAAACCAAGGATAATCCCCTTCTGGATAACCAAAGAGTTTAACAAATCAAAATCAAGCAGTAAAGGCCTTAGCTGGCTATTCAAAAATAAAACTAAACTTATAAATAAAACATCAAAAACTATAAGCGACGTTAAAACATACAAAACCGCTTGGGCTAAAAATGGCCCGCGAATAAACCAATTATCAGCACCGACTAATTTGCGTGTGGTTATCTCTCTTTTCAAAGAAAAGATAGACAATTTAATCGTGTTAAAAGTTATCAAAGAGGCCAACAAAGCAAAAAAGATGGTTAAACCCAAGCCAGCTTTTTTAATATTAGAGATAACAGCGAACAACCTTTCAATGACAAGTTTGTTTCGATTGTAAGATACCTTTTCAACTAAATCAACCAAGGGGGCTACCTCAAAAAAATCAGCGATATATTTATAATGATCTGGGCTGAAAGCTGAAATATTTAAAGAAGAAAAGAAGGGGTTGTCGCTGACTTGTTCTAACGCTTCAAGGTAAGTTGGATCATTTTGGTGTTTTAAAATAAAAATATTCTGAGCTTCTTCTCTTGAAACATAGTCAACTTTTTTAACTTTATCAACTATCCCTTCCAGCTCGTTTTTAATTTCTAAAACCTTGGCCTCTTCAACGTTTTGTTTAAAATAGACCGAAATATCAACTTTTTCTTGGGTTTGCGAAATCAAAAAATTACTAAACTCGTTGAATAAAAACAAAAAAGTTGTAGTAAAGACTAAAACAAATAAAATAAAAACAACTTGAGCGGTTAACGCCTTGCTTCTGTAAAAGCCCTGCCAGCCGAATTTTAAAACTCGTTTAAATGTTAATAGCATAATTATTGATGTAAAATATTTAATGACAAAATCCGAATGACGAACAAATAACAAAACCCAAATAACTAATGCCTTGAATTTGTCATTCTAGTTTTGTTATTCGTCATTTCACAATAAGAATTTGCCTTTGGGGTCATCACGAATTATTTTGCCTTCTTCTAAAGTTAAAACCCGCTTTTTTAAGCTATTGATAATTTCTTTGTTGTGGGTAAAGAGCAAAACGGTTGTGCCCATTTGGTGAATTTTCGTTAAAAGGTTAACTACCTCGTAAGTATTATACGGGTCAAGGTTGCCAGTTGGCTCGTCAGCGATTATTAATTCGGGACGATGAATAAGCGCCCGAGCTATAGCTAAACGTTGCTGCTCGCCCCCAGAAAGCTCTAAGGGGAACATGTCAAGTTTTTCTTCTAGCCCCACTATTCCTAAAACCTTTAAAACATCTGTTTCAATTGATTCGTCAGAGGCGCCTAAAATTTGTAAAATATACTCCAGATTTTCTTGAACGGTTTTGTCGCAAAGTAATTTGTAGTCCTGGTAAACAACTCCGATTTTTCTTCTTAATTTTTGCAAGTCAGCTGGATGCAAACTATGGATGTCTTCGCCTTGAAAAACTACCCTGCCTGAAGTTGGCCTGTATTCAGCGATTAAAATTTTAGCCAAGGTTGTTTTGCCCGCCCCCGACTTTCCGACAAACGAAACAAACTCCCCTTCTTTTACTTCAAAGGAGACCTCGTTCAATGCCCGAACTTCCCTGCCCTTACACTGGAATACTTTTGTAATGTTTTTAAAAGATAACATAAACTAATACCTAATTTAAATTCTAAATTCTAATATCTAAACTCTAAACAAATTCAAATATCTAATTTTCAAAACCTGTCTGTCGATAGGCAGGATTCAAAACGAATTCCTTAAAGGGTTTTTGTTTCGGTCATTTGAATTTTGGTCATTTGAGGTTGTTTAGGATTTAGGGTTTAAGATTTTGATTATAGGCCTATCTCTGCTTCAACAAACTTATCTAAATCGCCTTGCATGACATCATTAATTTGGGGTGTTTCAACTTGGGTTCTTAAGTCCTTAACTAACTGATAGGGCTGAAAAACATAACTTCTAATTTGATGGCCAAACTCAACATTAACCTGCTCGCCTTTTAATTTAGTTTGCTCTTGTTTCATTTCTTGCTCTTTTTTAGTAGCTAACTTGGCTTTGAGCATTTCTAAGGCCACTTCTTTATTTCTGGCTTGCATTCTTTCCATTTGGCAACAAGTAACAATGCCAGTTGGTAAGTGCGTTACCCGAATAGCTGTTTCTCGTTTGTTAACATTTTGCCCCCCCTTACCTTGCGACCTATAAGTATCTACTCTAATATCTTCTGGTTTAATTTCAATATTTTTTAAATCCTCTGTTTCCAGTTTAGGCAGTACCTCAACCTTACAAAAAGAAGTATGCCGTAAATTATTCGCTGAAAACGGCGACATTCTAACTAATCTGTGCACGCCGGTTTCATTTTTTAAAAAACCATAAACATATTTCCCTTTTATTTCAAAAGTAACTTCCTTCCTCCCTGTCCTGCCATCGGGCCCGCCCCCTTCAGAAAAACTTTCGCTTAAAATTTTAAAGCCATAGCCCTTTTTTTGGCAATATCTTTGATACATTTCCAAAAGCATTAAACACCAATCCTCGGCTTCCCTACCCCCAGCGCCTGATTGAATAGTTGTAATGGCAGAGAGCTTGTCATACTCCCCTTTTAAAAGCATGCATAAACTTGTTTGGTTGATTTCTTTTTCAAGACGAGTTAGCTTTTCTTCTATTTCTTTAATTTCAGGTGCTTCCTCTTGGGTATCTTTTAAAAGCAAAAGCAAATCCCTTAAATCAGTCAAATCCTTTTTTAAAATAGCGAACGAAGTGGCCTCTTCTTTTAAGTTAGATAGCTCTTGCGATATAACAGCTGCTCTTTGTTGATCATTCCAAAAATCAGGCGAGGCCACTTCTTGTTCTAATTGAGTAATTTTGGGTAAGTCAAAGGCATTGCTCCAAGGGCAGGAGCTTTTTAAAAAGTTCTTCAATTTTCTCGTTTAACTCTTTCATCTTTTATATTTTAGCTTAAAAAATAAAAAACCGCAAGCTTTAAAAAACAATTATTAAACCTGCGATCGCGTAGGTTTAATAATAAAAACCTTAAAAATAAAAACGGAGCCGGAGGCGAGAATCGAACTCGCAACCTCTCGCTTACGAAGCGATTGCTCTACCCTTAAAGCTACTCCGGCTAAAATGACAATGTCTTGTCGTTTCAGGGGTTTTTAGGTAAATGTTTCATTTGCCGTAAAAAACCCGGGGTGTATTCTGCCTTGAGCGGGTGAGCGGAGTCGAACCGCCGTTTATTCCTTGGGAAGGAATCATAATAACCGTTATACGACACCCGCAAAATGTATTATCGCCTATTTTATCTTCGTCAATATCCAATACCAAAAGTCCTTGCTTTCAAGTTCCATTTTAATAGAACTAGTTGAATTGTCAACTATCGGGAATGCGACAACTTGCTCGCCCGGTTTTTTATAGTTTAATTCATCTCTAGCTATTTTTTCTAAATAAAACGAAGAGGTGGCTTGACTTATTTTCCCCTCAAGAATTCCTTTTTCTTGAGAAATTTTAGCTGTTTTTTCTTTAAAAATCTCTAAGGCCTCTTTTAGGTTATTGGCTTTTTTAAAAATAGAAAAATTAGCCACACTAAAAAAAACTAAAGCTATCAATAAAGCTAAAGCAAAGAAAAAATGCTTTAGGTTACGTTTTTCTCTTGTTTTCATAAGGTTAAACAAACAAAGGCCAAAGCAAAGAAAAAAGCATACTAAAGGCCACGATAGAAATTGTAATTATCCAAATTATTTTTATCGTTTTGTGCATATTTAATATTTAACATAAATCTCGACGATCGTCACAATTTGTGTTAATTCAATTTTTTGTCTAAACTAACTTATCTCAACGCTTCTAAGAAACTAGTAGCAGGGATCGACACTTTCCCTTTGCTCTTTAACTCTTTCTTGCCTTTTTTCTGCCTTTCTAAAACCTTTCTTTTCCTAGTGACATCACCCCCGTAAAGTGATGAGGTCACATCTTTGCGAAATGATTTGAGGGTTTCTCTAGCAATTATCTTCCCTGAAATAGTTGCTTGCAAAGCCACGGAAAATTGTTGCACGGGTAAAATATCTTTAAGTTTGCCTAAAAATTTCTTTGATTCAGTGAAGGCCTTGTACTCAGGCAAAATTCTTGAAAAAGCATCTTCTTTATTCCCCGCGATGAAAATATCTACCTTAACTAATTTGGCTGATTCAAAACCGGCTTCTTTAAAGCTAAACGAAGCAAAGCCAGAACTGACATTTTTTAAGGCCTCGTAAAAATTACCTGAAATAATTTCTCGTAAGGGTGCTAAGGCAATAAAAAGGGATTTGTTTTCCGTGAAGGCCTTTGTTTGAGTAAGGATGGCCTCAAAGCTTTGCAAGCATTTAAAAACAGGGCTATAGTATTGATTCGGGCAAATGATTTCCATTTCAACAAAGGGCTCTTTGGTGGTTAAAATATTAGCTGGCTCGGGCCAATTAGCGGGTGAGGAAATTAAACTCTTGGCCCCGTTCTTTAAGTGTACCTCAAAAACAACTTGCGGGGAAGTAGCCGCTAAGTCCATGCCATATTCGGCTTCTAAACGTTTAATGGTAATTTCAGCGTGCAAGGTGCCTAAAAAACCAATCCGAAAACCCCGACCTAAGGCCATTTTTGATTCAATTTCAAATTTTAAGGCCGGATCATTTAGTTTTAATTTTAATAAGCCCTCCTTGAGTAGATCAAAATTATCAGCTGAAGCTGGGTATAAACTTAAATACAAAACCGGCTGGGGCTCCTTGTATCCTGGAAGAGGACTAACACACCTCGAAAAAGATTGGCTACTTTCTGGGGCGGTTTTTTCTTGGCTGTTTTTTATATTTGCCATTTGCCGTTTGCTATTTGCAATCGTTATAGTGTCCCCTACTTTAACCTTACCCGGTTCTTTAATGCCTGTTTTTAAATAACCGACTTCACCAGCTTTTAATTCTTCACTAGCTTTTAAAGTTGGGGTAAAATAGCCTACTTCCTTTATTTGGCATTCTTTATTTTCAACCATTAATAAAAGCTTATCTCCTCTTTTAACTCTGCCTTGAAAAACCCGAACATAAGCCACCACCCCAGAAAAAGAATCATATTTTGAATCAAAGACAAGTGCCTGCAAGGGGGCTTCGCTTTCTTCTTTGGCTTCGGGAACTTCTTGGACAATCCTCTCTAACAATTCTTCAACCCCAAGGCCTGTTTTACCTGAAACCTCCATAATCTCGTTTTCAGGCAAACCAACTAAAACGGCTAACTCTTTTTTTGTTTCTTTAATCTGGTCAGGGGTGGCAACGTCAACTTTGTTTATAGCCGCTAAAATCTTTAAACCCTGCTTTTTAGCATTTTCGTAGTTAAAAATAGTTTGGGCTTGTACCCCTTTAGTAGCATCAACCAAAAGCAAAGCCCCTTCACAACAGGCCAAGGCGCGGGATATCTCGTACGAGAAATCAATATGCCCTGGGGTGTCAATTAGGTTCAAAATTATAGGACCCATAGGACTGATAGGACTAATAGGTCTTATATTCGGGGGATGATAAAGCATGCGGCAGGGGTGCATTTTAATCGTTATCCCCTTCTCTCTTTCTAAATCCATTGAATCCAAAAACTGCTCTTTGAGTTTGCCTTTTTCAATTGTATGAGTTAATTCTAAAAGCCGGTCAGCTAAAGTTGACTTACCATGATCAATGTGAGCAATTATACAAAAATTTATTATCTTTGGTTTTTCTAGCATACTTTAATTGTTTCGTTTCTAAGGCCTATTCTCTATTTTACTTATCTTTCACTTTGAAACAACTGCTTATCCCAGTAAGGTTAAAGCTTAGCTTTAATTTCGCTTTGCAGGGTGGCTTAGATTTAAAAGTTGACTGTTTCCGATAGTATACAAAAACAGTATAGTATCGGAAACAAGTTGTCAAGCCCAACTTTTACTTAAAACATTTTGGAGACGATCGTTTCCAAAATGTAAAAAATTGAACGATCGTTCAATTTTTTACATTTTTAAAAGTGAATTTTAAGGCAAATTAGAACGCGTGAGGGTTTAAAGCACTTAAATGCCCAGCCCAAAACAAGATAAACAACAAAGCTTAAAAACGATGACAGGCCTACCTGAAAAAACAAACCCGACACTTTATTGGTATTGAAGAATAAATTAAAAAATCGCAAAGCAAAAAACAGGAAAACGCCCATCAATAAATTAGCCAGAATTAAACGGAACCATTTAGGAAAAACCAAAGGTATTTTTAAACCCTTAATCTTTTTCTTTAAAAGTAAATAAAGCAAAAATGTTTGGAGAATGGTTGAGGTTGTCAAAGCAATGGGCAAGGCCAAAACAGCCACGCTTTTTAAATTTTGTAGCTTTAAAAAAGAAATTAAAAATTGAATAAAGAAGTTATCCCCTCTTAAAACACTAATAAGCCAAAAAGAAAGCCCCAAGTTAAGAACAATGCAAATAAGCGAAATAATAACTGGGGTTTTGGTGTTTTTTAAAGCGTAAAATACTCGAGATAAAAAAGGGATTAAACAAGAAGCGAAAATAGAAAAACACAAAATACCAACGCTAGCTGCAGTAAGCCTTGTTAAGTCCCAAGAAAAATAACCTTCCCCTAAGATTCGTGTGCCATATAAAAGCCGGACAATTTGTGCCCTTAATAAAAACATTAAAACAGATAAAGGCAAAGCAAAAAATAAAATATCAGAAAAGGTTTTTTTAAAACTCTTTAAAAAGTTTTCTTCTTCTTTTTGGGCAAAGCATTTAGAAAGCTGGGGGAAAACAGCCACCGCAAACGAAATGCCAATCAGGCCCATAGGCACCCCATAAATATCATTAGCAAAGCTAAAGGCCAAGATACTGCCTGCGGGCAATAAAGAAGCCAAACCAGTGATTATAAGCAAATTGAGATAATAACCAGCACTCCCGATAGCTCTGGGGATTGTCATTGTCAAGATTTTATACAAACCCTTTGATTTTAAATTAAAAACTGGCCTTAGTGTCATACCTGTTTTGAAAAATGAAGGCAGTTGAATCAACAAATGAGCCACAGCGCCAGCCACCACCCCAAAAGCTAAACCCAATAACCCAAAACGTTTAGAAAAGAATAAAATGCCCGAGATGATGCCTAAGTTATAAAAAATGGGAGCTAATGAGTAAGCCAAAAAGAAATCAAAGTATTGCAAAACACTTGAAACAATGGCCGAGGCACCAAGAACAATCGGGCTTAAAAGCATCACTCGCATTAGGTCTGTTGTTTGTGCCTTTTGAAATATTGAAAACCCAGGAAAAGCTAAGTTAACAATTTTAGATGAAAAAATAAGCATCACAAACGAAAGCAACGAAAGCCCTAAAACAAAAGTAAAGAAAACATTTTGGGTTAGTTTCTTGGCCTCCTCTTTGTTTTCTTTAAAATAATGCGAAAACACTGGCAAGAAGGCAGCTGTTATCCCGCCAGTAATTAAAATCCCGTAAACCAAATCAGGAATACGGAAGCTGGCTAAATAAACATCAACTTGTTCTGGGGGGAAGATATTGCCTAAAAAGTTATTCCTTAAAATACCCAAAAAACGGCTGACAATAGTTGACAAGGCCAAAATTAAAGCGGCAAACGAAACGGTCTTAGTTTTTGAATGAAAAATCTTGTTTAACATCTAACCTTTAACTATATTTATTTAGTGTGATCGCACGGGATGTGTGAGGTTTTATTTTTGAGGTGAACTTGACTTAGACAAGTTCATACCCTATTTTACCTTTATTCGCCCAAAAGTCAAAACCCCCGCAACAAGTGGTCTTTTATCAAATTATTTTATCGATAAATATCTTTACGATGTCCTACCCTAATCAACTTAATTGAGAATTCATTTAAAATACGCCCGGGGAATTTTTTAACGGTTTAGCGCTCCGCTTCGCTACGATGCTAAACCTAAAATTCCCGTTGAAAGGCGAGCAGTCGCCTTTCAACCCCGCCAGTCGCGGGTAATCCTAAAAGAATAAAAACCAGCTAATTGCCCGGTAAGCGGTTTAGTATGCAAAACAGAATGAAACGGGTTTTGTTCAAGTGTTCCGATTTGTTTCGCTAATTTATTATGGACATTTACAGGCAATTTTTTAGCTGTTTTCAAAAAATCGCTTGTATAGACAATTTCAAGAGGCATATTTTTAAGAACGCAATTTTTTCAGAAAGTCCGTCCTCTTAAAAACAAACACTTTTTCGTCTTTGGATGAGCTTAAAATTTCTTTGACAAACTCAGGCCGATACTCGCCTTCCTCGTCTCTGCCAACCGTGCCCACCACAAAAGACCGCAAAACCGCGGTTTCTCTTTTTAGCTCTAAAATACTATTATTAATTTTTTCTAAAATTGCTTGGGTCATATTACTTTTATTCTATCACCCCTTCCCCGCCAAAGTCAAGCGATTAGCCCTTCGCAATAAAAAGCCCGCCTCGTTTCTACTGAAACTCGGCAGGCATATTCACAACCCATTCTTAATTTTCCATCTTCGGCCCGACAAACAGTTTGCCAAGCCGAGAGTTGGCAAGTCGTTGCGGAGTATTGACTTGTCAACTAATTTTTTTCTGTAAGCCAGTGCACAGGGCGCTGACTATATCTATAACGGCATTCTTTCACAGTTCACCTCGTAATCGTAATGGCCGTGCAACAAATATTGCACTACCCACCCATTTGGCGCAAGCACCAAACAGGGGCAGGTTCCCCTTGCCTGCACTCTTTTATTTTCATCATCTACACTTATCAGCCCTCCCTTGTCGCAAATTCCTAAGTAATTATCCGGATGTTGCTTCATTGCGCCCACTGCAAAATCACTGTAAATATCAAAATCCTTCTGCAGGCGAAAAGTCCCCCTTATAATAAAACGCGCTGGACCACTCTGCAAAAAATCTACAACTACACCGCCAGTATCGCCCAACAGCTCAATAAGCGTGAAACGTATTTCTCTTTCGCGAGTCGGAAGGTCACGCATCTCTTCGTTAGGGTCAAATTCTAACACAACTACTTCATTTGGGTCATAATACTTTTCCGCCATTATTCACTCCTCCTGTTTTTGCTTTTATTATTATCTATTGTTAAATGTATAATGTTCTGCCTGAATTATAGTATATTGGTTTTAATTTGTCAACAGGTAGCCACGATTTTTGGTCAATTTTTGGCTATTTTTACAGGATAAAATGGCTTGTTGATAAAGCAGTGTGGAAAGCTATTGACACAGCGTTTTAATTTTGCTATGATAGCAATAGGTATCTCAACTACGAGATCCTTCGCCTGCTGGCTCAGGATGACAAGGAATTATCGTTAGGATGACAATTTTATATGTTAAACAAAAAACAACTTACAAGCATCGGGTTCAGCGACAAACAGGCAGTGGTTTATTTGGCATTGCTGGAGTTGGGGCCGTCAGCGGTCAGTGAAATATCAAGACGGGCTGGCATAAACCGCACCACTGGCTATGATATTTTAGAAATGCTGGTTTCTGAAGGCCTGGTGTCCCCTCTTGGCAAAAGCAAGAAGCAAAAATATGTGGCTGAAAACCCAGAAAAAATTGTGGGGTTTGCCGAAAACCAGATCAAGAAAGCTCAAGCCATATTACTTGAAGCCAAAAAATTAGCGCCGGAATTAAAATCAATTTACCGAAAAAAAGAAAGACCAATTGTTAAGTTTTATGAGGGAAAAGAAGGCATTAAACAGGTGTTTGAGGACACATTAACCGCCAAAAGCGAGATCGTTGGTTACGCTTGCGCTGAACCAATGCAAAAATCAATACCGGAGTTTTACTTTGAATACCTGCCCCAAAGAATTGCCAAAGGCATTAAAGCGCGAGGTATAATGCCTGATACGTCTTTTATGCACAAAATTGTTAAAAACGATAGAAAAGAACTGCGGCAAAGCCGGCTGGTAGCCAAAGAAAAACTTGACTTAGAAATTGAAATTAATATCTACGACAACAAGGTGATGATGGTGTCTTGGGCGGAAAACTTGGGCATTTTAATTGAAAGCGAAAAAATAGCCAAAGCCCAAAAGCAGATTTTTGAACTGGCGTGGCAAGCTACTGGGATAATAAAGCAAAAAACTTGACTTTTGGCAGACATAGAATTAAAATACAGGAAAGGTTGAAAATATGCTGTCAAAAGAACAAACAAAAGCAATTTCAGAAATATCCGCCAATGTCGGGCATATCTTTTTTGGTTCTGTGGCTTTGCCATTTTGGCTAAAACCACAAGGGCTGTCAGGTATCCTTATGGTTTTTACCGGACTATTCATTGCTATTTGTTTTTGGGTAGCAAGTATAAAATTAATAAAATAAAAACATATGGGATTAGAAATATTTTACCTTATCGGGGCTATTATGGCACTTGCCACCTCTATCCTAACCTACACCATAGTCAAAGATAGAAAGGATTCTTGCGAAAATTGTCGCGATGTTGGGCATCATAATAAATAATAAGCCGAGCTTCAGAAAAACAAAAAACTCCACCTTAAAAAGCGGAGTTTTTTGGTGTTCAACTGAGCAGTAAGCCGAATTCTGTTTTGGGCAATCATTTATCTAGCCCGCAAGTTGCCTTGCGGGTCAATAGCGAGCTAACTTTTCGAACAAAGCTGATGAGATGGTTACAAAACTATTCCTGCTGCAATTTTATCTTTTCGGCTACGGCTTCGTCAGAGCTTCGCAAAAAGCTTTTCACCGTAGCTCAGCTACGGCTTCAAACCTTTTTGCTCGTCTTCCTTGCCTCGCCTGAAAATCCAAAATTTCGCTACGAAACAGTTTTGTAACCATCTCAATATGTAAATAGCTCTGAACGCTGCTCTTGCTGCTGGGTAAGGATTTAGCCGTTTCACTCCCCTGCCATTGCTGACAAGGGCATCGTCACTGTTCGCACCTCTCGGATCACTCCGGACGGGCGTTACCCGCTACCTTTGCCTCACCCAATTCTTGCTGAAAGCAAGAATTGTGGCGGACGGGCAGTTCGGACTTTCCTCCCCCTCCTAACTTTGTTCAAGTCAAAAGGAAGCGATTGCCTTGCTTAGTTGAACAAACATATTATAGCAAAAAACCTAAAAAAATCAAGTGCCAAACAAAAAAAGCAAAAGTAGAAACAGGAGTTTAGCCGGTCAAGCGACCAACTAAGAGAGGAGAGAGTTTCTCCTGTTTCTGCTTTCGCCCTTTGTTAAACGTCCTAGACCCGGTCTAGGCAAAGGACTTCCCTTACTCCACCAACAAAGAGCCAGGTACGTGGCCGACAAGCCACCGCTCTAACCGCCTCCCATAGTTCAGGGCCTAAAAATCCAACTACGGAAAGCCCGAAAACGGCCAGGAAGGCACGACCAGCTACAAAGGGGCCGACACAACTAACTATCAGGCCTATAAAACTTATCAGGCCTGTGCCTACCCAGCCAGCCCAGGCCTGCCAACGGCAATACCTGAGCCGAGTCGCCACCGACTCCCCCAATATGGATCAAACTTAAAATTATAAACCACTCCATTTTTTCCTCCTTCCGCTTTATGTGGCTTAGTGGTCATTTTAAAAATTATTTCCCCCTGCTTTTATTTAAAATTATTTTTTAAATTTTAAACAAAAGTAGGGCAAGGTGTAAGAGATGAGTGCCATCTCTTACACCTGCATAGTCAAGGGTTAAATTATTTTAACCCTAACTTCATTTCCCCGCCTTTTCCAAGATTTTTTAAATCTTGAAGGGTGGGATAATTCTCATCTAACCCGGAACCTTCCTCGCCAGTTTCGATATCATCCACTGGCAAAGAATCTTCAACCTCCATTATTGGCGAGACAAATTTAAGATTTGCGGAAAAATCATTGGTAAGATTACACCAATAAATTTTCCCTTTCTCAACCACATTAAGATCCCAATGGTTGACCACAAAGGCGGTATTACCTTTGCGACAAGACGCATTAGGATTGCCCTGATGCTCGCCAAACTGGAATGGCCCGAGGATAAAAGCGTTGCTTTCTTTTAAATAAGACACTTGATCCTCGTATTCTTTTTGATGATGTTGTCTCGCTCGCTCCTTGTCGCGAGCCCTTGCCTCCCCTTCAGTTAAAACCGCTTTTAAATCCTGGTATATTAATGACTTAAACGGTTTCATTTCCGAATCAAGAAGGCCAAACAGTCGCACGATCCGAATCGCACCACTGGTATCTCTTCTTCTTGTACCAGACAAAAAACGCAATTCAGCTACAATTTCACCTTCGTCTGTGATGAGGCGAGACAAAACAGCATCGTCTGACACCTCGCCGTCCTCGTCCACCGGATATTTAATCAAATCAGGTTTATGCTCGTTGGCGTACGGCTCGGGACACTCGTCATTGACTAACTCCCTGCCACACAAAGGGCATCTAGAATAGTATTGACGAATCGCCTCCTCGTACATTGTGCGGCTACCCTCAAGCTCTTGCCGATAATTTTTTATTCTTTCAATTATCGGCTCAAGCGTTCGAAGAGCCAGCAGTTCCTCTCTTGAACCCAGACGACCAACTTGCCAAATCCCTTGCACTTCCCCTTTTTCCTGAGCACTAAAGGGATTAGGGGATTTCATCGAGCCGCTATCATAAAAAAACGGTTCAACTTTGGCTCGCAATTCATCCACCGCTTTTTGAAGTGCATCAGAAACTCCCTTATATTTTCCTAAGAGTTTCTGATTGCTCTGCAAACGTTCTTTTAATTTCAGAACATCTGCTTCTTTAAAACCAGTGGACATTCCTCCGCTCCGACCCTGGCAAACCCACCAAATACCCTTGGCTAGATCATTGCCACTGTCTGGTAAATTAGCCAAGAATTCCAACTCTTCTTTGTTAAAGTTGCTGGAATAAATCTCGTCATTAATGATGAGATTTCCATTTTGGTCGGTTGTGCTACACCTTAACTCTTCTTTGGCTTCAGCACGAATTCTCTCAAAATCCGCAGCAGTTAAATGGGCGTGAACCCACTCCTCCTGCTTTTCATACCAAATGGAGCATTCAGAACAACAGGTTGCTCCTTCGGCTATACGCTTTTCACCAAAATATTGCTCTAGTTTGTCGCACCTTGGGCAGTCGCGATAATTGCGGCACTTATTGCATTGAGTATGCTTTGCCGCCTCATACCGCTCCCGGCCACAAGAGCAAACGGGCCAGTCATTCTCGTACTGGTCTTTGACTAACTGCGGGGTCTGGGCCCAGGCATCTTGCCCCGTAATTTCCAAAGAGCCAGCTATTTCCTTGTCCCCATCCTTTGCCAGCACTTTAATTTTAATACGAGTAGCGTCAGACCAAGGAACGCTTTTCAGAATATCCTCTGAAAAGTCAAGGAACACCCGCTCAGCCACAAAGGACCGCTCCGAGGGAGACTTGTCAACAGCAATGTCGTTAAAAGATAGCTTGCCGTCTTCGACTACTTCCCTGCGGTGGTAATTACGATCGATTTTTTTCTGAACAATGATACATTTATTGTCAGGAAACTCCAGCCGTTCAAACCACCACATTCCTTCGTGAAAATCTTCCCAGGTTTTGGCCTCTCTCTTTTCCCCTGGAATAAACTTTTGTTGACCATCAAACTCAACCCTTAACAAGCCGGGTAAGATTTGACTGTCCTCTTGGCTTGCCCATTTTTCATACTTAGGTGGGGCTGGCGTGGCTCTGTACCCCTTGCCCCAGCGATGCAAGATGACCCGATAGGCATTGCCTTTTTCAGGCGTCCAGCCGTCCTGTGGGAACACAGGGGTGCGGCTTGACCAGCCAATCAACGCCTCTTGGCTTTGAGTGGAACGACGCGAGTCCCTTTCAAAACTCACTTCTTCCACTTTGACTAGCCCAAACACCTCGCCTTGCGGCTTGCCTGTTGGCGGGTTATCTCCCAAGGGTTGGCAATAGAGATTATAGGCCCCAAAACAGGCCTTGTTAAAATCATCTATTGCCGCTTGAAACCCGGCTTCATCAGCTGGAACATTGCGAAATGACTTTCGCACCATTACCACTCCATCATTTCTGACTTCGTGTTGATAACCAGCCGGAACTCGGATTTGCCCTGAACCGTCAAGATAACGGTTCAGCTCCTGCATCAAAAAGATACGTGTCCGCTCTTCCTGCTTTTCTACATTATTGCGAAGTTTATCTTCGCAGTGAAAAAGCATCAAACGATTCACCTCTTTTCGCAGGTCAAGTAAAACCTTATCAAAAGCGGCTTGGGACTCCCACTCTTCTTCAATTAAGTGGCGAATCAAAACTAAATTTTTTCCGGCTTGAGCGTCTTTATACTCAAACCCTGATTGCCACTTAATATTGGGGTCGTAAACCCTACCAAGCTCTTGAACGAGCATTGGCTGGATCGAACGACCGCCGTAGTGGGTGAGCTCAAATATGGTTTGTGATTGGCAGTTTTGTATATCAACAAACTCGGCCATACCATTAACCACCTTAAACCCCTTGCCAGTTGTGACACGCAAATCAGCGGCTAAGGGGTTGGCTTGAAAGTACTCCACTGCTTTTTTAACATCTTCAGCAGTAAGAGTTTTTTTGCCACTGGCTTCTCCGCCCACCATAAAAATATACGATGGGTGAATTATGCCAGAGGACGAGCCAAGCTCGCCAACCGACTCCACTTTATTCACCACCTGAAACCCATAGCCAGTCAGACCCTTAAAAAAAGTGGCTGCTGGCAATCCCTGGTAAAAACTAATCAACTCTTGAACCGCTTGCGCGGTTATTTTTCTTTCAGACATTTTTACACCCCCATGTAATTGTTTCTCGCCAAACTTGGCGAACTTTTCCTTATTAAACTTTAATGAACATTCAGCATTCACAAACATTGTGGATGCAATTATGTTCGTTAAAATTGGGTCTGAGGAGTAAAAAAGCATTCGCTTTTTTACTCCTCGTTATGGTTTAACATTCGTTAAACCTTTGCGAAGATCTCCCCTGCCGCCTCGCAGGTTAAATCTTCAATTTCAAAAACTTCATCAGAAAACCTCTCCACAGCGGCTGTTGAGACGGAACCGCCGCCCTTGGTTAAAAGCACAGAATACACATTGAAAAGGACTTCTTTGCGGGCTTGGTTAAAGTCCATTAAAAAGTCCTGGCTTACCGCACATTGTCCGTCTGTAATAAAGACAATGTCGGCCTTGAGCCCTTTTTCAATGTATTCCTTGGCTCTTTTAAGGGGCTTTTCAAAATCAGTGCCCCCGCCCAGAAAATACCGGGCAACCTCGAGAAGTTTCTTGTGGCTGGCTTCGCCTTGGCGAATTTCTACCAAAGCCAGCGGGTCATCAGGCCCTCCATATTGTATGAATATGAAGTGCCTTTTCTGATAATCCGCGGCTTGGTACAATCCAATGGCCAAGGCCTTTTCCCAGATTTCCTGGCCCGCTTGAATTGAACCCGAGTTATCTATGCAAACGATAACCGGGCCTTGGCCAAGCGACTCTTTTTCTTTAGTTTCAAAAACAAAGAGTTGACGGCCAGCAAGGCGACGCAGAAAATCCATTTTCATAATTGGATGAGAGAGTTTGGCTCTCTCGCTGGGAACGAGCCGGCGCAGGTCATTCCCGCACTTAATGTTGGTGACAATTCCGGTGCGGCTCTTGGTTTTCTCCTTTTGTTTTGCCAAAGCCATTCTACGGAATCGGCCAACCAACTTGGCAATCTCGCGGAGTTTTTTATCCTGGTGTAGCTTATTCGCGAGCTCCATTTTTTCCTCAAATGAGAGGTTCTGGATCTCGCCCGGCTCAATGCCCCAGGCCTCCATTGTTTCTTTGGCTTCCTCGGTTTTGTCCAAGGCCTCCTTAGAAGCTTTACGAATTGCCTGGCGAATTTTTTCCCCCGCCTCATTTTCCAGCTGCTCAGATAGGGCCTCGCCCTGAGCTTGCAAACGCTCTTGAGCTTGCTCGAAAGTCATTTGGGCTTGCTCGGCTTTATTAGCTAACTGGTCCGCCTGACTTTGAGCTTGCCCGGCTTGGCTCTTCAGCTGGCTAGCTTGCGGACTGCCATTAGCTTGCACCTGCATGGCCGCTTGAGCTAATTCGTCCGCTTCGCCTTGTCCCTCGTCCGCTTCTTCGCCAGCGGCTTGAGCTTGATTACTTAACCCTTGGAGTTCGTTGTCCTCCTTTTCTTTGATGTCATTTAATTCTTTCTTGACATCTTCAAGAATAAGCAAAACCACTTCGCCCAAAGTAAGCACAGCCATAGCACTGGCGAACTCATCCAGGTAGGTGTATCCACGAAGCTCTGGATACTGCTTGGTATCCATTACTTTTTGAACCAATCCCCTATTGACTTGTTCGCTGGCTCTGACCTGCTCTTTGGGTTTGAGCCAAGGGTCTGCTTTATACAAAGCAGAATACAAATCCTGTAAAAGCGGTGAATAGCTTTTGACTTTCGCTATCCCCTTTTGCTCAAGCTCCAAAAGCCGGCTGGCTTTGCCCTTTATGGTGGTGAAAGCCCGCTTGTCATAGCGGTCGCTGAACACCACCCCCTCTGTCAAAACTTGTGGCTGTGGCATTTTGCTTTCACCTCCTTAAAAGTCCATGCCCATAACCTCTTTAGCGACATCTTTCTGATATCGCTGGACACTCTCCCGAGCGTCCTCTATGGACTTACTCGGGTACCCGCCCTTTTTGGCATCTTCCAGCAACTGGAGAATCCCCTTAACGCCAGTCGCGGCATCGCCTGAAATCAATTTCTTAAATTTCGCGATTGCCTCACTACCGCCCCGGGCAAATTCCTGGTCGCTCTTAGAAGAGCCGTCCTGCTTCTTTTTGGAGCAGGCCTCATTTCTGATTTCCAGGGCCTCGTCCAAGAGCTCCTGGACCAACAAACCAATTGGGTTGGCCACGGCCAGAACAGTTTTCTTGACAACTATCCGCTGGTCCGGGTTATCCCAGAGGCAGTGCGGAAGCACATCAACTAAGTCAGCTTCCGTTACCTCGTCTCTGCCCTCAATCAGGGCATTGGCTTGAAGTAAGGGGTTGAGCCGTGCGTCCCTGCGGCCATAAATAATAACCCCTTCCTCATAAAGCCGTTCAATAATGGTCTCTATGAGGTCGTCAATCCTCTCATTGACATTAACTAATAAAACTTCTTCCTGAAGTCCTGCCAGTTCATCAAGAGTAATTGGCTCTGGATTTATTTTGGCCTGGGAATCGCCCTGCCTGCGGCGGTGAGAAAACTGGCGAATTTTAATTCTCTCGCTTTTCTCCATGGTGCGACCTACGACATAACGCAACATAAATCTGTCGTAGAACGCCTCCAAGTCCTCGCCTGGCAAATTGTTGGTGTCGCCAAACACGCTTATTAAAGGCATGCTATAACGAACACCGCGGCTTTCCCACTTACGCTCATTGATTGCCGTCAGCAAAGCATTGAGCGTGGGGCCTGAACACCTAAACAACTCCCGCAACATTGCGAAATGAGCCACGGGCAACATACCCGTCGTAATTGGTTCTGTAATGTTACGCTGTTTGCCACCACCCAAATCCTCTACGATAAAATCATAGGCTGCGACAAACAAATCGTCTGGCAGGGTGTCCTGGGCCACGGTTTTGTTAAAAACAACCGCGCCGGAAATACCCTGCACGAACTGGTCAAGCAACATACTCTTCGCCTCGCCCCACGGCCCAAACAAAATGCAATGCTGTTGAGCCAACATCGCTAAAAAACAACCCCTAACCTCATCCCTGCGGCCGATGAGAATACGGTTCATCTCCGCCTCATTGTGGCGGATTTTTTCAATACTATTCATTTTAATCCTCCCCATAAATCCTGCTCTCTGGCAGGACCATCACAATCCTCTCTATGAGCTCTGCATCGCTTTCAACGAGAAGCTCCCCCTCGTAGCGATACATCTCCTCGCCTTTTTTATAATTAACAAAACTGCGGAGCAGATTAAGGCCATAGAAAAAATTGAGTAACTCTTTTAATTTTGCCTCAACCCCTTCTTTCAGGGGACGAAAATTGCTGTTTACAAAGATAATCTTCGCTTCAAAGACTACCTCTTTTCCAAGACCACTTTCTTGGAAAGTATACTTAACTCTATCTTGGACCAGGGTCGCCTCTTTTGCTATAACATTTTTTTCTTCTTCTCTATAGTTATAGCTTACCGAACAAAGAACCCAGTTTTCACCGAGTTCTCCTTCGGCTTGTTCAATCGTCAAAAATTTCCCCTTAAGACAGGGGACCTTACTCCTGAACCACGACGCCAAATAAGTGTATACCGACGAATGAACCTTCATCATCTTTCCTCCAAATAATTTGGCCATTTGCTCGGCCGTTGCGACAACCCTTCTTTAGCACACATAAACACTAAATCAAATAGTTCTTTGTGCCCCCACTTTGAAAAGTGGTCGGGGTCGTCCTTTGACGGCAAGGCCTTTTGCTTGTCTCTATACATTCCCTCGGCTTGCTGGACTAACCAAGCAAAGTTATTTTCATTTTTGACAACCTCTACTTGGTCACCTTGCAGAACATCTGCGGGCTCAAGCCCAACAGCCACCAAGCCACTGAAGTCCACGAACTTGGACTTTAACATTTTTTCACCCCCTTTCTCTGCTTTACATTTTGTAACTTATAACCATAACCAAAAATCGTTGTTAGGCCTTATGCCTTACAACTCTCTCCTCTTAAAAATTTAAAAGGACTTCTCTAAACTCCTTGTTTAATCCAAGGAAAATGCTGTTGGCTAAGGTCTTTGCTGATAAAATCAACAAGGTTTCATCCAGAAATCAAGGGCTGATTGAGGAGAGAGAGTTTGCCCTTTTAGGGCTAATCAGACCTATTAATCTAAACTAGTCAGGATACCCGCCAAAGCCCAAAAGGACCAAAGCGGACAGTGCTGACCCTTAACCCCCAGCATTTTCCTTAGATTGTTGCTATAATCTATCAGCCAACCTTGTTAAAACTAACTTCCAACAAGATTAACTGAATAAATCAGTGGAATTAAGAAAGCTTTTGGCTTCCCTAACTCCACATAGTGCTATTTTGGGATTTGGAACGGCAGAACCGTTCCAATGTTCACCGCGGGGTTGCTTGAAGCAATCACTACGGCTGGGGCGAGTCCCAAATTTTTCTCGCTCCATCGGTTGCCCTCTGAGTCACAGCGGCTTGACTCCTGAGGCGTAAACACCGCTACCCAGCTCACGAAATGAGCATAAGCGCGGGCGATAGCACCAGTGAGCCACCAAGGGCCCTTGCCTGACAAAACTACGCCTTTGCTTTGGGTAACAGCGGGTGGAACCACCAAGGGCAGTTTCGCTACATCAAAAATCTGCCCCGGGATGACAAACTCTACAAAGGTGCAGTCATCCCGCTCCTCAACCCGCCAATTGAGGACTTGGCTACCTTTGCCTTGCGTGCCTTGCGGCTCAACGTCAGGCAACGCCACATAAGACCCAACTTTCGGGTCAAAGTAGCGTACCTTCTGCGAAAGCCCACAGGCCGCCAAGGCATGATACGGGAAACCAGCCGAGCAGTTCCCCCACAAATTGATTTCATTCTTGCCAGCCGTTGCGGCCTGAACAAGAGAAACTAACGCAGGGGTTATGCCCGGGAACCAGTCCTTGTCAGGTCCGCCATTCCTAACAGGCAGGTTCAGGCCTTGGGCCAAAGCAGGGAAATTCACATCCGCCGCTTCAGAACCGTCAGCCCCGTTTCCCTCACTACTCGCGACTTTTTCAAGTAGTTGAGCCACTGCACGAGCAGTTAATGACTCAACAGGAGGCGCCTCCCTCTCCAGCTTTGTAATCCGGGCCCGGAGAGGTGGGCCCATTTCCCACACCTCGTCATCAGCCCCAGTCAGGACTGACTCAAGGATTACTAAGGGTTTTGCCCCTAAGCGAATCCCTTCATCAGCCCATACTTGGGCCGCCTGGGCGTAGTTCGGGTTTGCAATTACAATTAAGTAATCGCATTCCCGAACTATCTGCTCGTTTTGAGCCGTTAACTTTACCCCAGTTGGAGTAAAATTGCCGGCTTCATCGAGCAACATCCCGCCCAAGTCAACGAGGGTGAGGGGCATTTTAGAGTTTGCCACTGAATCGCAGACCCAGTTGACAAACTCTTCCAGAAACTTGCCTTTGTGGCGAACCATTTTGACAAGCTCTGGATCCGCTTCAAAACTCCAGCCGGTAATGCCCTCACCATCCGGAGCCCCTTCTACAATGCAAAATTTGTCGCGGGGAAGCAGAGCCCGCAACAAACCTATCAAGACGGTCTTCCCTGAATGGGGAGGACCGCCTATAGCTACTCTAGCCATTACTGGCCTCCTTTCTCAGGGCTACCGCCCTGATGTTATTTTGTTACAAAGAACCACTTACCCCTAAACCCGGAAATCTCTTTCTGAATTTGGGGGTAAGAGGAAGGGTCATGGCAAATAATCATAAAATTATTCGCTCGCCTTCCTTATTATTTGTTATTTGTGCACCCATACTTTTACGCGCAAGGTTTTTAGCGCAACTCTGTTTTGATCTTCGGTTTCAAAACAGAGATTTTTTTGCAAGTTCGCTTCCTACACGATAGCGAACTTGCGACACCCTACAATCTTCCCAGCCGCATCGCGGACTGGGTCGGATGTCACCAGCAAATCGCTGGTTATCCGACCAGCCGCCTTGGCGGCTTGGGCCGTCAGGATGGACACCACGTACAAGGTGCCATCCTTAGGTGCCGGAAGATCGTTAGGCTCCCCGTAAGAGCTCATAATTAATGGCACGGGGTAGCCGTTAATCCCAACCTCGCCTGCTGGCTTATCCAGCTGGGCGGCCCTGGCTACCGGCCCGGCAGGGGCAATGGTGGCCACGAGGGCGAACTTGCCCTTTTCAACGACCGACCCGACGCCGGTGACTCCAACGATGGAGCCGGTGGGGTCGTCCCGAAGGACGATTACTGGGTGGGGGGTGAGATTAATTATCTTAACCATTTTTTTCTCCTTTCATGGAGTTGCGAGGCAAAATGAAGCCCCGTCTTTCTCTTTGGGTTCTACCCCTTTACAACGAGAAAGAAGTTATCTTTGAGGCCCCTTGGCACATTGCCGTGGGTA
>Ga0210018_1000424_pt1 | contig 21292 bp, 17 predicted proteins | sample CryGeyCG2014_010_2_FD_183967 | JGI IMG/M metagenome (GOLD analysis project Ga0210018, IMG submission 183967) | Groundwater microbial communities from aquifer - Crystal Geyser CG09_land_8/20/14_0.10 (SPAdes) (version 2) | ecosystem: Environmental > Aquatic > Deep subsurface > Groundwater | place...
TCCGATGTGGGTTGTTAGTGGTAATACTTAATTATATCAAAAGGTTTTTTAGTTCTTTTAAAGAACTTATTTTCTTAAACGGGGCATTTTCAATTTTGTTCTTTCTGTCGATTAATATCACCTCCATCCCTAGCTTTTGAGCTGGAATTAAATCCCTTTCTATTTCGTCGCCAACCATTAACACTTCTTCTGGTTTGACTTTCAATTTATTTAAAACTACTAAAAAGGCTTTCGGGTCTGGTTTTAAAAATTTGGTTTCTCTAGGGGTAAAAATTTTGGCAACCTTATCTAAACCTAGATTTTCAACTATAAATCTGGCATTGGCTGATAAAATTGCTTTTTGAACCGGTAGATCCAAAATTTCTTTTACGTCATCATAAAGTTCAAAGCTGATATTATTTTCTAAAAATCTTGCCAATTTTTCAATCGTTTCTTTTTCTGGTTTTTCAACATATTCTTCAAAAATCTTTTCGCTAAAATCTAACCAATCTTTGGCAAAACCTAACAAATCCGCAAATAAGGTAGCGAAAGCTTTTATTTCCTCGTCAGTCTCAATTTCTAAACCAAAATTTTTCAAAGTAGAAAAAAATTCTTTGAAATCAATCGGTTTTGAAAGATAAGCCAATGTTCCAGAAAAATCAAACATAATCAATTTCGGCTTCATATTTTTGTCGGGGGCAAGAGATTCGAACTCTTTTCCCAGGCACCCGAAGCCTGTATGTTACCATTACACCAGCCCCCGTAATTTACTAACATCTAATATCTATCATCTAATATCTATTAAGTTACCCAGTATTTTTTCTTTGTCATTTCGTCTCTCTTTGTTTCTAATTTTTCTCTTTCTCTGCTGGCTTTTTGGGTGAATTCCCGCAGCTTCTCTTCGGACAATTTTCCCAATTTTTTAACCTCCTTCTCTAAAAATTCTTTATTGTTTTTCTTTGGGTCTTCGAGGACATATCCAAGCAGGACATCCAGGATTTGTCCTACCCCAGGGCCCGGCTGAATCTCTAAAATTTTCATCACATCATTTCCATTTAATTTGAGCATTTTTACTGAAATCGGGTCTTGAGAAACTTTCTCAATAACATATTTTAAATGTCTCAGTTTATATGGCTCGGCTTTTGGAACTCCCGAACCAATTCGATCAGCCATCCTTACTTGTAATAGTTCTTCCATGTTTTCTGGCCCAACCTGGCGGAGCAATCTCCTGACTGAGGCATCGCCAACCTCTCCGGGATTATAATAAAAAAGGTGATATCTTACCAATTTGGCAATTTTCTCAATATCTTTTTTAGGAAATTTTAGGTGATTGAGAATTTGAATAGTCATTTTCGCCCCAACTATTTCGTGACCATAAAAAGTGGCGTCCGGACCTTCACCTTTTTTCACCCGGGGCTTTCCGATGTCGTGAAGTAAAGCAGCCAGTCTGACGTATTTATTAAAATGTTTTTGAGCAGCATATTTTAGAGAAAATAAGGCGTGTTCGTAGCATTCGTAAATGTGGTGCTTGTTTTGAGTTACTTTATAACCCTCTTCTAACTCTGGCAGAATATATTTTAAAAGACCCAATTCCCTCAAAAGCTCAATACCATCGGCTGCTCTCTCGGTCATAATAATTTTTAAAAATTCGTCTCTTATTCTTTCCAGGGAAATTGCCTGAAGCCAGGGAGAATTTTTTCGGATAGCTTCAGCCGTTTTTTCTTCAATCTTCCAATCCTCTCCTAGGGTTACGGCAAACCTCACTGCTCTCATCATTCTTAAAGCATCCTCATTAAACCTCTCTTCTGGATTACCAACTGCCCGAATAATTTTATTTTTTAAATCTTCTTGTCCACCAAAAGGATCAACGAGGGACTGTCCCTCCCCTGTCCCTCCCCTGTCCCTGATTTTAAGTGCTACGGCGTTGACAGTAAAATCTCTCCGGGCCAGGTCTTCCTCAATTGTTTTGGCAAACTTTATCTCGTCCGGGTGACGCTTGTCAGTGTATTTTGCTTCTTTTCGATAAGTAGTAATCTCAATTTCTTTTAATTTTGGATTTTTACTTCCAGTTTGAACAGTTACGGTTAAAAATTTATTTTCATAAAAACTCTTTGGAAATATCTTTTGAATCTCCTCTGGTTTGCCCGAAGTCGCGACATCCCAATCTTCTGGCTCCACCTCTCTTAAAAAATCTCTGACACAACCTCCAACAATATAGGCCTCAAAACCCTTCTTTCTTAATTCGTCGGTAATAAATTTAACTTCCCTAGGTATTTTCATATACTCAATTTTAACTTAAAATCTTGTTTTTTTCAATGGTTTTGTTAAAATTAGATTAATCGCCCCCGTAGCGTAATGGATAGCGTGCAGACCTTCGGAGTCTGCGGTGAGGGTTCAACTCCTTCCGGGGGCACATGAAAAAAATATTTTTATTAACCTTCGTAGCGTTTTTGTTTTTTGCTTTGGTTCCCAGCCCATCTCAGGCGGCTTTGGTTCCTTTGGTTCCCTGTGGTGGAACTGGTCAACCCACCTGTAATCTCTGCCATCTTTTTGTACTGTTTGATAGTATTATCGATTTTGTTTTATTCAAAATTGTTCTTCCTATTGCTGTTTTAATGTTAGTTATTGGCGGGGTGATGTTTTTTGCCGCTATGGGAAACCCGGAAAAGTTAACTACTGCCAAAAGTCTAATAACTTCAGTAGTAATCGGATTAGTGATAATTTTTGCCGCCTGGCTTCTGGTAACTGAATTTTTTAGTGTTATTGGTATCTCGGCAACTGGGCCCTTAAAGGAACTTCTTACCGATCCCGGAGCTTGGTCTAAAATAAATTGCCCAATTTAATTGCCCCCATAGCTCAATTGGTAGAGCAGAAAGCTCTTAACTTTAAGGTTCCAGGTTCGAGTCCTGGTGGGGGCACCATAAAAATTCAAAATTCAAAAGTCAAAATTGAGTAAAGTTTTTTTTATTTTAAAAAGAGGTATAATAAAAATAGAATATGCTTACACCTGAGGAAAAAGAAAAAATTATTAAAAAATATAAGCTCCATGATTTAGATACCGGTTCGCCCGAGGTCCAGATCGCCCTCTTAACTGAAGAGATTAGGAGATTACTTTTGCATTTTAAAAAGCATCCTAAAGATTTTCATTCCAAAAGGGGATTATTGAAAATGGTAGCCAAAAGAAGGAAATTCTTGAGCTATTTAAAAGAAGAGGATACTAAAAGATATAATAGTGTTGTAAAAAAAATCGGCCTTAAGAAATAGATATTGGATATTGGATAATCGGCATCTATCATCTAATATCTATCATCTAAAATCTAATTATGGTAATCAAACACGGTGGTCAACGAGTTGCCTTATTAATAGATGTCCAGAATCTCTATCACTCAGCCAAGAATTTATATGGCGCTCGAGTTAATTTTGGAGCCATTTTAAAATTGGCAGTGGCTCAAAGAAGTTTAATCAGGGCTTTTGCCTATGTTGTCAGAACAAAAACCGGCGAAGAAAAGCCATTCTTTGAGGCCTTAACCAAGTTGGGAATTGAAACCCGAGTGAGAGATCTTCAAGAGTTTTACGGCGGCTTAAAAAAAGCTGATTGGGATGTGGGGATTACCATTGATGCTGTCAGGATTGCTCCAAATGTTGATGCTATTGTTTTAGCTTCCGGTGATGGCGATTTTCTTCAACTGGTTGAATATTTAAAGAACCAGGGGAAGAGAGTAGAAATTATTGCTTTTGGCAGGTCGGCTTCCAGTCGTTTAAAAGAGGCTGCTGATGAATTCATCGATCTTGAAGGGGGACCCGAGAAATACCTATTGAAAAAATAGCCGCCAGTAGGCGAGCCTCGCCCAAAGGGCGGGTAGAAAAATAACTATGGAAAAATTTAAATTACAAATTGGTGGAAGAGAATTAAAAATAGAAATAAAAAATTTAGCTGAAATGGCAGCCGGCAGCTGCTTAGTTCAATATGGAGATACTCTAGTCCTATCTACGGTGGTAATCTCAGAAAGAGAACGAGAAGGAATAGACTTTTTTCCTCTTACTGTTGACTATGAAGAGAGATATTATGCTGCCGGAAAAATTTTGGGTTCTCGTTATATCAGAAGAGAAAGTCGGCCTTCAGATGAGGCAATTTTGACTTCAAGATTAATTGACCGAACCATCAGGCCTCTTTTTCCCAAAGACTTAAAAAGAGAAGTTCAGATTGTCGTCACCTGTCTTTCTTGGGACAGAGAAAACGACCCGGACATAATTGGATTGGTCGCTGCCTCCTTGGTTTTATCTTTCTCTAAGGTCCCCTGGTCGGGACCAATTTCTGCCGTCAGAGTCGGCAAAATTGGAGATGAATTTATTCTTAATCCAACTTATGAAGAAAGGGAAAAAAGCGAGCTGGACTTAGTCATTACCGGGGTGAAAAAATCTGGCGAAATTTTAATCAATATGCTCGAGGCCGAGGCCTCAGAGATTTCAGAAGAGGTAATTTCAAAGGCAACCGAGTGGGCTATGCCTTATTTAAAAAAACTAATTGATTTTCAAAACCAGATTATTAAAAAAGTTTATTTGCCCGAAAAAATTCTAATTGAAGCTCCTCGCCAGGATTTAGAATTGGAAAAAGAAATTGAAGAATTTCTCGGAGTGAGATTAGAAAAGGCCCTTTATCAACCGAAAAAAGCTGAAAGGGTCGAAGATATTAATAACTTAAAAGAAGAGTTAATTTCCTATATTGAAGAGGGACATCCCCAAATGGGGAAAGGAAAATATGCCAGAGATTTTTTTGAGAAAGAGATAGAAAGATTGGTCCATGAAAATATAATTTTAAAAGAAAGAAGGCCGGATGGTAGAAAGTTAGATGAAATAAGAGAGATTTCTTGTGAGGCCGGGATTTTACCCAGAACCCATGGTTCCGGTCTTTTTTGCAGGGGTCAAACTAAATCCCTTTCGATTTTAACCTTAGGAGCGCCGAGAGATGTTAAATTATTAGAGGGAATGGAGATTGTTGGAAAGAAAAGATTTATGCATCATTATAATTTCCCTCCCTATTCCACCGGAGAAATAAAACCGATGCGAGGACCAGGCCGAAGAGACATTGGCCACGGAATGTTGGCTGAAAAAGCTTTGCTTCCTCTTATTCCTAGCTTTGAAGAATTCCCCTACACAATAAGAATTGTTTCAGAAATTCTTTCTAGCAATGGCTCTACCTCAATGGCTTCGGTTTCTAGTTCTTCTCTGGCTTTAATGGATGCCGGGGTACCAATAAAAAAACCGGCAACTGGTATCGCCTTAGGCTTAATGCAAAATGCAAAAGGCGATTACAAAATTTTAACAGATATCCAAGGACCAGAAGATCACTATGGCGATATGGATTTAAAGGTGGCTGGAACCAAAGATGGTATTTGCGCCATCCAGATGGATGTAAAAATTACTGGAATTTCGCAGAAAATTTTGAAAGAGGTCTTAGAACAAGGGAAGCGGGCCCGGCTTCAGATTTTAGATAAAATGGCAAAAGTAATTGAAAAACCCAGACCAGAATTATCTCCTTTTGCTCCCCGAATTTTAACCATTCAAATTAGTCCAGAAAAAATTAGAGAAGTAATTGGCCCGGGTGGAAGAGTGATTAATGAGATAATTGAGGAATGCGGGGTTTCAATAGATGTCGAAGATAATGGAAAAATTTTTGTTACGGCTGAAAAAGAAGAGGCGGCCAAAAAAGCAATTGCCTGGATAAAAAATATTACCAGGGAAGTTAAAGTCGGAGAAATTTTTCAGGGAAAAGTAAAAAGAATTTTAGATTTCGGGGCATTCGTCGAAATCCTTCCCGGCCAGGAAGGTTTAGTCCATATCTCCCAATTGGCTCCCTATCGAGTAAAAAGAGTGGAAGACATTGTTAAGCTTGGTGAGATTTTACCAGTTAAAGTAATTTCTATTGATGAGCAGGGCAGAATAAACCTTTCTTTAAAAGAAGCAAAAAAATAAAAAAATAATATGGTAAATGAAATTGAAGGCGAACTAAAAGGCTACAACCCGCCCGCCACCCAAAAGGAGGAAACATTAGAGTTTTTAAAAAGGGAAGAGATTAAAACGATGCAAAAAGACGTTGCCAGACTCCGAGAGACTGAAGCAGAAAAAGAAAGGAGGAAAATTGTCACCTTAAAACCTGAGGAGGAAGTTAGGATTGAGAAAGAAGAACCCGAAAAGCTTAAGGAAGGGGAGGAAAGAGAGAAGGAAATCGAAGAATTGAAGAAAGAGGAGGAAGAAGAGAAAAAAAGAATGGAGGAGGAAAAATTAGAAGAAAGAGAAAGAGAGGAGGAAGAGAGAAAGAAAATTGCTGAAGAGATAGAAAAAAGACGGAGAGAAGAAGTAATAAAAAGAGAGGAGGAAAAGAAAAGAAAAATTTTAATATCAAAAGAAGAAGGGGAGAAATTGGAAGAAAGAGAAGAGGAAATAAAAAAAGAGGTTTCAGATTTATTTTTAAAAAAGCAGCCTTTGGAAACAAAAAAAAGTGAGCTCTTGAAAGAAATAGAAGAGTTTAAAATTCAGGTAGAGCCAATTCTGGTCAGAGAAAAAAAGATTGAAGAAAGAAAAAGAGAGATTGAAGGAAAGGAAAAAAGGGTGGTTTCTCCTGGAAAAAAGGCTAAGATTGAAAAAGAAAGATGGCAAATAGACAAAGAAAGAAGAGAAGTAGAAGAAGAAAAGTGGAAAATTGAAGAGAAAATAGAAGGAGTAAAAAAAGAAATAAAAAAAGTTGAATTAGAGTTTGAGGCAATTTTAAAAAGGGGGGGTGATTTGGAGGAGGAAAGGAAGAGAATTATCCAAAGAAAAAAAGAGATTGAACTGGAAAAAGAAAAGGTACAATTAGAGAAAAAAATTTCAGAACTAATTAAAGAAAGGGAGCCCTTTGAGATAAAAAAAGAAAATCTCATATTAAAGAGGGGGCAAATAGAAGCTGAACTTCAGAAATGTTTGAGAGAGGAAAAAGAAACTGAAGAAGTGATTAAGGTGATGGAAGAAAAAGAAAGATTAGCGGCTCAGCCAAAAGAAAAAAGGGAAATGGAAAAAGAAAGATGGGGGGTAGATAAAGATAGAGAAGTTATAGAAAAAAAGAAATGGGATTTAGAAAAAGAAAAGAAAGAGTTAGGCCTTCAATTAAAAAATGTTGAAGAGGATTACCAAAAAATATTAAGTAGAGAAAATCAGATAAGAGAAAGAATAAAAGAAATTAATCGCCAATTAGAGATAGGACCAGAAGAAATAAAAGAAGATGGGGAAGAAATTGAAGAAGAAATAGGGGAAAAAAAAATTGAGGAAATAAAAAAAGTTGAGGAGGAAAGAATTGCTACTTTGAAAACTGAGGAAAAACCGCGACCCACTCCACCGCCTCCGGCTCCAGCCCCACCGATCCGACCTCAAATTCCACCAATTCCACTCAGGGAGGAAGAAAAGAAAATTCCTTTTGAAACTTTAATCCCGAAGCCTCCTGATATTCGATCCTCCTTTTTTCAAAAAGTTTTGGTTAGAGGAGTAGTTCTTCTCCTTTGCCTTCTCCTACTCGGTTTTTTTTATTGGTTTTTTGAAGTGAGAAAACCAGTTGAAGAAAAAATCATTCCGCCGGCTGAGGAAAAAGTTTTACCTCCGGTGGAAGGAAAACCAGAAATAATGATCCCGCCGCCTCTCATCCCAATGCAAGCCATTCGGACACCGGAAATTTCAGAAATTAAAGAAATCCCGGAAATTTTCAACCGACTGATGAAAGAGGAATTGCCCCAAGGGAGCTTTACTCAAATTGCAATTAAAAATTTATCAGAAAATCGCCTGGTCTCTTTAGAAGAAGTTTCTACTGCTTTCCAAATTGAAGTACCAGAAGAAATCTATCAAAAATTAGAACCAAATTACACTTTCACCATTTTTGCTCAAAAACAAGGGGAAAGAGTGGCTTTAATAGCTGAAGTCAAAGAGACAGAGGGATTGCTTGAATTATTGAAAAATTGGGAGAAAAAAATTAAAGAGGAAGGGGTTTTTATTTCCGGCCAAAAAATTTCCACTCAGGTGTCTTATTTCAAGAGCGCATCTTACCAAAATGTTAATTTTCGTTATTTAACTATTTCCAAAGAAGATTCTGGAATCTGTTATGCCTGGTTCGATGATTATTTTGTCGTCACCACCTCTTTTGAGAGCATGAAAAAAATAATTGAGGAATTGACTTTCGAAAAAAAACTCGGGCAGTTATTTATTGTTGGCTTTGAGGGAAAAACAGTCACTCCCGAGTTAGAGAATTTCTTTAAAAAATATAAACCTGGCGGAGTGCTTTTACTTTCCAAAAATATTGAAGACAGAGAACAATTGAAAAATTTAATTTCTGACCTCCAAAATATTTCTTTAAAAGAAACTGGTTTGTCTCTCTTTGTCGCTATTGACCAGGAAGGCGGTGAAATCAGCCGGATTGAATTTTTGGAAGAAAAAACCTCGCAATCAGAAATTGAAAATTTGGAACTCGCTTATCAAATTGGATTAAAGAGAGCTGAAGAACTAAAAGAATTGGGAGTAAATCTCAATCTGGCTCCCCTTTTGGATTTTGCTCAAGAAGGCGATTTCCTTTTTAGCCGTTCTTTTCAGAAAGATTCTAGCCAAATCGGAATATTGGCTAAATCCTTAATTTCTGGCCAAAAAGCTGGGGGTATTTTAACTGCTATTAAGCATTTCCCTGGTTATGGCCAAATTTCTTTTAATCCCGAAGAAGAATTAGCGACCTTAGAAAAAATTCCCGAAATTTCCCAATTTAAAAAAGTAATGGAGGTAAAACCTGAAATGGTAATGGTTTCAAATGCAATCTATAAAGAAACTGATCCTTCCTTGCCCTTTACTTTTTCTCCCATAGCTATTCAATTTTTGAAAAATAATTTAGGTTCAAAAATTTTAATTATTTCTGACGATCTGGCCCAAAATTCTTTATTGAAAAGTTTTTCTTCAAAAGAAATAGTCACTAAACCAATTGTGGCCGGGGTTGATATTCTAATTTTTTCTGGCTGGAGATTACCAGTTGAACAGGGTTTAGATGAATTTTTAAAAGCCTTCCGAAACGGAGAAATCTCCAAAGAAAAAATTGATAAAGCAATCTCCCGTGTTACTCAATTAAAACAAATTTTGACAAAATAAACCCAGTATGACAACTTCGACAGAGGTTTTCTTTTAGAAAACCTTAAATTGCAAAGCAAGTCGCAGTTGCTCTACTGGGTAAATATAATGAATAAAAAATTACTCCAAGAATTGAAAGAAAAACTGGAAAAAGACAGGGTAGCAATTGAAGAGCAATTGAAAAGATTTGCGAAAAAAAATGAAAAACTAAAAGGTGACTGGGATACAATTTTCCCGAAATTTAACGGGGGGGAAGTAGGTTCAGCCGCTTTAGAAAAAGCGGCTGACGAAGTTGAAGAATATTCCACCCTTTTACCCCTCGAATATAATTTGGAATTGAAATTAAAGAATATTGATTTAGCTTTAGAAAAAATTAAAAAGGGGAAATACGGAATCTGTGAAAAGTGTGGAAAAGAAATTGAGGAAAAAAGGTTAGAAGTTTATCCCGAAGCCAAACTTTGTCAAAAATGTAAAAAGTAATATGCCTTCAAAAGTATTTTCGGCGGCCGTAGTGGGATTAGACGCCCAGCTTATTGAAGTGGAAGTAGATGCCTCATATGGATTGAGGCATTTTGAAATTGTTGGTTTGCCAGATAAGGCAGTCGAGGAAAGTAAGGAAAGAGTAGGGGCAGCAATTGAGAGCTCGGGTTTCCAATCGCCCCATCATCAGCCAGTGAGGGTTTTAGTTTCCCTGGCTCCAGCCGATTTGAAAAAAGAGGGTTCTTTTTATGATTTACCAATTGCTTTGGGTTATCTTTTAGCAGATAACAAAACCAGTTTTTCTCCCGGGAATAGAATTTTTATCGGAGAGTTAGCCTTAGATGGCAGATTGAGGCCGATTAAAGGAGTAATTTCTTTTGCCACCGCCTGCCAGGAGAAAGGTTTTTCAGAATTAATTTTGCCGAAGGAAAATGCAGCTGAGGCTGGCTTAATTAAGGGAATAAAAGTAATAGGAGCTGAGACTCTAAAAGAAACTATTGATTATTTAGAGGGGAAAAAGGAAATCTTACCTCAAAAGACAAATCCTGAGGATTTTCTGAAAGCTCCAAATTATCCAGTTGATTTAGGTTATATTAAGGGCCAGGAGTATGGAAAAAGGGCTTTAGAAATTGGGGCTAGCGGCGGCCATCATTTATTAATGATGGGGCCACCGGGAGCCGGAAAAACTTTATTAGCCAAGGGAATTATCTCAATTTTACCCCCCCTTTCTTTTGAAGAATCATTAGAGGTAACAAAAATTTATAGCATTGCTGGACTATTGCCAAAAAATAAACCCCTAATTAATCTTCGGCCTTTTCGTTCCCCCCATCATACCTCTTCTGAAGTGGCTCTAATTGGCGGCGGAAATCCTCCCCGACCAGGAGAGATAACCTTAGCTCATCGGGGGGTTTTATTTTTGGATGAATTTCCTGAATTTCATCGAGATGTCTTGGAAAGCTTAAGGCAGCCCATTGAAGAAGGCCAAATTACTGTCCTAAGAGCAAAGCATTCCCTGACTCTACCTGCCCGTTTTAGTCTGGTCGCTGCTTCCAATCCTTGCCCTTGCGGTTATTTTGGCGATCCAGAAAAGAAATGTAATTGTACGAATTCTCAAATTCAAATGTATCGAAGAAAACTTTCTGGTCCCTTAATGGATAGAATTGATCTCTTTATCAGCGTCCCCCAATTAAAATATGAGAAATTGATTGAACCTGATGAAGAAAATTGTAGCTCAAAAATCAGAGAAAGAGTTGTTAAAGCCAGAGAAATTCAGAAAGAAAGATTTAGAAATGAAAAAATTTTAGTCAATTCGGAAATAGAAATTCCTCAAATTAAAAAATACTGTCAGATTGACAGTAAATCAGGAGAATTATTAAGAAAATATGTTAACTCAGGCAAATTAACTGCCCGAGGCTATCACCGAGTTTTAAAAGTGGCGAGAACCATCGCTGATTTAGACGGTTCAGAAAAGATTACCTATAATCATTTAAGCGAAGCCCTAATATATAGAATTAGAGAGGAGAGAGGATAAAAATTATTGATACCCGATTTCGATAATTTAAACAGCCGTTGAGGCGGCTGTTTTCTAAAATTGATTTAATTTTTCTTTAGTAGATATAGCCTTTAATTGAGGCTGAGCCGACTCTTAAAGTTCGGTAATTCATTCTCCCCCAGCCAATGTAATTCATTTCTGAAAAAACAACTTTATCTCCTCTCACTTCTTCGACATAGCCAACATGGCCATAAAGCCAGTTGCCTTTCAGGGAAATCACTGCTCCGACTTGCGGGATGCAATAACTTCCTTTACAAACTGGGTAGCCAGAGAGGATAGCATTATCTAACCAGTCTTTGGCATTGCCCCAAGAAGGAATTGCTCTCTTTTGAGCCACCCACCAGGTGCATTGACCGTAGGGAAAAGCATGAGAGACACCATAAAAGTTATTTGTTGACAATCTGGATAGGGCAGTAGAATCTGCCGGTTGGACAATTGAGACTGAAGGCAGCTTACCATCAGGGATAATTAAAACTTCATTGACCACCAAATCTCCTTCTCCGGAAAGGTCATTAAAGCTGATAATTTTTTCTGCCTCAGTTTTATATTTTTTAGCTAATTCAGAAATTGTATCTCCTTCTTTTACCAAGTGCATTACTCCCGAAACCGGCAAAATCAAAAGTTTTTGACCGGGCCGAATTAATAAACTTTTTAAATCATTAGCCCAGAAGATAGTATCAAGGGAAATATTAAATTGATTAGCGATTGACCAAAGGCTATCTCCTTCTTCAACAATATATTCCGTAATTTCTCTTCTTGTCTCTGTTCCCTCTTCGCCCAACCACATTCCCAAAACTTGGGGAGTAAAGGCCACTGGTGGAGAAGCAGCTCTGAGGCTGGTTTTTTCAACTAAAAGAAAGTCCGGCGATTCTGGCCAGGCTTTCTTTGCGGTTCCAATAAATAGGTTTTGGTTAGAAATTTCAGGGAAAATTTTAGATACGGTGGCTAAAAATATACTTTCCCCTTGGTTATCGGGTGTTTTCAAAATAAAACCAGTGCTCAATAAGATCGATCCAAATAAAATAACCGAAATTCCCCCCAAATAAAGGAAGGGGTCTTTAGAAAGTCCCCTAAAAAAATGAAAAAATTTTGAAAACAGCTTATTCATTTCTTTTTTAAATTTAACCCAACCCCTCTAAAAGTCAAGGGTTTTATCCACACCTTAAAAATAATGATAAAATGGGCTAATGAATCCCGTTAGAAATATTAAACAAAATCTCAATAAAAAACTGGAGCCATGCCAGCAAATTTCTAACGGGGTGAACCTAATCTCAAGAAGAACAATTAAAAATTTACTTCAAAGATACCAAATTCGCCCTTCAAAAAGATTGGGGCAGAATTTTTTGGTTGATGAAGGGGTAATTAAAAGAGTTATTGAAGCTGCTCAACTTTCTCAAAATGACATTGTTTTGGAAATTGGTCCCGGAATTGGAAATTTAACAATGGAATTAGCTAAAAGAGTGAAAAAAGTTATCGCTATAGAGAAAGATCAGAAAATGGTTGAAATTCTGAAAGAATTGTTGGAATGTGCGAATGTTAGAAATGTTGAAATTGTCAAAGCAGACATCTTAAAAATAGACCCTAAACCCTACACCTTAAAACCTTATAAGGTGGTGGCCAATTTACCTTTTTATATTACCGCCCCGGTTATTAGAAAATTCCTTGAAGCTGTTGAGGTTAAACACCGAGCCTCCGCTTGCGGAGACGAAGGTAAAGATGAGGACAAAGTCCTCATCGCCCCTCAACAAATGGTTTTGGTGGTTCAAAAAGAAGTGGCTCAAAGAATTTGTGCAAAAGCTCCTGATATGAGTATTTTAGCGGTTTCAGTTCAATTTTATGCTGAACCTGAAATTATATTTTATATCTCAAAAAAATCCTTTTGGCCTCAGCCAAAAGTTGATTCAGCGATAATTAAAATTATCCCGCGTCAGCCTGCCCCGTACCGAAACGAAGTTTCTGGTGCGGGGTTTCGTGAACGATTCTTTAGAATCGTCAAGGCAGGGTTTTCTCAGCCCAGAAAACAGATTTTGAATAATTTTTCGGAAATGCTAAAATTAAATAAACCCCGTAGTGAGAGAAAATCTCTACTACGGGGTAAAGATGAGGCAAGGTTTTGGCTTTTAAAAAATAACATAAATCCCACCCAGAGAGCCGAAACTTTAACTATTGAAGACTGGATAAATTTAACCAAAAGTTATAAAATAAAAAAATAAATATATGAGTTTTAAAAAGCATTACTTTTTATTTATTTTTTTTGGTCTTTTTGTTTTGGTTTTAGTCCCTACAGGAACAAGCTTAGCTACAATAGTTGGTCCTGGATGTGAAAGTGCTGGAACTGTGACATACTGTACAGAGTGCAATGAATGTTTTGAAATCGGGCATTGTACTTGGCCCTGTTGCAAAAAAGTGTGTTGCGATTGGGACGAGAACGGAAATTGTACAAAGATGTGTTGTGAACAATGGTGTGAAGCCTGTAGTTGTATGGATTTGGAACCATGGTATGAATATAAATGCGCTTCTCCAAATTGTGATGGAGATATTTACAGGAGAACTTGCGAAGTTTATAAAAGTGGCGGCCCTTGCCCAGCGACTTGTTCAAATGAAGAGTGTTGTGTAGAGTGTTCTGACTGGGAATTATGTCGGGAGTGCGGAAGCTGGCAAAAACCTATAAGAGTACCTTGCGAATGTTCTAATGCGGGTCTTTATGTGCCCAAATGTAAATGTAAAGGTGAATGCATAGATGCGCCAGAAAATGATAAATATTTTAATGACCCAACCATTGATCTTGACAGTCCTGAAAATTGTTTTCTTCTTCATACCACTAATCTTAGTTGTTATGATCAAGACCTACTAACAGCATTGCTAGAAAAAATAGGAAGGGCAACAATGGATAAAAATAACGTCTTTCTCCCGGTAAAATTGGACTGGGATCCGGTAAAGGGAGATGTAAATGGCTGGGCAGAAGATAATGAATGTAAAACATGTCAAGATTGCCCCGAGGGGTGTACGGATGAATGTTATGACAAACCAGAGTGTGTTAAATCATATGAAATTGTAATTGATGGGGAAATGAGAAGTTGTGAGGCGCTGAGAGAAATAGATGAATTAAAGGAAAAGATAGAAAAAGAGACAGATCCACAAAACAAAGTAGGATATGAAAATGAAATAAAAAGGATAAGAAAGGATGAATTGGAAATAAACGGATATGCAACAACTACAGATAAATCAGAATTTATTCCACCTTGCTCTTGCATGTTTGAATCGAATCGGACTTATAAATGGAAAGTCAGGGGCTGCTGCCCCACTAAAGAGGTGTTGGACGCAATGAACGAAGCCGACAGAAATGCGGTTTGCGGACCTTGGAGCGATACCTGGCAATTTATCACCAGTCCGGCTCCCGAGCCAAAATTGCCTTACGACCCTGATTGGGCCGGTCCGGGAAGATCAATAAACCTTACTAAAGAACAAATAGAAAAATTGAAGTGGTGCGAAATAGATGATCAATTAGAGTGGCAAGGAGCTGATGGCAAGAAATATAAATATTACGAAACCACATTAGAGGACGAAATGTATTACTCTCCTTTAACTTATAAAGTTTTAATTTATTACAAAAAAGAGGAGGGGGGAGAAGACTTGTGTCATCCCAATTTAAAAAGGGAGGGGGAATGCCCCGATTTAATTTTAACACCGGATGAAGCTGCTGGGGAAAGATTCCCTCCATTTCAATTTTGGGATAAAAACCATACCTTTTTCACCAAACTAACCCCTTATGCCTGGAAATTAGTTGCCTGCAAAGATATTTCTGCCAACTATTGCACCGATTATAGCCAATTATGGAGATTCTCAGCTGAAAATTTTACTTTAGACAAACCCCAGGTCGTCTCACCTCCAAATGATGAAGTAACGCCAGTGGGTTTACCTGTTGTGATTTCCTGGAGTAGTCCTTATGCAGTGTCCTTTATTTATGAAGTAAGTGGTATACCTCAAGGTAAAACTAGTACTCATAATGTCAGTTTTGATTATCCTCAACTCCAACTTGACACTGTTTATAGTTGGAAAGTACAACCCTGCTGGGATTTTGAATCAAAAAATTGCCCAGAAAATGTTTGGTCTGATGTTTATAAATTTAGAACCACCGGCCGACCACCAAACCCTGGCACAATGAAGCCAACGGGTACAGACATTCCAATCCCGGTAAATTTTGAGTGGGAGAGTGTTCCCGGAGCCAAATCCTTTATTTTTAAAATTTCAGGAAAGGAACCTCAAATAGTTAAAGAATCAAAAATCATTCTTGATTACCCGGATTTGCACCAAGAAACAGATTATTCCTGGCAAGTAAAAACCTGTGCCAGAGATAATGGAAATGTTTGTGGAGCGTGGAGTTCAACAACAACTTTTAAAACTTTTAAACTTAGTACTCCCTCAAATCCTTCGCCTCCGGATAATCAAAAGGTTTTTACCTATGAAATGCCAGGGAATTTTTCCTGGGAGCCAGTTCCTTACGCAAGATATTATAAATATACTATAAATTATGTTTCAAAATCGGCTGATGAAGCCGCTGAAGAATGCCAGCCCCAAGAAGGGATAGTAGAAAAAATTGTCACTCAGCCTTCAGATTTTGTTTCTCTAAATTGTTTAGGAGAATATGAATGGCAAGTCACTGCTTGCTTGGATGCCGGTTGTCAAGAAACAGGAGACCTAGGGCCTGTTTGGCGTTTTGAATTACTTCAATCTGGGGGACCTGGCGGTGGCGGATTTGTGGGAAGTTTGACAGGAGGATTGGTGACTTGTGGCAGAACTTTTGATGATCCCAATACTCTCTGGAATGAAAGAGAGCCCTGCCAAATCAAACACATTTTTATATTAATAAAAACAATTATCGATTTTCTTTTGTGGAAATTGGCACCTTTGCTTTTGGTTTTCCTATTGGTTTATACTGGAGCAATTTATTATTTGGCAATGGGGGCCCCGGAAGCAATTGCCAGGGTCAAATCTCTTTGGAGAGCAGCTGGAATAGGCTATCTCCTTATTTTTCTTGCCTGGAACATTATCTCTTTTATTCTAACCTTATTTGGCTATAAAGTTGGGGTATTCGGACCTTGGTGGAAAATTTTTTAAAAAATGTCTAATAAAAAATTTATTTTAATCTTAATGATTCTGATTTTAGGTTGTGGTTTAGTCAGTTATTGGCGGTTTAAAAAATTTAGCCAATCTCTATCTGGGGTTAGTTTACCAAAAATTGAAATGCCGGAGATGAAAACGGAAGAGATGTTTTTTCCAGAAAAGGAGGGGTATAAAGAATTCGCCAGTCCGGATGGAAAATTAAAACTAAAACATTCTGCTAATTGGATAGAATCTGACCAAACGCTTTTGGAGCAATTTAATCAAGAGGAGGTGGTTTTGAAGGAAGCTAAAATTTTATTCTTTGCTTATCAATTTAATTTTGAGAGTCAAGCTCTGGCTTTTTTAATGATTGAAGAAATCAGTTCGGAAAAAAGTTTGGATGAAATTATTAAAGATGTTGAAAAAGACGTTACTGAGAAAGAGGGAGAATTAGAAATTATTAATTCGGAAAGAGAAAATGAAACCGCTTTAATAGAAATGAAATTTAAGAAAAAAATGGAACCCAATTTTTATGCCAAAGAAAAAATATTTTTTGGAAAAGAGAAAACCGATTTAGTGGTTTTTACTACTTTTGAGAAGGATTGGCCAAAATTTGAAGAGGAAGCAAATGAAATTTTCGATTCCATCCAATTTACTTCTAATCCTTGACAAAAATTTAAAAAAGAAATAGAAAAAACTTAGAAGCATTGTAAACTTAATAGGGGGTGAAAAAATGCGAAGGAGGATAGTCTCGATTGGCTTGATTTGTTTGTTTTTGATAGGAGGAGGAATAAGTTGTGCGGCACCGCCAACTAAAACACCTGAAACCGAAAAAGAAGTGATAGAAAAGGAAATAATACCAGTCGATGAACTTGCTAACATAGCTCTTTGTGCAAAGTTAGAGTTCGAATGGGTTGACATAGTTTCTGATATTACCGAAGAAGAATACGAAAATTATTTAAAAAAGGCTCCTTTATTAGAAAAAGGTAATGTTCTGTACGTAACAGGGAAAGTGTCTGAGGTAGATCTATCTGTGACTTATGATGTAACAGTTCCGTTGGTAAAAGAAGGCTACTGGAGTGAAAAGGTCGGCTTTGTTGGCTCCCCACCATATGGTATATATACCTATTGTAAATTCCCACTGGAAAGCGAGAAAGCTATGCGAGAATTTACTGATAAGCTTTACGCAGCAGAGCATAAGGGACAGGTTATTATTGTTAAGGGAGAGGTAGAAAAAGTTGAGTGTGGGGTTATCGAACGTATCGATAATGGGATATATCTAAAAAACTGCGTGCTCATCTCTATTCAATAAAAGGGTCTCTTAGAGACCCTTATTTATTTTTATATTTTAATTTGTTATAATGGATTAATATTGATATAATGTTTTAAGATGGGGAAAATTATCAAACATAAAAAAATTATTATATTTTTAGTGATTTTGGGAATTTTTAGTGTTAGCTCGGTAGTTTTAGCCTTACAGGTTAGTTGGCCGTCGAGCCCGGCTGGAACCAGATTAACTGATGACAGTCAATTGGGAGATTTAATAAAATACCTCTACGAGTGGGGAATTTTCTTGGGAGGATTAGCTGCTTTTATTGCTTTACTAATCGCTGGTTTTCAATATCTCACTTCAGTAGGTGACCCAGCCAGGATGAAAGATGCTATGGACCGAATTAAATCAGCTTTTTTCGGTTTGGTTTTACTTTTGGGCTCTTGGCTGATTTTAAATATCATTAGCTCTCAATTTACCACCTTTCCTCCGCTTAAGTTAGAAGCACCGACAAGTACGAAGACCCCCTACCAAATTTGCGAAACTGTGGCAGGTCAACCTGCGGGAGACTGTTGTGAGGAAGCTCGCCCGGAGCAAAAAGATGAGTGTCTTAGACAATATAAATGCGAGAATAATTATTGTATCCCCGGATGGCAACCAACGGAACCTTGTAAAAGCGTAACATTAATCGGTGTGACGGATATTACAATCTTGACGGCAGCAGAAAAATGCCAACCAAGTGTTATCCAGGCTGGGAGATCATTTTCTGCCTCAAGTACACCAGGAAAATGCGCGGGTATCTTACAATTATTCGGTAAACCGAATTGCGAAGATATGCGAGCTGCGGTAAATGTTAATGTTAAGGATTATACGGTCGACGCCGACATCGAAAGTATATTATTGTTTGCGCCCGGGGAATAAAAATTATGTCAGAAAAATTTAAATATTTAATTTTAGCGCTTCTACTGGTTTTTTTACTCATTCCTAGGCCAGCTTCTGCTTTTCTTGTTGGAGATATTATTAGCTTTTTAGACCACATGGCTTCGGCAGTTGAAGAAATAGCCGGCCCAATGATGGAGAGCATGATTGATTTTTTAATCTTTTATGTGGTGGGCATTATCTCCCTCGGTCTTTCCAGTCTTTTTTTACAGACAGCAATTAATAACCAAAGTGCGTGGCTAACTAATCTTCATAATATGACCCTGGCTGGTTGGAATTTCACTTCCGGCTTAGCCAATATGCTTTTGGTTTTAGTCTTTTTGGTTATTGCCTTTGCTTTTATTTTAAAAATTGAAACTTTCCAGGCTAAAAAAACCCTTCCAAAATTAATTATTGTTGCTCTTTTACTTAATTTTAGTTTGCTTTTCGTCCAAATGTTATTTGATATCGCTCAGATTGTTTATAATACAATTTTAGCGGCTGGGGGTGAGAATCTTTTTATTACAGTTATGAAAGATTTTGTTGGGAGTGGAATGTCTATTTTAATCGGCATCCTTGCCTGGGTAGCTGTCATTGCTACCTCTTGGGCTATCCCTTTCGTCCACCCTTTCTTACAAATTCTTTTTGTTGGTTTATTTGGAATAGTCTTTCTTCCCAATATTGCCATTTGGTTTTTCCAAACTATTTGTTTCTTCGCCATCTCTTCAATGTTTGGAGCTTTCATTTTTCTATTTGCTGCCCGAGTCTTCATCATCCAAATGCTGGCCATGTTAGCTCCTTTGGCTTTTTTATGTTTAATTTTACCCCAAACTCAAAAATGGTGGTCAGAATGGTTTAAACATTTAATAGAATGGCTTACCTTAGGAATATTTTGGTTATTCTTTTTAGTTTTGGGCTTCAAAGGAATAGGTTTATTAACTCCGGAAATGGCGATCACAGGATGGGAAGTTACAGTACCTTTACCTGGCTTCGCCTGGGCTCAAATTGGTCCATATGTTTTTTATTATTTCTGCATCTTTACTTATCTGGCAATCATACTTTATCTTTCTAAAAAGTACCGACCGGCTCTTTCCCAGGCCTTAATTGATTTTGGTAAACAGGTGGGTGGATTAATGTGGTCAAGGGGATTAAAACCCTTTAGTGGAGCAATGTGGGAAGAAATGAGAAGAGCAACAGTTAGAACTCCAGGGGCAAGGGAAAAAGCGGAGGCAAAAGCAGCAAGGGGAGAGCGATTAGGTTTTGGAGAAAAGCTCGCTCTTACCGGCTTTGGGAAAGGGTTGGAAAGGGTTTCAGTGGGTGCCGTCCGAGGAATTTCTCACTGGGTATATAGAACTACCCCAGAAGAGGATTTAATGAAAGAGATGAGCGAAGCAGAAAAGAAAGGAGCGGAAATAAAAGACCCGAACCTTTTGATTAGAGATATGAAAGCTGCAATAAGGACCAGAAATGAGGCAGCGGCAATTGGATCAGTAAGTGCTGGGATTAAGAAGGGTACGGTGTTTAAAGAACGAGTTAGCGAGGAATTATCGCCTGACGAGGCAGTCAAATTAGGATCGGCCGCAAATATAATGAGAGCAGGTAAGGAAGCAGAGACAATTGGGAGGGGTTTCATCCACAAACTTAAGGAAGAGAATCTCCGGGCAATGGGCTTTAAATTAAAGGACGAAGATACAGCAAAGGGCTATGACACAATTACGAAAAAATTAATTGGCGAGGCGAAAGGAGATGAAATCAAAGATTTTGCCAAAAACTTCTGGACATCACCGGAGGCAATAGAAGCAATTGAAAAATTCTGGGGCGGACCCCAGATTGGAAAAGCGGCTGATGAATTTGGTCGAAAGTTTGTTGATGATTATATGGAAGCGGCTAAGGAAAAGGAGATCAGACATCCTGGTTGGTTCATGGAAAATAATATAAAGGCCGTCAGGTATTTAAGAGGAAATGCTGCCCGAGATTTTGGATACGATCCCACTATTTTTAAGGCCCCAGCCATTGGTTTTAATGCGCCAGCGGAATACAAAAAGAAGTACCCTACCTATCAAGAGGGTTCACCTCCTCTGGGATGGACACCGGCATCTCAGCTTCCTAAAGGTTGGACCTATGCACCTCCCGAAAAACCAACGGCTGAAGTATCTCCACTAACTCCTGGAGAATTAGAGAAGAGAAGTAAGATGGCTAAAGAAGTGAAAGAAAGGGCAGAAAAAGAATTAGGAAAAGAAAAATAAGCTCTCTAAAAATGAAATGAGGCATGAATGAATTGAACATTCATGCCCCCGGAATTGCACTTAGCGGAATTTGAAGAGGTCAGGATATTTTGCTTTAGCCCGGCGTTCGGTCTCATGGACGAGCTTTTCCCACTCCTCAACCGAATCTTTAGCTTTCTTAACATCTTCCGTCTCTTTGGAAAGGTCTACCTCTGGCTGGCCTGAAAGTTTTTTCTCCCAATTTTCTAATTTTTTCTTATCCAGAGCCTCCTGAGCATTGGTAAGTTCATCCATGGCACTCGCTAAGCCATTATACCGCCGCTCGAGTCCTTCAGCCAACTGTTCGATTTCTTTCCATCGATTCCTCTGACGTGTGGAAGCCGTGCTCCGAATTTTTTCCCTCGCTCTTTCCTCTTCGTGCGACATCCAAAACTTCATTATGACACCTCCTTCCTTTATTTGCTGCTTATATTATACGCTTAATTAAAAATTTGTCAATATTATGCCGAGAGAATATACAAAAGAACAACTTTGGAAACTTTACGAAAAGCTTCCTGAAGAATTAAAAGAAGCTGTTTTTGCTGAGGAGACAGCTAATAATATTGATGATATTTGTACCAGAAATGGTATAGAAGA
>Ga0210018_1000425_pt1 | contig 21284 bp, 15 predicted proteins | sample CryGeyCG2014_010_2_FD_183967 | JGI IMG/M metagenome (GOLD analysis project Ga0210018, IMG submission 183967) | Groundwater microbial communities from aquifer - Crystal Geyser CG09_land_8/20/14_0.10 (SPAdes) (version 2) | ecosystem: Environmental > Aquatic > Deep subsurface > Groundwater | place...
GTATTGCTGGTTCTCTTAATGTCGATGGCACTTTAGTAATCGCTGATAGTTCAATAAATTCCCTTTCGGGGACACTTTATCTCCAAAATCTTGGCTTAGGCGGAGTTGATATCCTGGCGGGAAAAGTGGTAATCACCCAAAGTGGCGATGTGTCCATCCAAGGCAATCTTGCGGTTGGAGGGGAGATTTCGGCTAGCGCCTTGACTTTAGACTCTAGACGCTCGACTCTAGACTCTAGTCTAACATCTAATATCGAAAGTCTAGAGTCTGGATTTGGTAAACTACTTGAAGTTAAAAATCCAGCCGGGGAAATCGTCGCCTCGATTGATTCATCGGGCAGCGCTCAATTTGCCCAAGTTGAAACCAAGAAAATAGTTATTGCCAATAACAGTGAACAGTCAACAGTCAACAGTGAACAGTCTGCTAATTTCGAAACCAACGCTACCGCCGGTCAGGCAATCCTTAAAGCTGGACAGACCGAGTTGACAATTAAAAATAGTAATGTAACCGATAAAAGCCTAATTTATTTAACGCCCGTTTCGGGTACTCAAAATAAAGTCCTTTATGTTAAGGCCAAAAAGGGTGGGGAGGAATTTACCGCCGCCATCGACGTTCCCATCGATTCGGATATAGAGTTTAATTATTGGATTATCAATTAGATTTTAGATGATAGACTCTAGATGTTAGATAATAGAGAAAATTATGGAGAAAAATAGATTTGAAAACTTAATAGTCTGGCAGAAAGCTCACGCACTTGTAGTCAAAATTTACAAGATCACCAAGAAATTCCCAAGTGAGGAAAAATTCCGGCTTGTGGATCAGCTCTGCCGTTCGGCAAGCTCAGTACCAGCAAATATTGTAGAAGGTAATGCCCGACGTCATAAAAAAGAATTTCTTCAATTCTTAAATACTGCCCTATCTTCTCTTGAAGAAACAAAGTATCATCTGTTCTTAGCTAAAGACCTTGAATATCTCTCAAACACTCAGTATAATGAACTATTAAATTTAGCCAATGATGTTGGAAGATTAATTTCCGGCCTAATTAGGCATCTAAGGTCTAAAATCTAATGTCTAAACTACTTGAGAAAATTATCAATTGGGGACTAATTATTCTTGTCTTTCTTATTCCCCTTTTCTTCCTACAAATCACGACTGATTTTTATTTTTTCAATAAGACTGCTTTGTTGTTTGTTGTCTGTTGTCTGTTGTTAATCGCTTGGGGGATAAAGATGGTTTTGACCCGCCAGGTAAAATTTGTCCGAACCCCTTTTGATTTACCAGTTGCCCTTTTTGCTTTAGTCACCATTTTAGCTTTGGCAGTTAGTCAAACTCCTAAACCCGGTGTCTTTTTCGATTTTGGGATTGGACAACAAATTATCGCCTTAACGATTTTATACTTTCTAATCACCAATAATCTTACAAAGGATACTCCTTTGTATAAAGGAGTATCCTTATCAATCACTGTCAGTGCCAGCTTACTGGCGCTTATCGCCATTTATCAATTCATTGGTCTTGGTCAGGCTTTTGCTCCAGTAGACTGGCTTAAAGATAAAGCTTTCTCCCCTGCCGGCGGACCTTTGGTTTTAGCAACATTTCTGGCGGTCGCGCTGGCGCTCGTTTTAACACGGATATACACGGAATGGAAAACGGAAAGACACGGAATTGGTAATTATTGGTACTTATTGGTATTATCGGTAATTATTTTAGGTGGTCTGGGTGTCGCTGGTTATCAGCTCTTGACTACCACCAAACCGATCCTCCTCCCCTATTGGGCAGGTTGGCAAATTGCCATTGAGACAGTTAAAAGATTTCCTTTATTGGGATTTGGACCGGGAAATTTCCTTAATGCCTTTACTCAAACCAAGCCCTTAAATTTTAACCTTACCAACCTTTGGGCAGTAAGATTTGGCTCTTCCTCAAATTGGTATTTTGAATTATTAACTACGTTCGGCATTTTAGGTTTGGGAGTATTTTTGTTTTTAGTCTGGCGGGTGCTGCGTACCGGAATAACACAGATCAAACAGATATCTACGAATCAAACAGATGGCCCATTTGTTAAATCTGTGTTTCTATCCGTTATATTGGTGTTCTTAATGGCAGCTTTGCTGCCTGCTAATTTTCTTTTATTGTTTGTTTTTTACATCTTGTTGGCCACTTTAGCCTTGGAGCTTCAAACCGGAGAATTCAAAGAAGAATCAAAAATCTTACCCCAAATAATCTTTGGACTGATAATATTGGTTGTTTTGGGGATTGGGTATTTTGGCGCCAGAATTTATGCCGCTGAATATTTTTTCAAACAATCCTTAGATGCTTTAGCCCAAAATAAAGGTACAGAAACTTACAATTTACAAATTAGGACCATAAGCTTTAATCCTTACGAAGATGTCTATCGCCAGGCTTATTCCCAAACAAATTTGGCTTTAGCCAATGCCTTAGCAAGTAAACCGGATTTATCTGACCAAGACCGAGAGAATATTTCGATTTTAATTCAACAAACAATCAGAGAAGGAAAAGCGGCCGTGGCTTTAAATCCCGGCAATGTCGTTAACTGGGAAAATTTAGTGGGTATTTACCGCAATTTAATTAATTTTGCCCAAGGAGCGGACCAATGGGCAATTGCCAGCTTGCAACAAGCGATTATTTTGGACCCAACCAATCCCCAACTTCGACTTTCTTTGGGTGGAGTTTATTATGCTTTGGCAAATTATGATGAGGCAATTCGCTTTTTCCAACAAGCAGTTGATTTGAAACCAAACTTAGCTAATGGTCATTATAATTTAGCGGTTGCTTATCGAGAAAAAAGGGAATACGCCAAGGCAGTTGGGGAAATGGAAACAACCTTAAGTTTGGTTGACGTAAATTCTCCTGATTATCAAAAGGCAAAAAGCGAACTTGAAGATTTAAGGGCAAAGCTTCCAGCTGAAGAAGTTACTCCAACAACAACGCCGACTAGTGAGCAAGAATTATCCGTTCCTCAACCCCTACCCTCGCCAGTTATCAAACCTCCACTTCAGTTACCTACCCAGGCGGCTCCAGAAATCAGTCCAGCGCCAGAACCAACCCCTTGACAGGGTTACACCTTGTCATGTAATATTTTGATCAATGCCTGCAAAAAATGTCGTTAAAACTTATGTTGAAAATGGCTACTATCATATTTATAATCGTGGCGTAGAGAAACGAGTTATTTTTCTCGATGAACAAGATTACTCTGTTTTTCTTCACTTTCTTAAACAATACCTCTCTCCTCCCCAACCAAAAGGCACCTTCTTAACTATGACAGGGTTACACCTTGTCAGGCCACGACCTGTTCATCCGCTTCACAATGAAATTGATCTTCTTGCTCATTGTCTTATGCCAAATCATTTTCATCTCCTTTTAAAACAAAAAACTCCTGATGGAATGATCAAACTCCTCCGTCGCCTTTGCACTTCCTATGTGATGTATTTCAACAAAAAATATAATCGAGTTGGAAGTTTATTTCAAGGAACCTATAAGGCTGTTTTAATAGACCGTGATGAATATCTTCTCCATCTCTCACGGTATGTTCATCTTAATCCAGTTCTTGACAAGGCCCTTGACAAGGTTACACCTTGTCAAGAATATCCCTTCTCAAGTTATCAATATTATCTTGGTAAAAAGAAGGCAAAATGGTTAAAACCAAAAGAAATCTTAGAATTTTTCAAAACCGCCCAAAGATTAAACTTTAAAGACATTCTCTCCTATCAGAGTTTTGTTGAAGATTATCCACGGCCTCCTGAAGAAATCTTAGGGGAACTAATTATGGAGTAAAATAATTTACAAAGGATACTCCTTTGTAATGTGGACCTGCCGAGAATCGAACTCGGAACTCCCCGCTGCGAGCGGGGCGGTATGCCGTTTACCTACAGGCCCTGAGTGGACCCGGGGGGAATCGAACCCCCTACTCCTCCATGCCATGGAGGCGTGTTACCGGTATACTACGGGCCCAAACAATAATTTTCAATTTACAATTTTTAATTGCGAAGCAACAAGCTCCGCTTATTTTCAAGTATAAATTATAACTAATTATTGAAAATTAAGCAACTGAAAATTCATTAAAAATTGAGAATTAAAAATTAAAAATTTATTTCAAGTAGTTCAGGGGGTTTTCGGCCACGCCGTTTTGTCTGATTTCAAAATGAAGATGAATTCCGGTCGCCCGACCAGTGGCTCCCATTTGACCAATCGTCTGTCCCCTTTCCACTCGCTGACCGGGAGAAACATAAACAGAAGATAAATGACCATACAAAGTGGAAAAGCCATTGCCATGGTCAATAATCACCCGATTGCCATAAGCCCAAGGAGAAGGCCAACCAGCCACTATCACCGTTCCGGAATCAGCCGCGACTATTCCCGGTGCGCCTTTATTAGAAATATCAATTGCCTTATGATACCAGGAATATCCTTGAGAAATATTGCCGCCGACCGGCCAAACATATAAACCAGTGCCGGCAATTGTTCCGGCTGCCGGAATTTCCGCATAATAAGGTCGAGGAGCGGTTGGGACTTCTTTAGGCATAATTCCATCCGGGATAATTAAGGTTTGACCAACCGCCAAAGCAAAAGTCTCATCATTAGCAAAAGAATTGTAAGGCCAGTCAACAATTGCCTGAGCGTCAATTTGATATTTCTTGGCAATTGTATAAATCGTCTCTCCATGAGTAACCTTGTGAAGAACTCCAGTTGTCGGTAAAATTCGTAAAACCTGACCAGGCTTGATATCCTTAATGGTTTTTAGCTTATTTTCCCAGCGGATAGTGTCAACTGAAACACCAAATTTATCAGCAATTATGGAAATGGTATCTCCAGGTTGAACCGTATATTCAGCCGCCTCGGAGCGAGGTTTAATTGATTCTAAGGTTGAGGTTTCCATTTGAGAAAGGCTAGTAGCCGAAACAGTTGAAGGAGGAGTTTGCTGCCAAGGATTTTGGATTAATCCGGGAAAATTTTCGGCAATTAAAGTTGGTCCTAAAGTTATTCCCCCAATAATCAAAAGAGCCATTCCCGAATGAATAAAAGGTCTAGTCCAACGTCCCCGCTGCCAATATAATCTGGCGGCAAACCAAGATTTGAATTTTTCAAATATGGCAAAAGTAGCAAAAAGTTTTTTTCGGATGTAGCGGATAAGAAAGCGACAAAATTCCCAAAAATCCTGACCCAAAGAAGTTTCCATTTCCAAATCAGATTAACACATCTTCAGCCTTTATTCAATGTTTTTAAGAACTCTTCATTGTTTTTAGTTTTGGCCAGTCTTTCTAAAATCAACTCGGTTCGCTCATCAGCCCCCAACATATCAATCATTTTCCGCATGGTTATAATCTTTAGCATAATTTCTTTACCGTAAAGGAGTTCCTCCTGGCGAGTTCCTGAACGTTGAATATCCATGGCTGGAAAAACTCTTCTTTCGGCCAACACTCGGACTAAATGAAGTTCCATATTGCCGGTGCCCTTAAATTCTTCATAAATTAAATCATCCATTCTTGAACCGGTTTCAATCAAACAAGTGCCAAGAATTGTTAATGACCCACCTTTTTCGATATTCCGAGCCGCCCCTAAAAATCTTTTTGCCGGATATAAAGCCGCCGGATCAAAACCACCGGTTAAGGTTCGACCCGAAGTGGGAATTGATAAATTATAAGCCCGAGCCAAACGGGTAATTGAATCTAATAAAATAACCACATCTTTACCTAATTCCACCAAACGTTTGGCTCGTTCCAAGGCAATTTCCGCCACACGGGTTTGATGTTCGGGTGGTTCATCAAAATTTGAGGCGATAACTTCGCCTTTAACCGAACGGGAAATATCAGTTACTTCCTCTGGTCTTTCTCCAACCAAAACCGCCATTAAATGGACACCTTTGTGATTGGTGGTAATGCCATTGGCAATATCTTTCAAAAGCCAAGTCTTTCCCGCCTTGGGCGGAGAAACAATCAATCCTCTTTGTCCTTTACCTACCGGAGAAATTAAGTCAATCATCCGGGTTGACAAAGGAGTCTTGCCGGTTTCTAGATTAATTTGTTCGTTTGGATAAATTGGAGTTAAATCCTCAAAATCTGGTCGGTGACCAAGTTTGTCAATATCAATTCCGTTAACTTTTTCAACTCGTAAAAGACCAAAATAACGCTCTTTTTCTTTTGGCGCCCTAACTTGACCGCCAACCATATCTCCCGGTCGCAAATTAAACCGCCGGATTTGGGAGGCGGAAATATAAACATCTTTATCAGAGGGAGAAAATTTTGGCCGAAGATAACCATGACCTTCAGGGGCGGTATCAAGCACCCCTTCCATATATTCAGTTGGCACGCCAGCATCAGGTATTAAACGATCATCAACTACACCATCGAAATTATTAGCCCGCCCCGCTTCGCGGAGCGAGGCCGGGGCTTGCTCCGCACCGGACGATGCAGGGGCTTGGGCGCCAACAATTTCATCGACAGTAGGAACTTTTTTTCCTTGTTTCATTTAGGGGAAAACAGAATTAGAATTTAGAATTAAGAATAATTAAAACAAGAATAATGAAAGTTGTCAAGCCCTAATAAAAATCACTATTCTGTCCTAAAGAGGAAGGTGGTACGGCACGTAAAGAATCGCCGTCTGCCCTAAAGAGGAAGGTAGTGCGCCTGCCCTACACACTACCCTCCACCTCAAGGTAGAGAAATACCCTGCGATTCTAACGTGCTAAACCTGCCCTATTTACCCCGTTAATCCGAGCCTAGCGAGGATTTTACGGGGCATACCACCCTCCACCTCAAGGCAGAATTCCCATACCATCTCTTGACATCGTCTTTTTTCTATGTTATTTTCAAATCGGTTTGTTAAGTCACCTGTCCTGACTTGACAACCATTCGCGAAGAGCATTGCTACTCGTGGTCTATCCTGAAGCATAGCGAAGGACAAACCAGCGATAGTAATGCTCTTTGTTTTTTACCACAATTGTCAATGTTTGTCAATCCTATAGCGAAAATCTATTGGAAAACTGCTAGCCCTATAGAAATCAGTAGGGTTTAAATTAGCTTCAATTTTAACACTTTTTAAACGTTTGTCAACTATTGTGGAAAACTGCGGATAACTTGGTTAATTGAGGAAAACTTCTCTGGAGAAATAATTGTCGTAAAACCCAATCGTCTAGCTTCCTTATTTCTTGTTACTGATTGAGAAACTTCTCTTATCTCCCCTAACAATCCAAGCTCCCCAAAAATAATTGTTTTGGAGGCAACGGCAATATTTTTGAATGAGCAATATATTGCCAAGGCGACACCTAAATCAGCGGCCGGCTCTTCAATTCGTAAACCGCCAACAACGTTAACATAAACATCAAAAGAGGCTAACGGCAAATTAAGTCTTTTGGTTAAAACAGCGGTAATTAATTGCAACCGATTATAATCAATCCCTTGGCCAATCCGTCGAGGTATTACCAATTGAGTTGGCACAACCAAAGCTTGAATTTCCACCAAAACTGGTCTGGTTCCCTCCATTGTTGCCACCACCACCGAGCCAGGAACCTTAACGACACGGTTGGCTAGAAACAATTTCGAGGGGTTGTCAACCGCCACCATTCCTTTATCACCCATTTCAAAAACCCCAACCTCATCAGTCGCTCCAAAGCGATTTTTGGTGGCGCGTAATAATCTGGCGGCGCCAAATCTTTCCCCTTCAATATTTAAAACGGTGTCAACCATGTGTTCTAAAACTTTTGGTCCGGCAATCACTCCTGCCTTGGTTACATGACCAATTAAAAAAACAGGAATGCCCCGATTTTTAGCAATTCTTAAAATTCGCCCAGAACATTCTTTAACCTGACCGACTGAACCAGTGGTCCCAGTAAGTTCTGAAGTATAAAAAGCTTGAATAGAATCAATAATTATCAATTTCCATCCGCCAGCTGGCGGATCAATTTTCAATTGCTCAATAATGGCATCGACATTGGTTTCCGCCAAAAATAGCAAGTCTTTGTTTTTGACCCTTAATCTTTCGGCTCTTATTTTAATCTGTTGAAGTGATTCTTCACCGGTTACATAAAGACCGCCAATTTTTGCCGCCAATTGAAGCAACAAAGTGCTTTTGCCAATTCCCGGTTCGCCGGCAACCAAGACCACCGACCCTGGAACAATCCCTCCACCTAAAACCCGGTCAAACTCCCCAATACCGGTTTTGAGCCGATCTTGCTTGATGGATTTAATTTCTGACAATTTTTGTGGTTTCGCCTGTTTGGAAATTGGAAATTGGAAATTGGAAATTTTGGTCGAAACCACCGTTTCGACCATCGTGTTCCATTCTCCACATTCAGGACATCTTCCCAACCAACCAGAAGACTCATAACCGCACTGTTGGCAAATAAATTTGGTAATTGTCTTAGCCATAAGAAAATTTTATTTATACCCGACCGGTTTTTCTTTCAATACCAACCCCAAACTCATCCTTCTTGCTTCCCTATCAACTGACTCAACAAAGCAGTCAACTTTATCACCAACTTTTAAAACTTTTTCCGCTGGGATTTTGGAAATATGAATTAAACCTTCAATTCCTGGTTTAAGGTTAACAAAAGCGCCAAATGGGGCTAAACGGACTATTTCTCCTTTAACCCTGGTATCAGACGGATATTTCTTTTCGATTTCCTCCCAAGGATCAAGCTGAAGTTGTTTAATTGACAAATTAAGTTTACCGGTCTTTTGGTCAGCCGCCAAAACTTTGACTTTAATTTTATCTCCTTGGTTAAAAAATTTACTCGGATCGTCCACTTTTTCCCAAGAAATCTCGGAAATATGAACTAGTCCTTCCAAGTCAACTGGAGTTTTTACTCTAACAAATAAACCAAATGGCATGATTCCTGTTACTTCGCCCTCTAAAACATCACCAACCTTAATTTTTTTCAAAGCCAGGCTTTGTTCTTTAATTAATCCCGCCTGAGAAACTTCTTTTTCGGAAAAAATCAGCCGGTTTTGTTGACGGTCAACCTCAATTGTTTTAACTTCAATCTCTTGATTGATAAGTTGATTAATTTTTCCCAACCATTTTGAATTAAATTGAGAAGTGGGAATAAAACCAGCCAGACTTTTTGCCAAAACTATTAAACCGCCCTTATTGACTTCTTGACCAAAAACCTTAATCGACTCGCCAGTTTTTAATTTTTCCGTAAATTCCTGCCAAATCGCGTCTTGGGCGGCTTTTTTTAAGGAAAGTAAAGTTTGACCACTCTCATTTTCTGGCTGGGTAACAATGGCGGTAACCTTGTCGCCAACTTTAAGTTCTTTAATGAAATCTGCCGCCGCCTTCATTTCCCGGTCAATAACCATCCCCTCGGTCTTACCGCCAATATCCAAATATAAAACTTGTTTGGTTTTTTCCACCAAAACCCCCTCAATCTCATCTCCCCTCTTCCAACCACGCAATTTGTAGCCAGTCTGGGCCAAAAGTTCATCCATTGTTTGAATCGAAGCTTTTACTGAAGACTTTTTACTCTCTCGCTCTTTTACTCTCTCGCTCTGTTTCTTCACTCATTAATACCGCCTTTCTTTGAAAAATTCTTTTACTTTCTTTGAAAGATTCTTTTATTATATTATATCTTTGTCGCTTTAACAACCATCAAAAATCCCGGCCTTGAGGTATTTTCGGGACGTAAAGTCGCCTCTGGCGACCACGTCCCAGTCCCGTGGAAATTTGCAAAGCAAATTTCTTTACGGGACGCAAGCCCTTGCGGCAAAACTATTAAATTTTGCCATTAATAAAAATGCTGGCACTGACCTATTTTCTCACTCCCTTGCGAGAGTAATATCGTCGGCGCTGATACGTTTCACTGCTCTATTCGGAATGGCCCGCTTCGACTCGAAATCGAATCGAGGCGAGAAAGAGGTGGTACCGTATCGCTCTAAGCACCAGCAGTCATAATTATATCACAAATTGCGGCAAAATTTTACGGGCACTTCGTTCCGCTTTGCGGAACTCAGTGTAAACTTTTTCGAAAGATGAGTTTACCCTGAGGAGCGAAGCGACGAAGGGCTCCCTGAAAAGTGAACAGAAAACTATTTAATTTTGATCGATTAGTACTGGTTGACTAAAGGCATTACTGCCCTTACATCTCCAGCCTATTAACCCCGTGATCTTCGGGGGATCTTAATAATACCTAATCTTGGGAAGGGCTTCCCACTTAGATGCTTTCAGCGGTTATCCACCCGCCTAATCTTAGCACTCGGCTTTTCAGTATTATTCATACACGCCTCGTGCTGCGATTTATGGCGGGTTAAACTAGGAATGTGGCTACCCAGCGCTGTTCTTGATAGAACAACTGGCACACCAGGGATTCCCCCAACCAGGTCCTCTCGTACTGTGGTCAGACTCCCTCAGGTATTCAACGCTTACTGCGGATAGAGGCCGACATAAATGTTACTAATGGTTTAGCATTTCTGCTAAACTCTCCGATTCGCATCGGAGTTCGGACTATATCTTCCCCGTTCATGTAAACTGAATGGGGTCTGGCGTATAGTCTCTGAGGTTTCAAAAGGAAATTAATTCTTCTTTAGAATATCTTTTATGAGTGGTTCTCGGTAGATCAAAAACTAGTTTAACGATTTGAGAAAAACCATTTTGATTTAAATGTATCTTTTTCTCAATCATTTCTAACACTTTGGCAAAAACTAAAAATTCTTGCCATTTTTGAGAATACAACGGATGCTTTTTAAAGAAAGGAATAATCTTCTCTTTTAAATCCGTCCTATCTCTGACTACCAAAACCCATGATTTGTCATGAGGATTTTTAGGATGATTGGGTTTCAAAATGCCACAATTTAAGCGTTTTTGAAATGTTTCCAGGATATTTTTCCCTCCTGGATTTTGGCTTAGGCGAAATTCGGTAATAACTTGCCATTTAAGTGGCAGGTCTTGCCGTTTGCTAAAGCCAATGTAAAAACACCCTTCTCCTTCGACAAATCCGGCCAGATATTCATCGGAAATCCTTTTGCTTACCTGCTGATTGGCCACACTTCGAACATTGTCACTTGAACTCGAGACTGACATAGAGATATTTTAACTCTATCTGCCTCTTCGGTCAAGTAGTTGAAGATACTTGGCGTTTCCAGCATATAGCCAGATTTAAAGACAGCAAGGCCATATCCTATAGTTTTACTGTCTTACGACGTTCTGAACCCAGCTCACGTAACGCTTTAATGGGCGAACAGACCAACCCTTGGGACCTTCTTCAGCCCCAGGATGCGTTGAGCCGACATCGAGGTCGCGAACTCCGCCGTCGATATGGACTCTTGGGCGGCACCACGCTGTTATCCCCGGGGTAGCTTTTATCCGTTAAGCCCCGACCATCCCACGATGAGTCGGGGGATCACTAAGACCTGCTTTCGCACCTGCTCGACCTGTCAGTCTCGCAGTCAAGCCGGCTTACGCCTTTGTACGTCCAGCCCGATTTCCATCCGGGCTAAGCCGACCTTTGTACGCTCCGGTTACTCTTTCCGGAGCGACCTCCCCAGTCAAACTACCCACCAGGCACTGTTCCCAAACTCGTTTCCAGAGTCTTTAGGTTAGAATTGAATGATAGAAAGAGAGGTGTTTCATTGTTCCCCCACACCAAAATTTGGTGTGGGGGTCCCTCCTACACTCAACAATCCCATCAGTCAACCCAATGCCAAGCTATAGTAAAGCTCCACGGGGTCTTTTTGTCCTGCAGTAAGTAGGCCGCATCTTCACGGCCATTTCAATTTCGCCGGGTGAAGGTTTAAGACAGTTGCTTGCTCGTTAAGCCTTTCATGCGGGTCGGAACTTGCCCGACAAGGAACTTCGCTACCATCGAACAGTTCACGTTGTTACGAGGACGATTGGTTACGTCTCCTTAATTTGCATTAAGGGTCGGACTATATCATGTCCCGCCTTAGACGGGACGTCGGCGTATAGTCTCTGGGGATATTTTAACCGGAAAAACATCGCGATACTCATATTTCCTCTTGCGTGCTTTACCTTCGTTCAGTAATTCTCTCAGCTTAACAATTTTCTTCAAGCCACGCTTTGTTTTATGCTCCCCTTGGGCCATCAGACTTGCAATCTGACAAAAAATTTCAAAATTTTTCGTTTTTGCCTCGGAAAGCAGATAAAATTTTTGAAAATACGGTATCACCTTAAAGATGACTTCCTCTGGATTGGTTATATCGAGGGAGTGAAGCCCGTCAAATTTCCTTACTTTGATAATGCCACAGCCAAGCTCTTCCTTCAAAAGCTCTAAGATTTCTCTTTCTTTCTGAGAAACATTAAAGCTCAAGACAACTTGCCAGCCTAGCTTATAGTCACTCTTTTTTCGTAAGGATACATTAAAGCTTCCTTCACCCTCGACAAATCCAGCCAGAAACCACCCTAGTTTTTCTCGGTCAAAATCTTTCCTGCTGATTGTCCGCGCTGAACGCTTTGTCACTGCGATACTCCTTTTCTAGTGTATCACAGTAGCGTCAGATACTTCAACCGTTTGTAATGGTACGGATTTTCCAGCATATAGCCGACTTTTACAACTACGACTTATTCATAGTTACTGCTGCCGTTCACCGGGGCTTCGGTCTCAACCTCATCCTTGCGGAATCAATCAAGACGGTTAACCTTCCGGCACTGGGCAGGCCTCAGCCCGTATACTTCAGCTTTCGCTTTTGCACAGACTTGTGTTTTAGATAAACAGTCGACAAGCAATCTTTTGTTGCACCCTCGCGCTCCGCGCGAGAACCCGAATGGCTCGAATTATTAACAATTCTCTAATTGCTCGAATGATTTATTCGAGTCATTCGAGAAAATCTCTCATTCGAATCAATTCGAGTCCTTGTGCGAAGCACGAGGAAGGACATCTTCCTAAGTTACGTCCAGCTAATTTGCCGAGTTCCTTAAACCTCCTTCTCCCGCTCGCCTTAGGCTACTCGCCCAGTCCACCTGTGTCGGTTTGCGGTACGGTCTTAATTGTTTCCTGCCTGCGTCAGGCAGGCTCCTCGCGACATTTTTCTTGGAAACTGAAATCACCCAAGTTGCCCTCCCTTGCGGTCGGACTCCCCATCACCACTCAGAGTCATCCTGACGGATTTTCCTGCCAAGACTTCTTTGCGGCTTAAATGCCCAATCATAAAGACACTCAGGTTATCCAATTTCGTCATGCCCCAAGTCAAACGAAACAATCAAGGTGGAGGAATATAAACCTCCTATCCATCCACTACTCCGCCAACTGGCGGACTCGTGTTAGGACCGACTAACCCCACGTTGACGAACGTTGCGTGGGAAACCTTGGACTTTCGGCGGTCCGAATTCTCATCGGACTTTCGCTACTCATACCGGCATTCTCACTCCCGCCAACTCCACCCTGACCTTGCGGAAGGGCTTCGCTGTCGGCGGGACGCTCCCCTACTAACTCGCGCGCAGCGCGAGAATTTCCAATTTCTAATTTCTAATTTCCAATAAATTAGTTAATTTACAAATTTATCAATTAACTGGAAAATCGAAAATCGAAACTCAAAATTCTTGTGCTACGCACAAGTTCTCCATCTTCGGTATCTGTCTTAGCCTCGATAAATTTTAGGTGCAAGAACACTCGTCCAGTGAGCTGTTACGCTTTCTTTAAAGGGTGGCTGCTTCTAAGCCAACCTCCTGGGTGTTTTAGCATCCCCACTTCCTTTAACACTTAGACAGAATTTAGAGACCTTAAATGAGAGTCTGGGCTGTTTCCCTCTCGTCCCACCAGCTTAGCCCGGCGGGACTGACTCCCCCGTTAAATTTTGCCGTATTCGGAGTTTCGTTGAATGCGATTCCTTGCGGAACCGCACCCATCGAGTGCTCTACCCCAGCAAAAATTTTTACGGAGGGCTATACCAATATATATTTCGGGGAGAACCAGCTATCTCCGGGCTCGTTAGGCATATTACCTCTAACCACAGCTCATCCCATGCTCTTGTACCAGCAACGGGTGCGGACTTCCTCTCGCCGATTAAGGCGGATTCATCCTGGCCATGGTTAGCTCGCCCGGTTTCGGGTCTTCCGCTTGGTGCTAAACGCCATTTTAAGACTTGGTTTCCCTGCGCCTACCCCAGCTAAGCTGGGTTAGACTAGCACCTCAACGAAAACTCGCCGGTTCATTCTTCAATAGGCACGACATTACTCGCGCGCAGCGCGAGAATTTCCAATTTTCAATTGCGAAGCAACAAGCTCCGCTTATCTCCAATTTCCAATTAATTTATAAATTTCAAATTTATCAACTCGAAAATAAATGGAAACTGGAAAATCGTAACTGGAAACTCTTGTGCTACGCACAAGCTCTGTCTGTTTGTTAGCAGACAATTTCAGGTTCTATTTCACTCCCTTTCATGGGGACTTTTCACCTTTCCCTCGCGGTACTAGTTCACTATCGGTCTGTTTGGATATTTAGCCTTACCAAGTGGTCTTGGTAGATTCCCACAAGATTATACGTGTCATATGGTACTTAGGAACAGCCTAGGGTTACTTCAGATTTCGTTTACAAGACTTTCACTTTCTTTGGTCGGCAATTCCATGCCATTCAACTATCATCCGTAATCCCACATTGGCGTCCTACAACCCCTCGCCCGCAGGGCGAGAATTTCCAATTAACAAATTTCCAATTTCCAATCAATTTATAAATTTCAAATTTATCGACTCGAAAATAAATGGAAACTGGAAAATCGTAACTGGAAACTCTTGTCCTACGGACAAGGTTTAGGCTCTTCCCTTTTCGCTCACCGCTACTGGGGGAATGACGACCCGCTTAGACTCGCATCTAAGCGAGGCTAGTTGTTTTCTTTTCCTCACCTTACTGAGATGTTTCAGTTCAGATGGTTCCCTCCTCGCGCTATGCGCGAAGTACTCAAAAGAGTGGGTTACCCCATTCGGACACCGTCGGATCAAGGGTTGCTTGCCACCTCCCCGACGATTTCGCTGGCGGCGACGTCCTTCATCGGTCCAAACAGCCAAGGCATCCATTGTCTGCTTTATTTAAAAATAGTTTCTATTCACTTTTCAAAGAGCCACATTCATGTAAACTGAATGTTGTGGACCGAAGCGGGTTCGAACCGCTGACCTCCTGTATGCAAAACAGGCGTTCTTCCAACTGAACTATCGGCCCCCGCAAGACTCGCTCCGCGGTTCGACTGAGCTCACCGTCGAAGTCTCGCTGCGGGGCAAGCCAAAAACCAAAAAAGCTGGCGGAGCCAGCCTTTTTAAGGTACTTGAAAAGTCAAACTACGTCCCACGCAAAAACTGCCTGGTTAAAGTTAAACTTAAAATCTGACTTCTCATAATTTCTTCGGCTGAATCTCCGATTACAAAAAGATTATAACAGTCTTATAAATATATGTCAAGCCCTTGAACCAGAACGAAGTTCGGTTCAGGGCGTAGACCCGCCAAAAATCGCAGCACGAGGTGTGTATGAATAATACTGAAAAGCCGAGTGCTAAGATTAGGTGGGTCAAGTGGGCCGTCTAGGATTCGAACCTAGGACCTCCCCGTACAATTTTGGGCTTTCTGTGGGCAGCCGTGGAATCGAACCACGCACCTCTTACTTATAACAGATACAATTTGTTGGTGGGCACACATGGACTCGAACCATGGACCTCGTCTTTATCAGAGACGCGCTCTTCCAACTGAGCTATGTGCCCGTCTGTATCCAAATTGTATCTGATATATCGAACATAAATGTTCGCTATCAGGTAAGCGTTCTAACCGGTGAACTACGTGCGCTTCTTGATTTGTCCGCTATCAGAGACGCGCTCTAACCAACTGAGCTACGAGCCCAAGTAATTTTTTAAAACTTTCTTTAAATATGTTCTCCCCCAGCCCGTCTTAAAGAATTTTTCTCTTGTCGTTGCGTCCTGTTGATTTAAATATCCTTCCACATAGATTAACTTAAATGGTCTCCTATTCTTTGTTATCGAAACCCTTCCTTTATTGTGTTCTTCAATTCTTCTTTTTACATTATCGGTATATCCAACGTATAACTTTTTATCTCTTAAACTCTGTAAGATGTAGACAAAATACATTGCTCTCACCCATCTTGCTCCCACAAAGAATTTAAATAAAGTAAGCGCTCTTCACCCGTCAAACTTTTGCCCAATAATTAAGGAGGCCTCCTTAAAATAATAAGTTTTATTTACTTGAATCAGGCCATTTTAAATTAAAGCGCGAAAGTTAGTCGGGTAAACCAGCTGAGCTAACGGCCCTCTTCGTCGTTTCTCTCCTCAGAGTAAACTACTAAACTCATTTTATCATAAACAAAAGAAGGTTTCTATGCTATAATGAGCACAGCGAATTACAAGCTTTGCTTATTACGAAGTAACAAGCTCTGCTTATAATTTAATTCAAATGCCCGACCAAAAAGTTTTTTTGGAAATTAAAATTCCCCGAGAAAACGAGTATACTCCGGAATCAGCGGCGGTTTTATTTTCTGGCTTTACCAAAATCCTTTCTCCTCAATCAATCCTTGACCGAATACTGGGTCGCCAATCCCAGTCTTTAATTTTAGAAATCGCTTGTTTTCAACAGCAAATCCGTTTTTATGCGGTTTTGAGCGAATCTTTTTTGCCTTATTTTGAAAGTCAAATTTTGGCTGCTTATCCCTTGGCAATTTTAAACAGGTTACCTGATTATTTGGAAAGTTGGCAGGCTACCAGACTTCACTTTGGCCAAATGGTTCAAGGAAGTTCCTTCTATTATCCTTTAAAAACCTACAAAGACTTTACTGATATTGATCCTTTAAACTCAATTTTGGCAATAATGTCAAAAGCCACCGAGGATGATAAACTTTTAATCCAGTTTATTTTCCAAAAAACTCCCGGTGGCTGGCAGAGAGGGGTTCAAAAAGCAATCACCAAGGGAATTAAAATCAGTGAAACCGAACGCCAGCCATTGCCCGGAGAAAATCTCATCAAACAAAAAATTGAAGAAGAAGGTTTGAAAGTCGGAATTAGGGTTACTGCCTCATCCGAATCCCTTCTTAAAGCCCTAATCGGCGGGCTTGCCGCCTTTACCCGAGGTGATGGCCAGGCTTTAGTTTTCCAGAAACCAAACTTGTTTGCCAAAGGCAAACTAAAACAAGCAATTTTAACTCATCAACCTGGTTTTACTCCCCGCTTCCAAATTTTTAGTGTTTCTGAATTGGCGACTTTATTTCATCTGCCAGGAGTTACTACCAAAATCCCCAATATCGCCTGGGGTAGGTCGGTTTTAAGTGAAGCTCCGGAAAATCTGCCAGTGGCGACTAATTTAACTGAAGAACAAAAGGGAGAAATTAATTTCTTTGGACGCACAGAATTCAGAAACCGATTAACGACCTTCGGGATAAAACAACCGGATCGTCGGCGTCATATTTATTTAATCGGAAAAACAGGGACGGGTAAATCGACTTTGATTGCCAACATGGCTATTGATGATTTGAAAAAACGTCATGGACTAGCAATTATTGACCCCCATGGCGATTTGTCAGAAATTCTTTTAGATTATATTCCCTCCTATCGGATTAATGATGTTTGCTATTTAAATCCGGCTGATAAAGAGCATCCCTTCTCAATCAATATTTTGGAGGTAACCAACCCGGCTCAAGCAGAGTTAGTTGCTTCAGGTATTGTTTCAATTTTTTATAAACTTTATTCTTATTCTTGGGGTCCACGTCTGGAGTATATTTTGCGCAACACTCTTTTGACCCTGACCCAAGTGCCAAATGCTACTTTAGTTGATGTCGTCAGAATTTTAACTCATAAGAATTATCGGATGGGGGTGGTGGAGAAATTAACCGACCAGGTTTTGCAAGACTTCTGGACCAAGGAATTTGAAAAGATGCCGGATAGACTCCGAGAGGAAGCGATTAACCCAATTTTGAATAAAGTCGGTCAATTTGTTTCTTCACCTTTAATCAGGGGAATTATTGGTCAACCTCACTCCACCATTGATTTGGAACAAATTATGAATGAAGGAAAAATTTTAATTGTCAATCTTTCCCAGGGAAGGTTAGGAGAAGACAACTCCGCCCTTTTGGGAGCAATGATTATTACCAAACTCCAACTGGCAGCCATGAATCGGGTCAATGTTCCTGAAGAACAAAGAAGGGATTTTTACTTATATGTTGACGAGTTTCAAAATTTTGCCACTGATTCTTTTATAAAAATTCTTTCTGAAGCGCGAAAATATCGACTGAATTTATGCTTAGCCAATCAATATATGGCCCAAATCGCCGAACCGGTGCAAAAAGCCATTTTGGGTAATGCCGGAACTTTAATTGCCTTTTTGCTTGGAGCTGAAGATGCTTTTATTTTGGAAAAAGAATTCGGGGAAATTTTTACCCAAAAAAATTTGGTTGGTCTTTCCAATTTTCAGGTCATTATTAAATTGGCAATTGATAATCTTACTTCCCGTCCCTTTTTTGCCTACACCCTCCCTTTACCTAAATCAGTTAACCAAAACCGGGAAAAAGTAATCAAGGTTTCTCAAGAACGGTATTCACACAGAATAAATATCCTATAATTTGACAAGCCTTGATAAATCATATATAATTTCGTTGCTAAAAACTAAATTTGGTAGTTTGCCTACCAAAAGTTTGGTTCTAGCACTTTAACAAGCGAGAGAATGGTGTTAAGCGCCAAGACTTGCTCCAGGTGGGTCGCCTTAGGCAACAGCAAGGCTTTGGCGATTGAATATATGTTGGCTGATTGGGCAATTATGCCATCTTACTCCAAAAGGAGGAGAAAAAGTGAAGTGGCGTGTAATTTCCCTTGTGTTGGTATTGGCTATGGCTTTCACCCTCGTAGGGCCGGCCTTCGCTGATGGAGGTGATTGCATCGGTGGCAAGTGTGATGCCGACGCCGTGGCAGTAGCCAACGTCGATATTACGATCGACGGCCCGGGAAAGGTCTACGTTGGTGACGTCGCTAACTTCACCGTCACCATCGACTTCAATTCCTTCGCCTGGGCAGAAGCCTATGCCAAAGGGCTAATCGGCTACACCGAAGCCTATGCTGGCGCATACGCTGACGGCTTGGCCTATGGTGCAGTTTATGACCCCTCCGGCAACATCATCGCCTCCCAGTTCTCCCTTGAGGGAGACTACGATTGGGACTACGACTGGGACTGGGGTTGGTTACCCTATGCTGAGGCTAATGCCTATGCTGAGTTCCCAGAGACAGTCGTCTTTAACTTCGGGGTGATGGTAACCGAGGAAGGTGAATGGGCGATCTACGCCTACGCCGACAGTATCGCCGCCGCCTTTTCCTACGGCGATTACTGGACCTGGTGGTTCTACAAGTACTGCGAGGCCTATGGTTTCGACTTTGACTGGGACGAAGCTTGGCTCTACTTCTTGGCCGTCTACAGGAACTTTCCCCACATGCGGCTGGACGTCATGCTCGACCCAGGTTGTAGAGTGAAAGCCACCGCCTATGGTGACTGGGCCAATGGCCGACTTGGTGGATATTCGACCGAAAGCGCCGCCTATCTCCAGGAAGACCCATACATCCCTGGAGGATGGAAGTACGTCCCTGCCACTCTTGAACTGAATGGTGGAGTCGTCTACGAGATTAAAGCCTGGTGTCCGGATGGAAGAGACATAATCGGTAAGGCCGACTTCCATATCGGCCGTGTCTATGACGGCTACCAGAAGATCTGGGCTCCGTTCCATAATCAGGCACCCGGCGTCTTCAACGGCCTCTATGTCACCGGCGGGTTGGACTAGGTCTAGACCAACCAACTTGGTAGACTAGCGGTCTGCGGATTGGGAGTGGGAGATAAGATACCCCTGGTCTTGTCCACTTTATTTACATCATTTACATTTTTCTTTCCCACTCCCTCCCATCATTACTCTCGCAACACGCCAGTGTGCGAAATTCCCAAAACAACGGGAAAATCAAAACACTGGCTTTCATCAAAAAAACCGCGTAAAATCGCGGTTTTTTTGTCCTTGACCTTCAAAGTGTGGTAGGAACTATCAATTTTAATCACCCCGTTTTACGGGGTAAACGAGCAAAATTGACAAAATCTCGGGTGTGTTTCATCAGCGCTAATCCGCATTTGGCGAATCAGCGTGAATCCGTATCTTCTCCAGAAAGGAGGTGATCTATCCGCTCCTTCCAGAACGGATACCTTGTTACGACTTGATGCTCATCGCCGACCTTGGCTTGATCCCGCAAAATGCGGGGCTTCGGCCATTGCCGACTTTGCTCATCTGACGGGCGGTGTTCGTAGATACTCAATGATGTCACCATCAATGGTTCTTCTGTCACCGGGCGCGCGGTTTTCCCGCACCCTGGCGAACCTACCTAACCTCCAAATGGTCGTCTTTCATTCATAAACTCTCTAATTTTTCCTAATTCCTCAATTCCCTCCTTCGTTAAATGTCTCTTTTCCTTAATCAGCTCCGCTGCTTTGCAAAAATCTTCAAAATCTTTTCTCTTTTTCCCTTGAAGGGGATATTTTTTGAAAAAGGGAATAACTATTCGAAAGATATCTCGATGGCTTTTAACCGCATATTTGATATGTGGTTTCCAACCATAACGAGGATATTTCAGATTAAAAAGCAAACCACAACCCCAAGTATATTTTAATCTTTCCAGAATCTGGCGATCATCACCTCTAAGTTCTATTTCAAAAATTAAGCGTCCATCTTTTCTCAAACGTTTTGTTTTATGTCTCGAGATTGTGATCGCAAAGCAACCTTCCCCCTCTACAAAACCAACAATATACCAAGGCTTTAGTTTTTCGACCATTTTTCGGTAGGCTTTGTGCCTTCTCCTCGACCTAAAGTCGGGATACTACGCACTCTGCAGACTTCCAAATTACCATCAAATAACAGTCACCCATTATTTTACTCATCTTTTCAGTGTTAGTCAACACCTAAAAAATGAGGGTAGTTAGGATCTCCCTTCGTAGCTCAAATTTCCATTTGCTTTCATCTTGAACCCACATACCACGTAAAGTTTAATTTTTGGTAAATGGTTTCCCCTTCTGTACGCAGGGTCGCCACTTATACGTGACCGTTTAAGTTTCAAGCTGAAAACTGCTACTTTAGCCCTTCTCTCTCCTTGGTTACCCTTGGAGGATGCCATTTCGCTTTAGGTAATTTACCTTTACCTAGTCCCGAGGTTACGTCGGGACTGGAAATCTGAACCGGAAGGCGCAATTTAAATTGTACAAGACCTGAGAACGTATTCACCGCGGTCTGCTGACCCACGATTACTACCAATTCCAACTTCATGCCGGCAGGTTTCAGCCGACAATCCGAACTGAGGCGAAATTTCAGGGATTAGCTCACC
>Ga0210018_1000426_pt1 | contig 21235 bp, 25 predicted proteins | sample CryGeyCG2014_010_2_FD_183967 | JGI IMG/M metagenome (GOLD analysis project Ga0210018, IMG submission 183967) | Groundwater microbial communities from aquifer - Crystal Geyser CG09_land_8/20/14_0.10 (SPAdes) (version 2) | ecosystem: Environmental > Aquatic > Deep subsurface > Groundwater | place...
TTTTAGGAAAGGCAAAATATTATAAAAAAGGAAAATGGCTAAATTATGTAAAGAATTTAAAAGCAAATAAAGAATTTCCCGCGAAAGGAGCAATAATTATAAAAGTTGAGAAAATTATAAAATCAAAATAAAAAATTAATTCAAAATAAATATGAAAGAAGGTAAATTAAAAATTGGAGTCTGTGGCTTAATTTGTGAAAAATGCCCGAAATATATTAAAAAGGAATGTCCAGGATGTGAACCAAACGAATTTTGTCCGCTTCCAAAATGCGCAAATAAAAAAGGTGTTGATATCTGTTTTAATTGCAAAGAATTTCCTTGCAAGCTTAATTATCAAAAAGGACCTATAGTTTCTGAACTTTTAGACCATTGGAAGGGAAACTGAGACCAAAAGTCGAAAAATTAATTGAAGTTTTTAAATAAACGTTTGTTAAAGCAATTAAAATTGCAAAAAGTGCCATGTTTCCTATATTTCGTTGGGAACAGGTATCTTCATCGCAAGCACGGGTGACTGTCGTTGGGGCTGGTTTTTTTATTAACTCGGCAGGATATTTTGTTTCTGTTACTCATATTTTTGATAATCTAAACATAGACACAAAATTTCTTTATATGGGACGATTACCCGATGAAGTACAAAATCCATCATTAGAACTAAAAGAAATTACAAGAAATGATGAGTATGATATTTTTGTTGGTAACATAAAAATAAAAAGCCCGAAATACTTCTATCTTGAAAAGAAAGTACCGGATATTGGAAAGTCTGTATGTATTAGTGGATACCCTCTTGCGCAAATTACAAACAATACTCAGGGCGGATTAGAACTTGGGGGAGTTAGAAGATATTTCCAACCTTCTTTTGTTTTGGATAGAGCAATTGTAGATATCGATAATGGTGCGGGGTGCATTAGAAAACATGATGGTTTTTTAGTTAGAGATTTTGGGCTATTTGGTATGAGCGGTGGTCCGGTTTTTAACACCAAAGGATCAGTTGTTGGGATACAGGGGTCTGTAACTCCACCGCGAAAGAGTTCGGGTCCCGGTGGAAGATCTATTTCTGTAGAGAATGCCGTTGTTATACGTAGCAATCTTATATTAGATTTATTAAAGAAAAATAATATTCGAGTAAATTTTTGGGGTAAATTCTAACAATTAGCCAACCAAAACCTCGAGAAATTAATTAAAAAATAAAATTATGGAAATGGATAAAATAAAAGAAGATATTCATAGGGCGTTGGAACGGATTGGGCTAAACCGCGAAGTTTCTTTAAATGAAATTGAGAAAGAGATTTTAAAAGTAGATACGGCTTTTCAATCCCTGCTCATTTTGGGTATTCTTAGGCGAATTATGTATCGAGAGGATAAAAAAGCAATGGAGCTCTTTGTCCCGGCTATTACCGAGTGGAAAAATTATCTGCCTCATAAAGAGCTTGGAGGGTTGTCGCCGAATGAGATGATGAAAAAATATCCTCCCGGGCCATATGAAGCACGCTTTATTGCCGAATTAATCAATGATTATCAAAGACGGCTCGAGATAAACCCGGCAACGGACCGGGCTGAAGCTGACTCGCCGGATAAGCCTTTTGATCTGGAGACTGACTTTGAAAAATTTCAAAGGGAATATCTGAATCGCGTACCCTTGAAACAGCCATTTATTAAAAGTGAGGGCGGTTTTATGACTATAAAGGAAATTATAATGGAGGAACGCAGGCAAAACGACCGGCCGGAAAAAGATATTGATAAAATCGGCATAAAAATTTTTGCCGAAAATACAGCCGAAGGAACCGGCTGGAAAATGGCGGAGATTGAAGATAGGTACGCAAATTCGCTTAAAGAATTGGAAAGAATGCAACAAAATCGCCGACGGCGAAACAAAACCCGCGTACGCGCAGTACGAAAGCAGCTTGAAAAGGAAGAGCCATATCATCGCTGCGGCCCGACGCCTTATCAGTTTTATTCCAACTACGCCGCTGTTGTTTTTCTTGACGACGAGAAAGCAATGGATTTGGTTATGTCTCTTCTTGACCGTTCCCTTGCCTATAAACCGGATTATAAGTACGCACTCAAAATGAAACGGAACCTTCAAAATTATTACAAAATTAGAGAGTGAAAGAACGGGGAAAAAGGGGTCAATTCTATTTTTAGTAAGCAAAAAGTCGAAGAATTAATTAAACCCAAAAGGAAAGCGAGACTTCCTGCAGGGTAAAGGAATTTTAATATATGAGGAAAAATCAACCGAGGAAGAAAATTGTTTTGGTTGGAGTGTTGAAAGATAGGCGGGATCTTGAGATTCTTTTCAGGGAGAAATGGTATCGAATTCCGGTGATTTATGCGCCAAAATGGCAATTTAATTATTTGGCTTTTTATCAGCCAGTTTCATTTGGCCGAAAGGGAAAACAGATTCAATATTTTGCCCGGGTTTTAAGTTATCAAACCATTAAAAGGAAGAATTTATTGCCAACTGAGTTAAACCATCCCCGGGCTGAGGATGATTATTTTCAGGTTAGAATCGGGAAGATTAAAAAATTAGCTTTACCCATCAGTAATATCAGGCCCCGGCGCATCTCTTTTGGTTTCACCACTTTAAGTCATCTATTGGAATCAAAAAATATTTTACAACTTTATAATGTTCCGTCCACTGAAGAAATTGTTGAAAAGGCTTTAAAACAAGCCGACATCCAAGCCATAGCCCAACATTATCTTTCCGTTGACAAAAAAAGGTTTTGTCTTGATTTTGCTATATTTTGCCAAAAAGGTAAAATTGCCATTGAGTGCGACAACAAAAAAGCCCATTCAAGCCCAAGCCAACAAAAGAAAGATAAAATAAAAGATAATTTTTTGAAAGGACATGGCTGGAAGATGATTCGTTTGAAAGAATCGGCTGTTCTTTCTAATTTAAAGGGTTGCCTTTTAAGAATCCAAAAAACAATTCAAAAACTCGGCGGCCCCATCGATAATATAGATAAAAAATAATCAAACCCTAGGGTCGAAATAATGGAAAGATAATACTGAAAAGTTGAAAATTTAATTAAATTAAAAAAATATGAAATTGGAGAAAAATAACTCAGGGAAAATCAAAAACCCAAGATTATTATCGATGAATTTTCTGCAAAATCGCTATATTTAGAGACAATCTTAAATGGTGTTATTTTGGATGTCGGTACTGGTTTTACAGTTAAAAAAAACAGCTCGTATTATATAATAAAGAATTGACACGTTGTTACTGGCAGAAATCCAAACACCAATGTTCCTTTTTTTTGCAAAGGTTTAGCAAATCCGGATAAAATAAGGGTTTGGTTTCACGGAAAAAAATTGGGTTTCTGAGTACCGCACGAAATAGATCTGATTGATCAAATTAACAATTTTGTTTTTTATTATTGTATAATATGTAAATGATAATTTATAGTTGAAAACTATGCCAATTAAAAAATCATATTTAGAACAAAAATGGTATTATAGGGTTGCAAAAGTATTTTTTCTGTTACTTCCATTCTTGGTTGTCGCTATTATTTTCTTTAAGGGGCATATAAATATTGATATATCACAAAAAAATATTAGTGATATATTACAGAAAAATAGTGTTTATATTGTTTATGTAGTGATAGGATTGGTCTTGTACTTTTTAATTTTAAAAGGATTTTGGAGAGGTTTTCTTTATATCGTATTTGGGGGGCTAGAAGATGATACGAAAAAGAAGATTAGCGGGGTAGCACAATCTGTTGGTCCGGATGTTCAGCCAGCACCGGCAAAACCAAACAAAATGGTATTGCTTCCTATCATAATTATCATAGGTGTTTTTGCCATATTTGTATTATCCGAGATGGAATATATCAAATTACCCCGAATAAATCTTAATTCTGGACAGTCAAGTCATATATATGGCGCACCTTGTACGACTAGTGATGGAAAAACGGGTCTATACGGTACAAAGGGAGGTTGCTATACATGCTCTACGGGTACTGCGGTTACAAATCCAATAAATAATAATTGCTCAAACGGTATAGCTGGAGTTTACTGCTGCGGCACTGCTAGCAACGGAGGGAACAAGAACAGCAAGAACAGCAAGTGTATTCCTACGGGCTGCGGTTCCTTGTGGCGCTGTTCGGGAAGCTATTATATATCAGGGGTGCAAATCAGAGTCACCGCCGCATGCTTTCCTTCAGGTTTGCGCCCCGGAGATATCTATTCAGGATGGTCGGGTACATGCAGACAGTGTCCTTAATTTTACACTGCTCACTGGAAAATTTTTCAAAAATCAGCGTCGGGCCCCGAAGGAAAGCTTTCAGCTTTCTACAGGGGCAGGCTTACGGGGGCAGGCTTTTGATTAAGTTTTAATTCGGGAGCCGAGCGGCAAAAGCAGGGTCAGAATCCCTGTTTTTGTTTTCTTTTTTGAAATTTATGCTATAATTGTAAAAATTAAATTACCTAAGTCCTTATAACAGGATATGGCATAAAAAAACCCGCTACAGGACAGAGGGCTCGTCGTCAGTCCAAAACCTGTAGCGGGTCATATACCGAAAGGTATACGGGTTCGAAAGAACCATAAAGCTGGCGGCGAGCTTTGTGGTTTCGTCGTCAGAATACATAAACAATAAAAACCCGCTACAGGTACGCCTAATCAAGATAAATTTTGGAAAACTACCAATTGGCTTATTTTTTTACTTATTTTTATCATTGTTGGTTCAGTATTAACTTATTTTTATTTTCACAGAGAAGCCAAAGAAAAAAAGCTGAGCAAATTAAAACCCTTTTAGTAGAAATAAACGAGGTTATAAATCTAATGGATGCCGTTAAAGGCGAAATGCCGAAAGAATTATCAGAAACCCACGAGTATTTAATGAGCGGTGCTTTAGGGGGTAAACTTTACAGAACCGACCCGAAATTAAAAGACCAAATAATGTATCACGGGGTAAAAACCCAGTCAGTTTTTATCAACCCCGATATAAAATTAAAAAAAGAATTATGGATACCTATTTTTTATCACGAAGTAGCACATAACTATTGGCATTCTAAACATCCAGCAAAAACCTTTGATGAATTTCAAAAACAGCTTTTTAATTCTGAAAATTACGCCTATACCGTAAATACCCAAGCGTGGGGTTTAGTGATGAGGCACTATCCGATTAAACCAGAAGATTTGAAAACCAAGCTTGAGCGAAGGTTATTTAAGATATACAGCCAAGAAACTGAAATTTACAAAGAAATGATTAAAGACAACCCAGAAGCAAAAGAATTATGGAATAAAATCATTGAGGCAGACCTCATTGAACAAAAGAAACAGCAAGAATTATTATTTGAGAAGTAGTGAGTAGCACGGTGGGGTAAAATGTATTAGAATATAAAAAGACCTTGCTGTTGATATTTTAAAGAGTACTGTTTATTATTATATTATGTTTAACTTTTTTGGGAAAAAAGAGATTATTCCTCAGGTTTTAATAGCTTATAAATGGCGGTTTCCTGAAAGGCTGGAGGTTTCTATTAACTCCTCAAAAGATGGCGGTTATATTGTTTATGTAAATAGTTTCCCCGGATGTGTAACTCAAGCAGAAACGGGGCGAGAGCTTTTTGAAATGGTTCACGATGCTGTTTATACATATCTTGAAATTCCACAAGAATACCAGCCGTATATGCCAACTTTTTTTCCTCCAGAGGAATTACGGGAGAAATTAAATATAAAAATTCCGGAAAAGTATCTTAAAGAAAAAATGGTGTTACAACGAACATAATGGGCGAATTTTATTTTCCTTGTAAAAGAAAAAAGGTGGTAAGAGCCCTTAAAAAGTTAGGGCTTTTTATTAAACGCGGGACGAAACATGATTTAGCCCAATGCGTTTCTAATGGAAAAAAAACTACTATTCCGAGACACAAAGAAATTAAAAGAGAAATTATTGAAAGTATAGCGTTATTTTTATTAGATAAGGGTTTTGAAAAAGAAAAACTGCTTGATTTACTGAGATAAGTCTAAACTCGTGGCGTCAAGTCAGGTATGTAAATATACTCATTTTGCCTCTCAAAAATGGTTCTAACATTGTTCACAGTGCGGAGTTATCTTAAAAAGCCTTTATTAGAAGGCTTTTTGAATTAGGATTTGATATGGTTTGAACTTGTGGTATAATAGAATTGTAACAATTAATAAATATATAAATATGTTCAAAAAAGGATTTGCCCCAATCATTATTATCTTAATCATCGCTCTTTTAGCTGCAGGAGGGATTACTGGTTACACTTTAATTAAAAATAAACAACTCAATAAAGAGACAACAACTATCACTAGTGTTCCATCTACAACTGTTAGTTTAGTGCCAACAACATCAACTACAAAACTCTCTATTTTATATAAATCAACTTGGGATGACGGCGCACTCGAGGGTGCCTTTTATAGATCGTTAGATGATGGTAAAAATTGGATATTAATAAAAGAGCAGTATAAAGGACAAATAATTTATGATTATGACAAAAGAAACCCGCAGATAGTTTATTATGCAGATACTGGATTCAATATGATGGGAGAAGGGGGTAGTTGCGGTTTTTTTAAATCAATAGATGGAGGAAAAACCTCTGAAGATATATCAGATAGATTTAGAAAAGTGATGAATACTGCTGACGAGTGCTTTGAAATTATTCATATCGATTCTAATAATTCTAATAATGTTTATGTATATGAGAGTAATAATAGATTATTTTGGAAATCCATTGACGGAGGTAATACTTGGGTGCAATATATCCCAGATTTATCTATATGTGACGATTGTAAAGGGTATTATTTACCAAATACTCAAAGAGGTGCTTGCGACCAAGAAAGATGTTATATAGATGTCGCAAGTGAACTAAAGGATTTATCTATTTGCGACAAATTAACAAATTCAGATTCGTTAGAATCAGGTATGTCATATCATAGAGATAATTGCTATGAAAAAGTGGCTGTAGCTAAAAAAGATTTATCTATTTGTGATAAAATTCAAGTTCAATATCTCAAAACTTATTGTTACAACGAGGTGTTGGGCAAATAATTATTGTTTCTAAGACAGGCCTTAATGGGATTCAGTACACGGTGTCAAATTCAACTACCCATCATTAATTAGTTTTTTCAAATATAGTGAGTAGCGAGGTGGGGTAAGTTTATGCGTTAGCGTATTCTCTTAAATCTGGTATGTAAATATACTCATTTTGCCTCTCAAAAATGGTTCTAACGTCGTCCAGCCCGCGGAACAATAGAATACTATACGAACTTCCGATGTTGAGAAGATGATGTCCGCCGCTCGCCGCCGCAAAGCGACGGTCTGCCTCGCAGAAAAATAGTCTTTTCCTTTTAAAAAAAAGAACCCGGCGCGCAAAATCCAAAAATGTGAAGGCAATTTTCCTACTCGGCTCTGCCCTTAAATTTCAGGATACGAATCTCGCCTTCACGGACTCATATGCGAAGCGATCCTGAAAAGGTGCGGGGTTGACTATTTTTAATTATCCTGTAATATAAAATCGTAAGTTTCTTGTTTCTCTTCCCTTACATAACGTAATAGTCTGTGTAGGTTCAAGAGGTAAAGAAGTAGGTCGACTTACTCATTACTAATTTTATGTAAGGAAATATTATGGCAAAAAAATTGTATGTCGGCGGGTTGTCATACGACACCACCGGGGATGCACTAAAAGAGCTGTTTTCCCAAGCCGGAACCGTTGAATCGGCAACCGTTATCACCGATAGAATGTCTGGTCACTCAAAGGGATTCGGTTTTGTTGAAATGTCATCCGACGAAGAAGTTCAAAAAGCAATTGAAATGTTCAATGGCAAAGAGCTCGACGGACGGAGCATTACGGTTAACGAAGCTCGCCCCATGGAGCCAAGAGCTCCTCGCCAAGACGGGTTTGACCGCGGAGGTCGCGGATTTGGACGCGGCGGATTCAACCGGTAATCACAGAAAGAGTTACTAACCAAATCAATTAAAAAATCCTTCTGATAAAGGAGGGTTTTTTAATAATGGCACAAACCAATAAACTCAGTCAGCCGGCTAGAATTTATTTTCAGTAATCCATGATATAATAAATAAGATATTTTGGAAAATGACAGATGAAATTAATGTTTCAAGTGAAGAAAAATATCAGTTGATTGATATTACCGATAGGGTTGAGAAAATAGTAAAAGAAAGCGGGATTAAAGATGGATTGGTTTTAGTATTTGTTCCTCATTCAACAGCCGGTATTTTATTGACTGAAAATGAAGCCGGATTGAAAGAAGATTGGTTAAGTTTTCTCAAAAGATTGGTTTCTGGTTTTGACCCCGAAGCAGAGCAAGCTCGCTCCGGGGCAGATTTTCAACACAACAGAATTGACGATAATGCTGATTCTCATATTCTTTCGGGTCTTATAGGACAGGAAAAGGTTTTCCCCCTTAAAGGCGGCCGACTGCTTCGGGGAATTTGGCAACAAATTTTCCTATTAGAATTAGACGGACCGAGAAACAGAAAAATAATTGTTGAAGTTAATTGATATATGATAAAGAAAAAAGATTTTCTGTTTGTCTATTTGTTCCGCCTGCCTGTCATGCGGAATGCCTCAGAGGCGTCCGAAGCTTGGTCTCCGAGTGAAACGAGGAGTTCGGACGCCGAGAGATCAAGGCCGGCTTCGGCCGCTGGAGCCGAAGAACGGCCGGTTCCGTCAGACAGGCAGACGGAACAGAATGTAAACAACGCGGCGATTTCTTACAAATAAGAAAGGGATGTTAATGTGAAATGTGACACGTTAAAAAGCTATAGCTTTTTAAATTGACACATTTTAGGTTGGGTAAAAATGTTAAAAGAAAATAATAAAATCATTCCAGGAATATTCTTAGCGGTTGCTGCCGGAGCAATAATTGTTGGCGGGGCAATTTATTTTTCTTCCCAAGAAAAAGGTAAACCTGGCTCCCCTCTTCCCTTGGTTCAATGTCCGGCGCCCTCAAAAGTTATGGCCACCAAAATTATTGACGGAGACACAATTATAGTTGAGGGCGGTTATCATGTCCGGCTTTTAGGCATTGATGCCGATGAACGGGATTATCCTTGTTACGAGCCGGCAAAAAATAGATTAGAGGAATTAATTTTAAACAAGGAAATAAAATTAGAAAAAGATATCACCGATGTTGACCAATACAAAAGATGTTTGAGATATGTTTTTCTTGACAAACAAAATATTGACTTGGAATTGGTAAAAGAAGGGTTGACAATAGCCAGATTTTACGAACCGGATATAAAATACAAAGATGAAATTACTTCGGCGGAAAAAACAGCTATTGAAAATAAAATTGGCTGCAAGTGGAACGGCGAAAATGTTAGCGGAGGCGAAGAAAAAACAAACTTTCTTTGGGAAAAATTAACGCCGGAGAAAACCGGGTTAAAAGTAATTGACGCTTGCCAGGGAAAAAATTATTCTGGAAAAGAAATAATTGCTGAAGGAAAAATTTCTGGCGCTTATCGCTCAAAAACCAACACTATCTTTTTAAATTTTGAGAAACCGTATCCTAATCAGTGTTTTACCAGCGTGATTTTCAGCTCTGACCAATATAAATTTGTTCAAAGTCCAGAAAAATATTATTCCCAAAAAACTGTCAGGATAAGAGGCGAAATCAAAGAATATCAAAGAAAACCAGAAATTATCTTAAAAGACCCTGGACAAATTGAGATAGGAAAATAAACTCCCAAAAGAAAAAAAACATTCCGACATTCTTAAGAATATTAGAATATCATTATAAGAAAATTAGAAAAAGTTGATTAGAATTAAAGCAACCTATCTCAGTAAAGACCTCCAGCAAATAACAGGAAAGAAAACGCTATCCGGAGATATTTAAAAGGTTTGGCCCGAGCTATTTGGGATTGAGGGCGGCTTTTTTTAATTTAAATGACAGCTGGGGCAATTACTAGGCGGCAATTCTGGAAATTCCTGCTCCACCAATTCAACTTCCGGTTCTGATTTTTTCTCTTCGGCAATTGATATTTTTTCCAATTTCTCCTTGTTCGCGCCCTGGATGTTCAAAACTTGTTTTTGACGGGAATCAATCCGATAAATAGTAAGACCCTTGCAGTGAAGCTCGTAGGCAAGAAGATAAGCCTCGCGTACGTCTTCTTCCGTCGCCGAGTACGGAAAGTTGATGGTCTTTGAAACCGCATTGTCAGTATATTTCTGAAACGCCGCCTGCATCTTAATGTGCCATTCAGGAAAAATATCCTGAGCCGTCACGAAAATCTTTTTCCATTTGTCGGGGACGCCCGCTACTTCCCGCAGCGAACCCTTCTCAGCAACCTGCCTCATAATCTCTTCGCTGTAGAAGCCTTCCCCCTTGGCAACCTCCTTAAAAATCGGATTCACTTCCAAAAGCTCTGTCGTGCCGCCTAAAATATGTTTCCGGACGAAAGAAATCGCATAGTAAGGTTCAATGCCGAACGAAACGCCGGCGATGATGGAGATAGTGCCGGTGGGAGCAATTGTAGTCGTGGTGGCGTTGCGTAGTTTTGGCTTTGATGGCTCGTCATAGACGCTATCCTTGAAATTCGGGAACACGCCCTTCTTTTCCGCAATCGCGGCCGATGTCTTCTGCGCCCACTCCTGGATAAACTTCATCACCTTCTCGGCTAAGGAGAGGGCTTTTTTAGAATTGTAAGGAATTTCAAGTCTCGCCAGCATATCCGCCCAACCCATAACACCCAAACCAATTTTGCGATTCCCTTCTGTCATCGCTTCAATCTCGGGGATAGGATACCGATTGACATCCACAACATTATCAAGGAAATGGGTTCCATCCTGGATGGTTTGCTTCAGTTTTTCCCAGTCAATTTCCCATTTCCTTCTCTTTTGCCTCAACATCTTCTTAAAATTGATACTCCCTAAATTGCAAGATTCATAAGGCAGAAGCGGCTGTTCGCCACAAGGATTAGTGGACTCAATTCTACCCAAACGCGGCGTCGGATTGTTACGGTTGATTGCGTCAATGAAAATAATCCCGGGTTCGCCATTCAGCCAAGCATAATGGACAATAAGGTCAAATATTTCTTTCGCGTCCTGCTCGCCGACAACCTGATCGTTGCGAGGATTGATAAGATTATATTTCCCTTTTTTCTTCACAGCCTCCATAAACTCGTCGGTCAAGGCAACGGAAATGTTAAAATTTGATAAAATTCCCTCTTCCGCTTTGGCGGTGACGAACTTCACAATATCGGGGTGGTCCACTTTTAAAATACCCATCATCGCGCCGCGACGCTTGCCGCCCTGCTTAACAGTGTTTGTCGCGGCGTTAAAAACATTCATAAAACTAATCGGCCCGCTGGCGACACCTTGAGTACTCCTCACAAAATCACCCTCCGGCCGGAGCCGAGAAAAAGAATATCCGGTCCCGCCGCCAGACTGATGAATCAGCGCGGTTTGCTTAATTGATTCAAAAATTCCTTCCATAGAATCGGGCACCGGCAAAACAAAACAAGCAGAAAGCTGCTGCAAAACATTTCCCGCATTCATCAGCGTCGGCGAATTCGGCAAAAAACTAAGAGAAGCGATGAGACGGAAAAATTTTTCCTGAACTTTGAATAATTCATCATCAGAAATAGCCGGATTGTAAATTTTTTCAGCGGCCGCGACATTCCGCGCCACCCGCTGAAAGAGCTGCTGCGGTGTTTCAATTAATTTTCCGTTCTCATCCTTCCGAAGATAACGCGACTCAAGAACCCGTAAAGCATTTTCTGAAAGTTTCGTTTTCACCTCGCGATTCAAAAGCCACCACTTTGCCTCTCGAATCTGCTGCCGCTTAAGACGATGCTCCAAGTAAGCTTGGGCCACTTCTTCAAAACCTTCCTCTTTCAACACGTTAACGACGATATCCTGAATTTCCTCAACTTTCGGAATTTTACCTTCAAATCTTTTATTCAGAATACTGACCGCTTTGTTGGAAAGTTTCTCCGCCGTTTCCCGACTTTCCTCGTGAACTTCATTCAAGGCCTTGAGAATCGCATTCGTAATCCGCAACTGGTCAAAATCAACAATGTAACCCTCTCTTTTTCTTATTTTCTTCACCTTTAAATTAACCATAATTTTAAATATTATTTTAAAAAATCGCCAGCGATTCTTAAAAAAATAGAATTAATTTTTCAATAATTCTATTCTAAAGGATTAGAAACCAAACTTAAATGTGGATAATTTTTCTGCTTAAACCTTAGAGAAATTAGAGAAAACCCTCTCCTGAGCAATAAGCCCTCTTTTCAAAAATAATAAAACACTCTCACTATCTAATAACAAGACGATCGTCTCCTTATTAGATAATTGCTTATTTTGTTATAAGGAGCAAAAAAACAAGGAAACAATAATAAGCCCTTGATAATAATCAGAAGGCGCGATTTTAGAGACGAAAATTATTTTCTTTTTTTTCTCCTCAAAAATGCCGGAATTTCCCAAGGCTCGGGTGTTTCCAGTTGAGACGGAGCTTTAATTTCTTTTTCTTCAACAGCTTCGGATTTTTTCTCTTTTTTCCCGCTTTCTTCGGGGACCGGAATTTCACCTTCTAAAGTTTGCTTTTCCATAAATAAAGTGGGCATATTGAATCGCTGGCTAAAAATGCCGTTAAAACCAGTGGCAATAACCGTGACTTTTATTTGCTTATCCCTTAAACTATGGTCGTGATAAGCGCCGAAAATTACCCGGGAATTAGAATCCAAATTAGCGGAAATGGCTTTGGCAATATCGTGAACTTCTGACATTTTTAAATCCCGACCGCCGGCAATGCTGAAAAGAACTCCCTTGGCGCCGTCAATGGAAATTTCCAAAAGCGGCGAATTAATTGCCAAGCTGACGGCCTTGATTCCTCTTTCTTGCCCCGAAGCCAAGCCCATTCCAATCAAAGCCGGGCCGGCATCTTCAATAATAGTTTTAATATCGGCGAAATCAACATTAATAATGCCGGGCATATTAATTAAATCGGCAATGGCTTTAACGCCATTCTTTAAAATGTCATCAACATAACCAAAGGCTTTAAGAATGGGAGTTTCTTTGTCAATAAGAGAAAAAATTCGGTCATTGGGAACAATAACCAAAGCGTCAACCTTATCTTTTAAATTCGCCAAACCTTCTTGGGCGATATTCATCCTTTGACCGCCCTCAAAAGTAAACGGCTTGGTGACAATAGCGATTGTTAAAATTCCTTTTTCCCGAGCAATATCAGCAATAATTGGCAAACCGCCTGTGCCAGTGCCGCCGCCAAATCCGGCGGTTAAAAAAATTATATCGGCGTCTTTTAAAATTTCACCGATTTCCGAACGGTTTTCTTCAACCGCCTGACGGCCGATTTCCGGATTCATCCCAGCGCCCAAACCGCGGGTTAAGGCCCGACCGATATAAACTTTTTTGTGAGCCGAAACGCAATCCAAGTCTTGAGCATCGGTGTTAATGGCTATAAATTCAACGCCCCGAATTCTGTCTCCTTCCATCATCCGGTTGACAATATTTCCGCCGGCGCCGCCAATGCCGACAACTTTAATTTTAGTCAAAACTGAACTGGATTTACTCATTTTCTGACCCTTAACTTTAGCCGACTTTTCCCCGGTTTTTTTAAACTTGTTTAGTTTTTTAGCTTTCATTTTAAGGAATTAAATTACTCACCAACCTTTTTAAAAAGCCCTGGGAGTTAATGGGTTTGCGATTTTCGTCGCTGTTAATAAGGATTAGACCAACAGCTACGGCAAATTCCGGGTCGTCAAGCATTTCTTGATAACTCGGATTTTTTATCTCAAAATTTTCTAAGTTCGGGTAACCAATTTGGGTTTGAAACTTTAAGCTCTGTTTAATTAAATCGGTTGTTCCAACCATTTTCGCTCCCCCGCCGGTAATGACTATCCCGGCCGGCAGATAAGGACTGTGACCCAAAACCTTAAGTTCATTATCTACCACTTCTAAAATTTCTGCAAGTCTAACTTCAATGATTTCGGCTAAATAGTGCCGGCTAACTTCATTTTTATTATTCGGGTCAAGAGCGGAAAGTTTTATCATTTCCCGCCGGGAAATTTCCCCGGCTAAAGCGCAGCCGTAAGTTATTTTCAAGGTTTCTGCAACTTCAATCGGCACTTTTAGACCAATAGCAATGTCGGTGGTAACGTATTCAGAACCGAATGGCAAACTTTTGGCGTGTTTAATTTTATTTTCCTCATAAACCGCCAAGGAAGTTGTTTGAGCTCCAAAGTCAATCATTAAAACTCCCAATTCTTTTTGTCTTCGGGAAAGAACGGCTCGGCTAGCGGCCAAGGGCGTAAAAATTAATCCGCCGCTAACGCTCGCGCCGACTCTTTCTAAACATTTAACCACATTATTAAAATGAGGGGCAAAAGCTTCAATAATTAAAGAATCAACCCCCAAACGACTGCCGGTCATTCCCAAGGGGTCGGAAATATCGCCGACATCATCAATGACAAATTCCCTGATGATATTATGAAGAATGGAATAATTAAGCGAGCGTTTTAAAGCTTGGCAATTTTTAAGAACCGTTTCTATATCTTCCTGATGAATTTCTTGGTCGGCTCGGGAAACGGCCGTGCTCCCCCGCCCCGGACGAGAATTCACGTGTTCGCCGTTAATATTAACCACTATATTTTGAACGGCTTTACGGGAAATTTTTTGAAGGTCAAGAATTAAACCGCGAAGGGTGCGGGTCGCTTCTTCCGCGTCAACTAAAATGCCCTTTCTGAAACCGCCGGCCGGCTGCTTAAAAGCGGCAATAACCGCAAAAGTCCCGTCTTTTTTTCTTTCGGCAATAATCCCCTTAATTTGAGTTGAGCCCAAATCTAAACTAGTGACAATATAAGACATCTTGGCAAATTTTCTCGTTTAAACGCTCCATTTTTATTCTATCTCTTTTTTTAAAATGTTCATAGCCCAAGAGGTGAAGAAGGCCATGAACGAGAAAAAAAACCAATTCCTTTTTTGGCTGGCCGGTTTTAGAAAAATAGTCTGAATTTAAATAAATTTCTCCTAAAACTTTGTTTTTAGTTTCCGGATGGGGAAAATTTTTCGGTTCAATAAAAGACAAAACTTTGGCTCTTTTGTCTTGATGGCGAAATTTTTGATTTATCTCCTTCATTAAAAATTCATCGGCTAAATAAATTTCTAAATAAATTTCTTCTTTTTTTAAATAAACCAGTGATTTTTCCGCTATAAACAAGACAATTTTTTTTAATCGTTCCCCTTTTTTATTCAAAGTAATTACTTGAATGCCCATTAAAATATCTAATTTCTAACTACTAACCAGACAATTTTTCTTTAATTAGCCGAGAAACTTCTAGGCCCTCAGCCTTGCCTTTGACTTGCTTCATCACTTCTCCCATTACCCGACCGAAGTCCTTTTGAAAAGCGGCGCCGGTTTCTTTAATAACTTGAGTGATTATTTTCTCCAGTTCTTCGCCAGAAAGAGGCTTAGGCAGATATTCTTGGATAATTTTTAACTCGTTTTTTTCTTTTTCCGCCAAATCAAGCCGTTCACCTTTTTCGTAAATTTCGGCGGCTTCCTTTCGTTTTTTAATTTCGGAAAGTAAAATATTTAAAATATCTTCTTCATTTAAAATTGGGTCCTGTTTACGCGTTCGTTTTTCAATTTCCCGATTATGAAAAGCCGCTAAAAGCAATCTTAAGGTGCTGACTTTAGTCGCGTCTTTTTCTTTAAGAGCTTTATTTAGAGCGAGATTAAATTTTCCCGTTAAATTTTCCGCCATAAATTATCGTTCTTTAAAATAACTTAATTTTCTTAGACGCTTTAACTCTTCCATTTTCCCAAAACGATAAATTGCCGCCAAACGCTTTTTCCGTTTATTCAAGGGCCGGCTATGAAACCTTCTTTTTTTTGTCTCTTTTAAAACTCCTTGCTGTTTAATCTTTTTTCTAAACCGAAAGAGAAGCGAGTTAAGACTTTCCCCTTCTCTTTTTTTAACTTCCGTCATAATATTATTTATTTTTTTCTCTAATTTTTTTTGCCGTCTCGGCCAAATTTTCTTTAGGCGGGTTATTAACAACCGAATGAAGGGAAGACCCGCCGTCATTTAACCAACGCGGGATAATATGAATGTGAAGATGGTCAATGACTTGACCAGCGGCTCGGCCTTGATTAAGGCCAATAGTAAACCCGTCGGGAGAGAAAGTTTTATTCAGCAATAAAGCAACTTTTTGAACGGCTTCAAATAAGGACCCGATTTGTTCAACTGGCAAATCAATCATATTTTCCGAATGGGTTTTAGACAAAACCATGGTGTGGCCAAGAGTCCGGGGATTCACGTCCAAAACCGCTAAAGCAAAATCGTCCTCGTAAACAACTTCTGAAGGAATTTCTTTTTTGATTATTTTGCAAAATAAACAATCTGCCATAATTTTATAAATTTTGAATGAAATGATAAAATTTAACTTAATCTTTTTTTAATCTCTTCAACGAGCTTATCTAAAAGAATATTTTCTTGAGCGCCGGTTCTTAAATCTTTGATAATAATTGAACCCTCAAAAATTTCCTTTTGTCCCAAAATCAAAACCAAGGACGATTTAACTTTATCAGCGGCCTTCATTTGGGATTTTAAAGAATTTCTTCCTAAGGCTTCAACAACCGGAATATCAGCCGCCCGCAATTTCTCCATCAAACCCAGACTTTTCTTCTTGGCTTCTTCGCTGATGGCGGCAAAAAATACTAACGGCCTTTTTCTCTTGATGGGCGAAATGTTTTTTATTTTTAAAGCTTCAACAATTCTTTCCAAACCCAAACTGATTCCTACGGCCGGCACTAAACGATGGCCAATAATTTCAGCCAAGTAGTCGTAACGACCCCCGCCTCCCAAAGAAAAACTTAGGCCCGAAGAAACAAATTCAAAAACCGTCCGATTGTAATAATCCAAACCTCTAACCAAATGAGGGTCAAGTTCGTATTTAATCCCATTATCCTCAATTAATTCTAAGACAGCTTTAAAGTGATTATTGCAATTTTGGCAAAGATAATCAAGGATATTAGGGCTGCCGGATTTTAAGGTTCGACAAGAAGGTTCCTGACAATCCAGAATTCTTAAAGGATTTCTTCCCAAGCGGCGCCGGCAATCCGGACAAAGTTCTTTCTTATAAGCGGAGAAATAATTTTTCAATTCTTGCCGGAAAGCCAAACGGCAAACCCGGCAGCCTAAAGAATTTATTTTTAAAATTAAATCATTCAAACCCAAAGCTCTAAAAAAATCCAAGCTGGCTAAAATAATTTCCGCATCATAAAAAGCGCTATTGTCGCCGATGATTTCAAACCCCAACTGATGAAATTGGCGATAGCGGCCGGCTTGAGGTTTTTCATGGCGAAACATCGGCCCAAGATAAAAAACTTTTAAGGGCAAGGAAAAATAACTCAAACGATGCTGAAGATAACTGCGCATTACTCCGGCTGTGCCCTCGGGTCTTAAAGCCACCCGGTCGCCGCCCGGCGTCTTAAAAACATACATTTGTTTTTCCACAATATCAGTGGTCGCGCCGATGCTGGCTTCAAAAAGGCTGGCCGGTTCCAAAATCGGCGTTTCTATAAAATAAAAACCGTGGCGGCTGCTAACCTTAAAAGCCGTCTGCCAAAAACTTCTCCAATAATCCTGGTCAATTGGTAAAATATCAGCCATTCCCTTGATACTTTGAAACAGCTTGCCTTTTTTAAGAAATGTTTTTGCTGCGATTTTGGTTTTCCCTGTCATAATTTATAAGATTTTAGAGTGTTATTTACATTTATAATTCACTTTTTAATAATTAGGCACGCTAAAAGCTTCCACCTTGTTTAAGGGCCATAAGCGAAGCATCGCTATTCCGATAATTGCCGAATCATTAAGCGGCCCCCAGCTTCGGGAATCAAAACTGGCGCCGCGGTTGTCACCCATCACAAAATACTGATTTAAACCTAAAACAATTTCATAATGACCACTGGTTACTTCAGCCCCCAGATAACTTTCATGAAGAATTTGAGCTTGACCGTTTTTATAAATTGTCACCTTGCCGTTATCAATGAACACCCTTTCTCCCGGCAAGCCAACGATTCTTTTAATAAAGTAAGTTCCGCTTCTAGCCGGGGCTTTGAAAACAATTACCTCTCCCCGCTCGGGGGACCGAAATTTATAAGTTAATTCGTTAACCAAAAGATAATCGCTGTTTTCAAAATTTGGACTCATGCTGGAGCCGTAAACCACAAACGGCTGGGCAATATATGTCCGAATTAAAACCACCGCCGCGATAGCAATGACTATGGTTTCGGCAATTTCAAAAAAAGACCATAAAAATTTTTTCATCAAAGTCAATTAATTTTAATGACTATTGGCGGAAAGTCAATTTTGTAATATATTATAAGAAATATGCCCGAAAAAATCAAGTCTAAAAACCCTGAACAAATAAGATTTATTGTCGGCTTGGGCAACCCCGGCAATGAATATAAAAATACCTTCCACAACATCGGTTCTCTGGCCGTTGATTACTTAACCAAGGAAAATTTAAATTTCCGCCGGTCCCCCAAAACAAAAAACTTTGAATACTTAAGAGCAAATAATTTAATTTTTGTCCGGCCCTTAACTTTTATGAACGAATCGGGAATAGCTGTCCGGCAAGCCCTTCAATATTTTAAAATTAAACCAGTCGAAATTTTAATTATTCACGATGATTCTGATATTGAACTGGGAAAATATAAATTATCTTTTGGCCGAGGTTCGGCCGGACATAAAGGTATTGAATCAATTATTAAAAACTTAAAAACTAAAAATTTTTGGCGCTTGCGTTTAGGCGTAAAAACAACCGGCCAAAAAATAAAGGCCGGCGCTCTTGTTTTAAAAAAAATATCAGCTCCGACTCAAAAAATTTTCCAAAAAGTTTTTGAAGAAGTCAACAAAAATATAATTTCCCAAAATTCTAAATTGGCTTGAGGGTAAGGCTTAAATTAAAATGAACCGTTCCATCCGCCAATTCGGAAATTCCCGAAAGCGGCAAATCAATACTCGCCACCTCCGCCTGAGAAGAAAAAGCTCTTTTAAAATTTAAAACCGTTTCTGCCGAAGACGCCCGGCCGGCCATTGATATTGCTTCGCTCCGCGAACGGATATCTATGTTATCAATAGTCACTTGATAATTAGCGGCTAAACTTTGCCAGCGCTCCAATAATTCCAACCAATGAGAGTCGCTGGCTTTGACGTTTTTAACCATCACAACTAAATTGTTAAACTCTTTGGCTTTTTCTTGAAAGTCTTTTATTTCTTGAAGTTGGGGAGTGGCTTTAAAGGTTTGAACTTGCTCTTCTAATTGATTGGAAACATTCACTAAAAAGACGCTGGCCGTAAAAAAAACGATTAAAAATATCACTAAAACGCCCAAAGAAAGATTGCGCCAAAATTCAATAATTCTCAAGGTTTGTTCCTCATAATATTGCTCAATTGAACTAATGCCGCTAAAATTAATAAAGGTATCTTGAAAACGGTCAATTTGACCTCTTAAAGCCGAGCCCCAAGCCGTTAAATTATTCAAGCTCAAATTTTTTTCTTTCAAATCTTTCAAAACCAAAGGCGATATTTCCAAACCAAAACGTCCTTCTAAAAGTGTTTTAATTTCGGTTTCAAAACCCGGGGCAATTAAACCGGCCTGCTTTAAATCTTCATGAAACCGACTGGAAACAAAATTTATCACCCGCTGAGTTTCTTCAATGATTACTGCTTCAAAAGCGGTTTTTGTTATTTGCCGTTCTTCTCCTTGAATAGAACGCCAAGAGCGAAAATAATCAAAAGTTAAAAAGCTGTTTTTTAAAATAAAAAAATTAAGGCCGTCGCTGGAAAGATGAATAAATAAAACCGGCTCGGCTGAAGAAAACTCCCGACTAATTGCCCGGCTTAAGGCCAAAGCCGGAAATTCAAAAACCACAACCAAAAATTTCGCTTCGGCTAACAAATTTTTAAAATCGTCAACAATTTCTTTTTCTACCACCGCTCCTAAAAATTCATAATTTTCTTCGGATTGCTCAATCACCTGCCAACTGAAGTAAGCTTTCTCGGCCGGAAGCGGCGAAGTCATTTTTAAATTCAAAAGCGCCGACTCCTCCAGTCTTTCTTCATCAAGATAAGGGACTTTGAAACTTTGGGTATAAATTAATTCCGCCGGCAAAGAAACGACGGCGCTGACAAGCCGGTCCGGTCTTTGAGGATAAATAAAATTATGGAGCTGCTTAAGCAATTTGAGCAATTCCTCTTTTTGGACAATTCGGCCGGCGACAATAATACCCGGCGGTATTTTAAGGATAAAAACTTTTGACTCTTCTTTTTGGAGCAAAAACAACTGTAAAAAAGAATCGCTAATTTGCAAGCCGGCAACAGACACTTTTTCGCTCAGCTTTTCCAAAAAATAAAAGATTTTTTCTAAAAATTTAATCATTACAAAGCTGGTTGTTCGGTTAAAGATTGAAATCCCAGTTGACCGGTGGTTTGATCAACCACCATTATCGCCACCAATTTCCTCTGCCGACTAACAGCCGTGCCCACAGAAGTGATGGTGACAATATAATTATTGTGAGCATCGGTTTGCCGGGAAAGAGAAATTGCCGCCGAATCACTGTCAATAGTTAAATTATAAGGACTGGCTAGAAACTCTTTGTCCCGGGCTAACTTAATAGCCGCGTCATCTATGCCGGCTTTAGCCGCGGCAAAAGCGCGGCTGGAAAGTTTCTCGCCCAAGCCGGAAGTGCTGAAAAAATAATTAACAAAAACAGCGGCCACGGCAAATTCCATAATTAAACCGCTAATTAAAAGAATCACCGGCAAGGCGGTCTGGCCTCTTAATTTCGCCTCCATACGATTAATTATAATAAATTAAAATTTAATTGACTATTACCAATATTATAACAATATAATGAAAAGTTTTATGACCGGCGAAAAATTTCTGGGCTAGCTTTCAGCTTCAAATACCTTCCAATATTGCTGAAGGCAGATTCAGGGGAACTAAAAAGGACTTTCTGCAATTTTTAAGAATTGCTTATAGTTCTAGCGCAGAGTTAGAAACACAGTTAGAAATAGCTAAAAGATTGAGACAAATTAAGGATTTTGATTATTTAAAGGTTGATTCTTTTTTACTTGAGGTAATGAAGCTAATAAAGCTAATGAAGCTAAAAGCTAACGGGGTTGACTTAGTAAAAATTTGTAGATTCGGATACATTTGTAGTTTTGAATCGGTTTGTGACATTTTGGAAAGAATTTGTTATAATTAAGCGGCAACCATTAAAGCT
>Ga0210018_1000431_pt1 | contig 21150 bp, 19 predicted proteins | sample CryGeyCG2014_010_2_FD_183967 | JGI IMG/M metagenome (GOLD analysis project Ga0210018, IMG submission 183967) | Groundwater microbial communities from aquifer - Crystal Geyser CG09_land_8/20/14_0.10 (SPAdes) (version 2) | ecosystem: Environmental > Aquatic > Deep subsurface > Groundwater | place...
AAAAAAAGAGCAAGAATTAAAACAATATTTTCAACAAAAATCATGAAATATCAACCAATTATTGGGTTGGAAATACACGTGGAGCTGGATACTAAAAGTAAGATGTTTTGCTCTTGTAAGAATGACCCTAACGAAAGGCATCCCAATTTCAATGTTTGTCCGGTTTGCATGGGGCATCCGGGAACTCTTCCCGTAATTAATAAAGAAGCAGTTAGAAAAACAATAAAAACTGGCTTGGCTTTAAATTGTCATATTCCGGAAAATTCCAAGTTTGACAGGAAAAATTATTTTTATCCGGATTTACCAAAAGGTTACCAGATATCGCAATATGATATGCCTTTTTGCAAAAAAGGTTATTTAGAGATGGACTGGAGAAAAATTCGTATAACCAGAGTTCATTTAGAAGAAGACACAGGTAGATTAATCCACCCGGAAGGGGCTGATTACTCCTTGGTTGATTTTAACAGGGCTGGTATTCCTTTAATGGAATTGGTAACCGAACCCGATCTAACTTCAGCTAAAGAAGCGAGAATATTTGCCGAAGAACTTCAACTAATTCTGCGTTATTTGGGTGTTTCTGGTGCTGATATGGAGAAAGGACAAATGCGGGTGGAAGTGAATATCAGTTTAAGTAAAAGCAGAAAACTCGGGACCAAAGTTGAGATTAAAAATCTTAATTCATTTAGAAGTGTTGAGCGGGCAATTGATTATGAAATTGAAAGACAGACAGAAATTTTAAACAAGCGAAAAAAGGTTAGTCAAGAAACTAGAGGTTGGAATGATGTAAAAGGAATTACGGTTAGTCAGCGGAAAAAAGAAGAGCCCCATGATTATAGATATTTTCCAGAGCCGGATTTACCAACCCTTCATTTAGACAGAAGGTTTATTCAAGAGATCAAAGCCGAGGTTCCGGAATTGCCTCAGCAGAGAAGAGAGAGATTAGCCAAAGAATATAATTTAAACGAAAGGGTAGTTAAAATTTTTACTTCCAATAAAGATTTGGGCGAATATTTTGAAAAAGTAATGTCAGAGCTGATAAACTGGGTAAAAGAAATAGAAATAAAAGAAAAAGTTTCAAGTCAGGAATTTTTAAAATTAACCAATCTCGCCGTCAATTATATTATTACAGATTTTTGGTCTTTATTCGGCAAAGTTTTAATAGAGGAGTTAGAGGACAAAATTAGTCCGGAAAATTTTGCAGAGCTAATAAAGATGATATATAAAGGAGAAATTTCCAGTAAAATCGCTAAACAAATGCTACCTGAGATGTTAAAAGGGGCTGACCCTTCTCATATTATTAAAGAAAAGGGCTTAACTCAAGTTTCAAATGTATTGGAATTAGAGAATATTATTAAAGATGTTATTTTAAAAAATCAGAAAGCTGTAGAGGATTATAAAAAGGGCAAGGAACCTGTCCTTCAGTTCCTGGTCGGCCAGGTAATGGCTGCCACCCGCGGCAGAGCCAAGCCCGATACTGTTCAAGAACTACTAAAGAAATTTCTTCACTAAATTTTCCGCCTCTTTGTAATTTTTAATCCACTTTATTTGTTTTTCACGTTTAAACCAGGTTATTTGGCGTTTGGCAAAGTGTTCGCTTTCTTTCTGGATTTTTTCTTTCATTTCTTTATAATTTATTTTCTTTTGGAGATATTTGGCCACATAGCAATATTCCAAACCAAATTCTTCCAGGCGTTTCCATGAGAGCCCTGATTTCCGCAATTTTTTAACTTCCTCCACCATTCCAACTTTTAATCTTCTCAGTAATCTTTTTCTAATTCTTTCTTTTAGGTTTTCTCTTTTAACTCCAATTATTAAAATTTTAAATTGGGACTTGTTTTTTTTAGGTGGGGGAACGGGTTTTTTTGTTTTTATGACAATTTCCAGAGCCCTGATTAATCTTCTGGGATTATTTTTATCAATATTTTTTGCTCTGTTCGGGTCAAGTTTTTTTAACATCAAAAAAAGCTCTTTTGCGTTTTTTTTCTCCAATTTTTTCCTCAATTTCCAATCTGGTTTTACTCTCGGGATAACAATTCCGTCAGCGACTGCTTGGATATAAAAACCGGTTCCACCAACCAGAAAGGGAATTTTCCCCTTTTTTAAAATTTTATTTATTACCATCAAAGCTAATTTTTGATACTGCAAAACAGTAAACCTTTTTTTAGGCGAAGTAACATCCAAGAGATAATGGGGGATTCCCTTCATCTCTTTTTTGGTTATTTTCCCTGTTCCGATATCCATTCTTTTATAAACCTGTCTTGAGTCAGCCGAAACTATTTCGCCATTAAATTTTTTAGCCAATTTTATTGATAAATCCGTTTTTCCCGACGCGGTCGGCCCCAAAATGACAATAATTTTTTTCATATTATTTGCCCTTTCAAACCCCAGGGTAGGGCGTCAATAATTTTTACTTTAACGAATTTTCCGATTAGGTTTTTCTTCCCTCTGAATTTTACGGTTTTGTAATGAAAAGATTTGCCAATCAAAAAACCGTCTTTATGTTCCGATGGCAGAACCGTTTCGATTTTACCGACATATTTTCTATTATTTCCCAAAGCAGTTTTTTTTAAAATTTTAGTTAAGACCTTTTCTCTTCTCTTTTTTTCTTCTGAAGAAACATTATCTTTTAGTTTTGCCGCTGCAGTTCCCGGTCTCGGAGAGTATTTGGCGATATAAGCCATATCAAATTTAATTTCTTTGAAAAGTTTTATTGTATTTTCAAACTGCTTTTTTGTTTCGCCGGGAAAGCCAATAATAACATCAGTGGATAGAGTAATATTTGGGATTTTTTTTCTAATTTTTCTAACCAGATTTTTATAATAGGTAATAGTATAAGGCCTATTCATTTTTTTTAAAATTTTATCATCACCTGCCTGAACAGGTAGATTTAAGTATTCAGTAACTTTTTCGCATTCAGCCATTACTTTAATCAATTCATTTGAAAAGTCCTTTGGATGAGAAGAGGTAAACCTAATCCAAAACTTCCCTGGAATATTATTAATCTTTTTAAGCAATTGAGGGAAGTTTATCTCAGTCTTTGACTCACAATTTAGGCGATCGCTTGTTTCAGGAGTCGCTTTAAGAGAACTTTTATAACTGTTGACATTTTGGCCTAAAAGCCAAATCTCTTTGTATCCTTTTTTAACTAAATTTTTAGTTTCGCAAATAATTTCTTTTGCTGGCCTTGAGAATTCTTTACCTCTAATATAAGGTACAACGCAATAAGCGCAAAAATTATTACAGCCGGTCATTATTGGCACCAGAGCCGAAAAATCATTTAAATACTTCGGTTTTGCTTTTTTAATGAAATCTTTAATATTAACTACTTCATCAAATACTTTTCTGAATTTATTTTTATCTTTTTTTAAAACGCAGCCGGTTAATATAGTTTTTAGTTTATAATTTATAGTTTTTAGTTCTTTAAGTTTTTTGTCTAAACCGAAAATTCTGTCAACTGCAGATTGTCTTACCGAGCACATGTTCACCACCACCAAACCAGCCTCTTTTATTTCAGAGGCTGGTTTATGCCCTTTTTTTTCTAGGGCAACGGCAATTCTTTCTGAGTCTGCATTGTTCATTTGACAACCGTAGGTAAGAATATAATACTTCATCAGTGTATTTCTTCTTTTTTTTCTTTTAGAAAATTTCTCCATTGCTCTAAGAATTCCACAAAGACCCAAAATGGCATATCAATTAAGGCGCTAAAGAAAGCAGCAATTGCATTATATTTTTTCCATTTATTTGATAACCATCTTCCTAATCCAGCCATTGGAAGAAGTAAAATATCAGACAAAAATCCCAAAAATCCTCCTGGTTTTTCTTCAATAGTAAGTTCTTTCCCTCTTTTTTTGATTGCCAGCCCGGCAAAAGTAATTAAAGCGACAAATATGATATTAATAATTACTGAGGTTGGAGGAAATTTAGCTAATTCAAAAATTCCAAAAATTATTCCTAAAGAAATACAAGCACCAAAAAGATAAATTAGGCCAATAATAAATCTTGTTATAACCCCTCTTTCTTTCAGAATTTTGATTTCGTAAGTATCAACTTTCCCATAAACAATTTTCATTGTTTCCATAATTACTAAGTTCAGATTATTTTTAGACGGCAATTTAATCGTAACCACAAAGAGAAACATTAAGAAGGTAGGCCCAAGAATATCTACTAATATTGTGATAGGCGTAAATCTGCCAGTGATTAATTTTGCCAAAGGGATTTCCAAAATTACAAGAGAAAGAGCGTTGGTAAGTAAAATAGAAAGAGTAGAATAAAAAGCAGCCCGAGAAAGCCGGGACTTTAAAGTGCTCAATCTTTTTCTATAGGCCTTTTTTATTAAAGTTTCCAATTCTTCCGGTTCTGAGATTTTTTTTGAAATTTCTGTGGGATTTTCTTCGGTTAGAACATCTCCTAAAAGTAAATAAGGGGTGTCATATTTTTCGCAGATAGTATAAAATTTTTTCCCTAATAGATGAGATAAATCTTTTTTAATGTCGTCCCATATTATATAAATATTTTTAGTTATTTCTAAAAGCCATTCTCTCGGAGGGTTGTTCTTCCATTGAGGAAATTTATATTTTAAAAGATTGTAGCCTATAATTGGCCTGTCTAATTTAAATAAGGCCTGTTGGACAGCAATGTATATCTGAATATCTTTTTCTTCATCTTTTACTTTTTTGATAGCAATAGCCCCTTCATTTAAAACGATTCTTTCCTTCATTAGTTCAAACATATAATCTATTAACGCCCTTTCTTTTCTAAAAGGACAAAGCGTCTCTTCTATTTCACAAGCAGCAATTTCTAAAAGCCAGTTATAAAACTGCAACTTTCTTTTTCTTTTTTTCGCCGTGATGCTGTTTTTGAAAATAAAAATATATTTATTGATTACCTTTTGAACCTCGGCTATTTTTGCTTCTTCAATTTTATCATTTGGGAAATGGCCCCCCCGGATAAGTTCTAAAACCAATGGTTCAGCGATTTCTCCACTAAAATTAATTATTTCCCAATTTACAAAATGCCTTTTTAGTTTTCTGATAATTGCCGCCCTCCTCATTAAGTGTTCTTCTTTCCAGTCAATAATTCCTCTTATTTTTTCATAAAAAGCCGCTACTTTTGAAGCAACTTCATCAACATGAATAGTAATTCTTCCTTCTTTTGGCTGAAGGGATTGATGCCATTGTTGATATCGGTTTATTAATTTTTTGGTAGCTTGAGATAATTGCGGCATATTTACTTTTTCTCCTCTATTTCTTTTTTAATTTTATCAATAAATCTTTCCAATTTCATCATCCCTATATCTCCTTTTCCTCTTTCTCTAACCCTAACAGATTTCTTTGCCATTTCTTTATCACCGACAACTAAAATATATGGAATTTTTTGGAGTTCTCCTTCCCTGATTTTTTTAGAAACAGTTTCGTTTTCGTCTTTTATTTCGCAGCGGAAACCGTTCTTGGCGAGTTGGGAGGAAGTTTGTTTCGCATACTTCTTATGACCTGAGCCGACTGGGATTATCCAAATTTGCTCAGGCGCTAACCAAAATGGAAAAGCCCCAATATAGTGTTCTATTAAAACCCCAAAAAATCTTTCTAAAGAGCCCAAGAGAGCTCTATGTATCATATAAGGTTTTTGCTTCTTTCCTTTTTTATCAATATATTTCATTTCAAACCTATCTGGTAAATTGAAATCAAACTGAATTGTCGTACATTGCCATTCTCGTCCTAAAGAATCTTTTATTTTAATGTCTATTTTTGGTCCATAAAACACTCCTCCTCCGGCGTCGATTTTGTATTTTAGTTTAAGCTTTCCTAGCACATATTTTAAGGTTTTGGTCGCTTTCTCCCACCCTTTTAAAGTTCCGGCATACTTTTCAGGCCGAGTGGAGAGATATATGTTATATTCTTTGAAACCAAAATCTTTCAACATATTCAATCCGTATCTTACAAGTTCTTCAACCTCTTTTGCCATTTGTTCCGAGGTACAAATAATATGGGCGTCGTCTTGGGTGAAACCTCTAACCCTGGTTAAACCATGCAAGACCCCTGATTTCTCATATCTATAAACCGTTCCCAATTCTGCAAATTTTATTGGTAAGTTTTTATAGCTTCTGATTTTAGAGTTATAAACTTTAACATGAAAAGGGCAGTTCATTGGTTTTAGCAAATATTGTTCTTCGTCAATTTTGATGGGGGAGTAGAGATTTTCTTTATAGAAATCCCAATGGCCGGATTTTTTCCATAAATTTAAATTTCCAATATGGGGGGTGTAAAGCCATTGATATCCTTGAGAACTAAGTTTTTGATAAAGCTCATCTTCTATTATTTTTCTTATTACAGCCCCTTTTGGAAGCCAGACAGGAAGACCCGCTCCTATTTCTTCATCTAATAAAAATAACTCTAATCTCTGCCCCAATTTTCTATGGTCTCTTTTTTCTGCTTCTATTTGGGTTTTCAAATATTTTTCTAATTCTTGTCTGGTTTCAAAAGCCACTCCATAAATTCTGGTTAGCATGGGATTTTTTTCATCTCCTTTCCAATAAGCGCCAGCTGTTTTTGTTAGTTTAAAAGTTTGAAGATTAATTTCTCCTGTGGATTTAATATGGGGTCCCCTACATAAATCAACAAATTCACCGTTCTGGTAGGTTGTTACTGTTTTGCCCGGTAGTTTTTTAATGAGTTCTAATTTATAAAGCTGGTCTTTGAATATTTTTTTTGCTTCTTTTTTACTAATTTCTTTTTTAACGAATTTCAAATCTTTTTTAATCAGTTCTTTCATCTTTTTTTCTATTTTTGGCAAGTCGGCCAAGGACAGTCCCTTCTTCGTCCCGCTTACCAGCGGGACTTCGGAGGGCAAAGCAAAATCGTAATAAAACCCATTCTCAATAGCCGGCCCAACGCCAAACTTCACTCCTGGATAGAGCTCTTTTACAGCTGCCGCCATTATATGAGCCAGCGAATGTCTAATATTATTTATGTTCATTTTATTAAGAAGTTTTGGTTATAATTTCCTCTACTTGGTCAGCTATTATTTTGGGAACATTGTCCCGGTGGTCAAGACGACCCGAAACAAAGACAATTTTATTTTCCTGAAAAGCAGTTGGATTTCTTTCAATAATAGCCGGGAAAACCACAACCTCGGTTTTACCTGTTAAGTCCTCCAATTTAACAAAAAGCATTGTTTTGCCGGTCCTGGTAATAATTTTTTTAATCCCAGAAATAATTCCTCCAACTCTAATTCTTCCCCTGTTATTATTTAAACCAAAGCCCTGATAATTTTTGATTTCTGCCAATGACAAAGTATTTTTCTTCAAAACATTTTTGTAATCTTCCAAAGGATGGGAGCTTACATAAAGCCCTAAAAGTTCCTTTTCCCAACTTAGTTTTTCAAAAGTGGTAGCAGGGACAGTTTGTTTCAAATAAATACTGTTATTAAAGTTTTCACCCTTCGCTTTATCAAACAGTCCTTTTTGGCCATTTGCTCTGTTTTTTTGGGTCTCTTTCGCCCATTCTAATAACCTTTCTAAATTATGCAGCAATTTATTTCTTTCTGCAAATTTATCAAAAGCCCCGGCTTTAATTAAACTTTCCAACGACTTTTTATTTAAGTCCTTTGAATTAACTCTTTGAATAAAATCTTCAATGGATTTAAAAGGACCATTATTTTTAATTTCATTAACAATTACATCTATAATGTTTTCACCGACATTTTTTATAGCCAAAAGCCCAAACCGAATTTTATTTTCACCTGGAACAACGGTAAAGTTTTTTAAACTTTGATTGATATTTGGCGCTAAGACCTCAATTCCCATTCTTTTGCATTCTTCAATTAAAATAGCTATTCTTTCAATATCAGCCTTTTCTGAGGTTAAAAGAGATGCCATAAACTCAACCGGGAAATGAGTTTTTAGATAGGCAGTTTGATAAGCAATTGTTGCATAAGCTGTTGAGTGAGATTTATTAAACCCATACTGGGCAAAGGGCAAAATCCATTGCCAGATTTTCTGGGCGATTTCTTTTTTAATTTCATTTTTTATCATTCCTTGGATAAATTTTTCTTCCTGTTCCAAAAGCAAACTTTTTATTTTCTTGCCAATCGCCTTTCTCAAGATATCAGCCTCAGCTAAACTAAAGCCCGCTAATTGCTGGGCTATCTGCATAAGTTGTTCCTGATAAATGCAAATTCCCTGAGTTTTTTCTAAAATTGGCTTTAATTTTGGATGCAAATATTCTATTTTTTGCTTTTTATGCTTTCTGGCAATGTAATCCGGAATAAACTGGATAGGTCCCGGTCTATAGAGAGCTGCCATTGCTACAATATCTTCAAATTCACTGGGTTTTAATTGTTTTAAATATCTAGTTATACCTTCTCCTTCTAATTGAAAGATACCTACTGTATTTCCTTTTTGTAAAAGCTTATAAGTTTCTTTATCATTTAAAGGAATATTTTCAATGTCAATTTTTTTGTTGTGAATTACATAAATTCTGGATAGCGTATCTTCAATAATTGTCAAGTTTTTCAAACCAAGAAAATCCATTTTTAACAACCCTAAGTCCTCAACCGAATGCATTTCATATTGGGTTACAATATTTTCATCATCTTGAGTGGGATGCTGAAGAGGGATTAGGTCAGTAAGCGGTTTGTTTGATATTACCACGCCGCAGGCGTGGGTTGAGGCGTGGCGGGCAACCCCCTCCAGTTTTTTTGCTAAATCAATTAAATTTTTTGCCTGTTCATCTATTTGATAAAGATTTTGAAATTCAACAACTCTTTTTAATGTCTGTTCCAAGTCAAATCCAAAAGGAATCATTTTGGCAATTTGGTCGCAGTAACCGTAAGGATAATTCAAAGCCCGACCGACATCTCTGATGACAGCCCTAGCTGCCATTGTTCCAAAAGTAATAATCTGGGCAACTTTATCCCTTCCATATTTTTGAGCGACATAATCAATAACTTCATTTCTTCTTCTGTCTGTAAAATCAAGGTCAATATCAGGGAAACTGACGCGAGAAGGATTTAAAAAACGTTCAAAAATAAGATTATTTTTTAGAGGGTTAATATTAGTAATATTCAATGCATAAGCAACCAAAGAGCCACCAATTGATCCCCGGCCTGGGCCTACTACAATTCTGTTTTTTTTCGCCCAATTAACAAAATCCTGGACTATTAAGAAATAAGAAGCAAAACCGGTTTGTTTAATAATAGATAATTCATAATTAAGCCGTTCTCTTGCTTCTTTCTCGGGATTTTCGCCAAAGCGGTTTTTCAAACCTTGTTGGCAAAGTTCTTCAAGATATTCATCTGGCGTTTTGTTGTTCGGCACTTCAAAATAGGGTAACTTGGTTTTTCCGAGTTCAAAACCAAAGTTGCAAAGTTCTACAATTTTTTGGGTATTTTCAATTGCTTCAGGAATATCTTTAAAGGTCCCTATCATTTCTTGAGGCGTTTTTAAAGAGAAATCATCTGTCTTCATCGTTAAACGTTCAGGATCATTTTTATCGGAATTAGTATTAATTAACATTAAAATATCCTGGGCCTCTTTGTCTCCTGGTTTTAAATAATGGATATCATTGGTAGCCACCAGAGGAATCCCATATTTTTTAGAAATAGCAATTAAACCGGCGTTGGTAGTTTTTTGTTCTGGAATATTTGGATGAGATTGGATTTCCAGATAAAAATTATCTTTGCCAAAAATCTCTTGATATTTTAGAGATAATTTTTCTGCCTCTTCTATTCTTTTGGATTGAATTAATCGCGGAATTTTCCCCACTACACAACCAGTTAAAGCAATTAGTCCTTCCGAATGTTTTGCCAAGAGTTCATCGTCAACCCTTGGTTTATAATAAAAGCCCTCTAAATGGGCCTTAGTTATAAGTTGAACTAAATTTTTATAACCCTTTTCATTTTTTACTAACAAAACCAAATGATATCTTTTATCGTCAATATTTGGTCTTTTTTGGTCCATTCTCTCAAAAGCAGTGTATACTTCGCAGTTATGAAGGGCGATATCGCTTACATAAGAATTATCTTCTTCGACTTCAAAGTTGTATACTCGGCCATCGTACTTTCGTTTTTTAATCTTTTTTATCGGAAGGAAAAGGTAATCGTTATTCTCAAGCACACGCCTATATTTAACTGTAGGGGTCCAGGAAATACGATAGTAAATTCGTCCTCTCTCTTTTTGGATTCCAACTTTTGTTGGGTAACCAAGCGTAGCTGCAATTAAACGAACTCCCCAGGCAAGATTGCGAGATTTTATTTTTAGATTTATTTGACCTGTATTTGGATTTATGTGTGCATCACCTGCAGCAAGAGCATCTAGGAAACTTTCTAAATAAGAATATGACCACTTTAACGTTGTTAATGGAATATATTTTTCTCCAGCACCTTGCCCACAAAAGTTTTTAAAAAACCGTGAAAATACAGTGTTGTGAGTATATATTTCTTTTAAATCGCGTTCAGGACGATATAAGACTTTTGAAGAGGTTTTTGCAAAAAATTGAAGAGCCCTTGCCGTAAAGTCTGTGAGATGATTTTCATGACCATTAAACGAGAAAACGAGAGTGGTTGCTCTACCTCGGGGATCGTATTGATAGCTTCCTTCTGCGAGGAATAGACCCAATAGTTTAGCAAAATCATGGTTTATCTTGAAACTTACTGGAATTTTAGTTATCATTAAACTGTCGTATTTTGAATATTTCCCTGTTTTTAAAATTACCTTTCCGTCTGTACTATAAATTTTTTGGTCAAGATATTCTAGTATATTCAATTGATTATCTATCGGTTCTTTGAGTTTTGGGAAAAGAGCATAGCTTTCCCAGCTTTTTATGTCTCCATGCCGGTTACGCCTCCCGTATTTAAGCGAATCAGCCCGGATCCACTGTGGCTCATCCATTTTGTATGAGGATACTAAAACTGGATGCTCGCCAGTTAGCCAAACTGTATTAGCATTTCTAGCTTCTATCCCATATAAAATCCCCTTATGAGGTCGAACCATTGTTCGACGTACGCGTCGAAAACGTCCTCGATGAGTTAAAACCAAGTCTCCTACCTGAATTTTTTCAATTGGTTTCATCCCTTTGCTAGTATAAATTAAATGGCCAGGCGGTAGACAACCGATTATTGGTTTTATTCCTCTTTCTTTTGCTTTTTTATAAAACTCCACCGCTCCATACAAAACGCCATGGTCGGTCAGGGCCACTGAATCCATTCCCAATTCTTTGACATAATCTAAAAGTTCATCAATCTTCGGCAGGCCATCGAGTAAGCTATAATGACTATGTACGTGTAAATGAGTAAATTTCATGTTATATAAATTATCTCATTTTACCCCGTTAGAGATTGCAATGCAAGCAATAAAAAAAGGCCGAGAGGTTACACCTTCTCGGCCTTTGCGTTTCTGGCTAAAAGCCAGTTTCCGATTGTTCTCCAAAAACTTTTTGAGCAAACCCATTTAATAAGGACAAACAGACCGAAAACCAGACCGACACCCAGATCTTTGTCTTTAGTAATTCTCTCGTTAGTAAAGAGAGAAATTAAGACAATAGACCAAATCGGTCCTATTAGAACATCCCACCAGCGGGATATCCCAAAGGGCAAATGCAATGTCCAGTTTTCTGTCATTTTGATACTGGTTGTTACTGGAACCTTGTTACTGGAACCTGGCCTGCTATGAGATACCAAATTGTCCAAAAGAGAACAATAGTTCCAGCTGTTATTAACGACCACCTCCACATTAACTTGTGCTTTTTTTCTTCTTGCATTTTTCTGCTCCTTTCAACAAATCAGAAATTACTTTTTTACTTGACAATGAACAATTTTTTAACTACCTATATTATATACCTATCCTTTAATCCTGTCAAGAGATTTGCTTGATTTTTTGAATTTGTTGTGTTAAGATTATAAAAGATAGATAAATTTAATTATGAACATTTAAAATTTAATAGGAGGATGAAAATAAATGAGTAAGAAAATAAATACTTTAAACGTAAGGACAATGACTGTGAGGGAGTTAAGAAAGGCCTTATTGGGGCTTTCAGATATAACCATTGGCACGAATGCCAAAGACCATCAAATTATAAAAGGCGATGAAGATACGGTCCATTTTGAAGTTACCAAAATGAAATTACCTAATCTTCCCGGTCGTTTTGTTTATGTGCTTCAGGTTTTTGGCACTTCAAGAGATAATCGAGATACTGTAATTAGTAGCTTTATTAAGTTACTGGGTTCTCCGCTGAGAGAGTTCCCAGCCGGCAAGACCTTGCCAAATACTGATTTTCTTTACTGGGACGCCGAAATAGTTGACGAAGAAGCGGTTCTTTAGGACTTAGAACCGCTTTTTTATTTTTTTGTGTTAAGATAAATAAATGAGATACCCAAATCTTAGAGAAGAGAAAAAATTATGGAAGAAAGGATATGGCGTGGTTGTGGGGTTGGACGAGGCAGGCAGGGGGCCGTTGGCTGGACCGGTGGTTGCTGCGGCAGTAATGATAAAAATTCAAAATTCAAAATTCAAAATTCAAAATTGTGGTGTTAATGATTCAAAAAAACTGACGCCAAAAAAAAGAGAAAAACTTTATAAGCTTTTGGAAAATTGTCCGTTTATAGGGTGGGGGATAGGCAGGGTTTCGGAAAAAGTTATTGATAAAATTAATATTTTAGAGGCAACAAAACTGGCAATGATAAAAGCGGTGAGAAATTTAAAAGTCAAAAGTCAAAAGTCAAAAATTAAATTTTTGATAATTGACGGGAATTTTAGGATAAATTTAGATATTCCTCAAAAATCAATTATTAAAGCTGATGAGAAAGTTTTTTCTGTAGCTGCGGCTTCTATTTTAGCTAAAGTGACCAGAGATAGAATAATGACGAAATATCATAAAAAGTATCCTCAATATGGTTTTACTCAACACAAGGGTTATCCCACTAATCTTCACCGGAAACTGCTGAAAAAATATGGTTTTTGCAAGATTCACAGGAAAAGTTTTAGGGTCTCTTGAAAAAAAATCGCTATTTTGCTATGCTAATTTATTATGGCTGTTCCAAAACAACATAAAACAAAATCAAGCAGGAATCAGCGGAGGATGCATATTTATTTAGAGCAGCCTAAATTAGCGGTTTGCCCCAAATGCGGCAAGCCGGTTTTACCTCACACCGTTTGCCTGAACTGCGGCTCTTATAAAGGAAAAGAAGTAATTAATGTAATGAAGAAACTCACTAAAAAGGAAAAAAAGAAGAAAGAAAAAGAGCTCGCAGGGAAAGAGAAGGAAGAGAAAAAAGAAAAACCCTTAAGTATGGAAGAGCTATCCAAAAAATAATATGGCTTCAAGACATTTATCACGTTCCATTGCAATGCAAAGTTTATATGAATGGGATTTTAAAGGAAAGAAACCCGAAGCCCTAGAAAAGATTGTTGAAAAAAATATCAAAGAGTTTGGTCCCGGGCTTGAGACCTCAGATTTTGTTTGGCAAATAGTTAAGGGAGTGATTTCTCATATTGCCAGTATTGATAAAATTATTGAAAAAGCAGCCCCAGAATGGCCGATTGAACAGATAACTATTATTGATAGGAACGTTTTAAGAATAGGACTTTATGAACTTTTGTATACTAAAAAAGAAGAGGTTCCGCCCAAGGTTGCAATAAATGAAGCAATTGAATTGGCGAAGACCTTTGGCGGTGAAAGCTCTGGAAAATTTATTAACGGTGTCTTAGGAACCGTGTTTAAAGAAATAGAGAAAAATTAATATGAAGGATTTTTCCAAACTTGAAGATAAATTAAATTTGAAATTTAAAAATCAGGACTTATTAATACAGGCGTTTATTCACCGGTCTTATCTAAATGAATATCCTCGTTTTAAACTTTCTCACAATGAAAGATTAGAATTTTTGGGAGATGCTATTTTAGAACAGGTGGTTACAGAATATTTATTTAAGAGCTATTCAAAAAAATCAGAGGGCGAATTGACCAGTTGGCGGGCAGCTTTGGTCAACGCAAAAATGTTGACGAAAACAGCCCAGGACTTAGGGTTCAATGATTTTCTTTTACTTTCTCAAGGAGAATCGCGAGAAAAAGGAAAAGCCCGCCAATACATATTAGCCAATACCTTTGAGGCCTTTATTGGAGCTTTGTATCTTGACCAAGGAATAGAGGTCTGTAAGGACTTTATTGAGAAAAATCTAATAAAAAAATTATCAAAAATTATTAAAGAACATCTTTTTAGGGACGCCAAGTCACAATTCCAAGAAGAGTCCCAGGAAAAAGTCGGTATTACCCCTGTTTATAAGGTTTTAAAGGAGCGAGGTCCTGATCATAACAAGCATTTTATTATTGGGGTATTTCTTGGAAAGGACCTGGTAGCTAAGGGCGATGGTTCATCAAAACAAGAGGCAGAAGAAGAAGCTGCCAAGCAAGCCCTAAAAACAAAAGAATGGTAATATAAATTTATGTTGGTTATAAGATTTTTTCGAATCGGTAAAAAAAATCAACCGTCTTTCAAGTTAATAGTTACAGAGAAAAGCAGGCCTCCAAAGGGTGGTCGTTTTGTGGAAGAGGTTGGTTTTTGGAATCCTTTGACAAAGCAGAAGGTTTTGAAAGCCGAACGAATTAAATATTGGCTCTCAATGGGAGCCAAACCCTCAGCCAGCGTTTATAATTTATTAGTTAAAGAGAATATTTTAGAGGGCAAAAAAATTCCAGTACATAAAAAAGGGAAAAATAAAAAAGAAAAGCCGAAAACATCTTGACATTAGTTCTATAATACTTATAATTTAAAATAGTAGCTTTATTTGATTGATTCTCTAAAAAAAGAGAGAAGAAAGGTCGGGCTACTGTAAACGTTAAAGAATTAACCGTTTGACTTATGGCAAAAACAGAAAATGATAGAGAATTTCTTGAGTATCTGGTTAAAGCCCTTGTTGATAACCCAGAGGACGTGAAAATCGAAAGGAAGGTTGACGAAATGGGGGTTCTACTTTCTTTAAAAGTGAACCCCGAAGATATGGGCCAAATTATCGGTAAAGAAGGTTCCACTGCCAGGGCTATTCGGACTTTAGTTAGAATCGTTGGCATAAAAAATCAAGCCAGGGTAAACTTAAAGATCGAAGAGCCGGAAGGTGGTAGCAGAACTACTACTCGAGGAAAGAAATCTTCAGAAGATTTAGAAGATTTGAAAATCTAAACGTTGAAAAAGTTTACCCCAGTTAAATAATGCCGAAGGCAATTTAACGGGGTTTACGATTTTAGAAAACGGTGTTATTATATGAGTAGCGCCGTTTTCGTTTACCCCGTTAGAGATTATAGGGTAAGAGGGGAATGTAAAACAAAAAAATCTCTAACGGGGTTTATTTATGCAATTTGATATTATTACAATTTTTCCTGAGATTTTCAGCTCTTATTTTGCAGAGAGCTTAATCGCTCGTGCCCAGAAAAAGAAATTAATAAAGATTAATATTCATAATTTAAGAAAATGGACCAAAGACAGACACAAAACCGTTGATGACCGGCCATTTGGCGGCGGGTTGGGAATGGTGATGAAAATAGAGCCGATTTTTAAGGCGGTAACCGCCTTGAAACGCAAAGCGCAAAGCGCAAAGCGAAAAACAAAAATTGTTTTATTTTCACCGCGAGGGGAAAAATTCAACCAGAAGACAGCTTATCAGTTAGGTAAATTAGACCAATTGATTTTTATCTGTGGCAGATACGAAGGAGTTGATGAAAGGGTGGCAAAACATATCGCAGATAAGGAGTTATCAATAGGGGATTATGTTTTAATGGGCGGTGAGTTGCCGGCAATAGTGGTGATTGAGACCGTGGCGAGATTAATACCGGGAGTATTGGGCAAAAAAAAGTTGCTGAAAGAGAGAATTACTAAAACAAAGGGTTTTATTGAATATCCACAATATACCAGGTCAGAAATATTTCAGCCCAAAAAAGGCGTTAAATGGCAAGTCCCCAAAGTTCTGCTTTCAGGCAACCACAAAAAAATTGAAGAGTGGCGGAAAAAACACGCAAAAATTATTGAAAAGTAAGTATTTTATGGTAAGATATTAAAAATGGGTGCGTAGTCCCATAGGGGGTGGGAGCTGTCTGTAAAACAGTTGTCCGTAAGGGCCCCGTCGGTTCGACTCCGACCACACCCACCAAATATACAAAATATGAAGAATAACGGCTTTTATAATTCAATCGTATATAAAGAAAGACAATCTGAAATTGCGAGGAAAAATTGGCAAAATGGTATTTATGATTTTTTGCGCAAACAAGAGAAAAGACAATGTGCTAATAGCGAATGCGGAAAACGGTTTGAAGCAAAACCGGCTGATACAAAAAAGTTTTGTTCCCGCAAATGTGCAGCATGAGTAAATAATCCAAAACGGAGTGATATGAGTTTCCAAACAAAAGAAAAGATAGTGAATTTATATCAAAGAGGCTTATCAATGCAGGAAATTTCTGATAAACTTGATTGGAAGCACGGAAAAGTTGTCTATTGGATGCGAAAATTTAATATTCCTCGAAGATCTAGAAGTGAGGCAACATATGTAAAATTAAATCCTAATGGCGACCCATTTAAAATAAAAAACAAACTTAACAAAGAAGAAATCGAACTAAGAGGAATCGGTTTAGGAATTTATTGGGGAGAGGGAGATAAAAGTCCAAACAATACATCAGTTCGTATAGGCAATACAGACCCTTTCTTAATCAAAAAATTTAGAGAATTTTTAAGAAAAATATATCAAGCGAAAGAAGAAAAGTTTTCCTACGGGTTAATTTTATTTAACGATATCAAAGAATCAAAAGCAGTAAATTTCTGGAGAAAACACCTTGGAATTAAAAGAAAACAGCTTGGTAAGATAACCATCATACCACCACAAGGTAAAGGAACTTATAAAAAGAAAAGTAAATACGGAGTTCTTACGATAGGATTTACCAATAAAAAACTAAAAGAACAAATTTTAGGCGAAATTAAAGAAACGTATAATTAGTTTCGCCGGAGTAGTTTAGTGGTAAAACATTTTCTTGGTAAGAAAAAGAGCACGAGTTCGATTCTCGTCTCCGGCTCTAAAATTATAAAACATAAAAAATTATGGCGAAAAAGAAAAAACCATTTATAAAACTTCAGTGTCAGGAATGCAAACAAATAAATTATTTCACCAAAAAATCCAAAGAAATGGAAGGCAAGTTAAAATTGAAAAAATTCTGCAAGTGGTGCAGAAAGCATACGGTGCATAAAGAAGGGAAGAAGTAAAAAAGGGGACGTGGTGAAATGGCTATCATAGAAATCTCCAAAATTTCTGTTCCTGGTTCGAGTCCAGGCGTCCCCGCTAAAAAATCGCCAATTCGGCGCTTTTTTGCTAAAATAGAATATCAAATAACAATATGGCAATTCTGGAAATAAAAAAATTCAACGAACCGGTTTTAAGGAAGAAATGCACGAAAATTGAGAAAATAGATAAGAAGATAAAAAAGCTTATTGTTGCTTTGGCTCAGACCATGGAAAAAAATCAGGGAGTTGGTCTGGCGGCTTCTCAGATTGGAGAATTGAAGCGGGTAATTGTAGTTCAAGCAAATTTAAAGGATTGGCGAATTTTAGGTTTAATTAATCCCAAGATTGTAAAAAAAAGCAAAGAAAAAGAAATAGCAGAAGAGGGATGTTTGAGCTTTCCCGGGATTTTTCTGAAAATAAAAAGAGCTAAAAAAGTAACGGTTGAGGGTTTGGATATTCAGGGGAAAAAAGTTCGTTTGGAAGCCAAAGGGCTTTTGTCTCGGGTTTTGCAGCATGAAATTGACCACCTGGACGGTATTTTATTTTTTAACCGTTTGAGTTTAATTAGGAGAATAATATTTAAACTTAAATTTAAATGTTAATTGATTCTTTAATTAAAGATGGCTGGTTAAAGACACCGAGGGTTATTGAGGCCTTTCGCAAAATAAAAAGAGCTGATTTTATGTTTACCCGCCGAAGCCCGAAGGGCGAAGGCGGGCCAGATGCTGAAAAATTAGCAGAAATCAACGAAGCATTTCCAATTGGTTATGGCCAGACAATTTCCCAGCCCTTAACGGTCGCTTTTATGCTGGAGCAGCTGCAGCCGGAAACCGGCCATAAAATTTTAGACATTGGCTCCGGTTCTGGCTGGACAAGCGCTTTGCTGGCTTATATAGTTGGGGTTCAAGGAAAAGTCATAGCTATTGAGATAATTCCCGAGTTAAAAGAGTTCGGAGAGGGGAATATCGCTAAGTATAATTTTGCCAATGTGGAATTCATTTGTGCCGATGGGTCAAAAGGTTATCAAAAAGAGGCGCCGTTTGACAAGATTTTGGCTTCAGCTGCCGTTCAGGAAGAAATACCTCAGGCCTGGAAAGAACAATTGAAAGTCAACGGCAGAATTGTAACCCCGGTTAGAAATTCCATTTGGACTTTAATAAAAAAATCTAAAAAGGATTTTGAAGAAATAGAACATCCTGGTTTTGCCTTTGTTCCCCTAATTTCAAAATGAACCCCGTTAGAAATTCTAAAAAAAGAATATCTGATGGGGGAAAAATTTATGGAAATTTCTAACGGGGTGAAATATATTTTTGTCTTTATTATAATTGTTGTTTTAAGCCTATTTCTTCTTTGGTTCGGAATTTATGTGCCAAAGACGCCCGGTTCTGACGAAACGGTAATTTTTTTAGTAAAAAAAGGCGAAGGCGCTAAAGAAATTTCTCTAAATTTAAAAGAGCAGGAACTAATCAGATATAGCTCCCTTTTTAGGTTTTACGCTCTATTTTATGATAAAGCAGATAAACTTAAAGCCGGAGAATATGAGTTATCTTCTTCAATGAATATCCCAGAGATTGTAAACAAGATGACAGAAGGGGATAGAGTTAAAAAAATAATAACCATAATTGAGGGTTGGACCGTAAAAGACATTGAAGAATATTTAGGAGAGAAGATAGACCCGGGGCTAGAGGGTTATCTTTTTCCTGATACTTATGAAATTTTTCCAGAAGACGGAATTGAAGAAATTATTGAGAGAATGCTTGCCAATTTTGACAAAAAAGTTAGGTCTCAATTTCAAGAGGAGATTGGACCTGAGATAATAACTATAGCTTCTTTGTTAGAAAAGGAAGTTAGAACTTCTGAAGATAAAAAAATTGTTTCGGGAATTTTATGGAAGAGATTGGAAATAGGAATGCCTTTACAGGTTGACGCCGCCCCTGACACTTACAAATACAAGGGTTTGTCGCCAGGCCCAATTTGCAATCCTGGTTTAGAGAGCATTGAAGCTGCAATTTATCCTCAAGAAAGCCCCTATCTTTATTACCTATCCACTCCAGACGGAGAAACCATTTTCAGCCAAACCCTGAAAGAGCACAACATTGCCAGAGAAAAATATTTAAAGTGACAACTTCGCTGTCATTTGTTATAATAAAACAATGGAGGCCTTAACTACTTCTTTTAATATTATAGAGAATCTTCCTTTTATTATTTTTAATTTGGTCTTTTTTGTTATTTTTATCTTTTTTCTTTTTGGATCTTTTGTTTGGGTATTCGGAAAAGGAGAGATTCAAAAAATAGAGCGAGGACAAAAGATTATTTTAAACTCTCTTTACGCTCTTTTTATTCTTCTGTTAGTAGCTTTGGTTTTCTTTTTAGGCACCTATTTATTAAAGAAGGGAGAGGTTTTAAAGCCTCCACTAGCTTCTCAAGATTTTCCGTCAGCCCCTGTTTCTATTGCGCCCGTGCCCCCTGTATTTGTTGAAATTGGAGGTTCTTATTTTAGCGGACCATGGTCTTTGCAAGAGCTAGAGAAAAAAAATATATTTGAGAACACAAAAATATCCGGTCTTTATACAATTATGTGTAAAAAAAATGGGGATTATGGTATAATCTATATCGGGAGAATAGGAGGAGAACAAATAAATTACCAGTGCTGGCTGGAAAATTGCGAAAATAAAATAGAAAATCTTTATATGGCACTTTTGCCAATTTCTTCTGAGAAATTCGGCAGGACTGAAATAGAGGACTTAGCCCAAAAAATAAGAAACAGGGTTAACCCCCTTTGTCTATAGATATGAATATTTCAATTTTTAAAAGATTTACAATAGAAAAAAGCTTATTTTTTATTATAATAGCCGGAATTTTGATAGTTTTTGTTTCGGTTTTTTATTTGTTTTTTGTCTACGGTACCAAAAGTATTAAAATTCTAAGCCCTAATGGCGGGGAAGAATGGGAAATTGGCCAGGCATACCAGATTACTTGGCAGGCAAGGGGAGTAGAGAAAGTAGGCATTGTTTTATTTAAAGGCAAGGAGCCAAAGTGGCTCGCCAAAGATATTCCTGCCAGCAGCGGCAAATATGAATGGAAAATTTATCCCGGACAGGAATATGGTTCAGGTTTTTGGATCGCCATAGTAGAATATCCCTGGCGAGAAGGCAATAAGATTGATTATTCCGATTCTTCTTTTGCAATTACTTATCCTTTACTTGATAGTTGCGAGGCCTTATCTGCTAGTCAGGAATGGCTTTATTTGCCAAATAATTTTCCGAATCTAAGGCGAGTTTTTATCACAGAACAAAATTATAAAGGAAATTTAGACGGGCTTGAGGGCGCGGATAAAATCTGTCAGCAGGAGGCGGAGAAGAATAATTTAGGAGGAAAGTGGCAGGTCTTTCTGGGCGGGGATAATGATGAGGAAACAGCCGTGAAAAGATTAGAGAAAACTCCGCGAGAAAAAGAGGGAATTTTTATAGAGGCAAAGCCCGCCCTTAAATTAAATAGAGGGGATACTTGCCATCGGCTTTTAGCAAAGAATTTTGACGAATTTTTGGCAAAACTTTCTGGCTCGCAAATAATTAATGCCGAGAAATTAGACAAGGAATTTTTGGAAAATTTAGATAAACTTTGGCTGGGCCGGGTTAATAATGAGAGCAAGAAAAACTGTACAGCCATTGCCAAAGTTACGTTGTCTGACAATACTCCTCTTGTTGAAAAATATAGTTTTACCGCTACCTGTCAAAACTGGACTCAAGAAAAAAGATTTGTGGATGGTTATCCGATAGAAAAAGGAATTGTCAGACCTTCTTTTTCTACCTGCTATACCCCTCAAGGAAAATTTACAGAGGCAGTTGCTTTGGCCGGCTTAGCTTCTAGTTTGCAGGGTAAAGGCAAGGATGCCGAATATAA
>Ga0210018_1000435_pt1 | contig 21070 bp, 14 predicted proteins | sample CryGeyCG2014_010_2_FD_183967 | JGI IMG/M metagenome (GOLD analysis project Ga0210018, IMG submission 183967) | Groundwater microbial communities from aquifer - Crystal Geyser CG09_land_8/20/14_0.10 (SPAdes) (version 2) | ecosystem: Environmental > Aquatic > Deep subsurface > Groundwater | place...
GAAAAAGAAATAAGGGGCTTGTCCTCCTAAATTTTCGGACCATTTATGTATTATGTTTATACTATCCAAAGTAAAATATACAAAAAGGTGTATGTTGGTTATACCAATGATTTGCAAAGAAGATTAATGTTGCATAATTCTGGAAAGGTGTTTTCTACAAAACCATACAAACCGTATAAACTAATATATTATGAAGCTTATCAAAATAAAGAGGATGCCCAAGAAAGAGAGATATTTTTAAAATCAGGCTGGGGCAAAAATTATCTCAAAAGAGTTCTTAAACATTACTTTGTAGTTGAAAAATCTAAAAGAATCAGTCCGAAAATTTAGGAGGGTTGACAAAATTTAGAAAAGGGATTAAAATTAAAATGTTACTCTTTTTAGATTAAATCCCTTATTTTTTAAACATTATTTCCTGGTTTTTTAAACTAAAAATTTACTAGTTTTAGATTTACCCTAAAATAATCTTCTTTGGGGTTTTTTGTCGTTTTTGCTACTACGAATTTACAAATCAATACAAATATACAAATAAATGAAAGAAGAGCCGACCGCTAAAGTTATTAAAACTGATTTAGTTTATCCCGAGTTGAGCTATAAGATTATCGGAATTCTTTTTGAAGTTTACAATACTCTTGGGCATGGCTATCAAGAAATATATTATCAGAGGGCAGTTTCTTCAGCCCTCAAAAAAGAAAAGTTTAATTTTAAAGAACAGGTTTCAATTCCATTAAAATATTTAGATAAAAGAATTGGAAATTATTTTCTTGACTTTTTAATAGAAGATAAAATTGTTTTAGAAATTAAAAGAGGAGATAGGTTTTCACGAAAAGATATTGAACAGATATATGGTTATTTAAGGGCAAAAAAATTGCAATTAGGATTATTAGTAAATTTTACTAACCATGGCGTGAAATTTAAACGTATTTTAAATATCAATTCGTATATTCGTAAAAATTCGCCCGCCTGCCATCTGCCTGCCAATGTGGGTTAGAAGGTACATCAATAATTTATTGAATCGTTGACGAGCTTTTTATAAAGCTATAACAGGCTTATGGCGGGCAGGTAATTTCGTAGGAGGTTATGGAAGAAATAAAAATTAAAAATTTTTCAAGGTCTCGAGTTTCTTTCCCTCTCCCTTACTTAATTTCTGTTCAAAAAGATAGCTGGAATTGGTTTTGGGAAAAGGGATTCAAGGAGTTACTTTCTGAGGCCTCACCCATTAAGGATTATACCGGCAAAGAGTTAGAACTCTGGTTTTTAGATTACAAATTTGATAAACCAAAATATTCTAATGATTTAGAGGCAAAACAGAATAACGATTCTTATGAGGCGGCATTGAGAGTAAAGACAAGATTGGTTAATCTAAAAACCAAAGAAATTAAAGAGCAGGAGGTGTTTTTAACTGATTTTCCTTTAATGACAGAAAGGGGAACTTTTATTGTCAGTGGAGTAGAGAGGGTGGTTATTTCTCAGTTAATTCGTTCACCAGGAGTTTTTTTCACTGCTCAGGCTTTTCAGGGCCGGAATTTATTTGGGGCTAAAATTATTCCCAATCGAGGAGCCTGGTTAGAATTTGAGACAGAACCCTCGGGTTTCATTGGAGTAAAGATTGACAGAAAAAGGAAAGTACCAGCCACTACTTTACTTAGAGTTTTTGGTATTCCCCGCAGTATCGCCTCCGGCGAACTACGGGGCAGGGATAAAGACTACAACCCACCCACCGCCTCCTCCCACTCGCCTAAAGGCGAGCGGGCCCCTGAAAATGAAGCGATGAAGGAGTTATTTAAAGATGTAGATACTGGTGAGCAGAAATTTATTGAAGAAACTTTAAAGAAAGACTCAACTCATAATCAAGCCGAAGCCCTGGTAGAAATTTATCAAAGATTGCGGCCGGGCGACCTTGCTACTCCCGATACAGCCAGAGAATTAATTGAGAATATGTTTTTGAATTTCGAGAGATATGACTTATCGAAGGTGGGAAGATGGAGAATGTGGCAGAGATTTCCAGAATTAAGGGGTGAGAAGGGAGAGGAGGGAGAAATTACTCCCAAAGATAGGGTTTTAAAAATTGAGGATGTAATCTTAGTTTTAAAAGAAATCATTAGATTAAATAATAATCCCGAAGGAAAACCTGACCAAATTGACCATTTGGGAAATAGAAGAGTGAGGACCCTGGGAGAGTTATTACAAAATAGATTAAGAGTGGGTTTAATGAGAATGGAAAGAATTATTAAAGATAAAATGTCAACTTTGGATATTTCGACTTTAACTCCGGTTCAACTAATTAACCCTCGGCCTTTTATGGCGGTGGTCAAAGAATTTTTTGCCTTTTCCCAATTATCCCAATTTATGGATAATGAAAATCCCTTGGCTGAGTTGGAACATAAAAGAAGGTTATCGGCTACTGGACCAGGTGGTTTGACCAGAGAAAGGGCGGGATTCGAAGTCCGGGATGTTCAACCTTCTCACTATGGTCGGATTTGCCCAATTCAAACTCCGGAAGGGCCCAATATTGGATTAGTTGGTCACTTAGCTTCTTTTGCCAGAATTAATCATTACGGATTTATTGAAACTCCTTATTTTAAAGTTGACCAGGGAAGAGTGACTTCAGAAGTAAACTTCCTCAATGCTTATCAAGAAGAAAGATATAATATTGCCCATGCCGGAGTGCCAATTGATGAAAAAGGGAAAATTATTCCTAAGAAAGTTGAAGCCAGAATAAAAAGCCAGCCAGGAGAAATTGAGCGAGAAAAAATTGATTATATGGATGTTTCTTCAAAACAATGTATTTCCATTGCTACAAGTTTAATTCCTTTTTTGCAAAACGATGATGCTAATCGGGCTTTAATGGGCTCTAATATGCAAAGACAAGCAGTACCTCTAATTAAACCTGAGCTCCCCTTAATTTGTACTGGGGTAGAACCAAAAGTTGCTCATGATTCTGGCCAAGAAATAATTACTGAAGAAGATGGGGTAGTAGTTAGTGTTGATGCTAATCACATCACAATAAAATCAAAAGGTAAAAGCAAATCCGCCAGCAGGCAGACAAAAACTTATAATTTCAGAACTTTTATTCGAACTAATCAATATACCTGTATTCACCAAAGACCACAAGTAAAGATCGGTCAGAGAATTACAAAAGGAGATATTTTAGTAGATGGAGCAGCGATTGATAGAGGATGGTTAGCTTTGGGCCAGAACGTTTTGGTTGCTTTTTTGACCTGGCGAGGAGGAAATTATGAAGACGCCATTATTATCTCTGAAAGATTAGTTAAAGATGACCGATATACCTCTATTCATATTGAAGATTTCTCTTGCGATGTCAGAGAGACAAAATTAGGACCAGAAATCACGACTTCTGATATCCCCAATATCTCGGAAGAAAAACTGAAAGATTTGGATGAAGAAGGAATTGTTAGAATCGGAGCTGAGGTTATGGCAAATGCTATCTTAGTAGGAAAAATATCGCCAAAAGGGGAGGCAGATTTAACTGCCGAAGAGAGATTGCTACGAGCCATTTTTGGTGAAAAAGCCAGGGAGGTTAAAGACAATTCTTTACTTTTGCCTCATGGCAAGCGGGGACGAGTGATTTCGGTTAAGGTTTTTTCCAGGGCAAAAGGAGATAAATTAGAGCCAGGAGTGATAAAAAGAATTCAGGTTGAGGTAGCTCAGATTAGGAAGGTTGCCGCCGGTGATAAGTTGTCCGGCAGGCACGGAAATAAAGGAGTAATTTCCAGGGTTTTACCAGAAGAAGATATGCCATTTTTAGCTGATGGAACCCCGGTAGATATTATTTTGAATCCTATCAGTGTGGCTTCGAGAATGAATATTGGACAAATTTTAGAAACCCATTTAGGATTGGCGGCAAAAAAATTAGGATATATAGTCATTTCTCCGGCTTTATTAGGAGCAACAGAAAAAGATATTAAACAAGAATTAAAGAGTGCTGGTTTTCCAGAAGATGGAAAGGTTGCTTTATACGACGGAGTCACTGGTCTTCCTTTTCCTGAAAGAATTACGGTTGGTTATATATATATGATGAAACTAATTCATATGGTTGAAGATAAAATCCATACGCGAAGTATCGGGCCCTACTCTTTGATTACTCAACAGCCCTTGGGAGGAAAAGCTCAATTTGGTGGACAGAGATTTGGAGAAATGGAGGTCTGGGCATTGGAGGGTTATGGTGCTGCCCATATCTTACAAGAAATGTTGACGATTAAATCTGACGATGTTCAAGGAAGAGCAGCAGCTTATGAAGCGATTTTAAAAGGAGAAGAGATTAAGAATCCAAATATCCCTGCCTCTTTCAATTTACTGGTTAGTGAATTGAAATCACTGGGATTGAACGTAGAAGTGAAAGAAAAAATAAGAGAGGAAAAGCAATCCTAATCTACGAATGACATCCGAATCTACGAATACTTTTATTCGGAGCATTCGGATAAAATTCGGATCATTCGGATTATATTTATGCGCGTTGCTGATTTAGAATCAATTCGAATAAAATTAGCCTCACCAGAGGAGATTTTATTATGGTCACATGGTGAGGTGACAAAACCCGAAACCATTAATTATCGGACCCAGAGATCTGAGAAAGATGGTCTTTTTTGCGAGAAAATTTTTGGGCCAGAAAAAGATTACGAATGTTATTGTGGAAAATATCGAAGAATCAGATATAAAGGTATAATTTGTGATAAATGTGGAGTAGAAGTGACAAAGTCTTCGGTCAGGAGAGAAAGAATGGGGCATATCAAGCTTGCCTGCCCAGTCTCTCATATTTGGTTCCTACGTGGAGTTCCTTCGAGAATAGGAATGACCCTTGATTTACCTATGCAACAATTAGAAAGAGTGATTTATTTTGCTGCCTATATTATTACTAAAGTTAAAGAAAATGCTAAAAAGAAACTTTTAGAAGAAATTGAAAAGGAATATAAGAGAAAAATCAAAAATCAAAAATCAAAAATCAAAAAGAGTGATAGAAAATTAAAAACTGCTTTACAAGAATTGAAGGAAGCGAGAGATGAGGCCAGAGAAGAGGTACTGAACTTAAAACCCTTAAGAATTCTTTCAGAGATTGAATATCATAAATTTTCTCTAAAATATGGAGAATGTTTTGAAGCTGGAACGGGAGCGGAAACCTTAAGAAAAATTTTCGAAGAGATCGATTTTAAAAAGATAATCCAGCAATTAAGAAAAGAAACCGAAGAAAGCGAGGGAGAAACTAAAAGGAAAAATTTAAGGAGATTAAAATTATTCGCAGCAATGTTAAAAAATCAAATTAGACCAGAATGGATGTTTTTAACAGTTTTACCGGTCTTGCCCCCTGATTTAAGACCGATGGTTCAGATAGAAGGTGGGAGGTATGCTTCTTCTGACCTTAACGATTTATATCGCAGAGTAATTAATCGAAACAACCGACTAAAATATCTTTTAGAAATTTCCGCCCCAGAAGTCATTGTCCGGAATGAAAAGAGAATGTTACAAGAGGCAGTTGATGCTCTAATTGATAATGGAATGAGAAAGGCTCAGACTACCCAGGCAACAACCGGCGGAAGAAGACTTTTGAAATCTTTGGCTGATATGCTCAAAGGAAAACAAGGTAGATTTCGACAAAATCTCTTGGGGAAGCGAGTTGACTATTCAGGGAGGTCAGTTATTGTTATTGGACCAGAATTAAAACATTCTCAGGTGGGTATTCCCAAGAAGATGGCTTTAGAACTTTTCAAACCTTTTGTAATCAAAAAAGTTATTGAAAGAGAACTCGCCTATAATATTAGAGGAGCCTCCAGATTAATTGAAGCTGAAACCGATGAAATTTGGGCGATTTTGGAAGAAATTGTTAAAGATAAATTTCTTTTATTAAATCGTGCTCCCACTTTACACCGATTAGGAATTCAAGCTTTTCAACCGGTTCTCATTGAGGGAGAGGCAATTAGAGTTCCTCCTTTAATTTGCAAGGCTTTTAATGCTGATTTTGATGGTGACCAAATGGCAGTCCACCTACCCCTTTCTGAGGATGCTCAAAAAGAAGCCAGAGACCTTATGTTTTCAGTTTTCAATCTTTTGAAACCAGCTACTGGCATTACAATTGTGAGCCCAACCCAAGATATTATTCTGGGTTGCTATTTTTTAACTAAGATTATCGAAGGAGCCAAAGGAGAAGGGAAAATATTTTCTAGTCCAGAAGAAGCTTTATTAGCTTATGAATTTGCTGAAGTTGATCTCAGAGCAAAAATAAAGATAAGTTATAAAACTCTAAAGACAGATAGCCATAAAAACCCAAAAATTTTCAAGGACGATTTTATTGAAACAAGTGTGGGGCGAATTATTTTTAATCAGGCTTTTCCCCAAGATTGGAAATTTATTAATGAATATATTAACTCTAAAAAATTGGAAAGGTTAATAAATGAAATCATCGAAAAATATGGTATGGAGAATGCTTACCAGATTTCAGATAAAATTAAAGAGATGGGGTTTGAATGGTCAACAAAATCGGGAATATCCTGGGGAATGGATGATTTAATTGTGCCAAGCGAAAAACAAAAGTTAGTTGCCGAAACAGAAAAAGAAATAGAAAGAATTGAAAAACATTATCGCAGTGGACTTCTTTCTAAAGAAGAAAAGAGTGTTCAAGTAATTGAAGCTTGGCAAAAAGTTAAATTAGAAATTGAAAAATTAGTTCCAAAAATCTTGCCAGAGTTAGGTTCAGTTTATTCGATAATTGATTCAGGAGCTAAAGGTTCCTGGTCGCAACCTATTCAGATGGCTGGCATGAAAGGTTTGGTAATTAATCCAATGGGTCAAATTATTGAACTACCAATTAAATCTTCTTTTAAAGAGGGATTTAATGTTTTGGAATATTTTATTTCTACTCATGGAGCCAGAAAAGGAACAGCTGATACGGCTTTGCGAACCTCAACGGCCGGTTATTTAACTAGGAGATTAGTTGATGTTTCCCATGAGATTGTCACCAGAGAAGAAGATTGTAAAGATGAAAAAGGAATTGAAATATCAAAACAAGACGCAAAAGAAATTGGTCAAGACTTTTGCTTAAAAATTGTTGGTAGAGTTTCTTTGGAAGATATAAAATCTGGTAATAAGGTTTTAGTTAAAAAAGGAGAGATAATTAATTGGGAAAAGGCGAGAGAAATTGAAAGAATTGCTGAAATTGGGGAAGTGAAAGTTCGTTCACCTTTAACTTGTAAGACAAGTTACGGAGTTTGTCAGAAATGCTATGGCTGGGATTTAGGAAGAAATACTTTAGTAAATTTGGGCGAAGCAGTTGGAATTGTAGCTGCCCAAGCAATCGGAGAACCAGGTACCCAATTAACAATGAGAACTTTCCATACTGGTGGAGTGGCTGGCTTTTCTGATATTACTCAAGGCCTTCCGCGGGTTGATGAAGTTTTTGAAGCTAGGCCACCAGTTGGTAAAGCCATTCTCTCTGAGGTCGATGGCGAAGTTTTAGAAATAAAAGAAGAAGATAGGATAAAAGTTATTAGGATTCAACAAAAAAGAGGAAAAGGTCAGAAAGAAAAAGGAAAAAAGGGTGGGGAAAAGAAAAAAACGGAAATTGTAGAATATCAGGCTCCCCCAAAGATTGCAGTTTGGGTTGAGAAAGGACAAACAGTTAAAAAAGGTCAACAACTTTGTGAAGGATCTCTTGATTTAAAAGAGTTATTCAAAGTTGCTGGTTCTCAAGAAACTCAGCGATATATCATTAAAGAAATTCAAAAAATTTATTATTCGCAAGGAGCAATTATCCATGACAAACATGTTGAGGTTATCACTCGCCAGATGTTTTCCCGGGTTCGGGTGATAAATCAAGGAGATTCTCACTTTACTACCGGAGAAATTGTTGAAAAATCCATCTTCATTGAAGAGAATCAACGACTGAAAAAAGAAGGTAAAAAGTTAGCCACCGCCCAACCACTGCTTTTGGGGATTTCTAAGGTTGCCTTAACTTGCGAGAGTTTTTTATCAGCCGCCTCTTTCCAAGAGACCTCCCGCATTCTAATCAGAGCAGCTATTGAGGGGAAAGAAGATAAGTTAAGGGGTTTAAAAGAAAATGTCATAATCGGTAAACTAATTCCGGTTGGTACTGGCCTTAAGAAATAGATTAAAACTGTTATACTTAAATAGAGAAATTTTGGGGTGAATATTGATTTTAATTATGGTTAAAAAGAAAAATCGAAAAAAGAATAAAAAAGCTATTGAAAAAACTAAAAAACCCGGGAAATTTGCTTTACCTGAAGAAACTAAAAAATGGGTTTTGGGGACATTGATGTTTTTAATTGCAGTAATAATTACCCTTAGTTTCTTTAATACAGCTGGGGTAGCTGGTAAGGCAGCTTTTAACGCCTTTTTATTTTTAATTGGCAAAACAGTCTTTGTTTTTCCTTTAATTTTTCTCCTTTTAGGAATTGTCATTTTGAAGACTAAAATAAAGAACCTTTGGTTTCCCTTAACTCTTAGTGCCCTTATTTTAATTTTGGGAATTTCAGGAATTTTAGGCTCTTTAAATAAAATAGATAAATTCGGCGGAATCCTAGGTTATTTAATTAGCACCCCTTTACTTAATTTTTTTGGATTCATTGCCACTTTAGTTATTTTTATTGGAGTAATCGTTATTGGATGCCTGATTCTTTATCAATTTGCGAAAGTTCCTAAACCAAAAGAAATTTTACCCCCTTCTCAAAAACCAGAGGAAAAGAAACCTTCAATTATCTCCAGCTTAGTTAAAAAAATCTTTGTTGAGCCAAAATTTAAAGTGAAAAAAATAGAAGCTCCCCATACTGTCCCGGTTAAAGTTTTTAAAGAAGAAGAAACTTTGGCAAAACCAAAAGTCTCTTTAGAAAAACCAGCATTGCCAAGTTACGAGCCCCCTCCTTTAGATTTTCTTGAAGAAGATAAAGGACAGGCTTTAGCTGGAGACATCCAAACAAATTCAACAATTATCAAAAGGACTTTAGAGAATTTTGGAATTCAGGTCCAAATGGCTGATGTGAATATTGGTCCTACTGTTACTCAATATACTTTAAAACCAGCCGAAGGAGTAAAATTATCAAAAATTACTATTTTGAGTAACGACTTAGCCTTAGCTTTAGCTGCCCACCCAATCAGAATTGAGGCTCCAATTCCCGGTAAGTCTTTGGTTGGGATCGAAGTGCCAAATAAAATCAGGACCCGAGTAAGATTAAGAAATTTAATTTCTCTGCCGGAATTTCAAAATCATCCTTCCAATTTAGCTATTGCCCTGGGAAGAGATGTGGCTGGAAATCCAGTATTTACTGATTTGAGAAGAATGCCCCATCTTTTAGTGGCTGGGGCTACTGGTACAGGTAAAACAATCTGTTTAAATAGTTTAATCTTAGGTCTTTTATATCGCAATGGTCCGGAAATTTTAAAATTTATTTTAATTGACCCCAAAAGAGTAGAATTTCCTATTTATCAGGATCTTCCTCATCTTTTATGCCCGGTAATTTATGATGCTCAAAAAACAGTTAACACCTTAAAATGGTTAACTTTAGAGATGGAAAGAAGGTTTGAGGTTTTAGCTACAGCTAAAACTCGTGATATTGCTCTTTACAATGAAATGGTTTTAAAACAAGGGAATCATTTAATGCCTTATATTGTTTTATTTATTGATGAGTTGGCTGATTTAATAGCTGCTCGTGGCAAAGAAATGGAAGCCGGGATTGTTAGGTTAGCCCAAATGGCCAGAGCAGTGGGAATTCATTTGCTAGTTGCCACCCAAAGACCATCAGTGGAGGTAATTACCGGTTTAATAAAAGCAAATATCACTTCCAGAATCGCCTTTCAGGTGGCTTCCCAAGTTGACTCAAGAACAATTTTAGATATGGCTGGAGCAGAAAAACTTTTAGGTTTAGGAGACCTTCTTTACCTTTCAGCCGGGGTCGCTAAACCAAAAAGGATTCAGGGAATTTATGTTTCAGAAAAAGAAGTAAAAAGGGTAGCTGAGTTTTTTAAGAAAAAGGGAATACCTCCAATTTTTAAAAATGAGCTTGAAGAAAGCTTAAAACAAGACTTAGAGAAGGGAGAAGAAGTGGTTAAAATAGGAGAAAAGGGTTACCTTTTTGAGGGAGAAGACCCCCTTTATGAAGAAGCTAAAAAATTAGTTATTCGCTCAAGGAAAGCCTCAGCATCCTTACTTCAAAGACATCTCCGAATAGGTTATGCTCGGGCAGCGAGACTTATTGATATTTTGGAGGAAAAGGGAGTGGTTGGGCCAGGCGAAGGAGCAAAGCCAAGGGAGGTTTATCTTCCACCAGAGGAAGAAAATGAGGGGTGGCAAAAAGTTTAAAAAATGTTATTATTAAAATATGGCAAGACAAAAACAAAAAAACCTGCCAACTGGCGGAGAAAAAGAAGATTTAGAAGAAGCTATATCAGAGATTAAACAAAGATTTGGAGAGGGGGCAATTATGAAATTAAAGGAGGTGGGAGCAGTCGATGTTGATGTTATTCCAACCGGGGCTATTTCTCTGGATTTGGCTTTGGGAGTGAGAGGAATTCCCCGGGGTAGAGTAATTGAAATTTATGGCCCAGAAATGTCAGGAAAAACCTCCTTAGCCCTACATATTTTAGCTGAGGCTCAGAAACAAGGAGGAACCGGTGCTTTTATTGATGCTGAACATGCTTTGGACCCTGACTATGCTAGAAAAATTGGGGTTAATATCGATGACTTATTAATATCTCAACCAGATTCTGGAGAGCAAGCTTTACAAATTGTTGAGACTTTGGTTAGGTCAGGAGAAGTCGATGTTATTGTAGTTGATTCAGTAGCTGCTTTAACTCCAAAAGCTGAGATTGAAGGAGAAATGGGAGAGTTTCAAATTGGTCTCCAGGCTCGTTTGATGAGCCAAGCTTTAAGAAAGCTTTCCGGTATTATTTCTAAAACCAAAACGGTAGTAATATTTTTGAACCAAACCAGAATGAAAATTGGCGTAATGTTTGGCAATCCTGAAACAACTCCCGGCGGCCTGGCTTTAAAATTTTATGCTTCAGTGAGGATTGATTTAAGAAGGATTGCTCAAATTAAACATGGAGACGAAATTATTGGCAATCGAATTAAAGCTAAAATAGTTAAAAATAAAGTGGCTGCTCCGTTTAGAACTACTGAATTCGATATCTATTACAATGAGGGAATTTCTTATCTCACTGATCTTTTGAACACTGGTTTGAAATTCGGCGTTATTAAAAAATCAGGTTCTTGGCTTCAATTTGGCGAGACAAAACTTGGACAAGGAATGGATGGGGCAAAACAATTTTTAAAAGAAAACCCAGAGATAGCAAAGAAAATTAAAGAAGCCATTTTGAGTATTTAGTATAAAGTATTTAGTATCTAGTATGACAAAAACTGCCTCTGGGCAGTTTTTGTTTAATCAATATTTATACCAAATACTAGATACTATTTCGTTGTAGAAGGAAGCAACCCTAAATGCCTCGCTCTTTTTATGGCCCGAGCCAATTTCCTTTGATGCCGCGAGCAGGTACCAGTTCTTTTTTTCGCCTTAATTTTTAGCAAGCCAGAAACAAACTTCAGGAGAAGTTTGGTATCTCTAAAATCAATTTCCCTTATTCCTTTTTGACAAAAATAACACTCCATCCTTCGCTCCTCGCTTCGCTCGAAGCTACGGATGGCAAGCCATAATTCGCGATTTTCATTTATTTTTTAGGATAAATGGTTGCGAAGGATGCCCTTCCGAAGCTTTAGCGTAGGAGGGTAATTACTTATTTTATTAAAAGGGGATATTTTTTACATCAATTTCTTCCTCTCCTTCTTCTTCAATGATTGGGATTTCTTCAGGTTTTTCTTTCTCTGGGCCAGCTTCAGGCGGAATAACTTTTCCAGCGGCTCGAGGACCTAATTGCATTCTTTCCCCAATAACTTCTGTTCTAAATCTTTTATTACCTGCAGCATCCTGCCAGGACCTAGTTTCAATTCTTCCTTCAATAAAAACCAAAGAACCCTTAGTTAGATATTGAGAGGCAATTTCGGCCAATCTCCGCCACAAAACAATGTTATGGTATTCAGCTTTCTCTTGCTTTTGATTTGTTGTTCTATCAGTCCAAACTCTATTAGTAGCAATTCGAAAACTGCAAACCGATTGTCCTTGAGAAGTAGACCTCATTTCGGGATCTGAAACCAATCGCCCAATAAGAAAAACTTTATTTAAATTCATAAAATATAATCCGAATCTACGAATCTTATCCTAATGCTCCGAATATTCGGATGGGCGCATTCGGATAATGTCCCGATGCAGTCGGGACTTTGCGCTTTTCGGATGCTATATTTCGCCTAATATTTCTTCTAATTTTTTCTCAATTTCTTCGAGTTCGACCTTTTCTTCTCGAGGTTTTAATGGTTTTTTGATTTTTAGCAGAGGTTTTTCTGGTAAAATTTTGGCAATTTCCAATTTCTTTCTTTGAACCAAAAAACGGAGAATTTCCGGAGTTGATTTTAATTTTTTTTCTAAATTTTCTAACTTTCCAAGATCCAAATAAAAATTTAAAGTTAAAAGATAGGCTTGCCTTTCCTTTTTGATTGGTAAAGCAAGTTTCAGTTTCAAGGGATTGGCCTCTTTATCTAAAATTCCTTCTTCTTTCTGAATGAAGGAGTTTATTTTTTCTGAAATTTTTCTGGCTTCTTCCTCTGATAATTTCGAGGAAATAAGAGATGTTAATTCGTAAAATCTCATAAAAATATAATCCGAATCTACGAATGAAATTCGAATGCTACGAATATTTTATTCGGATGGGCGCATTCGGATAATGTCCCGACGCAGTCGGGACTTTGCGCTTTTCGGATGCTAGATTTTAAATTCAATTATGTCACCATCCTGGACAACATAATCTTTCCCCACTATTTTAATCCAACCCTTTTCCCGAGCAATTGCCCAGGCGGAGACATCGGATGGGCGGTGGGTGGGTGGCGTCCAACCCTTTTCTCTGGCATTTTGCCAACTACCTACTGTAATTAATTTTTGCCAAGGGATAACATCAGCTTTAATAAACTTTTCTTGAAAATCGGAATGGATTTTCCCACTAGCTTCTAAAGCATTAGAACCTTTTTTCAATGTCCAGGCCCGAGTTTCTTTTAAACCTACAATAGTATAAAAAGTAATTAAATCAAGGACATTGTAGCAAATAATAATAATCGATTCAAGGGGAGAACTAAAACCACTTCTTAATTGCCGAGCTTCTTCTTCTGGGAATTCGCTTAATTCCTCTTCAAATTTAAGGTCAACTAACAATACTTCTGGTGGTAATTTTTGAATGGTTGTTCTAAATTTTTCCTTAAATTGAGGTAAGACCCCCTCTTGTTTATTAAAATTAAGTACGTAAATAACTGGTTTAGTAGTTAAAAGTTGATATTCTTTTATTTCTACTTTCTCCTCTTCGGATAGATTAACTTCAGAAATAGATTTTCCCTGAGAAACCTCATTTTTAATTATTTTTAAGAGTTCAAATTTTTTAAGAATACCTTTATCTCTCTTTGAATCTTTTTCCATTTTTTGAATTAATCCATCTAAAGTTTCTAAATCTTTCATTAAAAGTTCTGTCTTTATAACTTCAATTTCTTCCAATGGATTAACTTCTCTTAAAACATTTTCTACTTTTGGATCTTCAAAGCCTCGTAAAAGTTCTAAAATGGCATCACATTCTCGAATTCTGGCTAAAAACTGATTCCCCAGGCCCTCACCTTTGTAGGCACCCTTGACTAAACCAGCAATGTCAACAAATTCAATGACAGTGGGAGTAATTTTTTCTGGTTTAACGATTTCTGCTATTTTTTCTAATCTCTCATCAGGAACGGGAACTACTCCAACATTAGGCGAGATGGTAGTGAAGGGGTAGGCAGCGATATCAACCTGCTTTTTAGTTAAGGCTTTAAATAAAGTTGATTTTCCAACATTAGGAAGCCCAACAATACCCATAGAGAAGCTCATAGTTAATCGCTCGCCCTCTTCCAGTGCTTTGCACTGGCGCTCGGCTTCGCCTCGCTTCGGGCTCGCTCTTTAAAAGCCGAACGCAGTGAGGCGAGAAAAGAGATTTATCTCTTTGATCACCCTCGGTTTTTAATATTTTCTTCACCCGCCACAAATTTCTTCAAAATTTGGGCGGGCAAGCGGAAGAACCAAGAGGGTTTCCCCGACCCCATTCCGATTTGGGACGGTTATGTGTTATATGATACAATAAAAGTATATGAAGGTCAATCCAAATATTTTCCGAGCTTATGATATCCGGGGGATTTATCCTAAAGATTTGAATGAAGGGGTAACTTATAAAATTGGATTAGCTTTTAGTAATTTTTTAAAAAATGTAAAAGAAGTAGTCGTCGGTAGAGATTATAGATTGAGTAGTCCATCTTTGAGAGATGCTTTATTAAAGGGGTTGCAAGAGGGAGGGAAAGATATCGTTGATCTTGGAGAGGTGCCTGTGCCAGTTTTTTATTTTGGGATAATTCATTATGCCAAAAAGGCAGGTTTAATGATTACTGCTTCTCATCTTGGTAAAGAATATAACGGAATAAAACTTCAAAAGGAAAGAGCAATTCCCATTATTGGCGAAACGGGTATTTATGAAATTCGGGGTATGATTCTGAAAAATCAACTGAAAAAGATTGAAAAAAGAACCAAAATTATTAAAAAAGATATAGTTCAAGATTATATAGATTATCTTTTCTCAAGAATTAAATTAGCTAGACCCCTTAAAGTTATTCTTGATACAGGAAATGGGGCCTGTGGAGAGATCCCCGAGATAATCTTCCGAAAATTAGGATGCGATGTCAAAACTTTATACAAAGAACCAGACGGGAGATTCCCAAATCACAACGCTGACCCCCATGACCCGGAGACACTCAAAGATTTACAAAAAGAAGTGATAAAAAAGAAGACTGATTTTGGCATAGCCTATGATGGTGATGGAGATAGGGTGGGTTTAGTAGATGAGAAGGGGAGAGTAGTTAGCGCTGATTTTATTTTAATGATGCTTGCTCGTCAGGCTTTAGCGTATAAAAAGGGAAACATTGTTTACGAAATAAGAGTCTCAAAGGCGTTATTTGAAGACGCTAAAAATCATGGGGGCAAAGTTTTTATTTCCAAGATTGGTCATGCCTATGTTCTATTGGAAACTCTAAAGAAAAAGGCAATTTTTGGAGGAGAATTTACTGGTCATCTTTACTTTAATTACTGTTATTATCCTTATGATGACGGTATATTTACTGGCCTGAAATTAGCTGAGATTATTTCACAATTGCCGAAACTTTCGGATTATGTTGATAGTCTTCCTCGATACCATGCTAGTCCAGAAATTTTTATTGATTCCAGTGATGAAGAAAAATTCAAATTAATTAGAAATTTACAACAATATTTAAAAGCAAATCACTACAATTTTATTGATATCGATGGGGCAAGAATTAATTTTCCTAGGGGTTGGGCCCTGATTCGAGCATCAAATACGGGTCCACTAATTAAATGTCGTTTTGAAGGAGAGACAAAAGAAGATTTAATTGAGATAGAGAAAAAGGCCTTGAAGATTTTCAAAAAAGTAGGAATTCCTATAACAAAAAAGACCTATCAAGATTTAGGCCTTAAAGAATAGTATTGTTAAGATGGGTTTTACTATACAAGACCCATTTTTTTACGGACATCTTGCATGGTTGATTGAACAATAATCTCAGCTCTTTTTCTACCTTTTTCTAAAACATCTTTAACATAGACCTCTCTTTGGAGAAGTTCTTTTCTTTTTCGGCGAAAGGGCTCTAAAGAATTTATCAAAAGTTTAACTAAAGATTTTTTAAATTCTTCGTAGCCCTTGCCCTTAAACTCTTTCTCAATTTCTTTAATAGGGGCCCATTCTGAGCGAAGCGAAGAATGGGACTCCAACCCTCCCGCCACCCTCCTAGAAGGCACCTCGGACGCTAAGGGTGGGTTGTAGTCTTTATCAGAAAATAAACTATAAATTGTTAAAAGATTGGAAATTCCTGGTTTTTTTTCGGGATTATATTTTATTTCTTTCCCGGGATCGGTAACAGCAGTCATTACTTTATTTTTGATAACATCCACCTCATCGAACAAGCCAATACAACCTTGAGGATCGTCAGTTTTTGACATTTTCTTTTTCGGGCTCTGTAAAGACATTATTTTTGCTCCAATTTTGGGCAGTAAAACTTTAGGTTCTTTAAAGGTTTGGCCAAATTTTTGATTGAATTTTCGGGCGATAACTCTGGCTAATTCAACGTGTTGTTGCTGGTCTTTCCCAACCGGCACAAGATCGGTTTGGTAAAGTAAAATATCAGCAGCCATTAAAACTGGGTAATCCAGAAGACCGGCGTTGATATTGCTTTTAAATTGTCGAGATTTCTCTTTATATTGAGTCATTCGGGTCAATTCGCCTACCGGTGTAATAACATTTAATAGCCAAGTTAATTCAGAGTGTTCTTTTACTTGAGATTGAACAAAAAAAATACATTTTTCAGGATCTAAACCAGCTGCTAAATAAGCAATAGCCACATCAAAAATATTTTTTGGGAGCTCTTTTGGTTCCCAAGGAGTGGTTAGGGCATGTAAATCAACAATACAAAAAATACATTCCGCTTTTTCTTGGAGCGAAATCCACTGCTTAATCGCTCCTAAATAATTTCCAATATGTAATTCTCCAGTTGGCCGGACGCCACTAAATATTCGCATATTTTAAATGGTTTTAAACTTCTATAACTACAGGCAGTATCATTGGCCTCCTTTGGGTTTTTGAAAAAAGGAATTGGCCGATTTTGTTTCTGATTTCATCCTTGACGTAAATCCAATTAACTGCCCCGCCAGAACCCGCTGCCTCATCAACGATTTTTATTACTTTTTTCCGGGTATCCTGAAGTAATTTCTTCGATTCTCTCAAATAAACAAATCCTCTAGATATTATATCAGGAGAACCCCTAACTTTTCCAGTTTGCCTATCTACCACTGCCACAATAACAAACATACCGTCTTTGGCTAAGGTCTGCCGGTCGCGAAGAACTATCTCTCCGACATCACCAATTCCCAACCCATCAACCATTACATAGTTTGAAGGCAGGGTCCCCTTTTCAATAAAAATTCTTTCTGGCGTTAAATTAACAATCTGGCCATTTTCAGCTATGGCAATATTTTTTTCTTGGATGCCACAACCTTTAGCAATTTCTCCATGGGCAACAAGCATGGAGAATTGCCCATGAATTGGTAAGAAAAACTTTGGTTTTGTTAATTTAATCATTTCTTCCAGCTCTTCTTTCTGGGCATGGCCGCCAGCATGAATATCCATCATTTTATAATGAAAAACCTTACAACCCTGCCTTAAAATTTCATCTTTTAAAATCTGAACCGTTCTCTCATTTCCGGGTATTATTGAGGAAGAGAAAATTACAGCATCTCCCTTTCTCAGCCGCAAAAATTTATGTTCTCGATTTGCAATTCTCATTAAAGAAGCCTGACCTTCGCCCTGAGCACCGGTACATAAAATTGTAATTTTTGAATCAGGATATTTTACAATCTCTTTAACTTTTATTAAAGTTCCTTTTTTTACTTTTATATAACCAAGAATTTTGGAAATTTCCACGTTAGTTTTCATTGAATAACCCTCAACTATCACTTTCCTGCCATATTTTTCAGAGAGAGTAATAATTTGCTGAATTCTATTTATCAAAGAAGCAAAGGTAGCAGCAATGATTCGACCTCGAGCTTTTTGAAAGATTTGCTCTAAATTTTCTTGAATAGTTTTTTCAGAAAAGGAGTGATTTGGTTCCTCAGCTCCAGTAGAATCTGAAAGTAGGAGCAAAATGTTCCTTTCGCCAAAATTTCTTAATTTTTCAAAATTAGTTGGTAAATCATTAACTGGGTTTTCATCAAATTTAAAGTCGGAAGTATGCAAAATATTGCCAATTGGTGTTGAAATTAAAAGACCCAAATTATCAGGGATATTATGGTTTTGTCGGAAAAATTCAATTTGAAACGGTCCTAAATTGATTTTTGAGCCATCCTTAACTTCCTGGATTTCTAATTTCGGTTGTAGGGGGAAATCCCCTTGTCTTTTTAAAATAATTGCCCGAGTTAAAGACGAGGCAAAAATTCGAAGCTGAGGATGCCAAATTTTTTCCATTAAATAAGGAATAGCTCCAATATGGTCATAATGACCGTGGGTGAAAACTATTCCTAAAACATTTTTTTGTTTATTTTTTAAGTATTCAATATTGGGAATAATATAATCAATTCCTGGCATATCTTCTTCTGGCATACGAAAACCCATATCAATAATTAAAACACTGTTTTTGTATTCTAACAGCATCAGATTCCGGCCAACCTCACCTAAGCCGCCAAGAGGAATAATCTGGAGATTTTGTTGTATTTTTTTCATATGTGCCCAGGGGGAGATTTGAACTCCCAAGCCTTTCAGCACTAGCTCCTGAAGCTAGCATGTTTACCAGTTTCATCACCTGGGCGTTAAAAATTCTTTTACAATTTTATATTTACGTTTTAGAAGGGGTATTTTTCTATTCGGTGGATATAAATGAGGGATTAATAACATTGACTCTTTTTTAGCGTAAGTAAGACAGAAAATAGTGTTATTTTTCATCATAAAACCATTGATGTTTGCCAAGCTTTTAATTTTTCTTTTGAGCCAATTAATATGAGAGAAGCTCGCAGAATTGAAAGCTATATAAAGCCTTTGGGCATTTGGATAAACCGGGTCCATAAATTTACGAATACACCCGTCGCCATCTAGATGACCCCGCAGGAAGTCAAAGAAATATTTATTTGGAATTTTCAAAGATTTTAATCGTCGTGTTTTATGAGGCATTAGTCCAATACCGCATAGCCATTTATACAGAATGACATTTCCGAATTGAATACGATAACAACTTTTTTCTTTAGTAAAACCGCTTAATTTTGGAGTAATTTTATTACGAATTCCTAAACATTTTTTAGCTGTATTTAATAATTGAATATCATTAGATGTAATCTCTGGGTGCCTAGCGTCGGAAGATAAATTTCCATCAGTAGTTATTAATCCAACAATATAAGCAATTCTTGGATTCCATTTAATAAGTTTGCCTTGAGGCTTCATAAATATTGTTTTGAACGTATTCCAGTTTCACCACGTCCGCCTATTTTAGGAAATCTAAATCTTTAGGTATTTTTTTGACCTCGTTAGAAAATTTGAGAGCTTCAATTGCTTTAAGGACCTTGGCTTTTCTAACGGGGTTGAGAGGTTTTTCAAAACGAAGTTTGGGAATTTTTTTATAGTTTTTGTTTTTGGCCCAGCCTCTTTTTGTGTAGTAATAACAAGCACCTCGTTTTTTCTCAAACAAATTATAAATATTTTTACATTTTTTGCTAATCCAGTTAGCTTCTTTTAATTCTTCCTTAACTGGATTAATAGTAATATGGCCGTAATAAGGAGGAATTACCACTATGTCGCCTCTTCTAGCTTTAACAGCATAAACATCATCAACTCTATTTTTCTTCCATTTTTGAATTAAATAAATTGCCTGACCCTTAAGAATAATATAAACCTCACCGTATTTATTTGAATGTTCGTGACCTTTAGTTTTCGTAAATTCCTGACTCAACATTCTTGGCGGAATCACAGTAATATCATATCTCAAATCACCTTTTTGCTTAATGCCTCGATACATATAATAAACTGGAAAATTAGGAGCATTTTTTGCCCACTTTTTATCATAGAGAACCATTTTTAAATCTTCTAAATATCTAATTTCTGGCTTTCTAGTTTTTAGTTTTAAGTTGTAGTTTTGACTTTTGATGAGGGGCCCGTCCTTTGGACGGGAGGGTGGTGGGGGGGTATGTAGTTTTAATTTTTGACTTTTCATCGCCATACTCTTTTTGTTTCAATATACCATTTTTCTATCTCAGAGAATCTCTTTGAAGGGTCAACAATTATTTTTGTGTTTATTCCCTTGATTTCTTTAGAAACCAAATAAAGATAATCAGGGGTGTATAAAAATACCACTGGAGCATCGTCAATTAAAATCTCTTGAAATCCTTCATATTTTTCTTTTCTTTCTACCTCACTTAATGTTTGACGAGCCTCCTCTAGTAATTTATCAGCTTTTTTATTTTCGTAAATCGCTAAATTTAATCCAGGATCTTTTCTCTGGGTAGAGTGCCAAAAAGGAAATAAATCCGGGATAACCCCCAAGACCTGACCAAACAGTAAAGCCTGGTAATTTCTCGGTTTTATTATCTCTTTCTCAAGTTCAGCTCTTTGATAAAATTTAATTTCCACTCTCGCTCCTAAAATCTCCCAGTTATTTTTCAAGAGATTAGCCACTTCTACCATCTCAGGTTGCTCAATGGTAATTAAAGAAAATTGAAGGGGCAAAATTTCTTCTGGAGCTTTCCCACAAAGTTCATTAAGTTTTTTTCGAGTAGTCCGGCTGACAATTCCTGTACCCTCTTTAAATCCCCAGGGTTCTAAAATTTCTTTAGCATATTTTTCCTGAAATTTAATCACCGCCTCTTTAGTTTCCTGGCCAAAATAACCAGTAATTTTGCCACCAGGGTAAACCTGGCTATCTTGGGCAAGACATTTTTGAAGCTCTTTTACTTCCTCACCCCGAGAGCCCAATCTGAGATCTGACTTGAATTGAAAAACAGTTTTTTTAATTGTTTTTTCTCTAAAACCATCTCCATCTTTATCATAAAATCCGGCTTTTTCTAAGAGTTCTTTAGCTTCTTCGAGATTAAACTCATAACGGGTGACAGGGGACGCAAACCCAAAGATTTCTGGCAAAATAGGGGATTGAACAATCTTTCCATAACCAAAAAGGACATTTTCAATAATTGATTTATGATTAGTTCCGTAATTTAATGCCTGTCTAATATTTTTGTCTTGGAAGATTTCTGCCTTTTGAGGATTGAAAAAGACAGCAAAATACCTCGGCAGAGAAAGCTGATATTTATTAAGAAATCCTTTTTTAATTTCTGACGCCTCCTTAGCAGAAAGAAAACTCGAACCTTTTATTTCTCCTTTTTTAAGGGCCGAAATTACT
>Ga0210018_1000436_pt1 | contig 21068 bp, 22 predicted proteins | sample CryGeyCG2014_010_2_FD_183967 | JGI IMG/M metagenome (GOLD analysis project Ga0210018, IMG submission 183967) | Groundwater microbial communities from aquifer - Crystal Geyser CG09_land_8/20/14_0.10 (SPAdes) (version 2) | ecosystem: Environmental > Aquatic > Deep subsurface > Groundwater | place...
GCCGGCCAATTTTTTAAGATGCAAGCCGGAGAAGCGGCAACGGTTGAAGCTGCGCAAAAACAATTTTCTACTTGGACATCTGAAGGTATCAAACAATATTTACAGCGATCGCCCGGCCCGATTTCAAACGCTCTTTTTAGGAACCAACAAATCGGCGCCGCTCTCGCGCTTAAAGAAAAAGGTGATTTAGAAGAGCTTGGAGAGCCCCGGATTAAAGAGTTGGCCGCGCTCGCCTCGAGAGAATATTCGAAAAAAGAATTGAGAGAAATATTAAAAGTTGCTCCGCATTTAGCGCCAGAATTTAACGAAGAAATAAAGAAAACAGTCGGAAAAATAGAAAAACCCGAAGATATATTAATTGGTTCCCTAAAACAGATAAAGGTTGTGGCAGAATTAAGCCCTCAACAACTTCAAACCATAGTGCAAAAAGCAGGCGCTGAAAAGATTGACGCATTAAAGAACACGGTGAAAGAATCCTATGATGGCTTAGTCGCAAAAGGCCGCTTAACCCAAAAAGATGTGGCCAAAATTAACGAATATGTTATCGGCTTACCTAGTGCCGACCGCGCGCCAAGTAGAGAAACGCGAAATAAAGCGCTTAGAGAACTCGCTGAAGATAAAAAAGATCCCGAACTGGAAAAAATTATCAGGGCTATGTTTACCACGAGATCGCCTGCCTGGCAGACTTAAAATTCTAATAAAATGCCAGAATTAACAAGAGAAGAAAAATTAAAATTAGTGGAAAAACTGCCCCAACAGCTTCAGGATTTTCTTTATTCTGAAGACACCGGGGCCGCTTTGCTGTATCTTGGACAAAAATATAATCTTTCTGACGAAAAAGTTGGTCTGCTTTCAAAACTAACAGGCGATGTTGTTTTAGGCATCGTCCCAATAACCGCCCTGGCGCAGGAAATTAATTCAAAAATCATCCCCGATGCTCAAGCCGCGATGAATCTGGCGCAGGAATTAAATACCGAATTATTGGCTCCGGCTATGGCGGCGCCGAGTACCCCGCCGCTAACACCAGCGACACTTACCCCCACCACTCCAAAAACAACCTCCCCAACCCCTCCTTATCAAGGAGGGGAGAAAAGAGAGGTAGTTGATCAATACCGTGAACCGACATTTTCTATGCCTGAAATTGTTGATTTAAGAAAAGCGCCGCCCGCGGTGAGCAAAGTCGAACCGCCGGCGCCATCCTTGCCGCCCAAACCAATGACAATCCCGCCAGCACCAACGCCAGCAACAGTGCCAGTCCCGACACCAACCCCCAAACCCGTAATACCAGCCCCACCCCTAACTTTTACTCGTCCTGTTGAACCGGCTACCCCGCTTATTAAAGCCGAGCCCCATAAAGTCCCGTCTTCCGCTCCGAGACCGCAATACATTATGAGGCCGTCGGGACTGCCCCCAACCGATCTTCCGGAAAATGTTTTGGATTTAAGAAAAGATCGAGGTGAGTTTTAATAACGAGTACGTATTACAAATCTGATACGAATATACAAATTAAAATTATTCGTATATTAGTAAAAATTAGTAATTAGTATTATGCAATACCAAGTCCCACAATTTGTTGAAGTAGAAGACAGGATTATCGGACCTTTGACGCTCAAACAATTTTTATATCTGGCTTTTGCCGGCGCCATTCTTTTTGTTTTTTGGTTTTTGTTCGCGTTTTACATTTGGATAATTATCGCCCTGCCCATTACCGCTCTAGCCGCGGCTTTCGCGTTTTTAAAAATAAATGACCGGCCGTTTGTCCATTTTTTTCTTGCTTTTATAAAATATTTCACCCAACCAAAGCTTTATATTTTTTCCGGCACGCCAAAGGGAGCGTTTAAAAAACCAACGCCAAAAAAGGATGAAATAAAAACCGAAACTCCAAAAATGATTGAAAATAAAATCACTCTTTCCAAGTTAAAAGAGTTGGCATTAAACTTAGATGTTGGTTCAGAAAGAGCAAAAGAACAACTATATAAATAACAAAATGACCGACCAAGAAAAAACAATTAAAGGACCGGCCACCCAGGAATTCGTCGACATAGAAAAAATCCGCGAGGGAGTTGTCGTTTTAAAAAACGGGGGGCTTCGGGCGGTGTTAATGTGCGGCTCAAGAAACTTGGAGCTGGAATCGATTGACAGCCAGAACGCCATCATTAATGCCTACGCCGATTTTCTCAATTCTTTCGACTGGCCGATGCAAATAGTGATTCATTCAAGAAAATTGGATATTAAGCCCTACTTGGCCGCGCTTGAAGAAAAATTGAAAACCCAGGAAAATGAGCTCCTGAAAATCCAAACCGCCGAATACATTGATTTTGTGAGAAGTTTTGTGACCCTTTCTGATATTATGATTAAGAGATTTTATACTGTCGTCCCTTTTAATCCGATTGAATCAAAAACCGGAGGCCCATTTGAAAAAATTAGTTCTCTCATTAAGGCGCCCTCTAAAAAACCACAAAAATTTCCTGAGGAAAAATTCCAAGAACATAAAAATCAACTGTTTCAGCGGGTTGAGCACACTATTTTAGCTCTGGCCCATGTTGGCATTAAAGCGGTTGGGCTTCAGACCGAAGAATTAATAGAATTATTTTATAATCTTTACAACCCTGAAGAATATGGACCCCATATATTTAAATAAAAATGAAGAAGTCGCGGAAAGCGCGGCCACTGCCTTGCGCGACATTCTGGCGCCGGCGGCTTTGGAGATCTCCTCCAGTTTTCTCCGCCTTAATAAAAAACTGGCGCGGGCCTTTTTTGTTTTTAATTATCCAAGGTTTTTAAACACCAACTGGTTTTCCGAAGTTATTAATTTGGACAAAACTTTGGACATAAGTTTTTTTATCCATCCGATCGACACCGGCGCCGCGCTTAAAAATTTAAGAAAAAAAGTGGCTGAAGTTGAGTCGGAATTGAGTATGCGCGAAGAAAAAGGCCAGGTGCGGGACCCGATGCTTGAAACCGCTTATCGCGACCTTGAAGATTTAAGAGATAAACTCCAACAAGCGAGAGAAAAATTCTTTAAGTTCGGACTCTATATAACCGTCTACGGAAGCTCTATTGAAGAACTTGATAAAATTGAAACCACATTGCGTTCAATTTTGGACGCCAAACTGGTTTACAGCAAATCGGCGATTTACCAGCAAAGTACGGGCTTCAAATCAACACTGCCTCTCGCGAATGACGAACTTGAAATAAGCACGGCCATGAATTCAAGTCCTATTGCCGCCACTTTTCCCTTTGTTTCTTCGGATTTAACTTCCGACAACGGCATTCTTTATGGTATTAATCGCCACAATAATTCGTTAATTCTTTTTGATCGGTTTTCTTTGGAAAACGCCAATACCGTGATTTTTGGCAAATCCGGCGGCGGCAAATCCTATGCCACTAAACTTGAAATTTTGCGCTCCCTGATGTTTGGGACTGAAGTTGTCGTGATTGATCCGGAAAATGAATATCAATATCTCGCGGAGACTATAGGCGGCGCCTTTTTTAAGATTTCGCTTACATCGGAAAATCACCTGAATCCTTTTGATCTCCCGATGCCTCGAGAAGACGAAAATCCGGCCGATGTTTTAAGGTCCAATATTATAAACTTAGTCGGATTATTGCGAATGATGTTTGGCGGTTTGACGCCCGAAGAAGACGCTATTGTTGACAGCGCCATTACCCAAACCTATGCCAGCCGCGACATTACGCCAAATTCTGATTTTTCAAAAGCTGCTATGCCGACAATGTCTGATTTAAAAACCGTTTTGGACAATATGACCGGCGCCGAATCGTTGAGCCGTCGGCTTGAAAAATATGTCAGCGGTTCCTATGCCGGTTTCCTTAATAACCCAACCAATCTTGAAATCAAAAATAAACTGGTTGTCTTCAGCATCAGGGATATGGAAGAGGAGCTGAGGCCGGTTGCCATGTACATAATTTTGCATTTCATCTGGAATTTAGTCCGTTCAGAGCTTAAGAAGCGGATACTTATGGTTGACGAAGCCTGGTGGCTTATGAAATACGACGACGGCGCTTCTTTTATGTTCGGGATTGCCAAACGGGCCAGAAAATATTTCCTGGGCGTCACGACCATCACCCAGGATATAAGCGATTTCTTGAATTCCTCTTACGGCAAGCCGATTTTAACCAATTCATCGCTTCAGTTCTTGTTCAAACAATCGCCGGCTAACATAGACACTATCCAAAAAACTTTTAATTTAACCGATGAAGAAAAATTCCTGCTTCTTGAATCCGAAGTGGGCGAGGGATTGTTTTTTGCCGGTTCAAAACATGTGGCAATCAAAGTCATCGCCTCTTACACCGAGGACCAGATCATCACTTCCGACCCGGCCCAGCTTTTGCAAATAGAGCAGGCAAAAAAGGAACTTGAACACGCCGAGGCAATGACACCATAAGTATGGTAAAATAAATATATGGCGATAGCGGAAAAATTGGAACAAAAAAGAGGGGCTTTAAAAGAAAAACTAAGTAAAAAGTCCCAAAAAGCCGAAAAAGGCAAGGGTGTTGAAATAGATTCAGCTGAATGGCTATTGCTTTTTTTAGGCGCCGGTTATATCGATCTTCTTTTTATTATCTTAACAATCGTTGGCTTAATCCCATTTGTGGGGCAGGCGATTTACGCTGTCGCAGACCCGGTAATGAACATTATAGCCACAGGTATATTTTGGTTTTATTTACAACATAAAGGACTCGGCCATTATTGGTGGCTGGCTTTTGGAGGCGGCGTGGCGAATTTAATTCCTGTTGTTAACTGGATTGGTTGGATTATAGCCGTTTTAATCCTTTACGTCTTGGTTAAGGCGGAAAAAATTCCCTTGGCCGGCGAAGCGATAGAAAAAGCCGCCAAGGCGGCGTCAAAAATAAAATAGCGCGCAACAATGACAAACAAAAATAATAAAAATAAAATTCTAGGTGGGGGCGAGCCGAATTTGCGAAGCAAATTTGGGGCTAAGGAATTTTATTTTTATTATTTTTGTTTATTGTTAATTGTCATATTGCCTCCCATTATCGCCAATGCGCAATTTAGTTTACCTACTAATCAATTACCAAATTTAAACATGAAACCGACGTTTTCTTTAACTTCGGATCCTTTAACGCCCCAGCCAAATTTGGCAATTACCGTCACCGCCAATCTTTTGGGGATGGCAAATGTTAATAATTCTGACTACGCTTGGTTTCTAAACGGCGTAAGACAAAAAGAGGCGTCGGGTCTCAATAAAAATGTTTTTACTTTTCAGGTCGGCGATTTGGGCGCTGTTTACAAGATTGACACGAGTATTTTAATGCCAAGCGGAGACAGTTTGTCTGATTCAATTTCTTTAACAGTCAGCGATTTTGACCTGACTTGGAGCGCTTCTTCGCAAGCGCCCGCTTCGTACAAGGGTAAACTGCTACCGACTCAAAACTCAATAATAAACATTTCGGCACTCCCCTTTATCTACGGGCCGGGCACCAAAACACTTATCGGCAATAATGGTTTAATTTTTAATTGGACCGTGGATGATAAATTCTCGGCCGATAAATCCGGGGTCGGCAAGTCGGACTTTCTTTTGAGAGCCACTGATTTTGCCGGCGCCAATAAGTCCGTGCAACTTGAAATTAAAACTCCTGACAACGCGGTTTCTGTAATTAAAACCGCGACAATACCTATTGCCAGGCCGCAAACCTTAATTTATCTTGCCGATCCCGAAACAAATCTCCCTTATGGCGTAGCCTTGAAGAATCTAATTACAAAACCAATAAATTTAAATTTTATTGCCCAAAATTATTTTTTTAACGCGCCGTCAAAAGATTTGAAATGGCAGTGGTTTATAAATAACGAAGAAGTTGTCAGCGGGAACGAAAGACCGTGGCTGGCTTCGCTAAATCTTTCCAATTTCAGCCAGCTTTTTTCCGCCCAGATTCAAGTGCTGGCAAAAAATCCGGCAAATAATCTGGAAACAGCCCAATCGACAATTAACTTGGAAATTAAATAATTTAAACATGAAACGCGCAATACACAACGTGAAACTGGTACTATTAATGACTGTCCTGTTTTTTATTTCATATTTCATGTTTTATGATTTGGCAACAGCTGCCGGAGTTCAGCTTGAAACCGGATTGCCGAATGTGCCAGGTGGTCAATTGCCTGTCGGCCAGGAATTACCTTCATATATTAATTATCTTTTTATTTTCGGCCTTGGCCTTATAGCTGTTTTGGCTTTGACCCAGATGATGATCGGCGGCCTTACATATATTTTGGCCGCGGGCAATGTCGCTAAAGTTGAAGGCGCCAAAGACACAATAAAGCAAGCTCTTATTGGTCTGGGATTATTATTGGTTTCCTACCTTCTACTGCGAACCGTCAACCCCGACTTGGTTAATTTAAGAACCCCCAATCTTGCCCCAACCCAATTTAAAGCGCTTAACACACCCGCCGGCAGCGAAAAGCAAAATGCCAGTGGACAGTGGGTAAAAGTGCCGATCGGTCTAACCTGCAAGCAAGTCCTTGGAGAGGGCTGGCTTACTGATGTCCTTGGTGGGCCCAGTGGGCTTCATTGCAAACAATCCTCTAAGCCTGACCTGTTCTATGCTTGTTGTTATTATTCTCCTCCTCCGAATAAATAAATATGTCTAAAAAAACTTTTTACATAATTTTAACAGTACTTGCCGGCCTTGTGATTATCGGAGGGTTAATTTGGTATTTTCTGTTTCATTCTTCGGCGCCGGCAATGCCGTCTGAAGGTCTGGGATTCACTGCTCCTGGCCAGGAAACCTCTAAAGGATGGATGCCGATAAGCGAAGGCCCGGTGATTTCCGCTCATTTTAACAATGACGATACGATTTTATTTTATGATTTTTCCGGCAATCTTTGGCAGTTTAAAACTGGTGATTCAAAGCCGACGTCAATAGGCCAGATGGCTGTTGAAAATCCAGCCGAGATAATCTGGTCAATAAGCGAAAAAAATATTATAAAAACCGGTTTAAATCAAACCGATGCCGGCTATGCGTTTTCTGATTTCAATAAAAAAACATTCACCAATTTAAGAGTCAATATCAAATCCGTAGTTTTTTCGCCGGACGGCGGCAAAATCGCTTATTATCTTTCTGACGGACTAAACACGAATTCTCTATACACGAGCGGTCCTGATGGTAAAAACCAAAAATCTTTAATTGGGGCGCTAAAATTGCGCGATATTAATCTATCGTGGCCTAAAAATAATATAATAAGCATGGCTTCAAAGCCCAGCGGCTTGATAACCGGAAATTTATGGGTTTTAAATACGGCAAATCTCGGTTTAACCAAATTAATAGATGGACTATTTGGTTTGGAAGCGCTATGGTCGCCTGATGGCAATAATTTAATTTACTCCTATACCGATCAAAACGGCCAAAATCCAAAACTGTCCATATATAAAAAGGGCGTTTCAAAGAACATAAATAATATTTCAACTCTAATTGATAAATGTGTGTGGACAAAAGATTCAATAAATATATATTGCGCCGTTCCTCAGTCTTGGCCGCCGGACTCGATGACATTGCCCGACGATTATTATAAAAACACGTTCTTAACCACCGATGACATCTGGGAAATCAACACTGAAACTAGTGAAAAAAACCTCATTCTTCAGGGCGCGGGAGACATTTTAAGTCTCGGCGTAAATTCAAACAATACCAGTTTAATCCTTACATCAAAAAACAGCCGCTTTTTGTATCAGTTAAATCTTAAATAATATATTTCACCACGACTCTTCTCTGGCTGCCCTCGCCAGTGCTTTCGGTTTTAATATCCGGATGCGTTGCGAGTTCGGTATGAATAATCCTTCTATCATAAGCCGACATGGCTTCTAAAACTACCGGTTGCTTATAAAATCTGGCGCGGCGAGCGGCTTTTTTGGCAAGTTCCTTGAGAGACTCTCCCTTTAAACTTCGGTAATTGTTAATATCAAGACGAAGCGGCGGCGCCCCACCTAATTGTTTTTTTAAAATTAAACGCAAAACAACTTCAAAGGCGTCGATATTTTTACCGCCTTCGCCAATACATAAACTGGCCTCTTTTACTAAAACCAGCGCATTAATCGAATGATCGCCGTTTGCTTCAATAACTTTAACTTCAAAGTCTGTAATTCTGCTTTTAGCAAAGAAATCATCAATAATATCTTTAATTTTTATTAAGCTCTCTTCTGTCATCTTGGTTAAGGTATTGCTGAAGCAAAGTTAAAAGCGTTACCACAATCCAGTAAAGAGGCAGGGCCGCGGGCAAAGACCAGAAAATTATTATACTTAAAACTGGCCCGAAATAAAGCATCTGTTTTGACATTATCTGCCCAAAATCGGGACTTCCGGAGGGCCTGCCCTCCGGAGCCTTGGCGTAGGAGGGCATAATCATTTTTGTCTGGAAATACTGCAAAACTCCAGCTAAAATAGCTAATACCACACTTTTGTGAGACAAATCAACTAATCCTAAAAAAATTGGTTGGATGTGGGCCGGTGCCGGAATAAATGAATAAAGAGAATTTAAATCTAACTTAAGGCTATTTAAAAAAACTCGCCATAGAGCGATAATAATGGGAATTTGAATAACTAAAGGCAAAAAGCCGGCTAGGGGATTAATCTTATTTTCGGAATAAAGACCCATAAGCGCTTGGGCTTGCGCCTTTTTATCATTTTTAAATTTCTTTTTAATTTCTTCAATTCGCGGTTGAATCTTGGTTAAAACTTTCTGGTTTCTAATGCTTTTGCTTGTCAACGGCCAAAGAATAAAACGAATGAGTATGGTTAAAATAATAATAGAAATTCCCATGTCGTGGCCCGGGACGACATTGTATAAAAAAATCAGGCCGTTTAAGAGCGGCCGATAAAAAAATTCATTAAATAGATAAAACATCGTTTTTAATTAAGAGATTTTTGAAATTATTTAACAGCATTTGATAATTTAATTTTTTTAAAGCTACTTTGGGCCAAACCACAACGTCAAATTCTGGCTTTATGTTCTTTAATAAAAAATGAGCTGCGGCTCTTAGACGCCGCTTAAATAAATTTCTTACAACGGCTTTCCTGGCGAATTTATTACTAACAATAAAACCAAATCGAGAGCACTGTTTAAAATTTTTCAAAAATTTAATCTTCATAAACTCATTTTCAGAAATTTTTCCGTATTTAAAAATTTTTTTAAAATCATCGTCGGATTTCAGACGATTCGCTTTCGGCAACATGAAAACCTATACAGTTAAGCGCCGCTGGCTTTTCTGCCGGCGTCTTTTAATTATTCTTCGACCCCCTGAACTTCCCATTCTTTTCAAAAATCCGTGTTTTTTTCTTCTTTTACCTTTTTTAGGATTAAAAGTCTTGCTCATATTGTTAATATTCTAACATAAAAACAAATATTGCGTCAAACACTTTTACTAATTTATACTTTTCAACAGATCATTCACAGGTTATAAACTTTTTTATGATAAAAAAGATTATTAAAAATATTTAATATGATGTTATATTTAAACAGAATCCTAAAAAATTCAACAAAAAACTTTCAAACTTAATTTCTATTTATGGACTTAGACGAGCTTTGGAAAGCGGCCCTAGGAGAAATAGAGCTGCAAATTTCAAGAGCGAATTTCAAAACTTGGCTGCAAAATACATTTATTGCCGACAAAAAAGGCGGCGTGGTTACTATTGCCGTGCCTAATAGCTTTACCAAGGAATGGTTGGAAAACAAGTATCATAAATTTATTTTAAGATCCTTAAGAAATTTAGAATCAGAAATTAAGGAAGTAAATTATCAAATCAAGCAAAATATCATTAAAGAGGATTTTAAAGGTAGAAATGTATTTAAAGAAGAAGATAAAATTATTAGAAAACAACTGGATTTTCAAGAATTAAATGTAAACACTTTAACCAACCTCAACCCTCGCTATACTTTTGATAATTTTGTTGTCGGACCATCAAATGAATTGGCGCACGCGGCAGCTTTGGCTGTTACTAAAAATCTTGGAAAGAAATATAACCCGTTGTTTATTTACGGGGGGGTGGGACTTGGTAAAACCCATTTAATCCAAGCACTGGGTAATCAAGTAAAAAAAGATAATCAAGTTAAAAAAGTAAAATATGTCACTTCAGAAAGGTTCACTTCAGAAGTTATTTCTGCTATAAGATCAGGATCTTTGAGGCCTAATGACATTGATGATTTTAAAAAACGCTGGCGGGAAATTGATTTATTAATAATTGACGATATTCAGTTTTTAGCGGGAAAGGAAAAAACTCAAGAAGAATTTTTTTACACTTTTAATGCTTTATATGACGCTAATAAACAAATAGTTTTGTCGTCGGATAGACCGCCGAAATCAATCCAAACCCTTGAAGAGCGGCTTCGCTCACGTTTTGAAGGCGGGATGACCGCCGACATCTCTTACCCAGACTTAGAAACCCGAATTGCTATCTTAAGATCAAAGGCGGGCGAAAAAAGCGTTACACTGTCTAATGAAGTACTTGAATATATTGCTCAAAATATTAAAAAGAATGTTAGAGAATTGGAAGGGGCTTTAAATCGCCTGATAGCCGCCAACTATCAATTAAACCAAAAAGAGTTAAATTTAAATGATGTTAAGAAGATTTTAAATTCAATCTTAAACACACCTAAAAAAAGTATTACTTTAAAAAATGTTATTAAAGCGGTGGCTGAATTTTATGATGTTAGTGAAAAAGATTTATTAGAGCGTTCGAGAAAAAAAGAAATAGTTAAACCTCGTCAGGTGATTATGTATTTATTGCGGGAAGAATTAAAAAGTTCCTTTCCTTTTATAGGCCTTAAAATTGGCGGCCGCGATCACACTACAGCAATTCATGCTTGTGAAAAAATAAGAAAAGAAATAGAATTGGATTCTAGTTTAAACGATGAAATAAATCTAATAAAAGAAAAACTTTATTTGATTTAATTTTTAATTGTGGAAAAACCCATGACTAATTAGTGGATTAATGGTTATTAAAAAGTTTATAAATAATCAACTAAAACAAACTATAAAAAAATAACCACAAAATATTTATAGATTATTAACAAACTTATCAACATTTTAATTTTAAAATAACGGCTTAAATTAATAATAATTAGAATCTTTCCACAGAATTTAAAGTCATTAATAATAAAAACTAGTTTTTATAAAAATAGTAATAGTAATAGTAATAGTAATATATTTAAATGAATATTATATGTACGCAAGAAAATTTAAAAAAAAATCTTGATAACGCTTTAAGAATTGTAAAATATAATTCTACTTTACCTATTTTAAATAATTTTTTACTTACTACCGATAAAGGAAGATTAAAAATTTCTTCAACCGATTTAGAAATCGGCTTTACCTCCTGGGTATCTTCAAAAATTTTAAAAGATGGTGGCATTACTGTGCCGGCTCAACTTCTAAGCCAGTTTGTTAATAATCTTCCGAATAAAAATATCAGTCTTGAAGTTAAAGATCAGAAACTTTATTTAAATTGCGACAATATTAAAGCCTCTATCAATGGTTTAAGTTCCGATGATTTTCCCATTATCCCTAAAATTAAAAACATTTCCACTTTAATAATCAATTCTAAAATTTTAAAAGAAGCGTTAAGTAATGTCGTTAATTCAGCAGCCTTATCTAACAACCGGCCTGAAATATCCAGTGTTTATCTAAGGATTGAGCCGGATCAAATAAAATTCATAACGACTGACAGTTTTCGCTTAGCGCATAAAACTTTATTCTTAACGTCCGAAGATTTAAAAAATAAAATAAAAATTAATTATCAAAAATCTCAAAATATTATTATTCCTTTAAGGACGGCTGGTGAAATTTTAAGAATTTTGGGGGATAAAAATATTGATATTAGTATTAATATTGACCAAAATCAAATCTTATTTAACCTTAACGAGACCCATTTAATTTCAAGGTTAATAGAGGGCAATTATCCGGATTACGAAGCCATCATCCCCAAATCATTCGAAACTAAATGTTATCTTTCAAGGGGGGATTTGGAAGAAGCCGTGAAGTTATCAGGCTGTTTTTCATCGAGACTAAATGAAGTGGCGTTAAAAACAAACGGCAGTAAATCTTGTCTTGAAGTTTTTTCAAACAATAGCGAGATTGGCAATTATCAGACAAAAATTAATTCAGAAATTAAAGGCGAAGACGTTAATATAATTTTTAACTGGCGCTATTTCTTAGATGGATTAAAGAATATAAACAGCGAGGAGATTGTTTTGGAATTTAATGGGGATCAAAAACCGGCAGTTATCAAGCCGGCTAAGAATGCTGATTTTTTCTATATTCTAATGCCAATTAAAAACACTTGATAATCGGCTAATTTAATTTAAGCCAATTTTGTAATGACGCCTCCCAATTTTTAAATTGGGGGTCTGAGCTAGGTTCTTCCGGCGGCGCTCCTTGAGGATTGTTTTTATTTAGCCAGTATAAGATTTCATGAATTTGGCGTTGGCCATTAAGGATTGGCTTATCAGTTATGATTGGATCGGGCTTATTAAAAGTTTCAATTGGCGCATCTTTTAATGCTTGGGTCATAAAATCGTGCCAAATCGGACCGGCGGCCGCAACACCCGCTCCTCCCTTTTCTATAGGAGAGTTGTTATTATTGCCGGTCCAGACGCCGGCCGCCAGCGATGGCGTGTAGCCGATCATCCAAGCGTCTTTGGCTTTTGTTTCGTCATTGGGATCTTGAGTGGTCCCGGTTTTTGCAGCTACCGGCCTATCACCCAGCGAAAGCGGGCTATATAAACCAAACATTGGGGCTCGGGCGGCATTATCGGACAAAATATCATTAATCTCTCTTGCTGTTTGCTCACTTAACATTTTTTGATTTTGATCTTTATATTCCTCTAAAACGCGCCCGCCGCCATCTTCAATTTTTAAAATACCGGTCGGCTTTCTCTTAGTCCCTTCTTGCCCGAAAACTCCGTAAGCCGAAACTATGTCAAGTAATTTTACTTCAGCGGCTCCTAAAACCAAAGAAAGGCCGTAACGGGAACGATCTTTTAGAGTGGAGATCCCTAAATTTTCAGCTGTGTCTATAGAATCATTGATACCGGCAAGATATAAAACCTTGACTGAAGGAACATTTAATGAATTAGCCAAAGCTTGTTTTAAAGTTACCGGACCCCTAAAACGGCCATCGTAATTTTTTGGCTTATAACAAGTTTGCTGGTCAACCCCCGATTCGGCGACGCCGGTCCAGGAACACTGCGGATTAAATTCTGTTGGGATATCCCAAATTATCGTATCTGGCGTATATCCTTTGTTTATTGCCGTGGCGTAAACAAACGGTTTGAAAGACGACCCCGGCTGACGCAATCTTGTCGCAACGTTGACATTGGGTTCAAATTGGCAATTTCTTCCTGGTTCGCATCCTTCCGGCTCCGGATCGCCGTTATAGTTTTTTGATCCAACCATGGCTAAAATTTGCCCGGTTTTAGGGTTAATAGCAACCAAAGCGGCATTTTTAGCATTGTAAATTTCATTTCGCTTAGCGCCGTCTTTAACTACGGTATTGGCAATTTTTTGAAAATCCAGATTAAGAGTCGTCGTGACTTTAAGGCCGCCTTTTTCAACAAAATCCTCGCCGTATTTTTCGTTTAAATAATCACGGATAAACATTACAAAGTGGGGAGCGGAGATGTCTGTTTTTTGACCGACAAAATTAACGGTCATTTTTTTGGCGTTGTTATAATCATTATCTGAAATATATTTCAATTCGTGCATTCGGTTTAAAATGTAATTAGCGCGCGATTTTAATTCTTCTCCGTGATTGCCATAAGGCGAGTAATAAGAGGGGGCTTTGGGCATAACAGCTAAGTAAACGGCTTCAGTGAGAGTAAGTTCTTTAGCGGGTTTATTAAAATAAGTTTGGGCCGCGGCTTCAATGCCGTAAGAATTCGAACCATAAGGAATTTGGTTCAGGTAAAAATTAAGGATTTCGTCTTTAGAATATCTTCTTTCCAGTTCAATTGACAATACTAATTCTTTAATTTTTCTAGTAAAAGTTCGTTCCGGTGAAAGATAGGCGTTTTTTATAAGCTGTTGAGTGATGCTCGAACCGCCCTCCGTTAACGTCCCGCCTTTAATATCGGCCAATATTGCCCGGAGAATGCCGCGAATATTGACGCCTAAATGCTGGTAGAACTGCTCGTCTTCGGCAACCATTGTCGCATTTTTCACTGTTTGGGGGATTTCATTAAAAGGAATAACCGTTCTTTTTTCCTCGCCGTGAATTTCATAAAGAAGATTTTTACCTTCGCGATCGTAGATTTTTGTTGATTGAATAATTTTTCTATCCTGCCAAGCATTGGGGTCGGGCAATCGGCGGCTGTAATAGAAAAAAACAAAGATAAACAAAGTCACGGCGGTAAAAATAAAAATAATCCCCCAGAAAGCGATTTGAGATAAAATTTTATAATGTTTACGCATTTCTAAGTATTTATACAATAAAAATCATGAATTTGGCAAAAGTTGAATAATTTGATAGAGTTTTATTTATGAAGATTGTCGCCGATAGGAAAAAAATTAAAACACTGCTAAGTAAAGCTGTAAATGAAATAATCAACGAAGATAGTTTGAAGGCCAAGTTAAAGTCCGGCAAAATTTTGAGGGTTAAGCTCGGGATTGACCCGACGGCACCCGACATCCACCTTGGCCACACCGTGTCGCTTATTAAGCTTAAGCAGTTTCAGGAATTAGGCCACAAAGCGGTTTTAATTATAGGTAATTTTACCGCCACTATTGGAGATCCCGCCGGCCGTCTTGAATCTAGAAAATTACTATCGTCGCAGATTGTGGAAAAGAATCTTAAAACATATCTTAATCAAATAGCAAAAATAATTGATATTAAAAAAACCGAAATTCGCTATAATAACGATTGGTTTGGGAAAATGACACCAAAAGAACTATTTTTTTTAACTTTTCAGGTGACAATTCAACAGCTTATAGAGAGAGAGGACTTTCAAAAAAGAATAAAATCAAACCAAGCGATAACATTGGCAGAGATTTTATATCCGCTCTTTCAAGGATATGATTCGGTTATGGTTAAAGCCGATGTTGAAATTGGCGGGGAGGATCAGAAGATTAATTTATTAATGGGTCGAAGAGTGCAACGGGCTTATAAAATGCCGGAGCAGGATATTCTAACTACTTGGCTTATTGAAGGCACTGACGGCGCCAAGAAAATGAGTAAAAGTTCGGGAAATTACATTGGAATAACTGAAAAGCCGAACACGATGTTTGGGAAAGCCATGTCCATACCGGATTCGCTCATTATTAAGTATTTTAGAGCCTTAACCGTGATGGCAGATTCTGAAATTGATGAATTTGAAATGGGGCTAAAATCTAAAAAAACAAATCCACGCGACATCAAAGCCAAATTGGCTCATGAAATTGTTAGAATGTATCACGGTGAAAAAAGCGCAAAAGAAGCAGAAGAAGAATTTAATAAGGTTTTTAGAAAACACGAACTGCCGGAAAAAATACCCATTGTTACGTTAAAAAAAGGATCTTATGGCGCAATTGATTTATTACTAAAATTAAATTTAGTGAAGTCAAAGGGCGAAGCCAGGCGGTTGGCCAGCGAACGCGCGGTTAAAATTAACGGCAAAGCGGTCAAGGACCCAAAAACAAAAATAGATGTCGCTTCGGGTCTTGTGGTCCAGATTGGCAGAAAACGTTTTGTAAAAATTGAAATAAAATAACCCCCGTAGCGGGGGTTATTTTATTTCTCTTCTGTTTCCATTTCCATTGTCTCAGGAATTCCTTCCAAGTCGGTGTCGTCGAATTCCATCTCCTCCGGATTTTTCGGCGTTAAAATATCCTCTTCGCCCATTTCCGGCACTTCCGGATCTTCCAATTCGTCTACTTCCTCAAAATCATCCTCATTATTTGAAAGATGTTTTGTGGCCATATTTTATGGTTTAATGGTAAATTTGGGGTTAGTATAACAGGCCGTAAGGGCGATGGCAAGGGCATCGCTTGTGTCGTCTATTTTGGGCATTTTTTCAAGTTTTAAAATACGGCAAGCCATTTTTTTAACTTGTTCTTTTTCCGCTTTGCCATAACCCGTGATTGCGACTTTAATTTCAAGCGGAGTAAATTCGCGAATATTTAAAGAGTTCGCTGAATTTATAATAACTCCTCTAGCTTCAGCGACGGCTAAAGCCGTTTTGGCATTTTTTGTAAAGAATAATTTTTCGATTGCCAGGACTTCCGGACGATATTTTAAAATTAAATCCAAAATTAAATCGGAAATTTCTTTTAAGCGGTCTTTTTGTTCTTTATTTTTAGATTCCAGACAGCCGCAGGTCAGTAAATTAAGATTGTCGCTATCTTTTTTTTCAATTACCGCGTAGCCAATTCGGGTTGTGCCCGGATCAATCCCTAATATTATCATAAATTTCATTTATATCTTGCTGCTCGTCCAAGGCTTCGTAAAGCGCTTCTAGTTCTTTTTTTATATTCTCGCCCTCTATTTTTATTGGATTATTGGGAGTCCAATCGGCTCCTTCACGATGAAACATCCATTGGATTGAATTCAACTCGGCAAATTTAGCATTATGTTCTTGCAATATTTTTTTAATTTCAGCCAGAGTCCTGTTTTTATTGTCAGTGATGGCGGTTATTAAAATTACCGAGCCGCCGGGTCCGAAGGCGCCATAAGTGAGTTCTTCAAACCGGCTGCCGGCAATTTCGCCGGTGCCTCTTTTTATGGCGCGTTCAATGTTTTCTTTTGGGACATTAACTTCGCGGGCCTTTTCAATCATTGTCCGCAAGTTTGGATTTTTATCGGGATCGCCGCCTTTTTTGGCGGAAATAGTTATCAGCGAAGTGATTTTAGAAAAAACCTTCGATTTTTTAGCGTCGGTTAAGGCCTTTTTATGTTTAATTGTTGACCACTTAGAATGCCCAGACATATTTTTACAATAAATTCGGATTTTCGGCTGGCGGCTTTAAACCTAAGTGTTCGTAGGCGAGTTTGGTGGCGACGCGGCCGCGGGCCGTGCGTTGTAAAAACCCAATTTGGAGAAGATATGGTTCGTAAATATCTTCAATAGTGTCTAATTCTTCAGATGTGGCAGCGGCCAAGGCCTGAAGGCCGACTGGGCCGCCATTAAATTTTTTGATAATCGCCTCAATTAAACGCCGGTCGGTTGATTCAAGTCCCAAGTGGTCAATTTCCAAAAGCGCCAAGGCCTTTTTGGCAATATCTTGATTCACTATTCCTTCTCCTTCAACTTCCGCGTAATCGCGCACTCTTTTTAACAAACGATTGGCGACGCGAGGGGTATATCTTGATGAAACAGCGATTTGTTTTAAGGCCTCGGGTTCGGCAAAAAGATTCATAAGTTTAGCTGATCTTTTTAAGATATTTTCAATGTCTTCTGTATTATAAAAATCCAGTCTAAAAGTGACTCCAAATCTAGAACGAAGCGGATTTGATAACAAACCAACGCGAGTGGTCGCCGCGATTAAAGAGAACGGCGGTAAATCAAGTTGAAGGGTCCTTGCCGAAGGGCCTTTTCCTATAATAATATGAAGCATGCGGCTTTCCATTGCCGGATAAAGTATTTCTTCAACGGTTTTATTTAGCCGGTGAGCTTCGTCAATAAAAAGGATGTCTCCATTATTGAGATTTGTTAAAATAGAGGCCAAATCGCCGACTTTTTCAATTGCCGGGCCGGAAGTAATTCTAATATTGGCGTTCATTTCTCGCGCCATAATGTAAGCCAAGGTGGTTTTTCCCAAGCCGGCTGGGCCGTACAAAAGTAAGTGATCAATCGGTTCCGAGCGCTTTTTAGCGGCCTCTAAAAGGATTTTTAAGCTGGTTTTAATCTTTTCCTGGCCAATATACTCATCCCAACTATGCGGCCTTAAAGCCTGGTCAAGGGTTCTGTCTTCGGGTTTTCCGCCAAAGGCGGATCCGCCTGGGGCGGATAATTTTGGGTTTATATTATTCATTTGACAAAGTTATCTTTTTTTAGTATAATCTAGATGGATTAATAGGGATTGTTCTTAACAACCTCGAGGTAATAAAGGCCTATTATTTACCTTCTTGGCCTTTTCGGGGACTTTTCCTTGTTTGGGTGGCCTGGTTCCGACTGGACCATTACACAAATTGGCCCTATACCTTCAAGCTTGCTTGAAGGACTATTGCCTCGAGATTATTAGGAACAAACATTCTCATCAACTTTATTAGCTTATTCGTGATGGATTCGTTATTCGCTGATGTCCAAAGAACCTAATATTCTTTCCGTCTCCTCAACAGTGGTGACGCCGTTGATTATTTTTATAACCGCGTCCTGCAGCATAGTGACAAACCCCGCCTTTTTGGCGGCAGTTTTAATTTGAATTTCTGTTGGCGAATTCAAGATTAACTCTTCCATTTCATCATTAATTTCAACAAGCTCAAGCACGGCGATCCGGCCGGAATAACCATTATGACAATCCTGGCAGCCACGGGGCTCCAATATTTGGGTTTTTTCATTCAATGCTTTTTCTAATTTAACTCTTGGCGGCAGATTATTTAATATTTTTTTGAAATTTTGGAGCTCTTCTTTAGTCAACAATCTTTTTTTAGCGCATTTTTGGCAGACTTTTCGCAGAAGCCGCTGAGCCATTAGGAGATTAATGGCCGGCGCGATGATTGGCGGCTTGATGCCTAAATCAATTAAGCGCGGGATAGCTCCCACGGCGTCATTGGTGTGGAGAGTAGAGAAAACAAGATGGCCGGTTAAGGCGGCGTGCATGGCGATTTCCGCTGTCTCGTAATCTCTGATTTCTCCCACAAGAATAACATCAGGATCCTGGCGGACGATTGATTTCAAACCATTTTCAAAAGTGTAGCCCTTGGCCGGTTCAACTTGAGTTTGAGATATCCCCTCAATGTGATACTCAACAGGATCTTCAATTGTAATAATCTTAATGTCGGGGGTAAGGATTTTTTTAATAAAGGCGTAAAGAGTGGTGGTTTTTCCCGAACCGGTCGGCCCGGTAGTAAGAATCATGCCGGTCGGTTTTTGGAGCTCTTGATTAATAATTTCCAGATCGTCTTCCCTTATCCCCAAAGCTTCTAGGTCAATTTTAATAACGCGCGGGTCCAAAATCCTCATTACAATATTTTCGCCGTAAGCGCCCGGCAATACGGACGTCCTTATTTCAATGGCGGCGTTACCGCTAAAAATGCTAAATCTTCCGTCCTGGGCTTTTTCATGAATATTTAATTTTAGCCCTGATAACAATTTAATTCTGTTGAGCACTAAGAAATAAATTGATGGGGGAACATTGGTTATATCTTCTAAGACTCCATCAAGGCGCAACCGGACGCGGACATTTTCCTTTTCCGGTTCAAAATGAATGTCGGAAGCCTTGAGAATTAAAGCGCCCGCTAAAATTGCTTCGACTATTTGCGACGCTTTTTCTTTAAATAAATTTTCCAAAACTTGCCGCAGAGTTTTGATATCGGATATTTCTTTTTGAAGATCCGTTAAAGTCTCATCCGATATTTCAACTTGTCCGGTTATTTCTTTTGTTTCTTTAAGGGAGGCGTAATGGGAAAGCGCCTTTTTCAAACTATTTTTTGAAATAATAAATATTTTTATCGCGTAGCCCGATTTTTGGAGTTCGGCGATTAATGATTGAGTTTCTTTATCATCCGGGTTTAAAACCGCAAGACGCAGAGTTTTAACCTTGCGGTTAATGATAACAGCCTTGGTTTTTTCAGCTTTTTCTTTTGGTATTAATTTTAGGGCGTCGCTTTCAATCGGTATAAAGGCCAAATTAAGGTAGGGGAAATCAACCTTTTCTGCTAAAAGTTTTGCCCGGTTTTCTTCTTCCTCGCCGTGAACCCTGGTCAAAAGCTCTTTTTCTTTTTGTTCTCCTTTAAAAACCATTTGTTTAGCGTTGAAATATATCTTAATTGTCCAATTTACTTCGTTATTTTACAAGTATTTTTGTCCCCATCAGAGAGTTGATGGTTAAACATATCGCCATTGAACTTATAGCGTCAAATTTTCTGTGGATAACCTGCAAGAGTTGTGCTACAATTTCTACATAAAAATGATTGAGATTGTTACTAAATCAAGTGAAGAAACTAAAAAAGCCGGCATGGCTTTGGGCCAAATTTTGGAGAGAGAGCCGCTTTCAAACAAAGCTTTTGTTGGTGCCTTAGAGGGCGATTTGGGTTCTGGGAAAACCACTTTTATTCAAGGCTTGGCTCAGGGGCTCAAGGTTAAAGAAAATATTTTAAGTCCGACCTTTGTTATCCAAAAAGATTTTTCGCTTAAGTTGTCCGCCAAAGGCGGATCCGCCTCTGGCGGAAAAAATTATAGAAGTCTTTATCATATCGACGCTTATCGGTTGAAAAATCCGGAAGAACTTTTAGAATTAGGGTTTGAAGATCTGATTAAAAATCCGGAAAATCTGATTGTCATTGAATGGGCGGATAAAATAAAAAAAATATTGCCAAAAAATATTTTAAAAATAGAATTTACCAATTTAGAAAAAAACAAAAGAAAAATTATAATTTATTCTTGAACACTTTCATGTTTGTTCTCGGAGCGGGTTATGAGCGCGAGCGGGCATGGTTTGCGAAGCAAGAGCGAGCGCGAATCCCTGAGCGAGCACGCTGGGCGAGCGAGGAAAGCGAGAGAATGAATATGAAAGTGTTTAGACTACATGAAGAAATTTATTTTAATTGACGCTCATGCCTTAATTCATCGGGCTTATCATGCTCTGCCACCGCTGACGACTAAAAGCGGCGAATTGGTTAATGCAGTTTTTGGTTTTGCTTCAGTTCTGATTAAAGTTATTAACGAATTTAAACCCGATTATATAGCAGCGGCTTTTGATTTGCCTGAACCAACATTTCGCCATAAGGAATATAAAGAATACAAAGCCACGCGGCCGGAAGCGCCGCCCGATTTATACATTCAAATTCCGAGAGTAAGAGAAGTTCTTAAAGCATTTAAAATCCCGATTTATGAAAAAATTGGTTATGAAGCGGACGATATTATCGGGACCATCAGCAAAAAACTTTCGGGCAAAGACATTGAAGTT
>Ga0210018_1000441_pt1 | contig 20975 bp, 23 predicted proteins | sample CryGeyCG2014_010_2_FD_183967 | JGI IMG/M metagenome (GOLD analysis project Ga0210018, IMG submission 183967) | Groundwater microbial communities from aquifer - Crystal Geyser CG09_land_8/20/14_0.10 (SPAdes) (version 2) | ecosystem: Environmental > Aquatic > Deep subsurface > Groundwater | place...
CGATAATGATTAGCAGGAATTAGATTTAATGCAAACTTAAAGCGTAATTCAATCTCATTTCAAGTAATCAGCTTTGGTTATCGGCGGGCAGGTCGGCTATAAGTGCCAAGATGGATTCTATAACCAGCCGCAGCTTGTGTCTCGCCGCCTCGCCCAACGTAAAAAGACAAAGAAGCGGAGGCGTCTGCGACACATTTTTCTTGACGGCTGGCCTCGCTTAGAAAAAATAACGAGATTAATCTTTTATAAGAATGGATCTAACCAAATTAACAATTAAACAATCCCACGACGGCTTAGTAGCCAAGGAGTTTTCGGCTAAAGAGTTAACCGAAGCATTTTTGGCGCGCATAAAAAAAGAAGATACTAAAATTCACGCGTATCTGGAAATAACCGCTGATTTGGCGCAAAAGGCGGCGGCGGAAGCTGATGATAAAATCAAGGCCGGGGAAAATATTGGGTTGCTGGAAGGCGTGCCCTGCGCCATTAAAGATAACTTGTTGGTAGAGGGAAAAAAGTGCACGGCGGCGTCAAAAATTCTGGCTGACTATATTGCGCCTTATGACGCCGCGGTAGTAAAAAAACTAAAATCAGCCGGCGCGGTGATATTGGGTAAATTGAATATGGACGAGTTTGCGATGGGCTCCTCCACCGAAAACTCGGCCTTTGGGCCGACGCGCAACCCGCATGATTTAGAACGGGTGCCGGGCGGCTCTTCGGGCGGTTCGGCCGCGGCCGTGGCGGCCAACGAGTGTGTCTATGCTTTGGGCTCTGATACCGGCGGTTCAATTAGGCAGCCGGCTTCCTTTTGCGGTGTGGTTGGCCTTAAACCGACCTACGGGGCGGTCTCCCGTTACGGCCTGATGGCTATGGCTTCCTCGCTTGACCAGATTGGGACCTTAACCAAAAACGTGGCAGATTGCCGGGCTGTTTTTGAGGTCATCAAAGGTAAGGATCCGCGGGATTCAACTAGCGCTAGTTTTCCTCAAGCCACTAAGTTTAAGCTAGAAGCCAAGAATTTAAAAATTGGTTTGCCCAAAGAATATTTTGCCAAGGGGTTGGATAAAGAAGTTGAGAAGTTGGTCCGGCAGGCGATTGATAAATTAGTTAAGCAGGGCGCGCGCGTTGAGGAAATTAGTTTGCCGCATTCCGAATACGCTCTGGCTTGCTACTATATCATTATGGCTTCGGAGGTCTCGGCGAATTTAGCTCGCTACGACGGCATCAAATACGGCTACTCGGCCGGCGCCGACCAAAAACAAGAAACAAATAATCTTTTAGATGTTTATCTGAAATCGCGCCAGCATGGTTTTGGCGATGAAGTCCGCCGACGCGTGATGCTGGGCACTTATTCGTTGTCTTTCGGCTACTACGACGCCTATTATCTGCGGGCGCAAAAAGTGCGAACCAAAATTTTGTCAGATTTTAGTCAGGCCTTTGATAAGGTTGATTTGATAATGACGCCGGTAGCGCCAACGCCTGCTTTCAAGCTCGGCGAAAAAATTGATGACCCGGTTACGATGTATCTTTCTGATATTTATACGGTGCCGGTTAATTTGGCCGGCGTACCGGCGTTGTCTTTGCCCTGCGGTCAGGTGGAGAAACTACCAGTGGGGCTGCAAATTATCGGTAAACATTTTTCCGAAGAGCTAATCTTTCAGGCGGCGGAGCTCGCCGAGGCACTTATCAAAGGCGGAAATCCGCTATACAATTAAAGCACTATGGAGTATTTTTACGACCTCTACGACCAAATTTATATTTTTGTATCCTCGGAGCAATTTGCGAACTCTCTTTTGTTCGTGAAGTTGGCCTGTTATTTATTTTCTTTTTTCCTGATTTTTCTTATCGTGGTGCTGCTAAAAAAGGTTAACGCGGCTTGGTGGATAAAAGAGCGGATTTATGCCTGGGAGTTTGCTATGAGTTCCGGGCCCGACAAGCGCTGGCAGGGGATTTTGGAACGCTTGCATCGGGGAGACGAAGCCAATATAAAACTCGCCGTAATTGAAGCCGATAATCTCTTTGACAGCATTTTACAGCGCATGGGTTTGCCGGGCAAAGATATGGATGTGCGTTTGAAAAACTTTGAAGCGCACGAACTCAAAGCCCTGCCGCTGGTCTTAGAAGCGCATCACTTGCGCAACCAGATAGTCCACGAACCCGGCTTTCAGCTAACTCAAGAGCAAGCCCTGGAGGCCGTTGAAAAATTCGGCGCGGCGCTGAAGGAATTGGAATATTTGTCGTAAAAAATAGAGATAATTATAAAAACAGGGTCTCCCCTGTTTTTATAATGTGCTTGCCTAAAGGTGTGTTTTTAGTTATACTATGGTAGTTATAAAATCTTTATTTTATCGCGGGGTGGAGAAGTAGTATCTCGGGGGTCTCATAAGCCCCAGGCCCGGGTGCAATTCCCGGCCCCGCAACACTGAATTATAAGCGAAGCTTGAAATTGCGGCGCTCGCAAAGAATGAAAATAAACTTTCATTCTTTCCTCACTTGCAATTATTAACGCCGCAAATTAAATGGTGACAGAATTTAATTCAGGCGTTATTTTTAAAGGAGTGAGTGAAATGAAGATTCATCTTCATTTCCGAGCGAGTGCAGAAAATATAGCGAAGCATACTATTTTTATACGGGGCTGCGTAGCTCAGCGGTTAGAGCGGGCGCTTCATAAGCGTCAGGTCAGTGGTTCAAATCCACTCGCAGCTACAAATTTTTCTATCCGAAATATTACTTGGGCCGTTAGCGTAGCCTGGCTTAACGCGTCTCCCTGTCACGGAGAAGATCAGGGGTTCGAATCCCCTACGGCCCGCAGTCAGTTTTTGATGTCGAGATACTGAAAAGTGTCATTAGGGGGTGTTAATAAAAAATATGATAACTTTACAGAAGGCCACAATTGAAGACTTGGGAATTTTGTTGCGGATAGAAAAAAATGTTTCAAATTTGAAAACATATTCTGCAATGGTAACTGAAGAAGAATGGAGAGAGGAGCTATCTAAAAGTACTGTATATCTCATTGAAAAAGATGGTGTTGCGATTGGAGACATTAGTTATGAAATAAAAGGAGACAGCCATGCATATTTGAGTGGCTTTGCAATAATTCCCGAGTTTCAGGGGCAAGGTATAGGGCAAGAAGTTTTGACTAAAATTTTAGAAGAATTAAAAAATATGCGCAGAATTGATCTTGCGGTTCATCCGCATAATGTGCATGCAGTAATGTTATATCTTTCATTTGGTTTTATTATAGAGTCACGGAAAGATAATTATTTCGGTGACGGCGAACCAAGAATCATTTTAGCAAAGACTAAATAAGCTCCAACATCGTCCCCTAGCCGCGCATTTTAAAAAAGCGACGAAGAAATAGCAGAGGAAGCCCTCCTAATAAATAAAAAAATTTATGGAAACTTATAACAAACCAAAGGCGGCGGCCTTTGTTGATATTTCAAACATATTTTATGGAGCAAGGTATGCTAAATGGCGCATTTCTTATAAAAAAATCCAGGAACATCTAGAGAATAAATATGAATTAACCTTTTTTGCCTATATGGTTGCGAAGATAACAATCCGTCTAACGAAACATTTAAGGAAAGGGCGATAAAACAACAAGGATTTTATAATAAATTAGCCAGCTTAGGAATTAGCGTGTTTAAAAAACCGCTTCAATATATAGACGGAAAAATTGATGGAGATGTTGATGGCGATATTAAAAATGCCATACATAAGTTTATAAATGACAAGAAGATAGAGTATATTATTTTGTTTTCGGGAGATAAGCATTTTTTACCGGTAATTAAGGAATGCTGTAGCGCCGATAAACGAATTCAGGTTTATTCATTTAGGCAAGTTTTATCAGACAAAATAAAAAACTTCGTTTTACAAAATGGTAATAAATGTAATTTTATATATTTAAATAAAAAAAGGAGTGAATTAGAGCATAAATAAAAGACACGCAATCTATAAAAAAGCTTGTCAATGTCTTGACAAGGCAAACGCAAAAGGAATATCATAAAGCTGTAAGATGTAATCCGTTCATTTTGAGCGGAAACAGCAAAAACCTCCTAACGGGGGTTTTTGTATAGCTTAGAGCCTATTCTCCATAATATACGCTCCAACATCGTCCCATATACGCCGCATATCAAAAAAACCGCTTATTTGAGCGGTTTTTTGGCCTCTTGGGTTAATGGGTTTTATCCACATTTTTATCTATTTTGCCCTTGTTTTTTACTTCAAAATCTGGTAAAATTAAAACAGGGAAAAATCTGCTTATGACGCTCAAAACTTACCTTTGGCTGATAGCGCTCGCCAGCTTCGTGGCGCTGGGTTGTTTTTTGGGAATTTTGTGGTGTTTCTCGCCGCAAAACGCCAACCCGACGATTTTAATTCTATTGTTTTTAAGTTTGTTTCTGGCGATGTGCGGCTTTTTCAGCTTGTTCGGATTTTACTGGCGGCGGAAGAGAAATAAAACCAAGCCGGCCGAACATTTTTTGGGCACGTCTTTTCGGGAAGGCACTTTGCTTAGCTTGCTTCTAATCGGTTTTTTGCTGATGCAGTTGGGCGGCGTGTTTTACTGGTGGACATCGTCAATTTTTTTAATAATCGTGGTGGCAATTGAAATTGCCTTTTTGCAGCAGGAATAAAAAACATATAAACATCCGAACATATTAACATAAAAACATAGAGGGATAATTTTGCAGCCGTTCAATTAGATGTTGATGTTAAAATGTTAGTATGTTTGAATGTTAAGATGATTCTGTGATAGATAAAGTTAGAAAAAAGTTTGCGGAGGATTTAAAAAAACTCAGCGATAAACAATCGCTGGAGGACTTGCGCGTGAAATATTTGGGCCGGAAAGGGGAGTTAAATAAAATTTTGGAAAAGGTGAAGACGCTCGGTGAAAAAGAACGAGCGGAGCACGGCCGGCAGCTTAACGCGCTTAAGCAGGAAATTGAGCAGTTGTTGAAAGACAGCTGGCAAAAAGTTAAAACCGCAAGTCGGCAGTTGGCCGAAGAGTGGTTGGATATTACAGCTCCCGGCGCTAAGCCCTTGGTGGGTCACTGGCATCCGCGCACCCTGGTGCTGCGGGAGATTGAAAATATTTTCAAGTCGCTGGGCTTTTCTGTTGTTGATGGGCCGGAACTGGAAACCCAATGGTATAATTTTGAAGCGCTGAATATGCCCAAAGACCATCCGGCGCGCGATATGCAGGATACTTTTTATGTCAAAAATCCGGCGGGCGGAGAGGACTTAGTTTTACGCACGCATACCTCTCCCAATCAGATTCGTTTTATGGAAAAAAACGAACCGCCTTTTAGGATTATTGTTCCGGGCAAAGTGTTTCGTAATGAGGCAACCGATGCTTCGCACGAATATCAACTGCATCAATTTGAGGGCTTAATGGTAGACAAGAATATTTCGGTGGCTAATTTTAAAGCGATAGTGGATGAGTTTTTCCAGCGGCTTTATGGTCCAAAAGCTAAAATCCGGTTGCGGCCCAGCTTCTTTCCTTTTACCGAACCCAGCTTTGAAGTAGACATGGCCTGTGTTTTTTGCGACCAAAAGGGATGCCGGGTCTGCAAAAATGCCGGTTGGTTGGAAATGGGCGGAGCCGGTATGGTTAATCAATTTGTCTTTGAATCGGCGGGCTATGTGCGCAATGAATGGCAGGGCTTTGCTTTTGGATTCGGAATAGATCGGTTGGCGATGTTGAAATATCATATCAATGACATTCGGTTATTAACGGGTGGAGACATGAGGTTTTTGAAACAATTTTAAAGGGCTTTCTCTAAAATTTCAAGCACAAAGTGCGTAGAAATTTTAGCCAGAAAACCTTTACCCCGCCCCATTTCTTTCCAAGTTTGGCGGCGAACCATAAAACTCAAGAGAAACGGCTTCGCCTTACACAGGTGGACAACCAAGAACTTGGGTGGAAATGGGGCGGGGTGCTCAATGTTATAGTTAAATTTTAACTCGCATTGGGCTCGTAAAAATTTAAATAACATTGAGCATGAAGTTTTCCTATAATTGGCTGAAGGAGTATATCCCCGACATACCCGACCCGAAAAAAACGGCGGGCGATTTGAATATGCGAATTTTTGAGGTGGAAGAAGTTCAGCCAATCGGTCGGGACTGGGCGCTGGACATCAAGGTCTTGCCTAACCGCGCCTTTGATTGCTTATCGCATCTGGGTATAGCGCGGGAAATTGCGGCCATAGAGAATATTGAATTTAAAATGCCGAAGGTGTCCTTGAGGGAAGACAAGGGTTTTAAAATAAAAGATTATTTGAGCGTTGAGGTGCGAGAGCCGAAGTTGTGTCCGCGTTACAGCGCGCGGGTGGTGGTTGATGTAAAAGTGGGCGAATCGCCGGAATGGCTTAAAGAAAAATTGGAAGTTTGCGGTCTGCGTTCCATTAATAACATTGTTGATATCACTAATTACGTGATGCTGGAATGCGGCCAGCCCCTGCATGCTTTTGATTTGGACAAGCTGGGTGAGAAAAAAATAATCGTCCGGCGAGCCGGTGAAGGAGAAAAGATAAACACTCTGGATGAGGGCAAGGCGCAGCGAATATTGAATGAAAATATTTTAGTTATTGCCGATGCCCAAAACCCAGTGGCCATCGCCGGGATTAAAGGTGGCCGCTTACCCGAAATTAGCGCGTCAACTAAAAAGGTGGCGCTGGAGGCGGCTAATTTTGACCCGGTGAACATCAGGAGAAGCTCCAAGACTCTGAATTTGCGCACCGATGCCTCTATGCGTTTTGAGAACGGCCTTGATTGTAATTTGACTATTTGGTCGTTGGACCGCGCGGCCGCGTTGGTAGCCGAGATTGCCGGCGGCCAAGTCGCCGCAGGCATTATTGATATTTCGGCAGTTAAAAGAAGCGCTAGCAATACCGGCGTGGCGCACAACTACATTGAAAGTTTACTTGGAAAGGAGATAGCCAGCAGTGAAGTTTTAAATATTTTTAAGCGACTGGGGCTGGAAGCCAAGCAACTCAAGAAAAATAAAGAGGTTTTTTATGAGATAAAAGTTCCGACCAGGCGGGGCGATCTTTTAACCTCCGAGGACTTGATTGAAGAGGTGGGCCGGCTTTATGGCTACGAAAATATTCCTGCTAAGCTTCCCGTCGGCGTTTTGATTCCGGCATTCAAAAACGAGGAGTTAATTTATGCGGACGATGTCCGTGATATTTTGGTGGGGTTGGGTTTTAGCGAAGTTTATAATTATTCGTTCGTCGGCGAAAACGATAGAGACTTTTATAATTTTCAGGACTTGACGGAAGTTTTAAATCCTCTTTCGCAAGAGCAAAAATATCTGCGGCCAAATTTGGCGGCCGGTTTGATAAAAAACTTAAAAGAAAACTTAAGATATTTCCACTCCGCTACTTCCGGGTTCAAAAAGCTTAAGCTTTTTGAACTGGGGCGGATTTTTTATGAACGCAAAAATGTGGCGATAGAGGACTGGAAAGTTGGCGGGCTCATTTATTTTGGCGGTGAACGTCAGAATGATACCAGCTTTTATGAAGCCAAAGGAACACTGGAAATTTTATGCAACAAATTGGGTCTGGCTGATGTTTGGGGCGACGATTTTATTGCCGAGGGTTTGCCGGCCAACTGGCAAAAAATCCTGCATTCCAAAAAGACAGCCCAGCTTAAAGTGGGGCAGACGATGCTTGGCTGGGTGGGCGAGATAAATCCGGAAATTTTAGAAGAGCTTGGAATTGAGGGGCGGCCGACTATTTGGGAACTTAATTTTGATAAATTGGCCAAACTGGTGAGTCGGGAACGGACATATCAGGAGCCGTCGCGTTATCCGGCCGTGACGCGAGATGTAGCGGTGCTGCTCGGCTCAAACGTTAAGGTGGAGGCGGTGACCAACATTATTGAAAATACCGGCGGTCTTTTACTGGCCGATGTGGACTTATTTGATATTTATGAAGGCGAAGATTTAGCTGATGGTCAGAAAAGTTTAGCATTTCATTTGATTTGGCAATCCCTGGAGCGGAATCTATCCGACGCGGAAGTGAATGATTTAATGGCTAAAATCGTGGCGGCGTTGGAAGAAGCCGGCTGGGAGATTCGGAAGTAAACAAGTAAACAGGTGAACAGGTGAACAAGTGAATAAGTGAACAAGCAGGCGCTTCCTTGTTTACGTGTCCCTTGTTCACTTGTTTACTAAAAAGATGGCTAAAAACAACAACGGCAAAAATGGCTCGCCTCTCGTCTCGTCTCCGAGTCGGAGCGGGCGCTCAAGCTCCGGCGGAGCGGGCAATGGCAATGGAAACGGAAACGGCAACAACAATGTTTCTTATGAAGCCAAGGATATTTATGTATTGGAGGGTCTGGAGCCGGTGCGCAAGCGGCCCGGAATGTATATTGGTTCCACCGGCGTTGAGGGCTTGCATCATTTGATTTGGGAAGTGGCGGATAACTCTTTGGATGAGGCCATGGCCGGCTACGCTAATGAAATTGAAATTGCGCTGCTGCCGAATAATCGGGTGCGGGTGAAAGACAATGGCCGCGGCATTCCGGTGGATATTCATAAGCAAACAAAAAAGTCGGCCCTAGAAACGGTGATGTGTACTCTGCACGCAGGCGGCAAATTCGGCGGGGAATCATATAAGGTTTCCGGCGGCTTGCATGGCGTCGGTGTTTCGGTGGTTAACGCGCTGTCCAAGTGGGTGCGAGCCGAAGTTTGCCGCGACGGCTATCTTTATGCCCAGGAATATGTTCGGGGCAAGCCCAAGACCAAAGTGCAAAAACTTGGCAAATGCGACGCTAGAGGCACTACTATATTTTTTGAGCCGGACGAAGAGATATTCAAAGACATTCGTTTTGATTGGAAAGCAATTTTGAGCCACTTGCGCCAGCAGGCCTATTTGACGCGTGGAACCAAAATCGCCATTCGTGATCTGCGTCTGGTGGACAAAGACAGCGCGGAATTTTTCAGCACTTGCCAGACGCCGAGTAAAAAGAAGGCAACGCCCCGCAGCTGCGGGGGCGGCGATGTCGGTGAACGCTCCTATGGTTTCTTTTTTGAAGGCGGCATTGTTTCCTACGTGAAGTTTTTAAACAATGGCGAGGAAGCTCGTCACGGCAATATTTTTTACGTGAATCGGGAAGTGGAGGGCTTGCAGGTTGAAGTGGCAATGCAGTATACCGATGATTTGCAGGGGTATGAATTAAGTTTTGCCAACAATATTCACACGGTAGAAGGCGGTATGCACGTGACCGGGTTTCGGGCGGCGTTGACGCGCGGTCTTAATGATTACGCCCGCAAGAACGGCTTTTTGAAAAACTCGGATGAAAATCTGATCGGCGAGGACGTACGAGAGGGCTTGACGGCCGTGATTTCGGTGAAGTTGCGCGAGCCGCAGTTTGAGGGTCAGACCAAGGCGAAGCTCGGCAATCCCGAGGCCCGCACAGCCGTTGAAGCGGCGGTTTCCTATGGTTTGGAAGAATATTTGGAAAAGAGCCCTAATGACGCGAAGGATATTTTGGGTAAATGTATTTTGGCCTCTAAGGCCCGTCAGGCGGCCAAAGCGGCCAAGGACACGGTGTTGCGCAAGGGGATTTTAGACGGCTTGGCGCTACCGGGCAAGTTGGCTGATTGTTCTTCCCGCAAGCCGGAAGAATCGGAAATCTTTATTGTTGAGGGTGATTCGGCCGGCGGTTCGGCCAAACAGGGCCGAGATCGGCGGTTCCAGGCAATTTTGCCGCTGCGCGGTAAAATTTTAAACGTGGAAAAGGCGCGACTAGATAAAGCGTTATCGTCCAAAGAAGTTAAGGCGCTGATTATTGCTCTTGGTACGGCGATTGCCGATTCGTTTGACATCACTAAATTGCGCTATCATCGCATCGTCATTATGACGGATGCCGATGTTGACGGCGCGCATATTCGGACGCTGCTGCTCACGTTGTTTTTCCGTTATTTCCAGCCGATAATTGATGGGGGGCACTTGTATATTGGCCAGCCGCCGCTTTTTCGAGTCACTCGGGGCAAAGATGTCCGCTATGCCCATGACGAGGCCGAGCGGGATGAAATTGTTAGCGAGTTTAGAAAAAACAAGGCCCAGTCAGCAGCCGCTAAAGGCAAAAAGGCGCAGGCCCAGGTGGACGAGATTGTGGAAGACGAGGAGAAAATTAGCGGAGTTAGCATTCAGCGCTACAAGGGTTTGGGCGAAATGAATCCGGGCCAGCTTTGGGAGACGACCATGGATCCGGCCAACCGCGTGCTCAAACAGGTGACGATTGACGACGCCAAGGCGGCGGACAAAGTTTTTGACATATTAATGGGTGATGAAGTGGCGCCGCGCAAACGCTTCATTCAGACGCACGCTAAGGCGGTGAAGAACCTTGACATCTAAGCGGTGACGCCTTATACTGGGGCTAAAGTAGATTCTTAGCCCCCGCGAGGGGGTTTTAAAAACCAAAAAATTTACCGATAAAACCCGTCAAGAGCCTTTAATTAAAACGACTGTTGTTAACTAAATTTAATGGTTTGTTCTTTTAAGGAATTATCAAATACGCGCAGCCGTCGCAGTCACGGCACGAACAAAGACACTGGTTATCACTTACCGATCCGTGCCATGAGCACACGCAAAGCTGTTGGAAACACCAGGCCTGACAATTATGAAATGCGTCCTTCTCTTAATGAGAGACGAGTTTTTTTCGGTCAGCATCCTGGACTTCCAACTCTTGGAGGAATAATTTCAAAAGGACGATTATCCTTTAATATCCTCCAGACCACGGCTAAAAGTTTTCTTGCCGTGGCTGCGGCGGCCGCGCCCGAACCCTTTCGCTGTTTGATTCGTTGATAATACCAGCCAAATCCCGGTTTCTTTTTACACAATAGCTGTCTTTGAGCGATTTCAATCATTGTCCACCTTAACCAGCGGGAACCCTGCTTGGTCAATCGGCCATGAACCATTCTGTCTCCGGAGGCATAGGTTGAAGGCACAAGACCGGCGTAGCCCTGCAGCTTCTTGGCTGAGGCGAACCTTTCAACCGTCCCAATTTCCGCCATAATGGTCAAAGCCGAAACGTAGCTGATGCCAGGGATTGAGGTTAGCAGTTTGGCTGGCTGATTGTCGCCGACCACCTTTTCTATCCGTTCATCTGCTTCTTTGATTAATTGTCCAAACGCGTCAATCAATCCCAGATAATGTTTTAGATTAAAAGCAAAGTGTTCGGCCAAATCAAGAGAGTCCAGCCATTTTCTGCCGCCGACCCCAAACAGATTGGTAAAATCATGCCGCAGGCCGTTGCGAAACAGAATGCTGTGAATTTTGTTTTTAATCTGGGTGCGCAAGCGAATCAGCGATGAGCGATAGCGGACCATTTCTTTCCAGTATCTGGCATCGGCTGAAGCAAAATATGCTTCGGGCAAAAGATTGCTTCTCAAAAGATCGCACAGCGCAGAGGCGTCAATCTTATCGGTTTTGACCCGAGCTGAAGCAATGGCTTTAACCTTTAAAGGATTGGCCAGATGCACGTCAATGCCCAAGCCCTGAATCAGATCGCCGTAAAAATACCATTGTGATACCGGTTCAACCGCCAAAGAGGAATCCGGATATTGTTTCAAATATCCTTTGATGGCTGATGGCTCGGTGGCGATTTTACATTCATCAATAACCTGCCCGTCTTTGTCCTTAACCGCAAACGTAGATGTGTTTTTGTGCAAATCCATTCCAATATATATTTGATTCATTTCTTAATCACCTCCTTTCTGGTAAATTCATTTTACCAGACGCGAGGATCTTAAGGGTTTTATAGCATTATGAATATTTTTTCCCGTATCGGTAAATTTTTTAAGGAGGTAAGATTAGAACTTAAAAAAGTTACCTGGCCATCACGTCAGGAAACTATCAATTATACTTTGATGGTTATTGGTATTTCTTTGGCGGTAGCTCTCTTTTTGGGTTTGCTGGATTTTCTTTTTTTCTGGCTGATTAATAAGTTTTTAATCTCGTAATTTTTTATGGCTAAACAAGTTTCTCGGGGTCGGAACTGGTATGTGTTGCATACTTATTCGGGGTATGAAGAAGCGGTGGCGCGCAATTTGCGCCAACGTATTGAATCCATGGGCATGGAAGATAAAATCTTCAATGTTTTAGTGCCGACCGAGAGAAAAATTAAAATCAAAGCAGGCAAACGCAAAGTGGTGGAAGAAAAAATTTATCCGGGCTATGTGCTGGTAGAAATGGTTGTGACGGATGATTCCTGGTACGTGGTGCGCAATACTCCGCGCGTGACCGGCTTTGTGGGTTCGGGCACCACTCCCACTCCTGTCTCGCCCGAAGAGATAAAGGACTTGCAAAAGCGTATGGGCATTGAGGAACCCAAGTATAAAATTGACATTGCGCTGGGTGATTCGGTTAAGATAACCGATGGCCCCTTCAAAGATACGGACGGCAAAGTGGCGGAGATTGATGAGGAGCGAGGTCGGGTGAAAATTTTAATCTCTCTGTTTGGCCGCGAAACGCCGGTGGAATTGGACTTTTTACAAGTGAAGAAAATCTAGTAAACACGTAAACAAGAAACAAGTAAACATGGAGGGGGCAGGTTACAAAAAGTTAAGTTTATTTCAGAAGGCCGACGAACTGACATTTTTAGTTTATAAACATACCGGGAATTTCCCGAGAGAAGAAGTATTTGGTTTGACTTCCCAGATGAGGCGCGCGGCCGTTTCTGTCCCGGCTAATATTGTTGAAGGTTATAGCAGAAACAATAAAAGAGAACGATTACAATTTTACTACATTGCTAAGGGTTCTTTGGCAGAGCTAGAATATTATATTGATTTAGCGCATAGATTAAAGTATCTTAGTAACGAAAAACATAAAGAACTAAACTTGAAACGAAGTGAAACAGGCAAATTATTAAACGGTTTTATTAATTATCATATTCAGAAAAATTAATTCTAAACTGGTTTACTTATTTACCTGTTCACGGGTTTACTTATTGCCATGGCTAAAAAAGTTAAAAACAAATTAAAAATGCAGTTGCCGGCTGGCCAGGCCACGCCCGGTCAAAAAGTCGGTCAGGCCCTGGGTCCTTACGGGTTGAATCTGATGGAATTTTGCAAGCGTTTTAACGACGGCACGAAAAACAACATCGGCGATATTATTCCGGTGGAAGTGACAATTTACGAAGACCGAACCTACGACCTGGCTTTCAAAACTCCGCCGGCGGCTGATTTATTGCGTAAAGCCGCCGGTATTGAGAAAGGCGCGGCCAATCCCTTAAAAGAAAAAGTTGGTAAAGTTTCGCGAGCGCAAATTCGCGCCATTGCCGAGAAAAAAATGACGGACTTAAACGCCAATGATGTTGAGCAGGCCTGTAAAATAATAGAAGGAACAGCTCGTTCTATGGGTATAAAAGTGGAATAAAGGTTAGCCCCGTAAAATCCTGCTGTGCGAGATAACGGGGTCCTCGATTTTGTAATCCCGCCTTGGCGGGAACAAAATCGGGAAAGAAACGGCGCGGAGTATGGGAATTAAGGTGGAATAAGGCCCAGCTTATCAAAAAGCGAGGCATTAAACCGGCCTTGCTTTTTAGCTTGGATTTGTTAGAATGTAGAAACGGCTAAGTGAAAAATATGCCAAAAAACAAAAGATCAAGAAAGTCAAATAATCATCAAAGGCCAAATTGGGATGAATATTTTTTGGGATTGCTGGATGGAATTAGCAAACGGGCTACTTGTGATCGGGGCAGGAGCGGAGCGATAATTGTTAGCTCACAAAACACTATTCTGGCTACCGGTTATGTCGGCTCGCCGCCCGGCCAGCCGCATTGTGATGAAGCGGGGCATTTGATGAGGAAAGTGCTTGATGAAAAAGGCAACGAGTCCCAACATTGCGTTCGCACCTTGCACGCGGAAGAGAACGCTATCTTGCAGGGCGCAAAAGACGGCACTAGGATTGGTGGTGCGACGCTTTATTGCAAGATGACGCCTTGCTATAATTGCGCTATGAGAATAGTACGCGTGGGCATAAAAAGGGTGGTGGCGCAGAAAAAATATCACGCCGATAAGCTTTCTTTGGAGTTATTTAAAAGAGCGGGCGTAAAACTCGTTATTATTGACAAAAATGTTGAAAATTATTCAAGGCAATAAGAAATAATTTTTACGGATAGTGCATGAAAAAAAATTCTTACGGCGGATTATTTATCGTTTTTGAGGGATTGGATGGTTCAGGTCAGAGTACCCAAGCGGCGCTGCTAAAAGAATATTTTTTAACGCAAAGCAGAAGGGTGTTTTTAACAAAAGAGCCGACTCTCTGGACGAAGGACGGAAGGAGAATTAAAGAAATTTTAGACGAAAAAGAAAGCATAGCTCCTTTAAAACTTCAGGAATTATTTGTAGCGGATAGGGCCGAGCATTTAGCGAGGGAAATTATACCGGCGTTGCGCCAAGGGATAATTGTGATTTGCGACCGTTATTTTTTTTCCACGATAGCTTTTGGCGGATTAGATACGTCAATAGATAAATTAGTCCAAATGAACGATGAATTTATTTATCCCGATCAGACATTCTTTTTGCGAGTGCGACCGGAGGTTTGCATGAGTCGGATTAATCGACGAGGCCAGGGCGCGCAGTTTTTTGAAAAAATGGAAAAACTGCAAAAAATTGCTCAAAATTACGGAGAAATTATAAAGATATTTTCAGACATTAAGGTGATTGATGGCGAAAAAAGTATTAAAGAAATTCATCAGAAAATTTTATCGGTTTTAGCCGATAATCAAAAAAGGAGGGAGTAGAGATGATAAGCGTAAAATTACTTGCGGCAACAAAAATTGTGAATGGCCAAGCGAATAGCGATTTTTTGGCCTTAGCCAGTCACGCGGCGCTGGAATGTTATCAGTCAGAGCCACCGGAACTTGGCAAGGTGATTGATGTTGAAAATCGGCTATTTGGCACTGGCCACCATACTACGCTTCAACATTATTTCTTTACTTTTAATGTTGAAGGGCTGGGGGTTTCTGCGATTACACTGGGCATGCATCTGGTCAGTCCTTTTTATAATTCCGACCAGCGGAGCGGGCGTTTTTGCGCCAAGATGTTTGTTGAGCCGGACCTGGCTGAGATTGAGGCGTATATTAAGATTTTTTGGCCAAGGTTATGTTTTGCTAAAAGAAAAGCGGTAATGGGTTTTGTAGAAAAAGGTGTTAGGATTTATCAAGAGAATATCGTTTTGGCGACGGAGATGGCAGCTAATTTTATCGGACAAGAACGGCCTTTTGCGAACGACGATTACATTAAAACCAATGCGCCAAAGATTGCTCAAGAACAGCTGCGAGTGTTTATCTCTACGATTTTCCCGACTGGTTTTGATTTCACCGTTAACCTTTCGGCTTTAGCGGCGATGTATGCAGCGGCCTGGAGCCCAGAGACGTTATTTTTTACCCAAAAGATGGCATATCTGGTATTGGAAAGATTTCCGGAGATTGCTTATATGTTTAAACGGAATAAAAAAGCGTCTTTCGGTGATCTTTCTTTTATCAAAAATGTGATGGATCCGCAGGTTATTTCGGAGTCGGGTTTTAAGCTGATTGAGATTGATGAATCCGGCTTTGTGGAGCCAAAGCCCGAAGATATGTGGCCATTGGACTTGCTTCATTTTTTGCCGTCAATGATGGATAATTCCGTTGGCAATATCAAAACCGAGGTTGAACTTTCTTTGGCTTGCATGGGGCAAGATCAGCGCCATCGGACAATTAGACGGGGCAGGCCGCGCCTTACCGGCAATTTTTATTTACCGCCGGTGCCCAAATCCTTGGGTCTTAGTCGGGAAGCGTTTGATTTAATGTGGCAGTGGATGGATTTGACGCGGAGTTTACCTTTTTCGCTAGCCCAAGCCATTGCGCCATATGGAGCAATGGCTCGTTATAAAAAATCAGGGTCGCTTAACGCGGTATTGCATGAGCAGAATAAACGGCTTTGCTGGTGCGCGCAGGAGGAAATTTATCATTTGGGCCGCGCGTTGCGGGCGGCAATTTTGGAAAAAAATAAAAAGTCGCGTTTCGCCCGGGCGCTAGAGCCATATTGTTTCAGAACCGGTAAATGCGCGGAGGGTGGGCGTTATTGCGGCCGGCTCATCGCCGTCCGCCAAAAAGGCGATTATTTTCCATTGAGAAAAGTTTGATTCAAGGGGCTTTCTGTTGTAAGATAAAAAACAACAGAAAGCCCTTTAATTTTGAAATTTATGGCAAAATTGATTTTGAGTTTAGCCGGAGAAATGGCTTGCGGCAAAGGAACTGCCGTCAAGTATTTAGTTAAAAAATATGACGCCGGCTCTTTTCGTTTTTCAACGATTTTACGCGATGTGTTGGACCGGCTGTGTCTGGAACAATCGCGTGAGAACATACAAAAACTTTCCACTATTTTACGGAAAAATTTTAGCGATGATTTGTTAGCCGGCGTTATGGCGGAGGATGTCAAAAAAGATACAGCCGAGATTGTGGTGATTGACGGAGTTCGCCGATTGGCCGATATAAAATATTTAAGCGGATTGCCGGAATTTAAATTGGTGTATATTGAAACAGAACTGGAGAGACGCCATGAGCGTATAGTTAAAAGAGGGGAAAATACGGACGATGCTCAAAAGACCCTTGGTGATTTCAAAAAAGAGCACGTCAGCGAATCTGAACTGCAGATCGGTGATTTAAAAAATCACGCCGATTTTTTGATAGACAATAACGGGTCGCCCGAAGATTTATATGCGCAATTAGATAAAATAGTCAATGAGAATACTCGTTAAAAAATTAACACTTAAGGCAAAACTGCCGGCTTTTAGCCGGGCGGGGGATGCCGGTATGGATTTATATGCTATTGAAAACGCGGTTTTAAAACCCGGTCAGAGAATTTCTTGCCGAACTGGCCTGGCCATTAAAATTCCTAAGGGTTGCGTGGGTTTAATCTGGGATAAGGGCGGTCTTTCGCATAAATTCGGCATAAAGACATTGGGCGGCGTGTATGACAGCAACTATACAGGCGAATATCTTATTGGTTTGGTAAATTTAAGCCAAGAAAATTTTGAAATAAAAAAAGGCCAAAAAATCGCCCAGCTTTTAGTGCAAAAAATGGAGACCCCTCAAATAAAAGAGGTCGATAAACTTTCTAAAACAAACCGCGGCGAAGCAAGATTTGGCAGCAGTGGTATAATGTGATATAGCTATAAATTAAAAATATGGACACAGAAATCAACGTTTTGATAAAAAAAGAAATAATCCGCCAGCGCGAGGGACTGACTCTGATTCCTTCCGAGAACCACGCTTCCGAGGAAGTTTTGCGGGCGATGGGCACGCCGTTATCCAATAAATATTCGGAGGGGTATCCCAGTAAGCGTTATTATGGGGGCAATGAATTTATTGACCAAATTGAGGCGATTGCCATTGAGCGCGCCAAAAAGTTATTTAAAGCTGAACACGCCAATGTCCAGCCGCATTCGGGTTCCCAAGCCAACGCAGCGGTTTATCTGGCGTTGCTCAAGCCCGGCGATAAAATTTTAGGTTTTGATTTGAAAGCCGGTGGGCATTTAACCCACGGCTCGCCGGTTAATTTTTCCGGCTTGACCTATAATTTTGCTTTTTACGGCGTGGATGCTAAAACCGAGAAAATTGATTTGGCGCAAGTTGAAAAAATAGCGCTGGAATTTAAGCCGAAAATAATTTTGGTCAGCACAACTTCTTATTCTCGCCTTTTGGATTTTGAGGGCTTTAGTAAAATTACCAAACAAGTTAACGCGTATTTAATGGCCGATATTGCTCATATTGCGGGGCTGGTTATTGCCGGCGAACACCCGCACCCGTTTCCTTATTGTGATGTGGTGACGACGACCACGCATAAAACTCTTCGCGGGCCGCGCGGTGGGCTGGTTTTATGTAAACAAGAATTAGCGGAAAAAATTGATAAAGCCGTGTTTCCGGGCATACAGGGCGGGCCGATGGATCATATTATTGCGGCCAAGGCCGTGTGTTTTTATGAGGCGCTGCAGCCGGCTTTTAAAAAATATCAGCGCCAAATTATTTTAAACGCCCGTGCCATGGCCGATGAATTTACGGCGCAGGGGATAAGAGTGGTGAGTGGGGGCACGGATAATCATTTGATGGTTTTGGATTTGACTGGCACCAACCTTGAATCTCGCAAAGTGCAAGACGAGTTGGATAAGTTGAGCATTTATGTTAATCGTAACGCTATTCCTAATGACCCGCGGCCGCCATATAATCCTTCGGGAATTCGGTTAGGTTCGCCGGCCATTACCACCCGCGGTTTTAAAGAAAAGGATGCGGCAGTTGTGGCTAAATTGATTGCCAAGCTCATTAAAAATTTTGAGGATAAAAGGACTAAGGCAGAAATTAAAAAAGAAGTCCAAAAATTAGCTAAGAACTTCCCGATTTATAAAAACTTCAAATTTTATGATGAAGTTATTTGACGGCAAAAAGGCCGCTGGTAAAATTTTGAAAGAACTGGCGGCAAATATAAAAAAAGAAAAATTACGGCCCGGGTTGGCCGTGATTTTGGTTGGCGATGACTCTTCCTCTAAACTTTATGTGAAATTGAAAAAAGAGGCAGCGGCTAAAGTGGGGATTAATTTTGAAAGTTATGTTTTTGACAGCCAGGCGAAAGAGGAGGAGATTATTGGCAGAATAAAAGAACTTAATGAAAATAAAAATATAAGCGGCATAATTGTGCAGCTTCCTTTGCCGGCGGTTTTTAATACCGATAAAATTATTGAGGCCATTGACCCAGCCAAGGACGTTGATGGTTTCCATAAAGAAAATCTTAAGCTACTTGAGAAAGGCAAAGAGAATTTAGTTCCGGTTTTACCATCGGCTATTTTAGCTGCTTTGTCGGCGGCGACCAGCAATAAATTAGCCGGTCAGGAAATTTTTGCGTTGGTAAATTCAGAGTTTTTTGGACGGGCGCTGAAGATTATTTTGGAGAGGGGAGGCGCTAAGATTAATTATTTAGTGCGCAATACCTGTGTGGTGTTTGGCTCGGAAAAAGAAATAAAATCGGCCGATGTTATAATTTCGGTTTGCGGCTGTCCGCAAATGATTAAGGGGGAGATGATAAAAGACGGGGCAATTTTAATTGATGCGGGCATTACTCACTACCACGACGGCAAGGTGATGGGGGATGTTGACCGGCAGAGTGTAGAAAAAAAAGCGGCCTTTATGACGCCCGCATCCGGCGGTATTGGTCCTTTGACCGTGGCGTTGCTCTTGCGGAATGTTTACTTGGCGACTAAGGGTCTTGTCCGAAAGTGAACGTTTGCTATAATATTGGTGGCGCTCTTTATTATTATGAAGAGACGCAAAGGCGGGGATTCCCTCGCCTTTTAAAAATCCAATTTTGTGGTAAGATTATTTTATATGAAGTATGAACCAACTATTGGCATAGAAATACACGTTGAACTAAAAACTAAGAGCAAGATGTTCTGTTCTTGTCCCAATGGTTTTGGGTTGGAACGCGAGCCCAATGTGGACGTATGTCCGGTTTGCACGGGGCAACCCGGAGTTTTGCCGGTGATAAATGAGGAAGCGGTGCATATGGTGCTCAAAGCCGGCCTGGCGCTTAATGGTCAAATTGGCGATTCGGCTAAGTTTGACCGCAAAAACTACTTTTATCCCGACCTGCCCAAGGGCTATCAGATTTCGCAGTATGATAAGTCCCTGGTTGAGGGCGGCTGGCTGGATGTAGATAATGGTTCTGGTTTGGTGCGAGTTGGCATTACCCGAATTCATTTGGAAGAGGATACGGGGAGCTTAAATCATCCGGCCGGCGCCGATTATTCTTTGGTTAGTTTAAACCGAGCCGGTGTGCCGTTGATGGAATTGGTGACGCAGCCCGATATAAAATCGGGTAGCCAGGCGCGCAAGTTTTGCCAGGAATTACAGATGATTTTCCGGTATTTAGGAATTTCGGATGCGGATATGGAAAAAGGTCAGATGAGATGTGAAGTTAACATTTCGCTTCGCGAAATCGCAGAACAACGCGGAACCGGAGCGCGGAACAATGCGGAAAAATTAGGAACAAAAGTCGAAATAAAGAACTTAAACTCTTTTCGGGCGGTGGAAAAATCAATTGATTACGAAATCAAGCGACAGGGTGAGGCCTTGGAGGAAAAAGAAAAAATCATCCAAGAAACCCGCGGCTGGGATGATGCGGCAGGCATTACCGTGAGCCAGCGCACCAAAGAAGAGGCGCACGATTATCGTTATTTTCCGGAACCGGATTTGCCGCCGCTAACGGGCTTGGTTGAAATAAGTGAACGGCTGCGATCGGAGCTGCCCGAGCTGCCGGCGCAAAAGCGAGAGCGTTTTGCCAAGGAATATAAATTGTCTGCCGCCGACACGGAAATTTTTGTCATAAACTTTGAGTTGGGCGATTATTTTGAAAAAGTTGTCAGCGAAATAAAAAGCTGGGCCGAGGATGCCGAGCCCAAAATTGACCCGGCTAAAGCCGTGAAATTGGCGGCTAATTATTTAATTACCGAATTGCAAAAACTTATTTATCAGTCCGGCGCGGCCTTTGAGAAAATAAAAATTACTCCGGAAAATTTTGCCGAGTTTGTAAAATTGACGGCTCAAGGCGTGGTTCATTCCAGCGGAGCGCAGGTCTTATTGGCTGAAATGTTTGCCACCGGTAGCGACCCGTCGCATATTGTTAAGGAAAAGGACTTGGCGCAGGTGAGCGATGAAGAAGAATTAAACGCCGCGGTGCTGGACGTTATAAGTAAAAATCCCGGCCCGGTCGGCGATTATAAAAAGGGCAAGCAACCCGCTCTGATGTTTCTGGTCGGTAAAGTTATGGCCGCGACTCGCGGCAAAGCCAATCCGCAGATTGTTATTCGGATTTTGAAAGGGGAGCTGGGAAAAAAGTAAGATTGTTAAATTGTTCGCATAATAGATAAAAAATCGTATCTTATACGAAAATACTTCGCATAATAACCAGTTATGTGAAATTTATTTTCAATTTA
>Ga0210018_1000447_pt1 | contig 20894 bp, 19 predicted proteins | sample CryGeyCG2014_010_2_FD_183967 | JGI IMG/M metagenome (GOLD analysis project Ga0210018, IMG submission 183967) | Groundwater microbial communities from aquifer - Crystal Geyser CG09_land_8/20/14_0.10 (SPAdes) (version 2) | ecosystem: Environmental > Aquatic > Deep subsurface > Groundwater | place...
TGGTCGCACCTTTTCTGACATAATAGACCTCCTAAAACTAAAAATTGAAAATTAAAATAAACTTGGAAGCCTTTGTAAGTAACTTACTTGGAGTTATTTCTCCAGCCTTTTGTGAAGATTATACCCCCTAATTTATTTATGGTCAACCCTTAGTCTGTTTATCACTTTGTCTCCGATTTTAATATTGTTTTTCTCTGCCCACCCCGCATTTACTTCCAAAACTCTGTCAATCGGCACTTTGCCTTGGTAGAATATTTTAGGCCGGTCAAATTCCTTCGCCGAAGGCGCTTTAGCGCCATAAGTTATATCAACTATCTCATCCCCCGCCAGCCATAGGATATCTATATCAAAATACATCCTTCTCATCCAAAAGGGATAAATCCCTAACTGGTCAAAAACAAAAAGCAAACCACAGCCCCGACAAAGGCTTTCTCGGCCGGAAAGGCCCTTTTCTCTTTGAGCCTGTGTAGTGGCCAATTCCACCGAAAGCTTCTTTCCGGCAATAAATATTTTCCGGTCCTGCTTCGGCCCAAGCAAACTCCTGACTGTCCAAAACAACAAAATAATCAGCAAACCAATAATTACTTTTTTCAAAGTCATCAAGAGTATTTTATAATAATCTCCTTTAAGTTTGTTCAGCAATTTGTTAAAATCTATTATCAATGAACGGAGCGTAGTTCATCAGTAGAACGCATGGTTCGGGACCATGAGGCAGGAGGTGCGACTCCTCTCGCTCCGACTTGACTTTTCCATTTGTGGTATAATGCTTTCTTAGAACCCAAGAGATCCCCAAATTAAGTTTCACCGTCTCTGGCTAAACCCTAGAGCACTTGGAAAACTTCAGCCTCGCTGAATAGGCGGGCCAAAATAAGGCTCAAGGGAACCAGAGGGAGGAGGTGAAATTTTTTTATGTATCAAGATCAAACTTTAAAGTGCCGTGATTGCGGCGCTGATTTTGTCTGGACCGCTTCCGAGCAGGATTTTTACGCTCAGAAAGGTTTCCAGAACTCGCCTCAAAGATGTCCTGCTTGCAGACAAGCCAAAAAACAACAGCTTAGAGGCACCCGGCAGATGTTCCAAGCCACTTGCGCCGATTGCGGCAAAGCTTGCGAAGTTCCATTTGCCCCAAGAGGTGATAAACCGGTTTACTGCAACGAATGTTATCCTAAGCACAGAAACGCTTAAAGGTAACTTTTGGAAACAGAAAACAAAACCCCCGCCGATTCGGCGGGGGTTTTTAGTGGCAAAAAGATCACAACTCTAAGGCTTCAACGATTTGTTTAATCATGGAAACGACTACCGCCTGAGGCATTAAACTGTACGAATCAATACCCTCATCGTTTTTAACTATCCATGATTTGGTGGAAACGGCAACTTTTTCGTTTTCCAGGCTCAAAACAAACTCCGGAGTCAGCTCGTACCCGTCAACCTTTTCCTTTGCTTCGGCAACGGGAACGTCATTGCGCAGTAAAATTTTTGGCACGCCGTACAGGGAAAAAGCCTGATCAATCAATTCACCGTCAGAAACCAAACGGTCACGGATCGTTTCAATTCCCAGCTCATCCCCTTCTTTAGTTACCATTCTCTCTCCGCCGCACCCCGGATTATCGCATTTAAGGTAGAACTTTTTTTGTTCTTTATCATATCCAATCCGGCTGGTAACTAACAATTTATAATTGCGGGGGGTGTGACATTTCGGACAAACTACCCGGTATTTTAATCTTTCGTCAATAATCGACTCCGCTATTTGAATCAAAACAAACATATCGGGATCGTCCCGGTAGCCGATTAATTCACGGAAGAACAAAGAATAAGAAACCTGATCAAGCGTCCTGGGTAATCCGTCAATAAACAAAGTTTTGTGGCCGGATTTTTCAATTTCTCTTTTCAGCAAGGCCAAAATGTATTCCGTCGGCAGAAGCGGTTTACCGGTTCCCCGGTCTTCCTGGGATTTTATAATTTCTTCCAGTGAAAAAAACCCGCGGTAGTTTTTCTTTAAATAGTCAATTAAGGCTTCTTTTTTCGAAGGATCGGCCATTTCTTCATCAACCCCGCGGACAACATCCCCGACAGAAATATGAGCAACTTTATCGGTCCCAAAAAGAGAAGTAAATTGTTTTGTGTAAGTCCCCTTCCCGGCATTCTTTTTACCCATCAGGTAGGCAATAAAGGTATTTTCTTCAAAATACTTTTTTAATTTGGCAATTTCGTTACCGGCCTTATATTGAAAATACCCTTCTGCCTGTTTTGGATCGCTTAAATCAAAGACTTTGTCTTTACCAGGGATCTTTGTTCTAAAAACCGGGAAGTTTTGCATTGAGGGTATTTTAGTAAATTAAGCCTCGGCGGTCAAGAAGAAAAAAAATCGAGGCCAAAAGGGGAGGCCTTGCGAAGCTAAAATTATTGTGATAATATTTTAATCAAGATGCCTGCCAAAAATTCCCAAAAGGATTACTTAGAAAACGGTTATTACCATCTTTATAACCGTGGTGTTGAAAAAAGAAAGATTTTTCAAGACGAACAGGATTACTCCGTTTTCCTTTCTTACCTGAAAGAATATCTTACTCCTAAAGATACCGAAAAACTAAATTTTCAGCTTGAAAACCCCAGCCTATCTTCAAGAGAAAAAGACAAAATTCTCAGATTGCTAAAAATGAATAATTTCTATAATGAAATTGATCTATTGTGTTACTGTTTGATGCCAAATCACTTTCATTTTGAATTGCACCAGCATAGTCTTGATTCAATTGATAACTTCATGAATTCTTTGGGAACGCGATATACTCTGTATTTTAACAAAAAATATAAAAGAGTGGGTTCACTTTATCAAGGAGTTTATAAGGCAGTGTTGGTCAAATCCGAAAATCAACTGCTTCACCTCTCCCGTTACATTCATCAACAATCTCTTATTTCAAAACCAGCTTCAAAAGGGGAGGCCTTGCGAAGCTGGAAACAAAAACAGCCTTCTTCCCTTCCTGAATATCTTGGATTAAGAAATACTTCTTGGATCAAAACCAATGAAATATTAAAATATCTTGATAAGATTAAAGCCAATTCTCTCCTTTCTTACGACGCCTTTGTTAAAGGGAACGACGATTTTGAAGCAATTAAAGAGATAATTATCGAAAATTAAAACCTATTCAAAACTAGCTTCAAAAGGGGAGGCCTTGCGAAGCTATTTATGATATTAATTCTAAAAACTTTTCTTCTTCTTTTAAAGGCCCGATCATGGCCAAATTAACTTTTTCTTTGACCAAAACTCTCTTGGCCACTCTATTGACATCCTCAAGTGTAACTTTGTCAATTTTGGCAAACATTTCCTGAGGAGTTTCCGTTTCCTCCTGCAAAAGCTGTTTGCGGCCGTACCAAAGAGCTACTTCCAAACTGTCCTCCAGATCCAAAGCAACATGGCCTTTCAAATATTCTTTGGCTTTATTAAGCTCTTCTTGTTTTACCTCCCCTTTTTTGACTTTTCCAAACTCATCCAGAATGACTTTAACCGCCTCGTGCGCCTTGCCAATATTGACTCCGGCTCTAGCCGCAAAATAGCCTGTTTCGTGATGTAAATCGGAAACCGCCTTAACATAATAAGCCAATCCCCTTCTTTCCCGCACCTCGATAAAAAGCCGGCTGGACATTCCCCCACCTAAAATCGCGCCTAAAACTGCTAAAGCCACCTTATCTTCATCAAAAAAAGAAAAACTCGGATAACCTAAATACAAATGACACTGGTCTGTTTGTTTATATTTAATCTTCAACCTGGGTTTAGCCTGATTTTCTTTAAATTCAACCATTTTTTCTTTCTCCCCTCTGGTAAAAGAGGAAAAGTATTTTTCCGCCAGTTTTAAGATCTTTTCTTCTCTTACTCCTCCAGCTACTGCTAAAACCATATCACTCCCCTGATAAAACCGATCGCAGTATTTCATGAAATCTTCACGAACAATACTGCCAACTGTCTTTTTATCTCCGGCAACCGACCAGCCCAAAGGATGTCCGTCAAACATCAGATTATAAAAAACTTCATCAATATCATACATTGGCGTATCCTCATACATATTGATTTCTTCCAAAATCGTGCCTCTTTCCCGCTCAATTTCTTCAGGGGCAAAAAGTGAATTCTTCAGGGTGTCGGAAAGCAAATCAAAAGCCAGCTCAAGATGGTTTTTCTGCAGTTTAATAAAATAACCGGTATGGTCTTTAGAAGTAAAGGCGTTATTTTGTCCGCCCACCGAATCAACCAAGGAAGAAATTTCAAAAGCGGAAGGTCTTTTCCTGGTCCCCTTGAAAATCATGTGTTCCAAAAAATGGGAAAGCCCGGCTTTGTTTTTGTTCTCATAGCGGCTGCCGGCGCCAATCATTACCAAAACTGTGGCCGAGGGAAGATTATTCATGGGAGCGGTAATTACCCGCAAGCCATTACTTAACATAAATTGGGATTGGTCAGTCATAAGGGGTATTTTACCACTTAGCCCGCTCCGCCGCCACCCCCGCCGCCGCCACCCCCGCCGCCGCCACCCCCGGAAAACCCGCCGGAAGATCCTACACCATGGCTGCCGTATCCGCCGGAAAAAGAATTTGAAAAAGAAGAACTCATTCCACTAAACGACTTGCTCAAACTGCCGGAAAAATCACTCATGTTAGCAATTGTCACTCCATAGTAAGTCGTTGCCAATCGGTTAAATTCTTCGGCTGAAAATGATACCGGCAGACTGGCTAAAGTCTTTATAGAAACGCCGAACAGCGTCCCGTAAACCAGATATTTTTCCCACAGAATGATCGAGTCCACCGGGTAATTTTTCGTCACACTGTAATCTTTAAGCCATTTGTTAAAAGCTTTCCACGCGGCTGTTTCTTTTAATCCTGTTTGGGTTCTTTTTTCAGCAAATGGAAATCTTTTTACAATAACACAAATGATTATTAAGTTAAGAGTTATATTAAAAATTCCCGGGAAAAAACCAAAAAATATTGACACAACCTGCAAAATAAAATAAATAATAAAAAGCAGGTAACCATTTTTCCGGTATTCTTTTGGCACTTTTTCAAGCAGGTTTTCTTTAAAACCAAAAACCCTGACAGGAGTTAAAAGCTCTTCATATGAATTTTTCTTGAATTTTAGAAAAAACTTTGAGCTGATAGTAGGAGAACTTTGAACATCTTTTTTAATTTGTTTAAAACTAACTTCGTCCGCACCGCTGAAAACAAATTCCAATAAATCTTTTTCAAAATCCAATAATTTTTCATTGCCGTATTTTTCCGCTTTAACCAAAGAGTATTCGTAGCCAGTTTTGCCGAAAAATGTCTTTTTCGGCTCGCTTTTTATCTTGATTATCCTTCTTTGAACCAAAGACAGAATCGTTGCTAAAAATACGCTTGGGGAATAGTTAACACCACCCTTTAAAAGCCCCTCAACCATCGCTGGAGGCAGTTCGGACGGTGGTTCGTGCAAAGTGCCCGAGAGATTCGCTTCCGGCAGTTTAGCTCCCATTCCATATTTTCTCCTTAATACCAAGTACCTGATTATGGCAATTACAAAAAGAAAATTGACTCCTATACCAAACAAAACGCCGAAGGCAGCCAAAACCGGGCTAATATTCTTTTTATTGACATCTTTTGCTGTTTTTTCAATATCTTTTTTTTCTTCGTCTAAAATACCTGCTAAGGTTTTATTTCCCGTCTGGGCAAAAACCGCATTTTCCAACTTGGGAAACAAAACCCGGACTTCAAAAAACTTATTAATTGGTAAATTATCAGCAGAAAACACGGCTCTCTGGTTGTCTGGTATACTTACTCTCCCGTTCAACGGTCCATGGCCGAAAGCCCAAATTTGATCATCAGGAGCAGGCAAAGGTAAAATCACCTCCGCCGTTACTTTTTGATGCGGTTTGCTCCACTCCCCGCCAATCAACTGCCAATAAAACTCGGCAATATCATCATGATTGATAATCGCATTCTCGATTTTATATTTTAGAGTAAAAGTTTTGCTCTCAAAATTAGCTTGATAATAGGCCTTTAAATACAGTTTTTCGGGAGTGATTGTTAATTGATAAGTTCCCGGCTGGCCGGAATCCGACTGCAGATATTTTTGTAACCCTTCCCAAAGCTCGAAATTTGTATTTTGTATTTTGTATTTTGTATTAAGATTAATGGTCTGGTCTATCCAAGAAAAACTGCCGTCAAAATAGTAAGCCCTGGTTTCTGTCACGCCAGCAGAACCGTCAAGGTTAAGCTGAACTTTAAAATCAGCGGATAAAATCGAATAGTCTTTAGCATAAACGAACTTTGAAGAAAACAAAAATACAAAAAGAAAAAACAGTAAAGCTAAAATTTTTTTCTTTAACATCAATATCAATTTACATCCTCTCCAAGGCTTCAATTCCCAGCAAATTAAGGCCGTTTTTAAGTGTTTGGCCGACTCCGGCGGTCAAAGCCAACCTGAAATCTTGCCTTTCACTGCCGATTATTCTTTGCTTGTCATAAAACAAATTAAACTTCTGGGCCAGATCATACAAAAAATTACAAATCAAATTAGGCGAATAACTCTCCGCCGCTTCTTTTACCGATTCGGGAAACTTATAAATCATTCTCAAAATAACAATTTCTTCGGCATTTAATAATTTGAAATTTGAATTTATTTTGAAATTAGAAATTAGAAATTCGGATTTGGCGAGCACGCTTTGTGTGCGCGCGTAGGTGTATTGCAGATACGGCCCGGAATTACCCTGCAAAGAAAGCATTTGTTCCCAGTCAAAAATGACATCTGTCCGCGGATTCTGTTTCAAATCATTATATTTAACCGCGCCTATCCCAACCGCTATCGCCGAATCCTGATTAATTTCCGCCGCTCTTTTGACCGCTTCATCTAAAACTTCTTTTAAGTGAATTGTCGTTCCCTTTCTGGTTGAAAACTTGCCTTCCTTCCACCGTATCAAACCATGCGCAACATGAACAAACATCTCTTTATTTCCGTATCCCAACTGTTCACAAATCTTGAACAATTGGTTAAAATGCAAAGTCTGGTCGGCTCCGACTTCGTAAACAAACAAATCCGGCTGCCATTTTTCTTTCCTGAACTTTACGGTTGCCAAATCGCGAAGAAGATAGGTGGTCGCCCCGTCTGACTTAACCAGCATTCCCGGCAATTCTTCACCGGGAATTTCCACTACCTGCGCGCCCTGGCTTTCTTTCAAAATCCCCTTTTTCCGGCAATCTTCCAAAACCGCCTCCATTTTGTCCTGATAAAAACTTTCACCGTAAGTGTAATCTATCTGGACACCGAGCAATTTGTAAACCCGGTCAAACTCTTTTTTGGAAATATCAACGCAGGTCTGCCAGATTCCTTTGGCCTCTTTGTCCCCTTCTTCCAATTTTTTAAACCACGCCCGTGCTTCACTTTCTATCTTCGGATCTTTCTCCGCTTCCTGATGAAATTCAATATAAAGTTGCTCCAACACTTCAATCGTTAAGTTTTGGGAAGGGTTTTTATTAATTTGATAAATTAGCTTGCCGAATTGCGTCCCCCAATCTCCTAAATGATTGTCGCCGACAACTTTCCAGCCTAAAAATTTATAAAAGTTATAAATTGCCTGACCGATATTGGTTGAACGGAGATGGCCGATACCAAACGGCTTGGCAATATTCGGCGCCGAATAATCAATCACCATCGTTTTAGCGCACTTTTGTGCGCGTCCATAATTTTCACCTTCTCTTAGCACTTCTACAAGTTGGTTGCCAAGAGCATCAAATTTAAGCCATATATTGATGAATCCTACTCCTGCAACCTTTATCTTTTCCACAAAATCCGGCAACCCGGCTGTTTGCCATTTTTTGACAATTTCGCCAGCCAACTCTTTAGGGTTTGAAACTTTGAAACTTTGTAACTTTGAAGCTGCCAGCGCGACATTGGTTGAATAATCGCCATGTTTCAAATCCGCCGGATGTTCCAGTGAAATCTCCACTCCAGGCAAGATTCTTTCCAGACTTTTTTTAATTTCTTCGGTAAACATATTATTCAACTCCCGTTCCTTCGGGAATTTTCTCCTGTGGCACCAGCAGGGTAATTTTTTCGGCTTGTTCCCCTCTCTCAACCGCCATTAGTATCATCCCCTGACTTTCCAAACCCATCATCCCTTTAGGTTCCAAGTTAACCAGTACTAAAGCTTGGGTTCCGATCAAAGCCTGCCAATCAAAATCTTTCTTAATTCCGGATAGTATTGTTCTTAAACCAGCCTCAGAACCTAAATCAACGGTAAATTTGATTAATTTCTGACTACCAAGGACTTCTTCCGCCTGAATAATCGTCCCGATTCTCATATCAAGCTTTTCAAAATCGGAATAAGTAATTAATGGTTTTATCATAGTGAAAGTATAACATTTTTAATCTTGAAGCTAAAGTATCGACGATTTAGTTGACCTTTCGAGTTTTGTTTAATGGTGTTTGAAAGAAACGACCCAAGGCTAAACTATTTGGTTATTGTTACTAAATAGTCCTGCCGGAAGGAGGTCTTATTGGAGAGTATCCCAAAATTGTTCTTTTAAAAACAAAAAAAGAGATTTTAGAGTCTGTTGAGGAAGGTAAACTAAGTGTTAAAAAGATGCTTCTTCTTTACTGGGAATAACCGGCAGGGACTCTGAAAATTAAGAAAGTCTCACCGTCTCCCTCATAATCTTGCCCTTTCCCCGTCCAAGCCATAAGAACAGATAATGGCTCTGAGTTTAAAAAACACTTTGCCAAATACTGTCAAGAAAGAAGAATGTTTATGGAGAATAATCTCTAAAAACAAAGAGTCAGACTTAAACTTTGTTAATTATGAATTGACTAAATACAACCTGGGGTAAGATACCAAAAAAAGACATGGCGGATACCAGATATTTGGCAAAACACCCAAACAAAAAATTAACGAAACCCTGATACTCTAAACATTTTTGAAAGGTTGTATAATCCAATTAGCATGCTACAAGATGAATCTGAAATTATTTTTTCCCGCCGGGGATTTCTTCGCGGTGTGGCCGGTATTGCCGGGGTTGTCGGAGGCAAACTTTTACCAAACGTTCCGGGTTTTCTTCCCCCCCAATCAACAACCCTTCTTGAAACTGAAAAATTTGACCCTTGGGAAGCTAAAAAAAGAGAGGAAATTGATAAACTGTTTGAAAAACAGGAAGATGGATCATTCAGACAACTTGTCAGCCTGGAAACCTTTAGAAAAAACGGTATAATCTGGCAGGAAATTAAAGAAGGAAGCGCTCCGGAAGCCTTAACCGTTTTGTTACAGCAAAAAGGAATAGGGGTGGCACTGAAATGCACCTATCGCACCCTGTTAAATAAAGCTGTCGAGAGATATAACCAATTGACAAAAGATCCTTACGCTACAATTATTGACCCGGATGTGAACGAAGCGGAAAAAGTAATTTCGGAAGTGGCCGAACTCACAGGTTTACCGCCAGATTTTATCAAAACCATTGCCTGGCGAGAAAACGGCCTTCGCGGGACTATTCCCCAACTTCATGGAGACACTTACTGCCCCACTATTGGCGCGGTTTTCATTAACATGGAAACAGATAGCGATATATTTGCCCAAAATATCAAAATTGACGGCCGGTATAGATGGCTGGCAAGAATTCCCGGAATTCCCAAAGGCTATGTCTTGCCCATAACAACCACTAAAGCCTTAAGATACGATGCTTTACTGGGAACTTTAATTCCTATGGCTATTTGTTTGGAGCATCTGGAAAAAGTATTTAGCGAAAGAGCCACTCCAACCGCTAACTTGAGAGATTTTTTAATGAACTGGGCAGACGAAAGTGTCGGTAATTCTCCTGAAGAAAAATTGGCTAAATTTGTCGGTCTGGCTTTTCTGCTCTACCACCACGGTATTTACAGACCAGTCAAACTTGATCAAAAAGGAAATCCTATTCATGATCAAGACGGAAACGTGACTATGAATTTTAATATTATCGCCAATGAAAGATTTACCCAGTTCGATCCAACTAAAACAGCTGATCTAAAAACACACTTTCGGGATCGTTATCACTGGTTTTTTGGAGCCTATGATACCTTTTTGTATTACAAACCCTGGCTCAAACAAAGATACCGGCTTGCCGGCACTAATGAAGCCGCCGGCCACCAATTTTATTGCCAAACAGCCAATTTTATCAGAGAACATATGGACAAATATCCAAATCTTTCCGAGAGAACACATGAACCTCAAGAATACAGAGACATAATCGAATTCGGGATGATTGAATACTTTAGAAAAAATTACGAAAAAATTTGCGATCCTGAATGTAACACTGTCAATTTAAAACAAGAAGTAAATAACTTAATATTAGATTGCAATTACAATCTGACAGAGATTAGGAAAAAAGCTAGTCCGCCATTAAAAAGCCAGCTTGAAAAACTGGACAAACTATTAAAAATAGGAAGGAACGTCTTCTCGACGTATACAGCTGAACACTTCGGTTTGTTTTTCATTCCCACTCAGGAACAGGAAAAAGCTTGTTTGTTTAATTTAATCAATTATTATTATTCATGGGACGATGAAGTGTGGAATAATAATGAGAACTTTCTTAAAATTCTCCTCCTCAAATATTCGGGCGAAGAAATACCCTAAACGCTTCCGGAAGTTCCAGAAAAATTAACTATCCCAGAATCAGAAAAACAAGCATTAATAGACTTTTATAACTCAACCTGCGGTAAAGAATGGAAATATAGATGGAATTTAAAATTACCTCCTTGCTTTTGGGACGGAATTCACATAGAAAATGGCCATGTTACTAAGATTTTCCTTCCAAATAACAATCTTTTCGGAACAATCCCCCCGAGTATCACTCAACTATCAAAACTAAAGGAATTTATTGTTTGGAAAAATGGTTTAGAAGGCGAGATTCCAGCCAATATTTCCGCTTGCAAACAATTGACTGATTTTGATGTCAGCTATAATAAAATGACTGGCTCTCTCCCGTCAGATATCGGTAATTTGCCGGATCTCAATTCGTTTTCACTCGAGGACAATTTGTTTTCGGGAGTAATTCCTGTCTCGCTTGGACAACCGCAACTCAACATTTTCAGAATAAGTAGAAACCGTTTTGCTGGAAAAATTCCTCCACAAATCAATCCTAGTAAAATAAGGAACTTTGCCGCCGATCCTTCAAATCTATAATTTCACTCCAAGAAGGTTTATTTTGTGCTTTTTAAGGCTGGAAATGGTAAAATGACTCCGCAGTGTCATCCCGAGCGACCCGCTTTGTAAAACAAAGCGAAGCAGGAGCCGAGGGATCTCTTCTCAATAATTTAAATTAAACCAATGAAAATAGTACAACTTTCGAAGTTTAATCAAAAAGAGGTAATTAAAGCAACGCTAACCGTGCTTAAAGCTGGCGGCCTCGTTGTTTTCCCCACTGACACTGTTTATGGTCTGCTTTGTGACGCTACCAACCCAAAAGCCGTTGACAAACTGCTTTCTTTTAAAGGAAGACCTGTTGGCAAGGCGATTTCTGTTTTTATGGCCGATGAAAAAATGGCGGTAAAATATGTCCAAATCAATCAAAATGCAAAAAATATCATCAATAATTTACTTCCCGGGCCTTTTACGGTTGTGTGCCTTGCAAGGAGTCTCCTTGCACGCACGCAAGGAGACTCCTTGCAGAGAATCGATCCCCGGCTGGAAGCGGAAAACAACACTCTCGGATTCAGAATCCCCGATTATCCCTTAATTTTGACGCTGGTGCGGAAATTCGGCCGGCCGGTTACTGCCACTTCGGCTAATTTAAGCTCCCGCCCTCCTCACCATTCAATCGAATCTTTTTTAAAATCATTGGATTCTATAAAAAAGAAGAAGATTCTCTTAATCAATCTTATTGTTGATGCCGGCAAACTACCTCACAACAAACCTTCAACGGTAATTGACACCACTTCCGGACAGCTTAAAACCCTCCGTTTTGGCGACCTGCTTCCCGCCACTCCCAACAGTTTAATCAGTAAATCAGAAAAACAGACTTTTGATTTGGCCGGATTTATCCTATCAAAAGTTATTGCCAGATCCTCTGGCAAACCGGTTGTTTTCCTGCTACGAGGGAACCTGGGGACCGGCAAGACAATCTTTACCAAAGGACTGGCAAAGGCATTGGGAATTGAAGAAACAGTCGTCTCCCCTACTTTTACCATCAGTTGCGAATACAAAATACCAAACGGTAAAATTCCCGTCTTCGCCAAGGTTTCCTCCATCGCTAAAGCTTTGGCGGATAAATCCACAAAATTTCCGCAGTTATCCACAGATAAGCCTATAAAAAACAGCAGGTATTGTGATACAAAAAGACTATATCATAACTCTATAACAATAGAACAAGAATCAAAAACACCCCAATTGTTAGTTCATTATGATTTTTACCGGTTGGAATCTGAGTCGGATCTAAAAGAAATTAGATTTTTGGAAAATATCAAGCCTGGCAACCTTTACAGTGTTGAGTGGCCGGAAAAGATTGATCAACCAACCATATCAAAGCTTAAAAAAACAGCCCGAGTAATTTATGTTAAAATTGACCATTTAAGTAAAAACCGAAGGGAAATTTCCTGGAGTAATTAACCAATGACCAAAGAATCACTATTTTCTCTTTTATTTCGAAGATCCCGGCTGTCTCCTCCCCAAATTTTGCCCGAACTCCCCAAAGAAGTTACTGAACTCCGGCCAGATGTCCACCAAATTTACTCTGACCACCAATTATTGGTCAGCCATCTGATAGCCAACCCCAAAAAGGCTCAGGCAATTCTTCAAGAGTATCTTGACTCCCCGGAATTTTCTCACGACAGCCAGCTTTTTGGCCAATTTATAAGCGCTTGTCTGTTTAAATTCAATCCTAACCCTTCTGAGGCGATAAGAATTGCCAAAGAGGCAGAGCCTCTCTCGCTTGACCGAGGCCTGCAAAGAATTCAAACGAGAGTTTTGCGGAAATTACTTAAAACAATTAACCCGACTCAAGAAAGTGCCTCTCTACCGGAAGTCGGCCAGGAAATTGCCCGGCAATTTATGCAAAATAATCATCAACTCCCGCAATCAGTCCTAAATGAGTATCGGATATATATCAGAGAAAAAACTCTCAGTCAATTAGGTTTAAACAATACCTTAACCGCTGAAAATTTAGATAAAGGGAAAAAGCGCCAAAAATCTCCCTCCTCTCCACCCAATTCTCAAATTCCCCAAGAATCCGGAGAAGAAAATCAATTTCATTACCGAATATGCTACCTTGCTTCAAAAAACACTGATCCTGTTCCGGTAGAAAACGCTAAAGAATTCGGAAGATTGTTTAAATCAAGAGGATTAAATCTGTCCGCCGAAGAAATTTTTGCGCGAATCCAAAGACTGGAAGGGAGACGTCCTACCGACATACATCAACAATATTCTATCAGAGTGGCTGGTGGTCCTTTCGCCGGTTGGCACGAGATCCTTGTGGGAAAAACCGGCAGAATTCTTTTTAAGATTGAGACCCTCTCAGACGGGAAATATCAAATCACGTTTTGTGCCGGTTCGCACGAAGTTGTTTACGCAACCAAGAGAAGAAAACCACCCGATCGAAGCCGCAGTCTTTAGTCAGCCACCGCTTTGATTTGACAATGAGGTATCAAATGAATGTGGGCATGGGGCACGTCAATACCGATTACTTTAATTTCTACCCACTCAGGGTGAAATTTCTTATCAAGAAGATTTTTGACTTCTCTCACCTTCTCCCAATACTCAGAATAGTTTGGCCCGCCTTGCCCGCCGACAGGCTGGCGGCGAGGCAGGTCCCAAACCCACCGATAGTGTTTTTTGGGAATAACTAACGTATGCCCTTCAGCCACCGGCTTGATATCCAGAAAGGCCAGATAATTTTCATCTTCCCAAATTTTATAACAGGGAATTTCACCAGAGGCAATTTTACAAAAAATACAGTCTTCCACTTCCTCCAGTTTATCAGTTAATCTTTTAATTTTCAATGATATATTTTGAAGTACTTATGGTATAATTTATAATGGTGGACGAACCAATTATTTTATCGATTGACACCTCCTGCGATGAAACATCCGCAGCTGTTACCAGCGGCCGCCTGGTATTATCCAATGTGATTTCCTCACAAATCTCCATTCACCAAAAATACGGCGGGGTCTATCCTGCTTTGGCTAAACGGGCGCACCAGGAAAGAATTGATTATGTTGTTCAAAAGGCGATCCAAAATGCCAAAAAAAATAGATTCGATGCAGTCGCGGTTACTCAGGGACCTGGACTGGCGATTGCTCTTGAGGTGGGTATCAAAAAAGCTAAACAAATCAGTGAAAATCCGCTCGCAATCCGCGAAAATCATCGTTTACCACTAATTGCCGTTAACCACCTTGAAGGCCATATTTACTCTTGTTTAGCACAATCTGTGGGAGGATTGCCAAAAAGAGAAATTATTTTCCCGGCATTATGTTTGGTCGTTTCCGGTGGGCATACAGAACTGGTTTTAATGAAAAACCACGGAGAATACCAGCTTATCGGAGAAACTTTAGACGACGCTTGCGGAGAAGCCCTTGACAAAGCGGCCATAATTTTAAAGCTGGGCTACCCCGGCGGACCGGTGATTGAAAAGTTAGCTTCAAAAGGGGAGGCCTTGCGAAGCTATATTTTGAGTCAACCGTTAAAAGATAAAAAAAATCTTAATTTTTCTTATTCCGGCTTAAAAACCCAATTTTTATATTTAATCCAAAGTCTGTCACAGAAAGAATTTTCCCAAAACTTGCAGAATTTGGCTTTATCTTTTCAGACTGCTTGCTTCGAGCAAATCACTCGCAAAACATCGCAGGCTATCAGAGTATATCAACCCAAAATGATACTTTGCGGAGGCGGAGTCATTTCCAATAAAACCCTGCGTAAACTTCTGCGTCAAACCGCCAAGAACAATAACCTACCGGTTTTTTTTCCGCCCAAAAAGAATTTAATCACCGACAACGCCGCCATGATCGGCGTGGCGGCTTATTATAAATATTTAAGAGGTGAGTTTGTAAAAAATATTGATCTTTTGGATCGGGAACCAAGAATGACGCTGGATTCACACAAATTACAAGCAGATTCCCGCTGATTTGTTTAAACAGATCCGTGCAAATCTGCTGGAAATCCCTGCCTGCCGGCAGGCAGGCAGACGCGAAAATCATAGATCATATCTCAACCGGTTCCAGGACATCCAAAAAAACATGAGCCTCGTTTTCCCAAATTTTAAGTAGTCCTGTTTTAGTCTGAAAGGTCACTTTTTCCCCACTTGATTTTGTCACCGTCAAAAATTCTTTAATAACCGAAATAAAATTGGCATGCTGAGGCAAAACACTGAAAACACCAATCTCATTTGTAGAAGTAACTGACTTCGCCTCTCCCTCAAATAAAACTTTATCTCTTGTCCGCACGGTCAGAGAAAGCAGTTCTTTACTTCTTATCCGGCCGATCAAATTTGAAGCCTCGTTAAAAAAATCAGATAAGGTTCTTTTAGATTTATCCATATAAATTACTTAATCTCCTTCGCGCTACCGACAAACAAAAACTTTTCCGGTCCTACTTCATCATAAACTCCCTCAATAATATCTTTAACGTCTTTTACTGTGGTTAAACGCGGCACGAAGTTCCCTTTCTTGCCTGACTGAGCCTCAGTTACAAAAAAGTTCTGGGTCATAAAATTCTGCAATTTCCTGGCTCTTTTGTAAATCGCCTGATCATCAAGCGAAAGTTCGGAAATACCTACCAAAGAAACGATCCTGTCAAGTTCAGATGCCTTTTTCAGCAAACTCTGAGCTGACAGCGCAGTTTCATAATGCAGATCACCGACAATCGTTTTGGTCAAAGTATTGGAAAATCCCGAAGAAAGAATATCAATGGCCGGCAGTATCCCCTGCTGGTAAACTTTGCGCGACAAAATAATTGTTGAATCAAGATAGGGAAAAATTGATTGCACGCCCGCATCCAAAAAGTCGTCATTAGGAACATAAATCGCTTCAACCGCGCTTAAAGAAGCTGATTTGGTGGAAACCAAACGGCCATGAAAAGAGGCTACCTCCCGCTCAAGAGTGGCTTGGTAACCGCCTTCCGACGGAATAGTGTTCATCAGCATTGAAAGCTCATTGCCAGCCTGGGCAAATCTAAAAACATTGTCAACAAAAAACAAAACATCAGATTTTAACTCATCCCGAAAATGTTCCGCAATGCTGGCCGCGCCAAAGCCGGTTAAAAACCTGATTGCCGGATTACGCCCCATCTCGCCAAAAACCAAACAGGTCCGGGGCAAAACTTTATTGCTGGACAAAACTTCGTACAATTCCTGGCCTTCTCTTGCCCTCTCCCCAACACCGGCAAAAACAGAAACATTCGAAGTTTTGCCCAAAATAACCACATTATGCATTATCTCGGTCAGCAGTATTGTTTTCCCGACTCCAGCACCGCCAAAGATGCCGATTCTCCCGCCTTTAACCATCGGCGAAAAAAAGTCAATTGCTTTTATTCCGAGTTCTAAGATCTCTTTTTGAGTTTCAAGCCTCTCGATGTCCGGCGCCGGCGAAAAAACATTTCTCAAGGTTTTGGTTTTTATCGGACCCTTAGCATCATCAGGTTCTCCCAAAACATTGATTATCCGTCCCAAAACCTCCCTACCAACAGGAATTTCCAAATTTTTCTTTGTATTTATCAGTTTTGATCCGCGGCAAAGTCCATCGACATCGCTTAGAGCCAGCAAATAGAATAATGTCTGGCTTTTTGAGGCGCAAACCATCAATTTCAGTTTTTGATCTTCCGCCCAAACAACAATCTCGTTAATCTCGGGTTTTTCTTGACTAAATTCCGCCACAACTATCTGGCCGCTAATGCTTTGGACAATTCCTTCATCTTCTATTTGATCAATTTTGTTTTTTCTTCTTTTCATTGTTAGTTCCCCCATAGACTCATGCCCGCCATCATTTCTAACTGTTTTTTATCGGAAATTTTTCTTTTTAAAAGCGTGTTTTCTGTTCTAACCATCAAGCTTTCTTTTTTGATATTTTCTGTCGCCTGCTCCAAAGCCGCCATTCTTGAGGAAAATTTAGCCAACTGGGACTCAAAAATCACATGCACCAACAACCCGGAAAAAATCTCTGTCTCGAAAAAGTGCAGAATTTGGGGGATCGAAGGCTCAAAAATTAACTTGCGGGTCGGTGTTTTTTCTTCGGGAGCCAACAAACTATCGCCGCTAATATTGGTAGAAACAGCTTCCTGCATTAAAATATTTCTAAAAAGACCATGGTAAACAAAAACTTTTTCGTAGGGCGCCAGATATTCGACAATTTTTTCTATTTCTGCCAAAATCATTCCCTTGTCCGGCATTTCAAAATAAGCGAACTTTTGCCCCCTATGGGTAGATTCAAAAAGCGTTTTTCCCAAACGGCCGACAATAATCGGATCTGAAGGAGATTCTTTTAACTCCTCAGAAAACAAATTGAATATCCGATAAACCATATCGCCATACAAACCGGTGTTGGCAGCGATAAAAATTCGTGCTGTTTTGCCGTTTTTCTGCCTTAAAAACATAAGTTTATACTTTTCAAGTTCCTTCTGGTAAGAATTTTTGACCGTGCAAAAAATCCGGTTTAATTGACCGGTAAACTCACGATTTTTTACTACTTCATTGCGGATATTCTGCATTCTCGAAGCCGCGATTTCTTCATATGCCTTAATTATTTTGCCCAAGTCGGTCAGATAATTAATTTCGGAAGTTAAGGCTTTCATAAATTTTTAACTTTCTCCAACAATTCCTTAAAACTTTTAGTTTTTTCAATTGTTTCGTCAAGTTTATAGCGGAATTTATTATCATTTTCATAATCTTTAATGATTTTATCCCAGTTCTCTCTTAAAACTTCGTTTTTTTCCTCTTTCCAAAAATCAAGCCACAAACAACACAAAATATAAATTGCCGCGTTTAAAGGAAATAAAATATTGGAGCTGTGATCAAAAAAATCAATAACCTTTTCTCCTCTGTCTAAAAGTGCTCTGACCTCGGTGGTCAATTCAGCCCCGAAATGGATAAAACTACTGGCCTTTTGAAACTCAACCAAAAAAGACATTAAACTCTGGCTTACTTCGCGATACAAAGAAGTTTGGGTTTGCCGGCCGACTCTGGTGACCGACAAAAAAGGATTTATGGCCGGCCTTCTTCCCCGCGAAAAAAGTTCTTTGTCAAAATACAAATGGCCGTCGGTCATAGACATTAAATTGGTTTGAATATAGCCACTTAAATCACCTTCATTTGTTTCGGCTATCGGCAAAATCGTTAGTGAAACTGTTTTGCCATTATGCCGGAAATTGCCTCCTCTTTCCAAAAGAGCGGCATGAGTAAAAAAGACATCCACCGGATAAGACTCCCGTCCGGGAAATCTTTTGGAAAGGAGCGACAGTTCCCGGTAAAACTTGGCATGAATCGTCAAATCATCCAAAACTACCAGAGTGTCCAGTCCCTGCTCCTTAAAATATTCCGCCATACCGACCGCGCTGTAAGGGGTCAAATATATCAATCCTGTCGCATCCTCAGCGCTGGAAGCCATAATAACAATTTTATCCATTACCTTATTTTTGATAAAATATTCTTCAATCTCTTTTATTTCCCCTCTTTTTTTACCGATAGCCGCCCAAATGCAAATCGTGCCCTTTTTTGCTTGATTTACTACCGTTTGCAGTAAAAAAGTAGTTTTTCCGGTTTTCCGATCACCGATAACCAGCTCCCGCTGTCCGTGACCCAAAGGAATGAGTATATCCACTAGTATCACCCCTGTTTCCAGCTGTTTGCAAACAGAAGTTCTCTCTTGAATTCCCAACGGATCAACAACTAAAAAACGGGTTTCTAACGACTTAGAAACAAGCCTAACATTGCTAATCGGCTGACAGAGCGGGTTAATTAAGTGCCCCAAATACTGCTTTCCCACAGGAATGGAAAGCCTTTCCCCAGTTCTTACTGCTCTGGTGCCGCTTTTAACCGGCGCTTCATCAAAAAGAAGCACTTCTACAACGTCAGAATGAAGGAAAAGAACCTGGCCGATCTGGCCGGATTCAAAAAAAATCACTTCTTCAGTTTTAGCAGATGGCAGACCGGATACGCCAACCACGTCTTTGGTAACGTGCTCAACATAACCAATTTCGCCAATTTTATCAAGATAATAGTCAAAAGATTTCATAATTTATTATTAATTTCCTCTTTTTTCTCCTCAAACCATTCCTCTAATTTTTTCCCTACGCTTAGATCCCGATATTTCCCTTTAAAAGAAATAATGGCTCCGGCAATGATTGATGGATCCACTTTTATATCTAAGATCGCCTTTTGATGCACTTCTTCTCTTAGCCACCGGCAGGTTTTTGCCAAGAAGACCGCTGATAATTTTACGGCCACAGTCAAATCCAAAACCAAAAGACCAGACAACTCTTCCTGAAGCGTCCTTAAAAATTCTTCTGTTTGTGATTTTACCTTAAGATCCACTCCCGTGCTTTGCGCCAGCTGTTCAAGCCGGGGAGAAAAAGACCACCTGCCTCGAGAACGAAATAAATTCCTTTTTAACTCCTCTGCCTCCGAAAGTAACATGTCAGCCTCAGCTTTAGTGTAAACAGAATTTGAAATTATCATAGTCCCCTGCTTTTTTTTGCTCTTTCTAGGGCTTCAGTAATTAAATCCTCATGGTTTGACAGGTTTAAAGACTTGTTTAAAACTTCTCCTGAAGCCTCTTCCAATACCGCAAAAATTTCCTCAGACAGTTTAGAAAGCCTTCCCGTTTTTTGTTTTTCTATTTCCGCTTCCATTGAGGAAAGCAGGGCATGCTCAAAATCTTCGGCGTTGTCGCTTGAACTCTTAATATTCTTTTCCATCTGTCCTGAAAGCGATTTTTGGTAAGAAGAAAGAGCTTTCCGGCTGTTTTCCTCAAGCTGATCAGAATACTTTTTGATGACCTGATTCAATTCTTTGTTTAAAAGCTCGCTGAATTCTTTTTGGTTCATTTGGGCAGTATTCTCAATCTGAACGGCCTGCTTCAATGCTGAAGTAATGATTCTCTCACCTTTTTCCCTGGCGTTTTTAAGTATTTCCGCTTCCTCATTTATCAAAGATGATTTTAACTGCAAGTTTTCTTTTTTGACCGCGGAAAACTTTTTAAAAAACAAAATCTGCGTCCAAACAACAATTACTAAAACCGCAGCCAGAAAGAAAATCGTGATTAAGAAAATATAGAAAAAAATTGGGTCGATTAACATGTGTTCGATTTTTATAATACCAGTATAAGGTATGCCAGGAAAAGACCCGCTCCGATAATCACCGTGGTCATGACAATATTGAAAAGTATGCCGACGCTAATTGTTTTCGCCGCCTGCGGGTTTCTACCCAACGATTCTATTCCTGTTTTTGCAAATCTCCCGTAATACCAGAAGCCTAAAACAAAGGCAGAAGCGGTCAAGACAACCGCCAGTATATATCGGAGTGAAGTTAACGGGCTTAAAAAAGGTGAGGCAGCGGCCCACTTAACATTTTTTATTAAATTTATTCCCCTGCCCCGGCCGAAAATCGCAACACTATATTGGGGCTTAAAATTTACCAAAATTATCCCAATATCGCCTTCACTGCCCTCAAATTCTTCAAGCGCAGTGCCAATGGTAAAACCGTCCTCAAGTGATTTTTGCCCTACTCCCGGAATCTGGGAAGTAGTCAGTAAATCACCTTCATTTATCTTGCCGTTAGCAGCACTCATCCGAACGTAAACTTTTCCAACGCCGATAACCGGATATGAATTCGGCAAAGAGAGCGACTCGAAAGAAACCGCAGGCGATCTTGAAACCACTCCATAAACAGTCGGGTCGTAAGCGACCTTGCTTAAAACATAACCCTGTTGGGTCGAAGAAATA
>Ga0210018_1000449_pt1 | contig 20815 bp, 22 predicted proteins | sample CryGeyCG2014_010_2_FD_183967 | JGI IMG/M metagenome (GOLD analysis project Ga0210018, IMG submission 183967) | Groundwater microbial communities from aquifer - Crystal Geyser CG09_land_8/20/14_0.10 (SPAdes) (version 2) | ecosystem: Environmental > Aquatic > Deep subsurface > Groundwater | place...
AAGATCCCATCCTTGGCAGTAGCAAGCTATGGTCTCTAAATTGTGAATGTGAAAGTCTTCACTGGCAGCCGCTTCTCTGATTTCTTTTGGATAAATTTTGTTTAACCAATATTTTTTAGCAATGGCTGAAACAGCGTACTGATTCAATCCTTGCAAGGAATAAGTCATATTGGCATTTTCGTGAACCTGCCAGTCAAGCTCTTGCAAATATCTGTCAACTATCTCTATTGATTCATCAACAACTGCTACTGCTTCCCGAATTCTTCTTCTTTGCTCACGGTATAAAATATAAGCCTTGGCAGTTTCGACCAGGCCTTCTAAGATTAAAACCTCCTCGACGATGTCTTGAATTTGCTCAACATGAGGAATTTCTTCTTTTTTAAAGCGGCGATTTAAAATTTGGACTACTCTATCAGAAAGTCTTTTTGCTCTCTTGCCGTCGCTCTGAGTAGTAGCGGTCAAGGCTTTAAAAATAGCATCAGTGATTTTTTGTTGCTCAAAATCAACAACTCGGCCGTCTCTTTTTGTAATTTTACTAATTTTATTTGTTACCATTTTGCTTGTTGCGATAAAAAAATCTCTTTTTAGAAGAGAAAAATTAAAAGATTATTACATTTTATCGCAATAAAAAAGCCCCGTCAAACGGGGTCAAGCCTCTTCAACAGCCCGACTTATCCACACCTTCACTTTTGGTCGAAGCCAGTAGCAATAACTGTTATTTTTATCTCCTCTTTCGGCAGGTTTTTGTCATAAACTGCGCCAAAAATTACTTTAGCCCGTGAGTCAGCGTTTTTGGTGATAATATTGGCTGCTTCGTTTATTTCGGTCAAACTCAAGCTATCGCCACCTGAAACATTAAACAAAATTCCCCTAGCACCATTAATGGAAAAGTCAAGCAAGGGTGAACTTACTGCCAAATTAACAGCTTGTTCTACCCTTCTTTCTCCTTTGGCCTTGCCTTGGCCAAAAAAAGCGGGACCTGAATCTTTCATAATGGTTTTGATATCAGCAAAATCAATATTAATCATGCCGGGGAAGAAAATTAAATCAGTGATTCCCTGAACTGCTTGCCTTAATACCTCGTCGCAAGCCCAAAAAGCAGCCAACAAAGTAGTTTCTTTGTTACTTTGCAAAAGCACTTTGTCGTTGGGAATAACAAGTAAGGTGTCTACTTTGCTCTTCAAAACCTCTAAGGCTCTTTTGGCAACCTGATTCCTATAAGCTCCTTCAAAAGAAAAAGGCGTGGTCACAACTGCTATTACCAAGGCTCCCTGGGTTTTGGCAACTTCGGCCACAATCGGCGAAGCACCCGAGCCGGTTCCTCCACCCAAACCGCAAGTAACAAAAACCATATCAGCTCCTTTTAAAAGTTGTTTGATTTCTTCCTTGTTTTCTTGAGCAGCTAATCTACCGATTTCTGAATTCATGCCTGCTCCCAATCCCAAGGTTAAATTGCGGCCAATGCGCAATTTTTGATGGGCTTTTGTTTTTTGCAAATCCTGGGCATCGCAGTTGATCGCTATTAAATCCACTCCTTGAATCTTGCAGGTGCTCATCCGCGAGATAGCATTACCGCCCGCTCCCCCCACTCCTACTACTTTTATTTTAGTATTTGGTCTCATGAGTCTTAGAAATTTTAATCAGGGTAGGAAGATTTTAAATGCTTTTTTTAATTTTGCTGTCACTCCTTTACTTAAGACTGGAGAGGCCCAACGTCTAGTTTCTATTTCAGAACCTCCCAGAACCAAACCGCAAACTGTGCTCAAACAAGGGTCTCTCTCTAATCCCTCCCAGCCCTGGGGCACGCCAATTCTGGCTGGCAGTGCCAATTCTTTTTTAGCCAGCTCAACAATTTTTGGCAACTTTGCTCCGCCGCCGGTTAAAACAACACCAGCTGGCAAAAGACCCTTGAGAGAAATTGTTTTTAACTCTTTTTCAGTTAAATTAAAGATTTCAGAAACCCTAGCTTCAATAATTTTAACCAGCATTTTATGGGAAAAAGTTAAAAATTCAGCGGTATCTGACTCTTGCGGGATTTTAATTTTTTCCTTTTTATTACCTCCTTTCAAAACACAACTGCCAAATTCTCGTTTTACCTGTTCAGCGATTTCCACATCGGTTTTTAAACCAACGGCCAAGTCATAAGTAATGCGCTCAGAGCCAATCGGCAAAACAGCCATGTGGACTAAATCTCCCTCTTCATAAACAGCTAAGTCAGTGGTGCCCCCTCCAATATCTAATAGACAAACCCCTAGTTCTTTCTGCGAAGGAGTTAAAACTGCTTTGGCACTAGCCAAGGAAGAAGGTGTGATATCAGAAATTTGAAAACCAGCATTTAAAACAGCTGTCGTTAAATTCTTTAAATACGGCGAAAAAGCGCAAAGCGCCAATACCTCAACTTCCAATCTTAACCCCTGCATATCTTTAGGCTCTTTGATCGGTTCCCCATCGACAATAAATTCTCTGGGAAAAACTTCTAAAACCTCTTTATTCGAAGGGAGAGAAAAAGCTTGGGCTGCCTGAATTACTCTATGAACGTCTTCTTCGGAAATCTTTTGGTCAGCCCGGGAAACTATAATCGTGCCGCGAGAAGGGGTGGAAAATAGATGACTGCCGCTGATATTAGTGTAGACGTCTTCAATATTCTTGCCAATGTCTTTTTGTAATTGATTAAGAACTTCGGCGATATGTTTTGAAACTTCGTCAACTTTAATGACGATGCCGCGTCTCGTGCCAAAAGAAGGAACCTCTTTATAACCTAAAACTTCTAAATCTTCTGATTCAGGTTTTTTAACAACCGCCAAGGCTTTAATTGAGTAAGTGCCAATGTCTAAACCAGTGATGATTTTTGCCTTTGGCATAAATTTTTAATTCCGTGAATTAAAACTCGGGCTAATTCTTTTTTAAAGGTTGATTTAAATTGCTTGGCATTTTTCTTAAGTACTGGGAGGCAAATCACTACTTCTCCTGAGTTATTATACTGAAAAGACAAAACATCAGTTGCCTTATTCTTCTGCCTATATCTCTTATTTAGCTCTTTTATCCTGCCTTGTCCAACCAAGGCAATTGATAGATTAAATTCTTTTTTGCCCAAAACCTTTTTGGCAACCCCCTTCAAAAAGGCTTTGTCCACCTGATTAGTCGTCAAATTATTAACCTCAATCATACGAGTTTTTTTCTTAAAAAAAACGAAGTATAAAGATGAAGTCGCTACTTCATCGCCCCGCCAACAACTCTTTAACAACCTTGGAGACCAAACCGCCGTCGGCTTTGCCTTTAACCTGGGGCATCAACTCTGCCATAACTTTGCCCATATCTTTTTGTTCTTTGGCGCCGACTTTGGTAATGGCTTCTTTAACTAATTTTTTGACTTCTTCCTCGGTAAGTTGTTCTGGCAGATATTTTTGCAGAATTTCTGCCTCTTTCTTTTCCTTATCGGCAAGTTCCTGCCTATCCCCCTTTTCATATAATTCTATTGCCTCTTTCCTTTTTTTGACTTCGTTGAAAACCACCTCAATTATTTCTTCATCGATCAATGGAATATCTTCGCTTTTGCCACTTTTATATCTTTTCTCTTTCTCTTTATTTAAGATAGCAGCCGAAAGCATTCTTAAAGTAGAAGTTTCAATTTCTCTCTTGCTTTTAATTGCCGAATTTAAATCTTCTTGAATTTTCCCTTTTAGAGTCATATAATTTTCCTAATTTCTTTAATTTTTGATATTTTTTTCTAAGTTCTTCTCTTCTTAGAGCTGCTCTTTTTTTAGCTTGGTGACTCTTTGGCCTCTTCCTAAATCTGGTTTTTCTTGCCCGAAGCAAAATCCCGCTCTGCTGTATCCTTCTGCCAAAGCGCCGCACTAAACTCTGAGACGTTTCCCTTTCTTGTTTTTTAACTTCTAAGACCATATTTAAATTGGGTGAATATCTTCTGAAAGTCGAACTCCACCAATAAGATGTAAATGGATATGCTCAACCACTTGTCCACCGTGACTACCTACTCTGAATAAGAGTTTGTAGCCATCTTTTGATAATTTGAATTCATCAGCTATATTCTTGGCAACAAAAATAAGCTTCCCCACCAACTCAATATCTTCTTTTTTTATATCAATGATACTGGCAAGATGTTTCTTAGGAATGATTAAAACATGAACTGGGGCCAGGGGATGAATATCTTTAAAAGCAATGACTTCGTCATCTTCATAAATGATATCTGTTGGCTCTTCTTTATTTGCGATTTTACAAAAAAGGCAAGACATAATTACTTCTTTAATCCCTTCTTTTGCATCTCTTTGACCACTTTCTCTAATTTAACTGTTTCTTGTTTGCCTGATTTCATATCTCTAATAATAATCGTTCCTTCTAAGGCTTCTTTTTGGCCGAGAATCAAAGCATAACTTACCCCTAATTTGTCAGCAGTTCTCAGTTGGGTCTTTAAAGAATCTTTGCCAAAAGATTCAGCCACCGGGATCTTGGCTTTCCGGAAATCCTCAAAAAGTTTCAGACTGCGTCTCTTAGCTAATTCCCCTAATTGGGTTAAAAAAATCTTTGTTGGTAAGGGCTGAACTACTTCTTTCTTTGCCCTCTCTTTCATGGTGCCAACGATTCTTTCAACACCAGCTGCCCCACCGCAGGCCGGAGTATCTTTGCCTCCTAATAGTTTAACCAAAGCATCAAATCTGCCACCGCCAACCAAAGAGCCTTGTCTCTGGCCTTCTTCTGAATCCTCAAAAATCTCAAAAACCGTCTTAGTGTAGTAATCTAAACCCCTGACCAAATATGGGTTTAAACGGTAAGGTAATTCAACTTCATCTAAAAACTCTAAAACTTCTTTAAAGTGCGATTTGCATTCTTCGCAAAGGTGATCAACTATTTGAGGCGCCTGAGCTTTAACTGGTTGACATTTCTCTTCTTTGCAGTCTAAAACCCTCAAGGGATTGTATCTTAGTCTTCGCCGGCAGTCAGAACATAAAGAACTTTCCCTAGAACGTAAATAACTAACCAAAAGTTTTTTGTAATAAGGCCGGCACTGGCTGTCGCCAATACTGTTGATTTCAATAATGAGATTTTTGAATTTTAGCTCTCGAAGGATATTATAGAAAATTTGAATGATTTGAGCATCAATCACCGGACTGGCTTCTCCGAAAACCTCAAAATTGATTTGATGAAATTGACGAAACCTGCCAGCCTGAGGATGTTCATATCGGAATAAAGGGCCGGAAGAATAAAACTTCAGGGGTTGTGGTAAATTAAACATACCGTGCTCAAGATAGGACCTGACAATGCCGGCAGTAAATTCTGGGCGGAGAGCCAAGTAATCTCCTCCTTTGCTGCGGAAAACATACATCTGCTTTTCAACAATATCAGTACTCATACCGATTCCCTTAGAAAAAAGTTCAGCAGTTTCAACTATGGGCGTGTCTATTCTTTTAAAACCATAGAAATTAGCAATGTGGCCAGCTATGGTATAAACTTTTTGGAAAAAAATCTGATCTTCTGGTAAAAGATCATGCATACCAGTTGGGGCTCGAAATTTTGGTTTTTTAGCCATGGTTAGTAATTAGGAATTTCAATTTTTGCCAAGGCGGCAAAGGGCCAAGCCCTTAAAAAAACTCGGCCAACAATATTCTCTTCTGGTAAAACACCCCAGCGTCTGGAATCAGCTGAAACAGAACGATTATCTCCTAAAACAAAATAGTCATTTTTGTCTAAAGTCATTTGAACATCACCTAGTGTTTGGGAGAACTGAGAAAGATAAGCTAATTCATCTAAGGCTTGCATTTCTCCGTCTTGATAAATAAATACCTGGCCCTCTTGAATTTTGATTGTTTCTCCGGGCAGCCCAATAATTCTTTTAATATAGCGCTGGGAGGGATCGTTAGGATATTTAAAAACTATGACCTCGCCTCGCTGTGGCGCCCTAAACTGATAGCTGAGCTCATCAATAATTAAATAATCGCCTTGGTAAAAGTTAGGTTCCATGCTTTGGCCCCTAACAAAAAATGGTTGAAAGACAAAATAGCGGATAGGTACCACTATCAACAAAGCAATGATGACAATTTTTGATATTTCCCAGATAAAAAGTAATAGTTTCTTCATGATACTTCCTCAACTATAGCAGATATTTTTCAATTCTACAAGAGAAGTGGTAAAATAAGAATAATATGATTTTAATTGTTGGCCTGGGTAATCCAGGTAAAAAATATGAGAAGACCCGTCACAATGTCGGCTTTCGAGTGGTCGATGAACTTGCCAAACAAAAAACAAGAGAATTTATCATTGCTAAACCTCAGACTTTTATGAATAATTCTGGCAAGGCTATTAAAGCTTTGCTGAATTTTTATAAAACCGAACCAGAAAACCTTTGGGTTATTCATGATGATATTGATTTACCTTTGGGGAAGTTCAAAATAAGCAAAGGCCGGGGCTCAGCCGGCCATAAAGGCGTAGAATCAATTATTAAAGAACTAAAAACAAAAGATTTCTGGAGAATAAGAATAGGCATCTGCCCCAAAACCGGCAAACCAAAACAAGTTGAAAAGCTCGTCCTGCAAAACTTTACCAAGGAAGAAGAGAAAACTTTAAAAGAAGTTATCAAAACGGTTATTGAAAAAATAGCGGGACTCGGTAGGCGATGAAGTTTACCCCCTTCGGGGTTTACCTTCATCTCCACCTTCGCTTTTGCTTCGCAAAAGCTCGGTAAATAAAAAGCCAAGACAAATTGTTTTTATATCTTGGCTTCATCTTTGACACTTTGTGCTTCGGATTCGTCCTCCATTTCTACGACCCGGGGTTCAAATATTACCTCTACTACTTCAGGGTTAAATCCTTTTTGAGCACATTCAAGACAGGCTATTTTCTCCTCAACAATTTCTTCTCTGCCTTCAGACCAAACCGTTGATAGTTTTTTATTGAAATCTTCTTTTTCAGCAACAACTCTTTCAACAATCTTTGTAATAATCAACCTGGTCTTGGTAGTTATCTTCTTTGGCTTAATCCCCGATCCCTGATGTTGACCGCAAAAATAGCAAGTAAAACTCATCTGCTATCTTCCTCCTATTCTATATTATTTGACTTGAAGTAACTTATCATATTATACTATTTTAGATGGAATTGTCAAGACAGATTAGTATTGATAAGGTTTTAATCGTTGGTGTCACCCCCTATTTTTTGGAAAGGGGGAATCTTTGGGTTGAACAGAATATAAAACAAATTTTGGTGGCGAGGAAAACCCAATCGTTTTTTGAAGACAATATTATTTTTTTAGAAAAGAATAAGGATTTTTATCTCTCCCAATTCTTAAGAAAATTAGACGAAATGGGCTATAACAAAGTCCAAACCATATCAGAACCCGGTGAATTTTCCCGAAGAGGGGGCATTATTGATGTTTTTCCAATTAATTCCAATTTTGCTTTACGAATTGAGTTTTACGGCAACCAAATTGAAAATATTGAAAAACTGCCCATTGAAATTACCGATGAAAAAGAAACTAAAGAAAGAATAAAAAAGAAATTAAAAAGACAGAAATTATTTTCTGATTTGAAAGGACTAAAGCCAGATGATTATTTGGTCCATTTAGATCACGGCGTGGGAAGATTCGCTGGCATCAAACAAAATTATTATACTTTAGAGTACGCTCAAGGAGATAAATTATATGTTCCCTTGGGTCTTGAAAGAAAACTGAGTCGCTACATTGGTTTTGTTGAGCCCAAAATTTCCCGTTTAAGTTCGCCAGTTTGGGAAAAAACCAAAAGAAAAATAAAAACTGAGACAGAAAAATTAGCCAGAGAACTTTTGGAAATCTATAGCAAAAGAGAGGTCGCTACCCGACCTCCTTATTCCTCTGATACTGAAATAGATTCTCAAATAATCGCCACCTTTCCCTACGAAGAAACACCTGACCAAATCCAAGCCATCGAAGATATTAAAAAAGACTTGGAAAAATCAGAAAAACCTTTAGATAGAATCGTCTGCGGTGATGTTGGTTTTGGTAAAACCGAGGTGGCCTTAAGAAGTATAGTTAAAGCCGTTAATTCCGGCTATCAGGCAGCCCTACTGGCGCCAACAACCATTTTAGCTTCCCAGCATTGCCAAACCTTTAAGAAAAGATTGGGGAACTTACCCATCAAAGTTAAGTTATTAAGCAGATTACAATCTAAAAAAGAGCAAAAAGAGATAATTAAAAAATTACAAGAAGGCCAAATAGATATTATCATTGGTACTCATCGCATTTTATCCAATGATGTGGAGTTTAAAAATTTGGGATTATTGGTTATTGACGACGAACAAAAATTCGGCGTCAGGCAAAAAGAAAAATTGAAGAAGTTAAGGGCTTCTTTGGATGTTTTATCGCTTTCGGCGACGCCCATTCCCAGAACCCTTTATCTGGCCCTATCTTCTTTAAAAAATATCAGCGTTATTCAGACGCCACCACCTTACCGCCTGCCGATCAAAACAAATATTCAACCCTGGTCAGAAAAAATTATTAAAAAAGCTATTACAAAAGAAATCTCCCGAAAAGGCCAGATATATTATTTGCACAACCGGGTAGAAACAATTGAAGGGGTTCGAAATCTTTTGGAAAAACTTATCCCTAAAGCAAAAATCGGCATTGTCCATGGCAGGCTGAAAGAAAAAGATTTAATTAAGGTAATGAGTGATTTTCAAAATAAAAAGATGGATGTTCTAATAGCTACCACTATTATTGAAAATGGTTTAGATTTACCAAATGTTAATACCTTAATCGTGGCTGATGGAACTCGGCTTGGTTTAGCTCAGGCTTATCAAATTAGAGGAAGAATTGGCAGGTCACACATTCAGGCTTTTGCCTATTTTCTTTATGGCCAACATCTTTCTGATTTAGCGAAAGAAAGATTAGAAGTTCTCAAAGAAGCAGAAGCACTGGGTTCTGGCTATAAAATTGCTTTGAAAGATTTGGAAATCCGAGGCGCTGGCAATATCTTAGGCAAAGAACAATCCGGCAATATTAACCAAGTAGGTTTGAATCTCTATTGTCAAATGCTCTCTGAAGCAATTGATAAAATGAAAAAAATTCAAGTTTTGTAATTTTTGAAAAATGGTGTTAGATTAAAAAATATGAATCTGGTTATCGTTGAGTCACCTACGAAATCGAAAACGCTTCAGGGATTTTTAGGCCCAAAATACCGGGTTCTTTCTTCCTATGGCCATATTCGTGACTTGCCAAAAAGTGAGTTTGGTGTTGATATAGAGAACGACTTTCAGCCAAAATATGTCATTCCTCTTAAAGCAAGAAGGGTAATTCAATTCTTGAAAAATGAGCTGGAGAAATCCGAACTAACACTTATTGCTACCGATGAAGACAGAGAGGGAGAAGCTATTGGTTGGCATTTAATTGAAATTTTAAATCTAAACAATAAAAAACCTTATCAGAGAATTGTCTTTCATGAAATCACTAAATCTGCCATAGAAGAAGCTCTTAAAAATCCCAGAAAAATTGATATGAGCTTAGTTGACGCTCAACAAGCAAGAAGGGTGCTGGATAGAATTGTTGGCTATAAGCTTTCTCCTTTTTTATGGAAAAAGGTAGCTCGAGGCTTATCGGCTGGCCGAGTCCAATCAGTCGCCGTGAGATTGGTAGTAGAACGCGAAAGAGAAATTGAAAATTTTATCCCCCAAGAATATTGGACGATTGCTGCTCTGCTACAAAAGTTAAAAGAAGTCGATGAAGCTGAAGCTTCATCTCCACACTTCGCTAACGCTCGTGTTTTTGAAGCTGTTTTGGTTAAAAAAGATGGCGAAGTTATTCCCAAACTTGGTATTAAAACAAAAAAAGAAGCTGATGAAATTGTTAAAGACTTAAAAGGTGCTGAATATAAAGTTCAAAATATTGAAAAGAAAGAAGTAAGGAAAAATCCCCTGCCGCCGTTGACTACCTCCATGCTTCAGCAGGAATCTTTTAAAAGATTCCGTTGGCCTGGCAAGCAAACAATGAGAGTTGCTCAGAATCTTTACGAAAGAGGTTTCATTACCTATCACCGCACCGACTCTTTAAATCTTTCTGATTTAGCCTTAGGAACAGCCAAGAAATTCGTCACTGAAAATTACGGCCAGAATTACTATCAATTTCGCAAATATAAAGCTCGGGGTAGGGTTCAAGAAGCCCATGAGGCCATCAGGCCAACTTATCCTGACAGAACACCGGAAAAACTGAAACTGCAGGCCAAATTAGATGATAACCAGTTTCGTCTTTATGATTTAATCTGGCGAAGGTTCATTGCCTGCCAAATGAAAGAGGCTCTTTTCGATTCAACAATAGTTGATGTTTCAGCCAAGAATTATGTTTTTAGAGCGACGGGTCAAACTTTAAAACTTGACGGATTTTTAAAGGTCTATCCAATTAAATTCACAGAAGCTGAACTGCCAGCTTTAAAAAAAGAAGAGTCATTAGAACTTATCAAATTAAACCCATTACAACACTTCACTCAGGCACAAGCCCGCTACACTGAAGCTACTCTAATTAAAACCTTAGAGGCTGAGGGCATTGGCCGGCCATCAACTTATGCACCGATTATTTCCACCATTCAAGACAGAAACTATATTGAAAAAGATGCTAAGAGATATTTCCGGCCAACCGAAATTGGTTTGGTCGTTAATGACCTTCTAGTAGAACATTTTCCCAAAATTGTCGATATTAAGTTTAGTGCTCGCATGGAAGAAGACCTTGATAATATTGCTCAAGGCCAAAGAAAATGGAAAAAAGTTATTGAAGAATTCTATGTTCCTTTCAGTCAAAACTTAGAACAAAAATACCAAGAGGTTTCAAAAAAGGAATTCACTGAAGAGCCCACTAAAAAAGCTTGTCCTCAATGTGGTGCTCCCCTTTTAATCCGGCTGGGCAAATTTGGCAAGTTCTATGCTTGTTCAAAATTCCCTAAATGCAGATATACCGAATCTCTGCCTGAAAATACTTTAAATATCAAATGTCCAAAATGCCAAAAAGGAGAGATTGTTGAAAAAAGAACTAGAAGGAATAAAATATTCTATGGCTGCAACAAATTCCCCAAATGTGACTTTGCTTTATGGGATAAACCGACGGGTCAAACTTGTCCCGAATGCGGCGCCCTGATGGTGGAAAAGAATAAAAAAACAAAGTGTTCAAATAAAGAATGCAAAAACAACTAGAACAAATAATTAAAAATAACTCTGATCCAAATTTAATTGAGAAAGCTTTTGAATTTGCCAAAGAGGCTCACCAGGATCAAAAAAGATTTTCTGGAGAAGATTATCTTTTACATCCTTTAAAAGTTGCTCAAATTTTAAGCGAGATGCATCTTGATTCCAAAACCGTAGCCGCTGGCCTCTTGCATGACGTTCCTGATGACACCGCAAGAACTCTTGAAGACATCAAGAAAGAATTTGGCAAAGAAATTGCTTTTTTGGTTGGGGGAGTAAGTAAATTAGGTAAGCTCCGCTATCCTAAAGAAGGACTAGAAGTTAAATCCCCAGAATCAAGAACAAAAGAACCTATTGATTTGAGAGCGGAAAACTTAAGAAAAATGTTCTTTGCGATGGGTGAAGATCTGAGAGTGGTTTTAATTAAGTTGGCTGATCGACTCCACAACATGGAAACTTTAGGCTCTCTGCCACCAGATAAACGAGAAAGAATTGCTTTAGAAACTTTGGAAATCTTTGCCCCTTTGGCCAACCGCTTAGGCATCGGAGATATGAGAGGTCAATTGCAAGACCTGGCTTTCCGCTATCTTTACCCTAAAGAATATGAATGGTTAATAGAGAATGTGAGGGAAAAATATGAAGAAAGAGAAAAATATCTTAAAAAAGTTAAGAAAGTTTTAATAAAAATTCTCGAAAAAGAAGTAATAAAGCCAATTGACATTCATTCTCGGCCAAAACATTACTGGAGTCTCTATCAGAAACTTTTAAAACATGAAATGAACTTTGAAAGAATTTACGATTTAATCGCTCTTAGAGTAATTGTTGATGATGTCAAAACCTGTTATGAGATATTGGGAATTATTCATAAGTACTGGAAGCCTTTGCCTGGCCGAATTAAAGATTACATTGCCTTTCCCAAACCCAACGGTTATCAGGCTCTTCATACAACCTGTTTTTGTCTTGACGGGAAAATTACCGAAATCCAGATAAAAACTAAAAAAATGCACGAAGAGGCTGAACATGGAATTTGTGCTCACTGGGCTATTAAAGAAGGGGTTAATCTTCAGACATCCCAGAAAAAAAGATTTGCTTGGATGCAGCAGTTAAAAGATTGGCAAGATAAGGTTTCGGGCTCTCAAGAATTTTTAGAAGGTTTAAGAATTGATTTCTTTAAGAACCGGATTTTTATCTTTACTCCCAAGGGAGATGTCATTGACCTTCCTGAAGGAGCAACGCCGGTTGATTTTGCTTACGCTGTTCATAGTGATATTGGTAATCAATGTGCTGGTGCGAAGATCAATGGAAAAATGACCCAGCTTTTTCAACCTCTAAAAAATGGGGATGTGGTTGAAATTATTGTTAATAAGCACAAAAAACCTTCTAGGGATTGGTTGAAATTTGTTAAAACTAGTTTAGCTCGCTCCCACATAAAAAACTTTTTAAAACAAGGATCAACGGCTGAAACTCTTAAGACTTTTCTAAAAGAAAAAGTAAACATCATTCGCGCTTTACCTAAACTGCACCGTAAACCCCGCCCGGAAAAAACCCCTAAAACCGAATTGGTGGTTTCTTTAGCTGGAGAAACTAACCTGCAAATTTATTTAGCTAAATGCTGTTCTCCTGAGGCCGGCGATAAAATCAAGGCCTACATTACCAAAAGCCGTGGAGCGGCTATTCATCAAATTGATTGTAAAAATATGTTGAAAGCACAAAAAAAATGGCCTCAAAAAGTCATTGAAGCCACCTGGACAAAAAAGTCAAAGCCTAAACTTTAAATTTTTTAAACAAAGCTTCTATTTCTTTCTTGGAATTGAAGAAAACAGTGAGCTTGGGCCTACCTGCTTCTATTCTTAATTTAATATTTTTAATACCGATAGCATTCCTGATCTTTTCTTCCAGCGCCTTTACCTCTTTAGAGACGGCTGAAACCTGTCTTTTAACCGGCTGCCAAATGTTTAACTTTTGAGCTAATCCTTCCACCTCCCTGACGTTAAGCCCGTCTCTTATCGTTCTGACAAAAACGGCTTTTTGTTTTTGGGGGTTTTCTATTGCTAGCATAGCCCTGGCGTGGCCCTCGGTAATCCTTTCTTCTCTCAAAGCTTGCTTGATTTCTTCCGGCAAATCAAGCAGTCTTAAAGTATTGGCGACTGCTTCTCGACTCTTGCCAACCATTTTAGCAATATCTTTTTGTAAAAAATTAAACTCTTCCTGCATTTTTTGATAGGCCTCGGCTTTCTCCATCGAGTTTAAATTTAATCTTTGGACATTCTCAATTATAGAAACTTCTAATTTCTCCTTTTCAGCAGGTTCCCGAACAATAACAGGAATTTGAGTTAGGCCCACCATTTTTGACGCTAATAGCCTTCTCTCTCCAGCAATTAACTGATATTCGGTCCCTAAATCTTTCTCAATTCTGCTAACTAATAAGGGCTGTAAAACACCGTGTTCTTTAATTGAGTCCGCTAAAGACTGCAGGCCGTCCTGACCAAAGTTTTTTCTTGGCTGATAAGGATTAGATTTTATTTTCTCAATTTCAATGTAAAAAACCGGCTCTTGTTTAACTTCATAAATTTTTGGAGTTTTATCTGTTTTTTTAGGAATGAGGGATTCTAATCCCTTGCCAAAAGTTTGTTTCATAAGTTTGGGTTATGCGCTATTAATTCTTCGGCCAGTTCCCGATAGGCTTGAGCAGCTAAAGAGGTTGGTGCATATTGTAAAATAGTTTTTCCAAATTTTGGTGCTTCAGCTAAAGCCACCTGTCTTGGGATAACTGTATCAAAAACATAACCTGGGAAATTCCTCCTTACTTCTTTGGCTACTTCGCGAGATAGTTTATTGTTTCGATTATACATAGTTAAAAGAGCGCCGGTAATCTTTAAATCCTGACCAAGGTTATTTTTGACTAAATTAATAGTGTCCAGCAATTGCTCAAGTCCTTCCAGGGCCAAATACTCGCATTGGACCGGAATTAAAACTTCCTTTGAGGCACAAAGAGCATTGATAGTTAAAAGCCCCAAACTGGGAGGTGAATCAATAATGATAAAATCGTAAGATTCTTTGACTTTTTCTAAGAGCTGCTGCAATTTAAATTCCCGGTTACTAGCCATAACCAGCTCCACGGTTGAGCCAGCTAAATCGGGTGAGGCCGGCATAATTTCGTAGCCAAAAAAAGGGCTTTTCCGAATAATAGCTGAAGGGCTAACTTGACCAGCTAAAGCGTGATAAATAGAAAGAGGTAAGTTTCTGGGGCTTAACCCTAAAGAATAAGTAGCATTGGCTTGATGGTCAAAATCTACCAATAAAACTCTTTTGCCCAGAGCCGCTAAAAAAACCGGAAGGTTGACCGCTGTTGTTGTTTTGCCCACACCACCTTTTTGGTTGCAAATAGAAATAATCCGAGCCATTAAATTAGTTTATCATAACTTTTTAAATTGACAAATGAGAAAAAAATTGATAAATTATGAGATAGCTTTGGGCGAGTGTCGGAACTGGTAGACGATCAGCACTCAAAATGCTGTGAGCCAAAAGCTCGTGTGGGTTCGACTCCCACCTCGCCCACTAAAATCTCCTAAAGAGTTTTAAAACCAACCAACCGGAGAAAATACCAATAATAGCTCCGGCTAATATGTCAGAGGGCCAATGGATACCGCAGAAAACCCGCGAGATAGCAATTAAAAAACTGGCAATAAAAAAACCAATGCCAGCTTTTTTATTATAGTGATAAACAACAACAGATATGGCAAAAAAGAGAGCGGCGTGGCCAGACGGGAAAGACGCTTCATTGTGCTCTAAAAGCAGATTAACTTCATTTTCAACAAATGGCCGTGGCCTTAACCAAAAAAATCGAATCAGTTCAACTAGGCCAAATCTTGCCAAAATAGCTGATGTAAATACTAAAAAAATTGCTCTCCATTTTTTCCAAAAAAGCAAAATAACTAAACCAGCTAAAAGATATTGAAGATATTCAGCGAAAAAAATAACTAAACTGTCCAGACAAACAAACTTGCCAGCTAAGCTATTGATTTGTTGAAAAATGAAATAATCCATTAGATTTTAAGATTAGCTTCAGCTTTTATTTCTTTTGTTTTTTTTAGACGATGAAAGTAAGCAGTCACTCCTATCATTGCCCCATTATCAGTGCAGAATTCTTCAGGGGGAACAATTATATCAAATTTATTTTTAAACTGCTTTCTTAGTTCATTGTTAGCTGCCACTCCGCCACCGAGGATTATTGATTTTACCCTAAAATCCTTAGCTGCTTTCAGTGTTTTGTAAATTAAAACATCAATAATTGCTTGTTGAACTTCAGCACACATAGCTGCTTTATTATATTTTTCACTTCTCACTTTATATAATACCGCAGTTTTCAATCCAGAAAAACTAAAATCATAGTTTTTCTGATGAATCATGGGCCTGGGCAATTGTATCTTGTATCTTGTATTTTGTATTTTGTATTTCGCGACGTTAGCCGCGATGGCCGGACCGCCAGGATATCCCAAGCCTAGAATTCTAGCAACTTTATCAAAACACTCGCCAGCCGCATCATCCCTAGTTTCCCCAAGAATTTTATAATCGCCAATGCCCTTCATTAGTATAAGTTGAGTGTGGCCACCAGAAACTATTAAGCAAACCGCCGGGAATTTGATTGATTTGATTGATTTCGTAAATCCATCAATAAAATTGGCGAGGATGTGAGCTTCAATATGATTCACTGGAACAATTGGTATTTTAAACTTCTCCGACAAATCTTGGGCAAAGTTTATTCCCTGCCACAAACAAGGTTCCAAACCAGGGCCTGCCGTCACTCCAATTAAATCGAATTGCTTACCCTGAGCTTGCCGAAGGGCTTTCTTAAAAACAAAGGGCAGGTTCTTTTGGTGCTCTCTTTTGGCTAAAAAAGGATAAACGCCTCCGTATTTGGCATGAAGTTTTACTTGGGAAGAAACAATATTTGACAATATCTTAAAATAAGAGTCTTTTGCTTCTAATAAAGCAATGCAAGTATCATCACACGATGTATCAATGGCTAAAATTTTCATATTATTTTAACGTCTTAAAATTTTTGGTGGTAGAACTGTTAAATCAATAACTGTCGAAGGCCGGGATTTTTTTAAATTACCAGCATCTAAAACCAAATCAGGCTGATATTTTTGATTTTTAAACTGTTTTAGAACTTCCTTAATTTTTGTTGAGGCGGGTTTGCCAGACATATTCGCTGAAGTTTCAGCCAGGGGTAAATTTAATTTATTAATCAAAATTAAAATAAGCTTATAATTAGGAATTCTTATTCCTGTTGTGTCTTTGCCCTTTTTTGACTTTAAAACAGCGGTTACCGCACCTGGCCAGACTTTTCTTAAAAAACCTTCCTGTTTTTTATTTATTTTGGCAAATCTTTTTGCCATTTTGATATCTTTAACAAATATAGGAATTGATTTTTTAGTCGGCCGTTTTTTAATTTTAAAAAGTTTACTTACTGCTTTTTTATTGGTGGCATCACCAATCAATCCATAAACTGTATCAGTTGGGCAAACGATAACTTGCCCATCTTTTATTGATTTTACTACTTCTTGGACAACTTTATTCAAGTTTTGCTTTTTAATTTTCACAATCTTCATTATTTTATTCTAATTTAAAAAGTAGAAATTTACATCTTTTTTATCCCTGGCTTTGGTGGAATAGCATTGAGTTAAATCTTTGGCTTTTTTAATAATTTCTTGGCTAATCTTTTTTTTAGTATAATTTCTCACTAAAGTTAAGGGGCCAGGATAATTTGCCATTTCAATTAAAATGTCGCCTCTTTTAGCTAACTTCTTAATTGCCTTATTCTCTTTCTCATTTCTGCCAACAATAATCTTTGTTTTATCCTGAATAAAGTGTCTGCCATGTTTCAAAAGTTCAACATCGTTGCCATTGCATTGAGGAAAAAGTTGAAAAAGTTCTTTTGATCTCTGACTAAATACTGGGTCAGTTAAAAGACAGCCACCAGCTGGCATAGGATAATATTGAATTTGCCATTTCTTAGCCAAGGCAATTTGTCTTTTTCTTGAACGGCCAGAAATATCAAAAAGTTTTTTTCTGTCAACAAGCCCTTTTTGCTCAGGAATAGTTTCCTTTAAAAGTTTTGCCGAAAGTGGCCTCAATAAGTATCCTTTCAAAGAACTCTGGGTTTCAACTATTTTTAAAGCTTTGATATTTTGAGACATTGGTCTTTCTCCTAAAACCTCACCCGTCGCCACCAAATCAAACTTATCTTTTCTCATTATTTCTTTTGCTTTCTTTAACATTAAAATATGGCAATCGATGCAAGGATTTATTGATTTACCGTAGCCATGTTTTGGATTTTTTACCATTTTTAAATGTTCTTTAGAAAAATCAACTACTTTTAAGGGAATTCTTAAGTTTTTGGCTGCTTTTTTAGCCATCCCCTCATTAAAAAAATAGCTCCTAAAACTAAGAGCTATCACTTTTATGTCTTGATTCTGCAAAATCTTTGCAACTAAGATAGAGTCTAGCCCGCCCGATAACAAAACCAGTGCTTTAACTTTTCTCATTATGAAATTTAGTATAAAAGGTCTTATTGTCTTCGATGTTTTCAAAAACTACTGAAGCTGGACCAACTGCACAATTAGAGCCAATCAAAACTCCTGGCATTAAAGAAACGTTTATTCCAATGTGAGAATTTCTACCAACTATTACTCCTAAAGATTTAAGACCAGTTTCTTTTATTTCTCCCCTGTCTAATCTAATATTGCCGGTCACTGTGCCGGCACCAACGCGGCAGTTTTCACCAAAAATTGAATCACCGAAATAACCAGAATGGACATGAACGTCTTTCTGGAGAATGCATCTTGCCACCTCAGCTTGAGCTCCCACCATCACTCCTTCCTCTAAATTAGTATAATCCCTGACTAAAGCATTGTTGCCAATAATAGAGTTGTCGCCGACATAACAAGGTCCTTTAATGATGGCACCCTCAAAAATCTTAACGTTTTTGCCCAAATGAACTTTCTTGCCTAATTTCTTATCAAATAAATATTTAGTAATTGAAAAAAGGTGCCACGGATATTTTAGGGAAGAAAAATCTTCCCGAGCCTCAACTAGGCCAACCTTCCCTTCTTTAATATAAAGCTTCAATGCTTGTTCAAAAGAATAATGTTCCTCTGGTAAATGTTGATGGTATTCAAAAAAAGTTGGCGATAACAGATAAACTGCATCCACTTTTATATTGGATGGCTCTTGTCCTTTTTCCGGTTTTTCAATTAAATCTTTCACTTCGTCATTCTCTATCTTTAAAATCCCATAATGCCAAGGTTGATTGGTTTTGACGCCCAGTAAAACAATCTCTTTTTCTTTTTTGGTCATAGCTGAAATATAATCGCCAACATCTACTTTATGGCCACCGACAACAAAAAAGGGACCAGAAATCAATTCTCGGGCCCTCATAACCGCATCCCCCATTCCTTTGGGTTCTGGCTGAACAATATATTTAATATTAATGCCTAAATCGTAATTTTTCAATTCTTCCTCAATATCTTTTTGGGGGCTTTGAATAATGATAATATCTTTAATTCCTACTCCTCTCAGGTCTTTAATGGTATACCAAATTAAAGGTTTGCCCATTATTTTCAAAAGGGATTTACGTTGATAGTTTAAGGGCCAAAAACGAGAAGATTCTCCAGCTGCTAAAATTATGGCTTGCATAATTTCAAAATTATTTTTGCTAATTTTTGAGGATTATGGACCACTAATCCCGAATCAGACAAAAGGTTTTCGCCAATAAATTTTTCACCAGCTAAGTCTTCATTAATTTTCACCAAATCCAGTAACAGCGGATTTTCTTTTATAGTTTCTTTTATTTTTTCTTTTGAGGGAAGAAAATTATTATAAATCACGTAATCCAAACTACCTTCCAGATATTTCTCTATTTCGTTGACAAAATCTAAAACTGAAAAATTATTTGTTTCACCATTTTTAGTCATTAAATTGACAAGATAGACTTTTTTAGCCCTACTTTCTCTTAGAGCTTCGGGAATTCCCTCAACCAACAAAATTTGGGCCAGCGAAGAATATAAGTCTCCCGGGCCAATCACAATTAAATCAGCTTTTCTAATTGCTTCTAAAGTTTTAGGATAAGCCTTGGCTTTTGGTTTTAAATAAACCTGTTTAATTCTTGGCCTTTCCTGCTCTTTAGGAATATCTATCTTAGCTTCACCACCGATGATCTTGCCATTTTCTAATTCAGCATATACATCTGCTTCATCAAGAGTGGAAGGCAATACTTTGTGTTTTTTGGGAATTTTAAATATTTCATCATTAAGATAATCTATCGCTTTTTCATAATCATTTGTTTCCTTAATTATGGTGGAGCAAGTTAAATTAGAGATAACGTGGCCCCTATATCTACCGAAAGAAATTCGGGTATTAAATTTATCTTTTTCGGGATTCTCAGATAAGGCATAAGAAGCCCTTCTGATATCGCCAAAGGATATTTTAGTATGAAATAATTCCTTTCGTTCTTTTCCTGCTGAACCTCCGCTATCAAGCATGGCAGAAATAACTGATAATTCTACATCGGGGCATTTCTTTAATCCTGCCAAAACCGCCTGAGGCATAGCATTACCGCCACCCAAACAAACAATTCTTTTAGGTCTTGGCATATTTTTTGGCTAATTCAAAGGCTTTTTTGTTTATTTCTAAATATTGCTTAGGAATTACTTTTTTAATAGCTTGCAAAATTGATTGAGGTTTTAGAGGTAGAAGTTTTTTAAAACTGGCTAAACTTAAAAGATAAACTCCAGCCGTCACACCGCCTGCTTCAACTATCTCTATTCTTTTACTAATTTTTTTAAGTGCGCCAAGAGTTTGCTCTTTGGAAAGAGTTTTTTGCAAAGGAATAGGAATAAAATGTTTATTGATTAAAAAAATAGTTTTTGTGTTAGCAAAATATGCTGCTTTCAAGGATTCCTGTATTTCTAAGGCAATAATTAAATCTGCCATGCCTTGAGCAACTAATGGAGAATATATTTTTTTGCCGAATCTGATATGAACCTCCACCGACCCTCCGCGCTGAGAGAGCCCGTGAAGTTCTGAGGTTTTAACATCAAAACCTGAATGCATGGCAGCTTCAGCAGTAATCTGCAAAAGAGTAATTAAGCCCTGACCTCCGGTACCAACAATAACTATATTGAAGTCTTTTTTCATGTTTTTTGCTTTTTTACAAATATACAAGGATGACGAGCGATAACTACTGAGACTTCGGGTTTTTGAATAAATTCTTTAATAGTTTGAACAAATTCAGCTTGATTGGCCGGATCAATTACTTTCAAATTTTTAACACCGCAAGCTTTAACAATTTCTTCAATTTTTATTCCATCCGGAGTAACCGGGGCTCCTGGGTGAGGCTGATGGCCGGTCATGGCTGTTGTTTGATTGTCCATAACAATAATTAGAGGATTAGATTTATTAAAAACAGTGTTGATTAAAGCTGGGATGCCGGCATGGAAAAAAGTAGAGTCACCAATAAAAGTAATGAGTTTTTGCCTGCCCCCCGAGGCCTTTTTTATACCGTGAGCAATACCGATGGAAGACCCCATGCAAGAAAGATAATCTTGTAAAAAAAGAGGCGCTTCGCCAGCTAACATGTAGCAACCAATATCTCCACCAAAAA
>Ga0210018_1000450_pt1 | contig 20813 bp, 22 predicted proteins | sample CryGeyCG2014_010_2_FD_183967 | JGI IMG/M metagenome (GOLD analysis project Ga0210018, IMG submission 183967) | Groundwater microbial communities from aquifer - Crystal Geyser CG09_land_8/20/14_0.10 (SPAdes) (version 2) | ecosystem: Environmental > Aquatic > Deep subsurface > Groundwater | place...
CAGACCCCGCTAGAGCGGGGGCGAGGGGCGGCCTGCGAGAAATTTCCGTTAGGAAATTTACTTGTTGTAGGCGAATCCCTGCCTACCGGCAGGCAGGCCTCCCTACGCACGTTTTTTGCCGGAGTAGCTCTCCGCCAGCTGGCGGAGGCAGATATGTTTGTTAATGTCTAAGCCATCCTAGCTCAGCGGCAGAGCAACTGTTTTGCGCCAGCCCCGTTAGAAATGCCGAGGTAGCTCAGCGGCAGAGCAACTGTTTTGTAAACAGTAGGTCGTGGGTTCAAATCCCACTCTCGGCTCATCGGCATTTCTAACGGGGTAAATAGGTCGTGGGTTCAAATCCGACGGGTGGCTCAAAAAGCCAAAGTAGTTCAGTGGTAGAACGCTTTCTTGGTAAGAAAGAGGTCGAGGGTTCGATTCCCTCCTTTGGCTCAAAATTAAAAATTAATTTGGGCAATTAGCTCAGTGGTTAGAGCGCTTCGTTGACATCGAAGAGGCCACTGGTTCGATCCCAGTATTGCCCACATAATAAAATCTAACGGGGCAGGTCGAAAAGGTCAGAGGTTCGACCCCTCTAACGCCCACAATTGCCATATTTTAAATTATGGTATATTATTTGGAGATACAAAATAAGCAAAATGGCTAAATCAAAATTTTCGGAAAATTTAGTAAAAATGCGTTGCGCCGTCTGCAAACGGGTCAATTATTACACTCGCAGAAAAAAGAGTCAGGAACGGAAACTTGAACTCAAAAAGTATTGCAAATGGTGTAAAAAACATACCATCCATAAACAGGCTAAAGTATAGCCTTGTGGGTCTATAGTTCAATGGCAGAATAATGGTCTCCAAAACCATTGATCGAGGTTCGAATCCTCGTGGACCCGCGAATATCGCGGGTTTTTATAAAGCGATCGGGAGGTTCTTCGCCTTCGGCGGACAGGGATTCTTTACCTGCCGGCAGGCCTCAACTCCCGCAGGTAAAAAAACCCGCTGTCTTAAAGACCAGCGGGGGCTTGCTATTATTGTGACGAAGGCATGGTCCCGTAACATTGGTAATGAAGCACCAACGGATCATTTGGAGCTAACTTGCTAACACTAACCTTAAAGCCAAGACGCTTTTTTCCATCGGCCATATTCATCGCTTTCTGACTGGAAAAAGCGATGTCTCGACCGCGATGATTCCGATTCCTTTTCCAAGAAACGAGAAACGCTACCGTAGGCATATTCCCCTCCTGTTCAAATTAAAGTGAATTTACAGAATTGCGGATTGGTGTCAAAATTGGAATTGGAATAGATATCGGATCGTCTCTGATAGGGACCCAGATCGGACACTTCATTTTCTTCACCTCCCTTTCTTTATTTATAGTATTTATTTTAATTTTCCTATATAATAATAGCATATCTCAAGAAATTTTGTCAATGACCCCTGAATACGAAAATTTAATCAATTCTTTAATAAGCGACGGATATTTGAAAACGCCCTTACTGATTGAGGCGTTTAAAAATATAGACCGGCAGGATTTTGTTCCGGAAGAATATAAAAACAGCGCGTATATCAACGAGCCGTTGCCTATCGGTTTTGAGCAAACAATTTCCCAGCCGTTAACGGTTGCTTTTCTTATGGAACTCTTGGAACCGAAGCCCGGAGAAAAAATTTTGGACATCGGTGCGGGTAGTGGTTGGAGCGCGGCTCTTTTGGCGTATGTAGTCGGGAAAGAAAATTTGCAATCCGAAATTCGTAATCCGAAAATTATCGGAATAGAGCGATTATCTGAATTAAAAGAATTCGCGGAAAAGAATTTGGCGAAATATGGATTCATAGACCCCATTAAAAATAAGACGCCTCAAGCCCCGTTAGAGACCTCTGCTAATTTTTACTCGGACTTAACCTTAAGGCCTGACGGTAAACAAAAAAAGTCTCTAACGGGGCAAGCGTCTGGCGACGCGCCTTCGGCGGGACGGATTTCTAACGGGGTAGAAAAGGGGATAGCGATGATTGTTTGTGCCGATGGCGTAAAAGGTTATAGAAAAGAAGCTCCATACGATAAAATACTCGCCGGAGCGGCGGCAAAAGGCGATGTGCCGGCGGAGTGGAAAAAACAGCTTAAAATCGGGGGCAGAATCGTGGCGCCGGTCGGGAACAGCATAGTGGTGATAGATAAAACAGGCAAGGGCAAATACAGCCGGAAAGAGCATTTTGGCTTCAGTTTTGTACCGTTGATTTCCGATAAGTAAAGTAATGTTTCTAACCCCGTTAGAAACTCTGGGCATAAAAATTTATTCTAAATTTTTACGCGGTTTCAATCAGCCATTTAAAATAAAATATGTCCAATCTGACGATCGTCAGATTGGACATATTTCTTGATTTTTAAAGTATTACTTATGTATCTCGTTATATGCTGTGAAAAATTTATTCTAAATTTTTATGCGATTTATAATCAAATATTAATCATAGATATATCAATAGAATTTTTCTGTATTGATGCCAAGCGCGTGTTTCTAACGGGGTTGACAAAGAAGGCGAACGGATATAATATTAAATCAAATCCGCAGACAGGAGGCGGCAAAGTAAGCCCTCCCGAGGAAAAGCTAAAGCTTTTTTAATTGTCTGCGGCCTAAATAGGTCGTTTTTTATTAATCCGAAAATTAAATCCGAATCTACGAAAAAAATCCGAAAATATACAATTTCAAATCTACAAAATTAGAAATTCGTAGCCATTTGTAGATTCGCGTGAATTCGTAGTTTCGCATCGCAATGTTAAACAGAAAACAAAAAGGTGAACGGTTAAAACAAGGCGAGGAACTTTTGGAAAATAACAAGAGTTTGATTTTCGTTGATTTTACCGGAATCGGAGTTGAAGATATGAAATTTTTGCGCCGGGCATTAAAAGTCGTTGAAGCGAAAATGAAAGTAATTAAAAAGAAACTTTTAAGAATCGCTTTTGAAAAGAAAAAAATAGATTTTAACCCGGAACAATTTGATTCGCAATTGGGCGTGGTTTTTTCGGAAAAAGAGATTTCCGACGTTGCCGGCCCGGTTTACAAGTTTTTTAAGAGCGTTGAAAAGAAAGGGTTTAAAATTTTGGGCGCGTATAATTTGAGCGAGAAAAACTTTTTTGACGCGGAAACGACCGTGAAAATCGGCCAATTGCCTTCAAGAGAAGTTTTGCTCGGGCAATTTGTTGGAATGCTGGCGATGCCGATTAAAATGTTTTTATACGTTTTAAGTGAAAAAAGCAAAAGGTCGTAAAGAGAATAAAGAAAAAATAATAAATAAAATATAAAAACATCTAAATATTTATTTAATCATTTTTAAGTTTATGTTTATTATTTTTAATTTTTTATTTAGATAAGATGGACAAATTTAACGATATAATAGAAAAAGTTGAAAAATTGACGGTTGTGGAGCTTAGCGAATTGATTAAAGCTCTTGAGGAAAAATTCGGCGTTTCAGCCGCGATGCCGATGGCGGCGGCGGGAGCCGGAGCGGCCGTGGAAGAAGAAAAAACTTCTTTTGATGTTATTCTTAAAGCCGTCGGAGACCAAAAAATCGCCGTTATCAAGGCTGTTAAGGAAGCGACTGGCTTGGGCTTGAAAGAAGCCAAAGACATAGTTGACGCGGCTCCGAAGCCAATAAAGCAAGGCGTTAAAAAAGCCGATGCGGATGAATTGAAAAAGAAACTTGAAGCAGCGGGAGCAGTGGTGGAACTTGCGTAAAATCCAAGCGCCAAGCGCCAAATTGCAAACAAAAAACCGCTTTAGATATTGGGATTTCGGCAATTAGATATTATTTGTGATTTGGAATTTGTGATTTGGAGCTTAACAAAAAAGCTTGTTGAAATAACGGGCTTTTTTGTTATATACTGGGAGTAGAGATTAGGGCATTTAGCTTAGTGGGTTGGCTGGTAAATTCGCGAAGCGAAATTACGACAGCCAACGGGCAATTATAGAAAATTGCCCCGGAAGAGCGCTATTTCGCCGAAGGCGAATAGAGATGATGAAAAGAAAATAATAATTTGAAAATTGCAGAATCTATGATTAGGGCATTTAGCTTAGTGGCAGAGCGCTTCATTCACATTGAAGAGGTCACTGGTTCGATCCCAGTAATGCCCACAATTGATTTTTAAATAAAATTGTGATAATTTTAGGATATGGTTAAATATAAAAATACTCTTCAAAAAGGCTCGGTAAGATACATTGTTTTTAAAGAAGGCGCGGATTGTATGCAAATTTTTCATCGCTCCGCAAAGAATTAAAACAAAAATTCAACCCCCAAGAGCGAAAATTCTTCAGGGGCTTTTTTATGGTCGCCGTAAATTCTCTGCGGCTTGCCGTAGAAATGGAAGACGATTAGGTCGTATCGGCGGAGCCGATTCTTTTTCATGTAACCCGCCCCTGATGCCCCGACCACGGTCGGGGAGCGGGTTAGAAACCGGAAAAGGGGAATATGGCGAAGGCGATGTGTTTTTGGGTTTAACCTCGGCGCAGATAAAAGAAGTGGCTTATAAACATAAAGATTTAAGCCTTAAAGAAATACAGGAATTATTAAAATCTAAAATTCACGAAGAACGCGTCGCCGCGCTCCGGCTTTTAGTTTATAAATATCAATCTCAGTCTTTTGATGTACTGTCGCAACAGAACAGGGAAATAAAAAGGGGAAGATAGAGAGAAAAAAGATTTTCGATTTTTATTTAAAAAATGCCAAGAATATCAATAATTGGGATTTGGTTGATTTATCCGCGCCGAAAATAGTAGGAGATTATTTATTATTTACTTTCCTGTGGGAAAGTAAAGGAATTCTTTATAAATTGACGAAATCTAAAAATCTTTGGGAAAGATGGAGACAGTTGTAGATGTGTGGATTGCGATATTATCAACTTTCGCTTTTATTAGAAAAGATAAATTTAAAGATACTTTTAAAATTTCCAAAATGTTTTTAAACGACAAATATGATTTAATTCATAATAAAAATATGCCCAGAACAATGTTGAGATACGCCATAGAAAGATTTCCGGAGAAAAAACGGAAGGAATATTTAAATGGTTAAATATTGATGTTGCCGTTGATGAGGCGCAGTTTTTATATCTTGTTTATAAATTGTGGATAAAATCGGGGTAAGAAAATAAAAAATCCTTTTAAATAAAGGGTTTTTTATTTGTCGGGCGGTTTTTAGATTAATTTAGCTGCGGTTGACCTAATGCGATTAATAAGGCAGAATTAAACATAAGTGGGGGAATGTGGATAACTATGGGGATAAGTACTCAATGTGGGGGATAACCGATTTGCTGATATTGTTTCCCTCAACCCGCTTCGCTCCGTCCAGCGACTCCGCTCGCTAGTCCTCGCCGAGCAACTCCGACTGCGGTCGGAGACCATGCTTGCTTAACTGCGGGGTTTCGGGAGCCAACATCAGCTCATTAAGGATAATTATTTAATGAAACTAAAATTATTTGAAGACGAGTGCTTTCGGATTTGTTCGGATAATTTGGATGCATTCGTAATTTCGGATTGCATTTATGTTCATCGGGGAATTTAGCCACAATTTGGACAATAAGGGTAGAATCGCGGTGCCGGCAAAATTTAGAAATAAATTAACCGCCGGAGCGATTATCACTCGCGGCTTGGACCGCTGCCTTTTTGTTTTTGATTCCAAAGAGTGGGAAATATTGGCGCAAAAATTAATTTCTTTGCCGTTGGCTCAAGCGAACTCGCGGGCATTTACAAGATTGATGCTCGCGGGCGCCGCCGACGTTGAATTGGACAAACAAGGCAGAATTTTAATTCCGGATTATTTGCGCGAATACGCCGGGTTGAAAAAGCAATCAGTGATAACCGGATTGTACAACCGGTTTGAAATTTGGGATGCGGAAAGCTGGAAACAATATAAAACGAAAACCGAAAGCCAATCAGACGAAATAGCGGAGAAATTGGGAGAACTGGGAATATGATTCATAAGCCCGTACTTTTAAAAGAAGTAATTGAAATTTTAGATCCAAAGCCCAGACCTGCCTGCCGGCAGGCAGGGAATTTTTTCATAGATGGCACTTTGGGTGGAGGCGGACATGCGATGGAAATTATAAAGAGGATTTCGCCGGATGGAATGTTTTTAGGAATAGACCAAGACAAAAATGCGATAGAAAATTTTCAGAAAAACCTAAAACTTAAAACCTATAACCTAAAAACCGTTAAATTGGTTCAAGGCAATTACGCAGATATTCCGGAAATTTTAAATGAAAAAAAATTACCTAAAGCCGACGGATTGATAATTGATTTAGGTTTATCTTCGGACCAGTTGGAAAGTTCAAACAGGGGGTTCAGTTTTCTGAAAGATGAAATTCTTGATATGAGATTTGATTCCGGGAGGGGCGGACGGACGGCGGCGGAAATAGTAAACAGTTTAAGCGAGCAAGATTTGGCGGATATATTTTGGAAATACGGCGAGGAAAGGAATTCAAGAAGAATAGCCAAGGAAATCGTTGAAAAAAGAAGGAAAAATCGGATAAAAACAACGTTTGAGTTGGCGGAAATCGTAGAAAGCGTAATGTCTCATCGTGGCAAAACGCATCCGGCAACGAAAGTTTTTCAGGCGTTGAGGATTTACGTAAATGACGAATTAGGGAATTTAGAAAGATTATTGGGAAATTTAAATAATATTTTAACGAAAGGAGGGCGGGCAGCGATAATATCTTTCCATTCACTCGAAGATAGATTGGTAAAAAATTATTTTAAAGATATGGCAAAAAGCGGGCGGGCGGAAATTCTAACAAAAAAACCGATTATCCCGTCGCAAGAAGAAATAAAAAATAATCAAAGGTCGAGGTCGGCTAAATTAAGAACAATTATTTTAAAGTAGAATTTAGAATACAGAATTTAGAATATAGGGTTTTAACATAATTGTTTTCCCTAACTTCTATATTCCAAATCCTAAATTCTAACGATAATGACAATAATTCAACCACACAAAAGAAATAACGGTTCAAATTTTTTGGTTTCTATTTCAATGATGACCTGCGTTGCCGCGGCGCTTTGGGGAATATTTTTATATAATCAACTTGTTGATATTCGCCATGAAGCAAAAAGCGCGCGAAATGATATTCAAAAAGAGGAAGTGGTTAACGCGGAACTAAAAAATTCTTTTTATAAGATTACCGATACCGATAGCTTGAAATCGGCGCCAAACGCGCAAACATTGATTTTGGAGCAAAACCCGCAATATATTAAATTGGCGGAAAATAGATAATTAACAACAAACAATTAAAAATGCAATGGCGGATTAAAGGATTAATAATTTTTTTCGGCGCTCTTTTTCTCTTTTTGATTTTTAACGTTTATAACGTCCAAATAAAAAAGGGAGATTATTATTTAAACAAAGCCCGAATGCAAGAAGAGGCGAGCGGAGGCTTTGAAGCGTCAAGAGGGAATATTTATTTTTTGGATAAAAATGATAATTCCGTTCAAGCCGCCATGAACAAGGATTATCCGATAGTTTATGCGGTTCCGGTTGAAATTCAGGCGAGCGGCGATTCGGCGCTGGCTTACGCGGAAAAGTTGAGTCCGATAACAGGCGTTTCAGTTGAAGAATTAGCCGGAAAATTCGGAAAAGAAAACGATAAATACGAACTTATTTTGGAAAAAGCGTCTTCGCGGCAAATGGATGGAATTAAAAATTTAAATCTTAAAGGAATTTACATTAGCAGCCATCTTTTGCGTTTTTACCCGTTTGGCGACTTGGCGGCTCATGTTTTGGGATTTATTGATTATTCAAGCGGTTCGGCGGAAGGCAAATATGGCGTGGAGCTGTATTTTAACGATTTGCTTTCCGGAAAAGCTGGCGGAGTTGAAGATGGAAAACTTATCGCGGCCGAATCGGGGAAAGATTTGATTTTAACGATAGACCCCACGATACAAACCGAAGCGGAGGAAATAATAAAAAATCTTATTAAACAATATGAGGCAGAAGCGGACTCGGCGATAGTTCAAGACCCGAAAACGGGAAAAATTTTGGCAATGGCCGCTTCTCCGAATTTCGACCCTAATAATTATTCAAAATCCGAAATTTCGACTTTTTTGAATCCAACAGTCCAATCGCTTTACGAGCCGGGTTCGGTTTTCAAATTAATTACTATGTCGGCGGGCATCGACAGCGGAAAAATCACTCCAGACACTACGTACACGGATGTCGGTTTTTTCACCGCAAACGGCAAAACAATAAAAAACTGGGATTTAAAAGCTAACGGCCTTCAGACAATGACAGGCGTGATAGAACATTCTATAAATACCGGCGCGGTTTTCGCCCAAAGAAAAACCGGCCAGGATATTTTTTACAATTATTTGGTTAAGTTCGGATTTAATTCACTAACGGAAATTTCATTGCCGGGCGAAGTAAGGGGGAATTTAAACGCTCTTAAAAGTCCGGAAGGAAGAGACATAAATTTCGCTACCGCTTCTTACGGTCAAGGAGTGGCGGTAACGCCGATAGAGCTCGTCGGCGCCGTCTCGGCTATCGCCAACGGCGGAGTTTTGGTGAAGCCGATTATTTTGGCGGATGAACAACCGCAAATTATGCGGAGAGTGATTTCTTCCGATACGGCGAGAAAAGTGACTGAAATGATGGTTTCAGCGGTTAAGCTAAATAGGATTGCCGACATCCCAAATTATTCCGTTGCGGGAAAAACAGGGACGGCCTTTGTCCCTGATTTTGGCGGTAAAGGATATACAGATAATGTTATAAATACTTATGTGGGTTTCGCTCCGGCATTTGACCCTAAATTCGTTATCATTGTAAGGTTGGATAAGCCTGCCGGAAATCCGTTGGCGGGGCAAACCGTCGTGCCGGCGTTCCGCGAATTGGCGCAATTTCTTTTGAATTATTATAATGTGGCGCCGGATAAAATATGAAAAAAATACCGCTAAAAATTTTAAAATACATGCTTAAGCAATTGGCGCGGTTAACGATTTGGCGCTTTAAGCCGCAAATAATCGGAATTACCGGCAGTGTCGGTAAAACTTCCACAAAAGAAGCGGTTTTTGCCGTACTTTCGGCAAGAGACGGCAATCGCCTGAAAATTAGAAAATCTGAAGGCAATTTAAACAATGAACTGGGCATGCCGCTCGCCATATTGGGCGATTGGTCGAAAGAGGATTTAAAATTAATCAGCCGCGGGCAGCCGGCCGGAACGGAAAAAATCAAAAAATTCTTTTTCTGGTGGAAAGTGATTTTTTTATCGAAAGTAAGATTAATCGCTTCGTTTTTTTCAAACAAATTAAATTATCCAAAAATTCTTATTTTGGAATACGCCGCTGACAGGCCGGGCGACATAAAATATCTTTTGGAAATGGCAAAGCCGAACATAGCCATCGCCACAACTATAGGCGAAATCCCTTCGCATATTGAATTTTTTAGCGGTCCGGAGGCGGTTGTCAAAGAGAAAGCTAAATTAATCGAGTTGTTGCCGGCGAACGGTTTCGCGATTTTAAATTATGATAATGAAATTATTATAAATATGAAAGAGAAAACAAGCGCGCGAATAATTTCTTTCGGTTTTGGCGATGGCGCGGATATGAAAATTAGCGGTTTGAAAAACTTTTCCCGGGGGTTGTTGGAAGAGCCGCCGGAATTTGGCTCTTCTTTCAAACTTGAGTATGGCGGAAGCTTTGCGCCGGTAAATTTGAAAAATACTTTTGGAAAGGCCCAGTCTTACGCTTCGGCGGCAGCAGCTTGCGTCGGGCTGATTTTTGATTTAAATTTAGTTGAAATTTCAGAAGCGCTTTCACAAAATTATCATCCGGCAAAAGGCAGAATGAATTTAATAAAAGGCGTTAAGAATAGTTATATTATAGACGACGCTTATAACGCGTCGCCGATTTCAATGCAAGAGGCGATTGAAACGCTTTCAAGCCTTGAAGCTACAAGCCCCGAAGGAAAGCCTTCGGCTTCCTACGGGGCAAGAAAAATTGCTGTCTTGGGAGATATGTTGGAGCTTGGCAAATATTCCATTGAAGCGCATGAATCGCTTGGCAGGTTGGCGGCTAAAATAGTTGATGTTTTGGTAGTCGTCGGTCTAAGAGCAAAATTCGTTGCCGAAGCCGCTCGAAATGAAGGTTTTCCCGAAAATAAAATAATGGTTTTTGATTCGGCTTCGGAAGCGCGCGGAGCGGTCCAAAACTTGATTAAACCCGGAGATTTGGTTTTAATAAAGGCATCCAGAGCTATTGGTTTGGATAAGATAGTGGAGGAAATAAGAGAAATAAAATAATTAGAAATTTAATTTTATGCCCCTATCGTCTAGTGGTTCAGGACATCAGCTTCTCAAGCTGAGAACTCGGGTTCAATTCCCGATGGGGGCGCGAAATAAAAGGGTTTTAAATATTCATCCCGAGCGGAGCGAGGTTAAGCAAATTTAATCCCGCGCTTAATTTATTATAGCGCGGGGCGAATCCCGTCAGGGCTGCTGATTATGATTTTAAAGCATATTTTAAAAGACCGATATTTAAGGATAGCCGCCGCGATAAGCATTTTTATTTTATTTTTAACCGCTTTGATTTTTTCTTTCGCCGGGCCTTTTAATAAACGCCTGATTCTTCATTTTGATTCTTATAACGGCATTGATTTATTGGGCGGGGAATGGCAGGTTTTCGGAGTTTTGTTCGCGGCGCTGGCGATACTGGCGATTAATTTTTATTTAAGCGATTTTCTTTATCCCCGCGACCGTTTTCTTTCATACCTGTTCGTTTTTTCGGGGCTTTTGCTTAGCGTCTTGATTTTAACGGCAGTATCGGTTATTATTTACGTGAACTAGCTTTCAGCTTATAGCTTTTAGGGTTTTTCCTAATAACTACAAGCTACAAGCTAACAGCTAACAGCTAAAATGTTTGCAATTATAGAAACAGGCGGTAAGCAATTCAAAGTTTCACCGGAACAAAAATTAAAAATAGAGAAAGTTAAAGGCGATAAGGGCGCCATTTTGAGTTTTGATAAAATTTTGCTTTCAGCCGACGGAGATAGCGTCAAAATAGGAACGCCTTATGTTGAGGGCGCGAAGGTTGAGGCTGAAATTCTAAGGCAGGCAAGAGACAAGAAAATAATCGTTTTCAGGTATCATTCAAAAACCCGTTTAAGAAAGAAAAAGGGTCACAGGCAGGAATTCACCGAAATAAAAATAGTTTCCGTAAAATAATCAATTTCTTCTTTCGAGAGCGTCGCCGAGAGTTTGGTCGTCGGCGAATTCTATTTCTCCGCCGGTTGGGATACCTCTCCCCAGCCGACTGATTTTTTTAGCGAACGGCGTCAGCTCTTTGGCGATTATTGAAGCGTTAAGGTCGCCGTAAGTTGTCGGATTAAGCGCAAGTATTATTTCTTCCGCTTTGCTTCCGCTTTGCTTGATTAAGCTTTTTAAGTGGTTAAGCCGGAGTTTTTGGATGCTTTCAATGACGCCGGCTTTGGAAATTTCGCCGAAAATTAAATAAACTCCTTTGAACTTTTTCGTCCGTTCCAAAGAAATTAAATCTGTTTCTTTTTCAACAATGGCGATTATGTCTTTCCGGCGGCTGCTATTTGCGCAAATATCGCATAAATTCCCGTTGCTTGCGGGATTCTGATGCACAAAAAAACACCGGCTGCAAATTTTTAAACGGCCCAAATCGGAAACCGCTTTAGCAGTTTCATCTATGTTGTTTTTCCCGCTGTTTATCAAATGGAAGGCTAAGCGGGTGGCTTGCCTTAATCCGATGCCCGGCAGGGCGGAAAAAATTTTAATGAATTTTTGAATTGGGTCGGGAAGCATAAAATAGGTTTATTATTTATGATTTTTCATATATTATCTAATTATAATGTTTATACGTAATTTTGTCATTATTTCGCATATTGACCACGGAAAATCCACTTTGGCGGATCGGTTTTTGGAACTTACGGGGACCGTGGACACGCGTCATATGAAGCCCCAATATCTTGATAATCTGGAACTTGAAAGGGAAAGGGGAATTACCATTAAAATGGCGCCTGTTCGCATGATGTATCATGCGAACCGCAGAAGTATGCAGAATGAAACGCAGAATAACGCTGAAGAGTTTTTATACAGCGATTTAACTTATAAAATTAGAGGTGCCATTTTTTCTGTTAGAAAAAATCTTGGGTTGGGGCACAAAGAACAAGTGTATCACAATGCTCTTGAAATAGAATTTAAAAATGCCGGGTTGAAGTTCGAAAGCAAAAAAAACATTCCAATCAAATATGAAGGACAAAATATAGGAGTATATCAACCAGATTTTGTTATTGAAGATAAAATAATAATTGAATTAAAAGCGTTGCCGGAAATAGGTAGGCCGCAAATAGAGCAATTGTGGTCCTATTTAAAAGGGTGTGATTATAAACTTGCCTTATTGGTTAATTTTGGAAGTGGTGATTTAGAAATTAAGCGTATTATATATGATAAGGCTCGTCTTCTGCGTGATTCTGCGTTTAGTCTGCGTGAATCAGCGCAAGTTGAGGATTATATCCTCAACTTGATTGATACTCCCGGCCATTCAGATTTTGCTTACGAAGTTTCACGCGCGCTTTCAGCGGTTGAAGGCGCGATTCTTTTAGTTGACGCGACTTCGGGCATTCAGGCGCAAACGCTTGCCAATTTTGAATCCGCTCAAAAAGCCGGCCTTAAAATTATTGGCGCGGTAAACAAAATAGACGCCGCTTCTCCAGAACAAATCGAAAATGCCATAAGCGAATTGTCGCGTTTGTTGAACGTCAAGCCGGAAGAAATTTTCAAAATTTCCGGTAAAACGGGAATGGGCGTAAAAGAGCTTTTAGCCGCGGTTATTGAAAAAGTACCGGCGCCAAACAGCGCAAAATTAAAAACTGGTCCGCAGTTTCAGCAAGCTTTGATTTTTGATTCTTTATATGACGAGCATAAAGGCGTTATCGCTTTTGTCAGGATTTTTGGCGGAAGCTTCAAAGCCGGTGAAAACACGAAGTTATTGAGTAATAACAAACAATTTAAAATTAAAGAAGTTGGGTATTTCGCGCCCGGGCTGAAAAAGCAGGAAATTTTAAACGAGGGCGAAACAGGCTATATCGCCACGGGGCTTAAAGACCCGGACTCGGTTAAGGTTGGCGATACCATCGGCGAAAAAGTTTTGGCAGGGTTTAAAACTCCTCAACCGGTCGTTTTCGTTTCTTTATATCCCGAAGAAGGCGACGATTACGACAATTTAAAAATCGCGCTTTATAAACTTCGTTTAAACGATTCTTCTTTTTCTATTTTTCCTACCACCAGCGAAGCGCTTGGCAGGGGATTTCAAGCCGGATTTTTAGGCAAGCTTCATTTTGAAATTGTGGTTCAGAGATTGGAAAAAGAATTTGGCATAAAAACCATAAATAGTTTTCCTTCGGTTTCTTACAAAGTGATGCAAAGAAAAGGCGATTGGACGGTCATAGAAAATCCGAAAGATTTTCCCGACGATTACATCAAAGTTCTTGAACCGATAACCGCGATAAAAATAATCGTTCCATTGGTTAAATTGGGCGATGTTTTAAAATTAAAAAATTCTTTTAGGTTTAGCAAAATGGAAACCGAAATAAATGGCGAAAAAGCGGTTGTCTCGGCTAATCTTCCGCTGGCAGACCTTGTTTTGGATTTCGACGACCAATTAAAGTCCGTTTCTTCGGGCTTTGCGTCTTTTAGCTATAATGTTGTTGATTATCGCGAGGCGCAGGCGCGGCGTTTGGACATAAAAATTGCCGGAGGAGTGGCGCACGGTTTAAGCCGGATTATTCCCGAAAAAGACGTTGAGACAATCAGCCGGAAAATGGTCGAAAAATTGAAAGAGCTTTTGCCTAAAAAACAATTTACTCAGGCGATTCAGGCGGTGGTGGGCGGACGGATAATCGCCAGGGAAACGATTACGGCGCTTAAAAAAGACGTTGCCGGCTACCTTTACGGAGGCGACCGTTCAAGAAAAATGAAACTTTGGAAAAAGCAGAAAAGGGGGAAAAAGAAACTTTTAAAAATGGCCTGCCTGCCGGTAGGCAAGGCGGAGGGCGTTGAAATCCCTGTAAAAATCTTCAAAGATTTGTTAAAATAATCAAAATGAGATGCAAATACGCGAATGTAATGCCAATTTACAGATTGCGAATAAAGTATTAAATAAAAATTCGCAATTAGCATTATTGGCATAAGATTTGTAAATTAGCATCATGTTGTTAAAAAATGACGCGTCCCGCGATTATTATAATTCTATGTCTGGTTTTAATCGGCGTTTCGGCGCAGGTTTATTTAATTTTAAAAGAAAGCAACGGCCTTAAAAAAGATTTGGACGATTTAAACGGGCGAATGGAGGCTCTCGTCAAAGAAAATACCAATTTGAAATCAAACATAGAATATTTTTCCTATCCGGAAAATTTAGAAAAAGAATTCAAATCAAGATTTAATTATAAGGAAGTGGGAGAAAAAATGATGATAGTGGTGCCGTAAAGATTTTATTTTCCTGTTGTCGATAAATTTATGGACAGAAAAAAACTTATAATTTTGATATCATCCGCGGTTGCGGTAATTATAATAATTGTCCTTTCCGCGAAATTGTATCCGATCGCTTTTGTGGGTTGGCAACCGGTTATTTATGGTGATTTTAATAAAAATTATAATTCGGCGGTTTTCTATTATACAAAAGCCATTTCAACGTACAATAAAAGCAATACCGATATAATCAATTCTTCGGAAGTGAGAAACGAGATTAAGCGCGCCGGTCTTGAGGCTTTAATAGAGGATATTTTAATTTTAAACGAGCTTAAGAAAATATTTTCAAGTTCGGAATTAAAAAATCAAATAGATAAAAACGTTACCGCCGCAATTCAAGGCAAAGACATTAAAAAAGAAATAGAAACGCTTTACGGTTTGTCGGTAAGCGAATTTACGAAGTATTTTTTAAAACCGCAAGCGAGAAGGGAAATTTTAGAGGCTCGGTTGCGCTTGGAAAATGGCAGTTTTGACCAATGGTTGGCAAATGCGGAAAAACAGGCAAAAATTATGATTTTCCTGCCAGGCTTTGAATGGAAAGACGGAACGGTTATAATTAAGAAATAAGGATTTAGAATTTAGGATTTAGGGAAAATTTGCGGGATTAGTACAGTGGCAGTATGCTTGCTTCCCAAGCAAGAGACGCGAGTTCGATTCTCGTATCCCGCTCAGGTTAAAATATTAATGGGTTCGACCTGTCCCGTAGTAAAACGAAGTTTTTACTATCGGGGTTCCCATCACCCGCTCAATATGAAATATCTTTCTTCGTTAAAAACCAAAAATCTATCCGGTAAAATTTGCCTTTTAAGGGCAGATTTTAATATTGAAAATGCGGAATTGTCCGAAAAAAATATCCATCCGCGGATTGCGGCGGTTTTGCCGGCAATCAATTTTTTAACCAAAAAAGGAGCGAAGGTTGTAATTTTAAGCCATCGGGGCCGCCCGGACACTACAAGTTTCAAGTTTCAAACTTCAGACTTCACATTAAAGCCTTTTGCGAAAATTTTATCAAAATTGCTTAAAGAACCGGTTGGCTTTGTTGAATTCAGTAAAATTAATAATCTTACGAATCTTACGAAGTTCAACTTCGTAAGATTCGTAAGATTCAAAAAGGATGTTTTTCTTTTGGAAAATTTGAGATTTAACCCGGGCGAAGAAAAAAATGACAAAAAATTCGCCAAGCGATTGGCAATACTGGGAGATTTTTATGTTAACGAAGCTTTTGGCGTGAGCCACAGAAAAAATGCTTCGGTTGAGGCGATCACGAAATTTTTACCTTCGTACGCGGGATTTTCTTTGGAAAGCGAAATTAAAAATTTATCCAAAGCGATAAATCCAAGAAAGCCGTTAATTATTGTTTTGGGCGGAATAAAAATTGCCGATAAAATCGGTTTGATTAAAAACTTTTGGAACAAAGCGGATGGATTTTTAATCGGCGGCGGAATTGCCAATACGTTTTTTGCGGCGCAGAAAATGCCGATGGGTAATTCGGTTTATGAAAAAGAAAAACTCATTTTTTGCAAAAAATTGTTAAAATCTCCAAAAATAATTTTACCCGTTGATGTAATTATTAAAAATGATAGTATTTTAGACATTGGCGTTAAAACTCGAAAAAACTACGCCGAAATAATAAAAAAAGCGAAAACGATTATTTGGAACGGCCCGATGGGCTATATTGAAGACAAAAAATTTAAAAAAGGCAGTGAGGCTATTTTGAAAGCGATTTTAGAAAGCAAGGCGTTTAGCGTTATCGGTGGCGGAGAAACAGTCGCTCTTTTAAGGGCGCAAAATTCAAAATTTAAAATTCCCCGAAGCAGAACCTCAAACAAATTCCTTCGGAATTATACGGGGCAGGCAAGTTCGCTACGGGGCAGGCAAAATTCAAAATTGTTCATCTCTACCGGCGGGGGAGCGATGTTGGAATTTTTGGCCGGCAAAAAATTGCCTGGGCTTTCAGCCCTTGAATGATGCCAATATGCGAATGATATGCCAATAATGCGAATTACTAATAAATTAATATATCCAGATTTGTCGTATAAAATAAATGGAGTATTTTTTATGGTACATAATGAGTTGGGCAGATATTGTAATGAAAAACAATATGCCGATGCTTTAGAAAGTGGGTTTAAAAAATTGAATATTGTTTACGAAAGAGAGAAGATTTTACCTATTTCTTTTGATGGCGAAGTGGAAGGCAGAAATAAGGTCGATTTCGTGATAGAAAACAAAATTATTATAGAAATAAAAGCGAAGAACGTTTTATCTCGTGAAGAATATTATCAGATTATGCGTTATTTGAGGGCGTTTAATAAAAAGCTGGGGCTTTTAGTTAATTTTAGAGATAGATATTTACGTCCGAAAAGGATTTTAAAAAATAGCGCATCTAGTGAATAATAAATGATTCGCAATTTGTAAATTGGCATTTAATTAGTATATTAGCATCATATCTATATGAAAAATATTGTTATTCTATATCACAACGATTTAGACGGATTTGGAGCCGCCTGGGCGGCCTGGAAAAAATTCGGCGATAAAGCGGATTATTTAGCGGTTGATTTCGGCAAATCTATGCCTGTGGGATTAAAAAATAAAGAAGTTTACATACTTGACTTCTGTTATTCTGAAACTGAAACAAGGGCGATTTTAAAAAATAACAAGAAATTGATTGTGATAGACCATCATATAACCCAGAAAGACACTATTAAAATTTTAAAAGAGTACATTTGGGATATTAAACGCGCCGGTTGCGTTTTGAGCTGGAAATATTTTCATTACGGCAAAAAGATTCCTAAATTAATTGAATATGTTGAAGATATAGATTTATGGAGTTTTAAATTGAAAGATACTCGTGAAATAATACCGTTCTTGGAAGCGTTGCCCAGGGATTTTAAGATATGGGATAAGGTTATCTCCGAAATGGAAAATAAAAATAAATTTTCCGAATATCTGAAAAAAGGGAAAGTGATTGCCGGTTTTGTGGAAAAGATTATTAAAATTCTCGCCTCAAATTCGGAAGACGCGATTTTTGAGGGCAAAAAAGCCAGTGTTGTGAATTCGCCGATTTTTAATTCGGAGCTGGGAGAATATTTGCTCAAAAAAACAAAAAATTCGGTAGTTATAATTTGGTCGTTGAAAAATGGCGGAATCAGAGTTTCTCTCAGGTCTTTGAAGGGAGTGGATGTTTCAAAATTAGCGCAAAAATATGGAGGAGGAGGACACAAGCAGGCGGCGGGGTTTTCTTTGGATGGCGGGCAACAAATTCCGTGGAGGACGATAAAATAGGATGAACCCCACAATAAGATAGAATTAATCCCACACATAACTTACACTGATTATGTATTGTGTATATTTAATACAATCATTAAAGAATAAAAGTTTATATGTGGGTTGCGCATCTGATTTAAAAAAGAGATTAGCAATACATAATCAAGGGAAGTCATATCATACCAAGAAATACGCGCCTTGGAGATTGATATATTGCGAGGCATATATTTTCAAAAAAAGATGCGTTTAATCGAGAAAAATCATTAAAGCTACACGTTCAAGGTTTGCGTCGCCTTAAAGAAAGGCTATGTAACTCATTGATTGTGTAAGTTATGTGTGGGATGAACAAGAATATTTATGGCAACTTTAAGGATTTTGATTTGGCTTTTATAGATACCGAAACTACCGGCAGGGAATTTGAGCACGAAATAATTGAGATAGCGGTTGTCCGCGCGAGCGCTTTTAATCTTGCAGTTTTGGACGAATGGGAGGCAAAAATAAAACCCAAGAAAATCGAAATCGCAGAAGAAAAGGCTCTCGAAATAAATCACTATAATCCGGCCGATTGGGAAAACGCCGTCGAGCAACGCGAAGCGATGAAAACTTTCCTTGAGAAAACGGAAAATACGATACTTGTCGCCCATAATTTGGTTTTTGACTGGTTTTACATTCATAAAGCTTTAAACGAGTGCGGTCTTGAACCGACATTTTGGTTTAAAGGTTTAGATACTATTTCTTTAGCATGGCTTAAGCTTCGCAATGACCCGGCGATAAAATCATTGAGTTTCAAAGAATTAACGAATTATTTCGGCGTAAAACAGGACAAACCGCATTCGGCGATGGACGATGCGCGCGCGGCGCATAAAATTTTTGCAAAATTAGTTAAGATTTAAATGACGCCAATATGCGAATAATATGCCAATAACGCGAATTGCGAATTTTTATTAAAATTTATTCGCAATTTGTAAATTAGCATTAAATTAGCATATTAGCGTCATGTTTTTATGAAAAACAAATATTATTCTTATTTTGTCCCGCGAATCGGAGCGAAAGGGATAACCGATAATTGGAAAGATTGCGAAAAAATGGTGAAAGGGGAAACAGGCGCGAGATTTAAAGGTTTTGCCGAAAAAAAAGAAGCGGAAAAATGGCTTAAAAAAGGAGCGAATTACGATTCCGAAAAAGAACTTGAACCCGGAATTTATTTTGACGCCGGCACCGGCAGGGGAAATGGAGTTGAGGTGAGCGTGGTTGATGAAAACGGCAATAATTTTTTGAGCGATGTTTTGCCTAAAAAAGAGCTTAACAAATTCGGCAAATATCTTCTTAAGGGCGGAGAAACAAATAATTACGGCGAGCTTTTGGCGTGTAAATTTGCTTTGGAAATAGCCATCAAGAAAAAGGCGAAGAAAGTTTTCGGCGACAGCAAGCTGGTAATTAATTATTGGTCAAAAGGGTGTGTGAAGGAAGAAAATTTTTCGCGCGAGTTTTTTGAGTTCATTGATTTGGTAATGGACCTACGGAAAAAGTTTGAGAAGGGCGGGGGAGCAATAATTCATATATCGGGCAAAGACAATCCGGCGGATTTGGGATTTCACAGGTAAAGAGTGGCAAACAAATCTTTTCCCGCCATTGGATAAAAATCATCCTTGATTTTATTAAAATTTGTGTTATAATATAGAAAATCGGCAAGTCAGACGATTACTGCCACGCTTAGCGTGGTGGAGGAAAGTCCGGACACCCTCCCGACATTTCGTCGGGATAAAAAGGTAGCGGCTAACAGCCGTCGGGAGTAATCCTAGAGGTGCGAGCAGAAACGTTCCGATTCGAAAGAGTTGGAAAGGCCCAATCTCAACGTAGCAGGCTTAATTTCGCCATAGAGATAAGAAAGCGGAAATGAAACGGCTAAATCCTTATCGGGTGCAAGGTTGTGCTTCGGCTTCGGTCGGAGAATACCGCAAGACCCTGGGAGTAATTTCAGGGCTAGATAAATTATCGTTACATCCCACACATAATTATGTATGGGACAAGACAAAATCCGGCTTATGACTTGCCTGTTTTTTATTACAGCAATCTCAAACTACGAATTCATCTGAATCTATAAATAAATCCGAAAATCAAACCACATCCTTCAATTATAAAAATGTCCAGTTAGACGATCGTCTGACTGGACACTAACCACAAATAGATAGATAATTTAGCCGAGTTGAAAATCGGCTACCTGCCCTGCCTGCCGGCAGGCAGGGCGGCAGGCAGGAAAAGATTTATTTGCCCCCTTAAAACTTCACTATATCTCTAATTGTAATAAGAACCATTAAAATGAGTAACAAAGCCATTCCAGCGGCGTTGGCTTTCGCCGGCAAAGGCGAACCTTTTATTTTTTCAATCAACAAGAAAAGCAATCTGCCGCCGTCTAACGCCGGAAAAGGAAAAATATTTATTACCGCCAGGTTAAAAGAAATCAAAGCCAAAAGCTGAAGCAAGTAAACAATTCCCAAACTGCTCGCCTGCGCGGTTATTTTCACAATTCCAACCGGCCCGCTAACTTGTTCAAGGCTCACTTCATTTCCCGTAAAAACTCCGAAAATAAGATTAAACAATGAAATGAATATCAATTTTATTATTTCAATGGACATTTTCAGCCCGTCCCAAAGAGCAAGGAGAAAATTCTGGCTCGGCGCGCCTGATTCAAGCAACCCTATTCCCAAAGCGCCTTCGCCCGCTGGCGGATTCGTTCTCGGCGTCGCTTTTATTTCTTTTTCAATTCCGTCACGCTCAATCTTAACGGTTATTTCTTTGCCCTTATTATCATTCGTAAATTTAATAAAATCATTTGCCGACATTCCCAATATCGCATCACCAACTTTCAAGCCCGCAGTTTCCGCGGGGGTGCCCTTAAAAATTTCGCTGATAACTACACTTTGCGGAACACCCAGTGAAAGTATTATTGAAATCACCAGCCAGCCGAACAGAAAATTCATTAAAACGCCGGAAACTAAAATCACAGCTCTTTTCCAAGCAAAAAGCGAACCAAAACTCCTATTAT
>Ga0210018_1000455_pt1 | contig 20723 bp, 22 predicted proteins | sample CryGeyCG2014_010_2_FD_183967 | JGI IMG/M metagenome (GOLD analysis project Ga0210018, IMG submission 183967) | Groundwater microbial communities from aquifer - Crystal Geyser CG09_land_8/20/14_0.10 (SPAdes) (version 2) | ecosystem: Environmental > Aquatic > Deep subsurface > Groundwater | place...
TTCGGACTCGTAATTGAGAAATTACAAGTGACTGCCCCACAACTAACAGTAATTGCCGTGTTTATGTTTTTGTCTTGAGTATTTTCAAGACGGGCAAAAAGCTGGTATTTATTACCTGTTGAAGAAACATGATATACATATGTTCCTCCTCCGGGATCATTGGGAACAACTTTCAAATACGAAGTTTTACTGTCGGTAAATTCACCACTAAAGGTGAATGTGGGAGGATACCTTTTATAATCCGAAAAGTATAATTCCATGGCGTTTGATATTTGTTTAAGATCGGATTTTCTCTCAGCATCCCCACCTCTCATTTGCGCGGTTCTAAAGCTTCCTAACCCGACAGTTGCCAAAATCCCCAAGATCGCCATGGCAATAAGAAGTTCAATCAGAGTAAAACCACAGTTAATGGTTAATGGTCTAGCACGAAGTGCCAAGCTTCGCTTATGGCTAATGGTTAATTTCGCTTTCATATTCTTCTATAGATATATTTAACGGTGTTCTTCCCGAGCTTTTCCCAAAATTACAAATTTTCTCTCCGCAGGCAAGACCTCTTTTAATTATAGCAGAGTCGTATTCATCCTCGGCTTTTCCCTCCAGACTCCCATAAATTTGAAAGCTTGAACCATTCGAAAGGTAATAATAGGAATAACCCCTATCTTTTTGGGGATCGTTGGGAACAGTCTTAAGATAAGAAGGATATGATAAATCAGAAAGATCGCGAAGCGCATCTTTTCCCCAATCACAGGCTGAAAAAACAGGCGTTTTAATTCCGCCAAAATCTTTATATGAAACGGGTTCGCAGGCAGCAATTTTTCCGCCGGCGGAAAGAGGAAAACTGCCAAAATCCGCCTGGTACCTGTAAAGAGCATCCTGAATCGAACCGATATCGGCTTTCCTCTGGGCATCTCTGGCACGGCGTAAACTGACAATGAAATTCGGGGTTGAAATAACAACAAGACAAGCAAAAATTATTAAAATGGCTTTGAATTCGGGTTTTGTAAAATTATTCATGGTGTAGCTATACACGGAGGAGCAGAAACACAATTACCAGGAGAGCCACAGTTAGGATCATTATAGAATATGGGCAAACAGACAGGATCACCATTAGCTTTACAGGCGACCTGAACACAAGCACCACTTATACATCCGTAGTAGTTAATACCTGCACAATAAGAAGTTATCGGAACGGGAGCGTTGGGGCTGGCAAGATAGAAATTATATTTACTACCGGGCCCGATTGCCGGAATTATATCCTTGTCATTCAAATTATCCAATAAAATAAATATTCTATACCATTTACCACACCCGCCAGGATTGTCTGTTTCATAATAAAACGATAATCCTGTAGCTATATCGCAGGGAATTTGACTTAAATACGGTTTAAGTCCCGTTCCCGGATCGCAATTGGTAGTAGGATCGGGAGGAGGTGGGGGATAGCAGTCGTGATCTTTTTCATATTCTTCAACCGCTTCCTGAATTTTATGCATATCGGCCTTTCTTCTTGCATCCCTGCCTTTTAAGAATTGATTTCTGGCCAGAAAAAAACCGGTGATGACGATGAGCGAAATAATAGAAACAACAATCAGCAATTCAATCAGAGTGAAGCCTTTTTTCACAAAATTCATATTTTGCCAAGCTATGCTTATAATCTAATAAAAATAGTTAAAAATAACGCGATTATTAAAAACGGTCCAAAAGCAATCTTGCTTTTAAGTCCGTATTTTTTAACTAAAATCAGTATGCATCCTACTACCGCCCCGGTCAAGAAGGCCAAGGCCAGCCAATAAAAAACATTATTTAAACCAACAACCATTCCTCCCAAAATCGCCAGTTTCACATCCCCCAAACCCATGCCCTTTCCGCGGGTTATTAAATGGAGGGTTAAGAGAAAAGTTGCTGCTAAAAATCCCGAAAGCATACCGCTAAACGAAAAATTAAACAAAAAACAGACAGCCATCCCAAAAAAGACTAATTCATCGGGAATAATTTGCTGCATTAAATCAATAACAAAAATTGAAACTAAAATTATTGAAAGTAAAATATAGAACAAAAATTCCAACGTCAGCCCAAATTTCAAAAAAAGACAGACAGTAATTACCCCAAACAAAAGCTCCACCAGAGGGTAACGTAAGGAAATTTTCTTTTTGCAGTTTCTGCATTTTCCCCGAAGCATAATAAAAGAAAGCAGGGGAATATTATCGTACCAGGCAATTTTACCTTTACACTTTCTGCATATAGACCTGCCGCCGATGGAAAGTCCCTGAGGAATCCGCCAAATTAAAACATTGACAAAAGATCCCAATACAAGCCCGAGAAGAAAAAAGAATACTAAAAACATTAAGGAAGACAAGAGTAACAAGTCTTTGCCGCGGCACAGCCTGCAGGACAAGCTCCGGCCGGATAATCCGCAGGAAGAGTGGCTCCGCACCTTGTTCCGGCTTCCGTTTGGAAAGAACTGGACTTAGGCAGGAAACACACATAGGTGCTGTCTCCGGCCGTTCCTCTATTGGATTTATACAAAGCGTTATAAGAAGTAGCCGTAATTCTGGTAGTAAAAGATGCCTTTAACTCACCTGTACCGGCAGCAGACAATTTAGTAAGAACCGGCGTCACCCCATCCGTCCAAGTGTTATTAGCCACGGCCCAGGCTGTAGCATCTGACACAGGATTAGTCGGGTTCACTTTCCAAGGGTAGTAACCCTGACTGGCATAGAATCTGTCTACCCCACCCAAAAGCTGTTCCGCATCGGACCTTGATCCGGTGTCCCTACTTCTATTAATCTGCTCAATGGGGTTGATTGCCGAAAGAACGGCAACTGCTAAAATTCCGAGGACGGCAATAACAATCAGAAGTTCAATTAACGTAAAACCTTTAGCAGTTTGTCTCACTATATATTAACAATAAGTAATTAAAATTGACTTGTCAAGCCCCATTAGAAACAAAGCTTTCTAACGGGGCGAGATCCCTCACAAGTGCAACATGAGCCGTGTACGAATAGTACCTGAAGGCGAATGCTAAACTGTGTGGGATCAAGTTGTCAGAACTGACTCGTCAGATTATAAATTGGCAAGATGACCGCAATGACCAAAAACCCGACACCAATACCCAAAAGAACCATCACTAAAGGCTCAATAGCGCTGGTTAAGGATTTTACTTTTTGATCAGATTCGACTTCAAAAATATGGCTTACCTTAATTAAAACCTCCTCCATTTTCCCGGTTTCTTCTCCGACCGCAATCATTTGGGTTAAAATATAAGGGAAAGCATCGGGATGTTTGGCAAAAGCAAAGGCAACGGGAAACCCTTTTTCAACCTGTTTTGCCGCATCGAGAAGTGCCTCCGAAATAATTGAACTGCCTACAACTCCCGCGGTAATATTCATTCCATCCAAAATTGAAACTCCGCTTCCCACCATCAAAGAAAGAGTCCTGGTAAGTTCCGTAAGCATTACCTGCCTTTGAAGAGGACCCAATATCGGAATTTTAAAAATAAGTTCATCAATCTTTCTTTTACCCGCTTTGGTTTTCCGAAAAGACCGGAAAAAATACAACAAGCAACCAACCAAAACAAGAAAGACGGGCCAAAATTTAACCAGGAAATTCGAAATTCCTATTAGAATCCTGGTCGGGGCGGGAAGAGTTGCGTTAAACTCGCTATAGAGTGAGGTAAGCCTGGGAATTACAAATATCATCATTACAAGTCCGACAACAAACATTCCTACGATAACAACGGCCGGATAGATTAATGCACCTTTTACTTTCCCGGAAAATTCCTGCTCTTTTTCCAGATTATCCGCAAGTCGCAGTAAAACTTGGTCCATAACTCCTCCTGCTTCTCCTGATTTAAGTAAAGCAATATAGGTAGGAGAAAAAACTTTCGGGTGTTTTGAAAAAGCCAAAGAAAGCGAACTTCCCCCTTCAACATCGGCCAAAATTTGAGCCACAACTTTTTGCATGGCTCCTTTGGTTTGGGATCTTAATATCAACAGAGAGTCCGTTATCGGCAGTCCGGCGTTCATCATGGTTGAAAGCTGCCTGGTAAATGTGGCAACCTCACTAATTGCAATTTTGTCTTTTAGCTTTTTCAAAAAAGCCAGGGGATTATCGGAAGCCGCCCTTATGAAAAATGGAAACAGACCTTTCTTTCTGACAAGTTTGGCGGCTTCCCTCTCGGATTGGCCTTCGACTTCACCGGTTACGGTTTTGCCTGATTGGTCTTTGGCTTTATAGTAGTATCTCATAATTCATAATTTCTCAGCTTCTGACTAATCTGGATAAAAGCTCCGGTCTTAGCGACCAATCTTGAGCCGAATCAAGTGTTATTTTTCCCTCTCTGACAAGATCGGCAAGGCTTTTTTCCAAGGTGACCATTCCCGCCTCCGTAGAAGTTTCCAAAATACTATCGATAATATGGCTTTTTCCTTCTCTTATTGACGTCTTTATGGCATTTGTAGCCAACATCAGTTCATAGGCAAGAACTCTGCCTTTTGGAATCGCCGCAACCAGTCTTTGGGAAAATACAGCTTCGATAACACTGGATAATTGAAGCCTAATCTGTTTTTGCTGTTCTTCGGGAAAAACGTCCACAATTCTGTCTACCGTCTGCGCCGCGGAATTGGTATGAAGCGTTGCAAAAACCAAATGTCCGGTTTCGGCAACGGTTAAGGCCGCCGCAATTGTCTCATAATCCCGCATCTCACCGACCAAAACTACATCGGGATCTTCCCTTAACGCGCTTCTTAAGGCAACTTGCCAGGAATGAGTATCGGAATTCATCTCGCGCTGCGAGACAATCGACTTTTGAGACCTGAAAACAAATTCAATGGGGTCCTCGATCGTGACAATGTGGCAAAGTCTGTTGGCGTTTATCTCGTTTAAAATGGAAGCTAGAGTTGTTGATTTACCGTGTCCGGTGGGGCCTGTTACCAAAACAAGACCCTGTCTTAAACCGGTAAAAGAATGGATAATTTTGGGAAGTCCCAATGAGTCAATTGCCGGAATTTCCAAAGGTATCCTTCTGAAAGATGCCGCAAGCGATCCTTTTTGGGTATAGATATTCCCCCTGAAACGGGCCTTATCCGAAAAGGGCAGAGAAAAATCCAATTCCTTATCAATCGAAATTTTCGATAATTGCTCACTCGTCACCGACTGGCTCACCAGTTCGGAAACCGCATCCGGCGTCATTACTCCAAAATTAGAAAGCGGAGCCAAAACGCCGTCTATTCTTAATGTCGGGGCAACTCCGGTTAATAAATGCAAATCAGATGCTCCCGAATCAATTGTCTGCTGAAGTAGTTGTTTAATATCCATAGTTATCAGTTATCAGTTATCAGTTATTCTTGCGCTACGCGCAGTACCTCTTCAATTGAGGTTATCCCTTCCAAAACCTTCAAATATCCGTCCTGCTTTAATGTTATCATACCTTCCTCGCGGGCAAGCTTTTCGATATCGTTAGATGACGATCTTTCCAAAATCAGTTTACTCATTTTTTCCGTAACGGGCATGACTTCAAAGATTCCGACTCTGCCGAAATACCCGGAGTTGCCGCACTCAGCGTCTCCTTCGCCTTTATAAAACTTGACATCTTTTCCGCTTGGCCAAAGATTTCCTAAATTAATCTTTACTTCTTCGGCAATTTTGGCATCCGGAGTAAATGCGACTTTGCATTTATCATGAATCTTTCTGATAACTCTTTGGGCCATAATTGCGGTAACCGAAGAGGCCAGAAGATAGGGTTCCGCGCCCATATCCAAAAGCCGGGGAAGGGCTCCCGAAGCATCATTGGTATGAAGCGTTGAAAAAACCAAATGCCCGGTAAGAGATGCCTGTATAGCCAGATCGGCGGTTTCCTGATCGCGGATTTCTCCGACTAAAATTATATTCGGGTCCTGCCTTAGAAAAGATCTTAGACCCGAGGCAAAAGTAAGTCCGGCCGCAGGATTTATCTGAACTTGATTTACTCCTTGAATTTTATACTCGATAGGATCTTCCAGCGTAACAATATTTACTTTAGAAGTATTTATTTTTGAAATTATTGAATATAAAGTTGTCGTTTTTCCGCTTCCTGTCGGACCGCAAATAAGAATAATTCCATGAGGCCTAAGAACAGAATCTTCAAGATTTTTTAAACCGCGTCCTCTTAACCCCAACTCTGCCAGGGTAGGAACCCCGCCGGTTTTCTTAAGAAGCCTCATAACAATTTTTTCTCCCCAGGATGTGGGAAGAGAAGAAACTCTTAAATCAATATCCTCACCTGCAGCTTTAAAATTAAATCGTCCATCCTGAGGAACTCTTTTTTCATCTATTTTCATTCCGGAAATAATCTTAATTCTGGAAACCAGCGAATCATGAATTTCGCGGGGTATGGTTAATTTCTCCTGCAAAATTCCGTCTATTCGGTAACGGACTCTGGTTGATTTTTCCTGAGGTTCAATGTGAACATCAGAAGCCCTTGCCCTGATGGCAAACTCCAAAATGTGACTGACAATCTCGGCAATCTTTTCTTCTTTGATAAAACCAAATTTGGAAGCTGTTTCAAAACTTTTTACTTCATCGCGGGTTGTAGAAACCTCGGAAACTGCCTCAGTTACCTCCTTGGAAATGGATTGGGCATATTTAGTATCAACAAACTCTTTGATCTTTGAAGCTTCGGCAACTTCTGCCTGAACATGATACCCTGTTTTTCTTTCAACAAAATCTATTGCAGAAAGATTCAAAGGATCGGCCATCGCTAAGACCAGTTTTTTGCCTGCTTTTTCAACTGAGACCGGAAAAACTTTAAATCTTTCGGCTACGTCCTGAGAAAGAAGCGATAAAGCCTCAGGGGAAGCGGGGATTTGCGATAAATCAACGTAAGGTACATTAAAATAGACTGCTTTAGCTTTAGCCAGCAGGGCTTCACTTACAAGCTCTTTGCCAACAATTATGTCTTCTTCGGGCGCTCCGGTTTGAATCTGGGTAAGTTTAACAAGTTTTGCTTTATCGGCAGTTAAAGCCCCCTGGGAAACGAGAATATCGCTTAGAGTAGGCATTAGTTTATGATATCATAATTTTTGCAATGCATGCATACCTCCTTGTCGGACAAGGAATTACCAATTTCCAATTACCAATTTCCAATTTGGCGAAGAAACTAAACGCCAAGATAATGGAATTTCCGCTGGCAAAAATTGCCGATACCCGGGAATTAAGAAAAATCACAAAACTCAGTTTTAATTCACCGACCGCCATACTCATAAATAATATAGATCTTGCTACCGAAGAAGCGGTGAACGCCTTCCTAAAAAGCCTCGAGGAGCCTCAGGAGAACATCAGCTACATCCTGACAGCCAACAGCTTGGCGGCCGTGCTGCCAACAATTGTATCAAGATGCCAAGTGATAAAAATAGCGAATAGCGAAAAGCGTATAGCGTATAGTGAAAACGCGGAAAAATTTTTAGAACTGACAACCGGAGAAAAACTGGCCTTGATAGATAAAATAAAGGATAGGGGAGAAGCGCAAGTATTTGTCCAAAATTCAATTGAAGTTTCACACTTTAATCTATTAAACTCGGTAAAAAACAGGTCTAAAACGGCCATGAATCTTGAAATTTTAATTAAAACCCTGAATAATCTAAAACTTAACGGCAACGTCGGCTTACAGCTTGCAAATATGGTAATTAGCTTCGAATAAAGGTATAATATAGAAAGATCATGACTAAAGGCAGCTATACGGCAAAAGAAATTACGGTACTGGAAGGCCTTGAACCGGTCAGAAAAAGGCCGGGAATGTTCATAGGCTCAACCGATTCCCGCGGACTTCATGAATGCTTAAGAGAAATTATTGATAACTCAGTTGATGAAAGCTTTGCCGGAGTTGCCAATCACGTCTGGGTAAACCTAAATAAGGACGGTTCGGCAACTGTTAGAGATAACGGCCGGGGCATCCCCGTCGACAAACACAAATCCGGCACCTCCGCTCTGGAACTGACTATGACCAAACTCCATGCCGGAGGGAAGTTTGGAGGAGGAGCATATAAAGTATCGGGAGGACTTCATGGAGTCGGAGCCTCAGTGGTTAACGCCCTTTCTTCATACTTCAGGGTTGTGGTTTTAAGAGAGGGCAAGGCCTTTTACCAGGAGTATCGGGAAGGTAAACCCTTAAGGAAGGTTTCGGAAGCCAGCCAAAAACAACTTGAAGATTGGCAAATTAAGTTTGAAAAAGGTCAAACCGGCACCGTCACCACGTTCTTTCCGGACAAAAAAGTCTTTGGGGAAACAACTTTTGATAATAATAAAAGCAAAGCCCTTCTTAAAGATAGAGCCTACCTCATTGCCGGTCTTTATTTTCATTTTAAAGATGAAAACGACGGAGACACCGCAAATTACTATTTCGAAGGCGGAATCAAATCCCTGGTTGCTCATTCCAATCGCGGAAAAACGCCGGTTTCCGACATCATCTATATATCAAAGGAAGAAGCCGGAATTTCCTGCGAAGTCGCAATTGCCTACACCGATTCATTTAATGAAAATGTCAAAGGTTATGTCAACGGCATAAACACGATAGATGGAGGAACTCATATCACGGGTTTTAAAATTGCCTTAACCCGGGCAATCAGCGATTACGCCAAAAAATTAAACGCTAACGGAAACGCCGATGAAAATCTTCTTGTCGGGGAAGACATGAGGGAAGGTCTAACTGCCGTCGTCTATATTAAAATGCTTTCGGACAGACTTCAATTCGAGTCCCAAACAAAAGCAAAACTTAATAATCCCGAAGTCCAGACATTTACTGCCCAAACCGTAAAAGAAGGCTTAGATACTTACTTCGAAGAACATCCCGCCGATGCCAGAAAAATAATTGAAAAAGTAACCCTAGCCGCCAAAGCAAGACTGGCGGCGCGTGCCGCAAAAGACGCCGTCTTAAGAAAAGGGGCTTTGGAAGGAGCCACACTTCCCGGAAAACTTGCGGATTGTCAATCAAACGATGCTGCTATCTCGGAACTGTACATAGTCGAGGGGGACTCCGCTGCCGGGTCATCAAAGCAGGGAAGAGACAGGCGTTTTCAGGCCATTTTACCCTTAGGAGGAAAAATATTGAATACTGAACGGGCTCATCTGGATAAAATTGTAAAGTTTGAAGAAATTCGGGATCTGATTATTGCTTTGGGGGGAGGAATAGGGGAGTCTCTAAATTATGACAAGATCAGATACCACAGGATCATCATCATGACGGATGCCGATGTTGACGGAGACCATATTAAAACTCTCCTTCTGACTTTTTTCTTCAGACACATGCCGGAAATAATTAATAAGGGATATCTTTACATTGCTATCCCCCCCCTTTATAAAATACAAACAGGAAAAGATATTGTCTACGCTTATAATGATGAAGATAAAGAGAAAATACTGAAAGAAAAGACAGGTATTAAATCAACGATACAAAGATACAAGGGTCTTGGAGAAATGAACCCTTTACAGCTTTGGGAGACTACTATGGATCCGGAAACCAGAACCTTAAAACAGGTAACAATAGAAAGCACGGAGAATACAGATAAAATGTTTACGGTACTTATGGGAGAAGAAGTTCCTCCAAGAAAGAAATTTATTCAAACCAATGCCAAATTAGCAACTCTGGATATATAAGCAGGCTTCTTTTCGAGTCAACCCGGCGGGTTGACTTTTAGACCTTTAGTCGATTAGCAAATTTTCAATTTGTTTAAGTTCACGCTGATAATCGGCCCGATCGGAAACAAATTTTTTATAACTTTCTTTTGTTTTAAAATAATTCATTATCATTTCTTTATCACAAATATAGTCTTCGCTTCCTCCAATATATTCACTCAATGAAGACCACTCATATGTGTATAAATTCTCTAAACTGGAAACAACTGATGATGAAAAAGGATTGAGATGAATATATCGGGAAAGATGTAAAAACTGCTCTTCACTTTCAACAAGTACATTTTTAAAATCCTCCAAAAATAGCGGTCCAACCCTTTCATTTTTGGTATTAAAATAACGTGTATAGCTATTAAGAAACTGACTTAAAAATTTAGAAATTCCTCCGTCTGTTTCTTGGCGCAAAAGAAAGTGAAAATGATTGGGCATAAGGCAGTAGCACATAATTGAGACTAATTTTTCTCCCCAAGAAGCTTCGTTATATTTCTTAATACCTTCGGCTCCTGTATATATGAATTTTGAAAAATTAACGGGTGGAGAAGAAAATCTATAATATTTCATTACTTGATATGCCCTTATAAATTCTTTTTGACTGGAAAAAGTTATTCTGCCGTCTATTCCACGGTTAAAAATATGATAAATCTCGTTTGTAATAAGCGGGATTTTCCTAAATGACGTCATAATTCATTGTAGCAAAAGTCAACCCGCCGGGTTGACTTTTAATTACCTATTGAAAATATAAAAAGGCTATTCTAAAATTCTCGCATGGACATACAGCTAATTGCGCTTTTTGCAGCTCCCATAATTGCGCTTTTTGCCCTCGGATATGGAATTTATCTGACTAAAAGCGTTCTTAAGGATTCGGAAGGAAGCGAAAAACTTCAGCAAATAGGTCGCGCCGTAAGGGAAGGGGCAATGAGCTACCTTAAAAAACAGTTTAGCGTTGTCTTTCCGATCATGGCGGTTTTGGCAGTTATTATCTTCTTTACATTAGGAAAAGGAATTGCTGTTACGTTTTTGATGGGAGCAATTTTCAGTGCACTTATTGGTTACTTCGGAATGTGGATTGCGGTACGGGCCAATGTCAGAACCGCAAATAACGCAATCAAAGGCTTGGCTCCGGCTTTAAAATCTTCGTTTGGCGCGGGAACCGTTAACGGAATGTTGGTTGTAGGTCTTGGACTTTTAGGAGTTTCTATTATTTATATGTGGTCATATTTTACATTTATTAATTTAGGGGCAAATGCTGTTGCCAAAAATGCAACCGGTGTTTTGGTTGGCTATGGCTTTGGTGCGGCACTTCTGGCACTTTTCATGAGAGTCGGAGGAGGAATCTTTACCAAGGCGGCTGACGTCGGAGCCGACCTTGTAGGCAAAGTCGAAAAGGGAATTCCTGAAGATGACCCCAGAAACCCGGCCACCATCGCCGATAATGTCGGTGATAACGTGGGCGATTGCGCCGGTATGGCCGCCGATGTTTTTGAATCATATGCCCTGACAATTGTCGCCGCCATGATTTTGGGGGGCCAACTTTTTGGCCTTAAGGGCGTTGTTTTCCCTCTTTTGGCAAGAAGCGGAGCAATTTTAACTTCTATTCTGGGAACTTTTTTTGTTAAGGCAAAATCGGAAAGAGAAAACCCATTAAATCCATTAATCAGAGGCTTCATCGTTTCAGCTGTTGCCGCAGCTATAATTTTCATGGCACTTGCAGTATTTTTGCTTCATGAACCCCGGGCAGGATATGCAGCAGTTACCGGAATTATCTCCATGCTTGCCCTTCTATTTATTACCAAGTACTACACCGGTCCCGGAGAAAAACCGGTTGTGGCAATTGCCAAAGCTTCCCAAACCGGAGCCGGAACCAATCTTATTTCCGGGTTATCGATTGGCATGGAATCAACCTTCTTCTCGGTCCTAATTATTGCCGCGACTATTTTTGTAGGCTATTTATTTTTAGGTTTTTATGGAATTAGCCTTGCAGGGATGGGCATGCTGGCCACAACCGGAATTATCATGTCCCTCGACACCTTCGGACCGATTTCCGATAATGCTCAAGGCATGGTTGAAATGGCCAAGTTGGGAGGAAAAGCGCCTAAAGTAACCGGAGATTTGGATGCAGTTGGAAATACCACCAAAGCCTTAACCAAAGGATTTGCGGTCGGTTCAGCTGCCGTAGCCGCCTCATCCCTTTTTACAACTTATTTTGAAGCGACCGGACTTACAACAATTGACATTGCAGTTCCAAAAGTATTCATAGGACTTCTTTTAGGCGGGGCTCTTCCTTTTCTTTTTTCTTCAAGGCTAATAGGTTCAGTGGGCCGTGCAGCTTTTCAGGTAGTTGAAGAGGTAAGGCGCCAATTCAGGGAAATAAAAGGAATTATGGAAGGAAAAGCTCTTCCTGATTATTCAAAAGCAATTACAATTGTAACCATTGCCGCTCAAAAAGAATTGGTAGTTCCTGCAGCAATTGTTGTTTTAATGCCTGTCATAGTAAGTTTATTAGGAGCAGAAGCTTTAGGGGGATTTTTGGGAGGAGTTATCGCGGTGGGTCTTATGCTTGCTTTCTATATGTGCAATACCGGCGGCGCCTGGGACAACGCCAAGAAATATATTGAGGACGGAAACATGGGCGGAAAAGGAAGTGACACTCATAAAGCCGCCGTGGTGGGGGATACCGTGGGGGACCCTTTAAAAGATACTTCGGGCCCGGCCTTAAACCCGATGATGAAGATTGTTCAAATCGTCGCCCTTCTTATCGCCCCATTTGTAATCCAATTTATCGGTAGGTAATTGAACGTACCACCTCGCGGGTGGACAACATTCTTCTTCTTGTCAAGCCATGCTGCAAGCTATATACTTATCTGAGGCTAAATAGCCTTGTGTTTTGTCTTAAACTATACGCTATCAGCTATTCGCTATACGCTAATTAATATGGATATTGGAAAAATAAGGCCTACCGAAATAACTTCCGAACTTTCAAAATCATACCTTGATTATGCAATGAGTGTTATTGTTGCCCGCGCTCTTCCGGATGTCAGGGACGGCTTAAAGCCGGTTCACAGAAGAATTCTTTACGCCATGCATTTAATGGGGCTTCATTACTCGTCTTCGTCAACTGTAAAGTCTGCAAAAGTAGTTGGAGAAGTACTTGGTAAATTTCATCCGCATGGGGACATGGCAGTATATGACGCCATGGTCAGAATGGCCCAAAATTTTTCAATGAGATATCCTTTGATTCATGGTCAAGGAAATTTTGGATCAGTCGATGGCGATCCGGCAGCAGCACTCCGTTATACAGAGGCTAAATTGGCCAAAATATCGGATTTTATTCTGTCGGATATTGAAAAAGAAACGGTTGATTTTATAGACAATTTTGACGCAACCCTAAAAGAACCGGCTTATCTCCCTGCGCTTTTACCCAATCTTCTTCTCATGGGTTCTGAAGGAATTGCGGTCGGAATGGCAACCAAAATCCCCCCTCACAACCTAAAAGAAGTAGTTGATGCGGCCATCGCCATGATTGCCAAAGGGAAAGTAATTTTAGAAAAAGAGAAACAAGAAGAACAAACAGACTTTGTAATCCACAAGATAAATCTTGTGGCTTCCGGCGAAGTAAAAGAATTAACCGAAAAAGAAGTTAATCCCACGGAGGTTTCTTTTGAAAGCGATATCACTCTCGATGAACTGACAACAATCATTCCGGGCCCCGATTTCCCAACCGGCGCCGCCATTTATGACGCAAATTCGATTAAGGAAGTGTATGCAACGGGACGAGGGAAAATAGTTGTCAGGGGGGTTGCCGAAATTACGGAAGGTAAAAAAGGCAGACAGCAAATCGTCATTTCCGAAATTCCGTATCAGGTCAATAAAGCCGAACTGGTGGCCAAAATTGCGGATTTGGTTCATGAGAAGAAACTGGTGGGAATTGCCGATCTTCGGGACGAATCGGACAAAGAGGGGATGAGAGTTGTTGTCGACCTTAAACGCGACGCCAAGCCCAAGGCGGTTTTAAACAATATCTTTAAACACACGCGGCTGCAGTCAACTTTTCCGGCCAATATCGTTGCCTTAGTCGACGGCACCCCCCACACCCTTAATTTAAAACAAATTCTGGTCGAATATATTAAACACCGGCAGAAAGTCATTATCCGAAGGACAATCTTTGAACTCACCGAAGCCAAGAAAAGAGCCCATATTTTGGAAGGCCTGAAAATAGCTCTCGATAACCTTGACGCCGTCATTAAGACAATCAGGGCCTCAAAAACCCAGGAGGACGCCAAAACCAATTTAATCAGGAAATTCGGCCTAAGCGATATTCAGGCCACCGCGATTTTGGATATGCAGCTAAGGCGCCTGGCTGCACTGGAAAGAGAAAAAATCGAAAAAGAATACGAGGAAATGAAAAAATTAATTGACCGGTTAACCGCCATCCTTAAAAATCCCAAAGAGGTCCTAAACATTATTGTTAAAGAAGTCATGGAACTGAAGGAAAAATTCGGGGACGCCAGGAAAACCAAAATCTATAAAAGTAAAATCGGGGAATTTTCGGAAGAGGATTTGGTGGCCAAGGAAGAAACGTTAATTACCGTCACCAAAACAGGTTACATCAAAAGACTCTCGGCAACATCCTACCGGGCCCAAAGGAGAGGGGGTAAGGGAGTCATTGGTATGGCGACCAAAGAAGAAGATGAAATTTCACATTTGGTTTCGGCAACCACCCACGACACAATTTTATTCTTTACCACCAAAGGCAAAGTTTTTGGGACCAAAGCCTGGGAAATACCTGAAAGCTCACGTCAAGCTAAAGGTCAGGCTTTGGTTAATTTTCTGAACCTTGATCAGGATGAAGAAATCTGTTCTATTCTTCCCCTCGAAGGCCAAAGCGGGGCCAAACATTTGATTATGGCAACATCTAAAGGAATAATTAAAAAAACCAAGCTTTCCGAATTTAAAAACTTAAGAGCATCAGGATTAATTGCCATTAGGCTTCAGGATAAAGATAGCCTTGTTTCGGTCCATCCAACAACAGGGGAAGATCACATTATGCTTTTGACCAAAAAGGGCAAATCGATAAGATTTCCTGAATTAAACGTCAGACACATGGGCAGGGCGACCACTGGTGTCACGGGCATCAAACTGGAGTCGGGAGACGTGGTTATCGGGATGGAGGTTTTCCCCGGAAAAGAGAAAATGCTAAAAGACAAAAGAAAGAAATTCTTCAGAGATATTCTCACCATTTCCGAACATGGTTTGGGGAAAAGAACACCTATTCGCCTCTTTCCCGTCCAAAAAAGGGCAGGTAAGGGAGTGAAATGTTCGGTGGTTGGTACCAAAACCGGAGATTTGGCTTGCGCGGAAATGGTAACCGAAAAATTTGACCAGGTCATCATCACTTCCAGCGCCGGTCAGGTTATTAAACTGCCTCTTAAAAATATTCCCCAATTGGGCCGGGCCACACAAGGAGTAATCTTAATGCGATTTGCCAACAAAGGTGATTCCGTTGCCGCCGCCGCAGTTTTGGAAAAAGACGGGGAAGAAAAGTAAGAAATACGATTTTCTTCTTATCAACAACTTTTAAATTGAGGCAAAATGCTGGTCTTGGGGATGAATACTTTCCAAAGCTTCGATTTTATCCGAATGATCAGAAACTCTACCGCCTAAAACAGTTATCTCTTCCCGTATCTCTTTCAATTCTTTCATTGTTTTATCCTCCCGCGCGTAATATTCTTCTTTTGTAGGCAAGTGTTTTATATCCTCCCGCGTAACCAAACCTTCTTCCCGAATGGCTTCTTTCACTGATTGTTTAAGTAAAACTATAATATCCTGATCATTTTTGTTCTTGGTCATATCTTGATTAGAACACCAATTGCAAAACCTGTCAATTGGGTGTTAAGGTGAACCCTTTCCTACGAAATCCGTTAGTTTAGAATAAATTCGTTAAATTCGGCAAAATATGGGTAATTGTGGTCTGACCTTTCTTTTTCGATAATTTTTATTTTGGGGTTAACATCTCTTATGACATCCTCCCCGCTCTAAAGAGCGGGGTATCCCTCCAAAGGAGGATGACATATCAGCGTTCAATTCATCTCCGCAATGAATTGCGGAGTGTTCTTGAATGCTGTTATAAAGTCTTTTACTTCCTCGTAACTTGCCAAAGGGTCTTTAGTATTCTGAAAAACAATAATATCTTTTGCCGGAAAGTCGGCTAGGGAAACGGTAAAAGGTTTTTTTCTCTCTTCGGAAACCGAGGGAATGCCGCAAAGAATAATTTTATTGATTTGCTCCGGAATTTCGGCAAGAAGATACATTGCTACCATCGTCCCTACCGACTTGGCAATAATATTAACTCGACCTCTCGCAATTTCTTTTAGAATTTTGCCGATTTCGTGTTTGGGCTGTAAATCGCCCCCCAATTGCCAATGCCGCCACTCATGAACCAAGACCGACTGCCTGAAGCTAAGGCTTTTTTTAATTTCCAGCGCCCAGTTTTTATTGTGCAGAGAATAGCCGGGAAGAACAATTGTTTTCATTAGAACTATTATAATATTAATTAGTGAAAAAGAATTGGTCGGCTAAAGTAACCAAAACTTCAATCGCTTTGGATTTGGAAGGAGGAGTTTTTACCTGGAATGACCCTAAAAAGATTGCCGCTTCCTTAAAAGAATCGGCCGAAAACTCTCTCCGCCGCAAAGCCGCACCCTTTGCCTCCGCCATGAGCATGCTTAATTTTTATATCAACAGAGCCGGCAGAAACCTTAAGCCCAAGCGCAAGCAAATCCTCGCCCAAGCCAAAAAAGAATTGAGAAAATTGTTTAATAAATCATGCTAGAATAAAAGAGTGAATACTTACACCTCATACCAAGAACTGATTAAGCCTTCCTGGTCGCCGCCGGCAGGCATTTTCGGCCCGGTATGGACTTTTCTTTATATCTTAATTGCTATTTCCTTCGGCAAGGTTTTTCTTGCGGTCTACAAAAAGGGAATCGCTTTTGCCGTCGCTTTGCCGTTCATTTTAAACCTTATTTTTAATTTTGCCTTTACTCCGATTCAGTTCGGCTTAAAAAACAATCTCCTGGCAGCCATTGATATTCTCCTGGTTTTGGGAACTCTCATCTGGACGATGATTGTCATCTGGCCCCGTCTTCGCTGGGTTGCCTATCTCCAAATCCCATATCTTCTCTGGGTTTCCTTTGCCACGGTTTTACAACTGACGGTTACTTATTTAAACAGACATTAGTTGTCCTATGAATGATCTTCAAAATAAAGTAAGAGAGTTTACCAAAAAATATAATCTTGAGCATTCGGCAGAAATTTCCACCCTTGATTTGGTAACGGAAATAGGGGAGGTGGCCAAAGAAATCATCAAATCCACAAACTACGGAAGGGAAGAACCGAAAGAAAGGGAAGAATTAAAAAAGGAAATGGGAGATGCTTTTTATTCTTTAATCGTTCTGGCAAATAAACATCATATTAACCTTGAAGAAGCCCTCAATCTGGTTCTTCGAAAATATGAAGCAAGATTAAAAGACAAAGGCTCCGCCGAAAGCGGCCACTAAAACCCCGAAAGTGGTAAAATATAACCAAATGGATAAAAAGAAACTGATTTCTTTCTTAATCAATGCCCGATCAAATACTTATGCAGGCGATGGGGGAAAAGTAAAGCCTGCTTTCCCCGGTTCGACCCAACTCGAAATTGAGTGGAAAAAAGAAAACTTCAAGTACCTCTGCACTCCGGATTTCCAAGCCGGCATCGAAAAAGTCGCCGGACTGGAGGAAGTTTACAAAGATAAAGAAAAAGTTTACTATCTCTTTTATACAGGAGGGTTTATTGGATAAAAGTGGTAAGATAGGATATTGACAATAGACTTTAAAAACCGTTAAGCTGGATTAACGAATAAAACCCGATCTTATGTTAAAGCCCGATTACAATAAGCCTGGTTTCAAATTATTTCTAGGAAACAGCTTTAAACTTCTGCCTCTTTTTGAAGAAGGGTTTTTTGATATGATTTTTGCCGATCCACCATACAACTTATCCAATGGTGGTTTTACTGTTCACGCGGGCAGAATGGTAAGTGTAAATAAAGGAGATTGGGATAAAAGTAATGGTTTCGAAGATGATTATACCTTTCATTATAAATGGTTAAAGGAGTGTAAAAGATTACTTAAACCTAATGGAACCCTCTGGGTGAGTGGAACTTATCACTCCATTTATCAATGTGGTCACGCTTTACAATCTTTAGGTTATCATATTCTAAATGACATCGCTTGGTTCAAACCAAATGCTTCACCGAATTTAAGCGGAAGGTATTTTACGGCCAGTCACGAAACATTAATTTGGGCAAGAAAAAGTAAGGATGCTAAACATTATTTTAACTATAAATATATGAAAGAAGGAAACTGGAAAGATGACTTTCTTAAAAATCCGGGCAAACAAATGAGAAGTGTCTGGGCCATTGGAACTCCAAAGGCAATCGAAAAAGTATTTGGGAAACACCCGACCCAAAAACCAATCGAGCTATTGAAAAGAATTGTTTTAGCTAGCACCCAGAAGGGCGATAAAATTCTTGATCCATTTGCCGGCAGTTCAACTACAGGTTTAGCTGCTTACTTATACGGAAGAAGTTTTGTCGGCATAGATAATGAAAAAGAATACCTAGACTTATCAATAAAAAGGTTTGAAGAACTGGTTAAGAATTTGAAAGCTAAAAAAAGACAGCTCGAAATCTATCCTTCTCACCCAAAATTTATCAGCGAAATGTTGCTGCACTAACCACTGAAAAAATATCTTTTTCATTTAAGAAAGCTTCAAAAAGCTTTCTATTTATAGTCCCATTAGGATAGTTTGTTTTTTCTTGGATCATTATCAAATCAAAAATCGCCGATAAAAATTCTACGGAATAGTCGCCAGCATCATTTAGTTTTTCGAAATGCTTTAAATTTTGTGGCGAAAATTCTTGGAAAGACGGAGGAAACTTATCACAAACTCTTAACCTCGAAAGAGTATCCAAAAATTCCTTGACAAGTTCAAGAGTTAGCTTTTTGTCAAAAGCCTTTTTCATATAAAGATCAATAATTAAATGTATATGTTTTGGAGTTCGAATATGTTTCCCGGGCTCTCTATAGCAGACGCGAAAATCATATTTGGATTTCTCGCCTGGCTTGACGAAAATTTCCACACCTCCACGGGTTTTATACATTAAATATAAATCGGCCATTAAAAGCATTATCTATTAGTAAACCAAAAAGATCAAATTTGACCTTTGGGAAATTTGGGGTGTGTTATGTTTTTGGAATTCAAAATTACCCAATCCACACCCAGTATTACCTTTACTTGTAAATTGTGATAGGATAAAAGGGTGGTGGAAAGTTTATGTAACGAAAAAAATTGACAAATAGAATATTTTGATTAAAATTGTAGGTTCTGTTAAAGAATAGATGAAATTGTCCAATCCCAAGCTCAAAGCGTTAGTTTTGTACTTCGCCAATAATACGAATCCTAGATATTTAGGTGAGACTAAACTAATGAAACTTCTTTATTTTCTTGACTTTCGCCATGTCAAAAGATATGGGACACCTGTTACATATGATACATATGTAAATCTTAATTGGGGACCAATACCATCACTTATTAAAAACGTAATTGACGACACCGCTTGCGGAATCGAAACCGCTCTTTCGGATGTAATCGAATTTGAAACTCCTGCGGGAACAAAAATGAAAAAAATATCACCAAAAAGGAAGTTTACCGAAAATGATAGAGGGCATCTTTCTCCAACAGAGATGGAGGTTTTGGAAGAAGTTTCGAGGGAATTTAGGGACAAGAAAACAGACTATCTAGTAGAAATGTCTCATAAAGAGGCGCCCTGGAAAGAAACAGAAAATTTGGAAAAAATCCCATATACTTTGGCCACGCTCGACAAGGATTGCAAAGTTGATAGAGAGCAAATAGAACTCTTCCTGAAGTTGTGGTAGAATGGCCTCAGAATGCCCACCTCATTATTACTATTTGGGTCCGTGTTTTTGTATAAAGAGTCTATGTATATCTATTTAGCTGGAACTGACGAGGTTTGGTACGCCGCAAAAATCTTAGATAAAGAACAAAGTGTTCAGGTAAAACGTTTTACTGATTCCCAGATTCGAAAAAATAGAGAAAATCTTAGGAAAGATAAGATTTTTTGTTTTGTCGAGCTTAAAACAGAAGAATTTAAAGGCCGAATTGCACACCTTGGGGAAACAGAACATGATACTTGGGCTGAAACTCCGAAAATTATAGAAACAGGATTGGATCCTGAGGACCTAAAGTCATTAAAGAATGAGGTAATGGCAGAAGGAGCACCGGTTCCTTTTGCTCTTCCGAAACTTATTAATGATATTCCGGTATAAAGGTTAATATTTACAACTTTTCAAAAAAATGACTTCTTCCCTATTTTTTCCTTCGGCAAAATATGAGAAATCTTTTCCTTCGGCTCGGCTCAGGATCTTCGATGTGCCAGAATCAAGCTGTGAAAAGGATTATCAGGAAAATTAAACTTTTTACAACAAAGCTGTTTTTAAGGCTTAAAGGTTATATCAAGAAACTTCTTTTTCCCCTTTATCTGTTTCCCATTAAACTTGTTACTTATTCGGCCTATTATTTTGTGAGATTTTTGACCAAATTATTGTTTGCCTTTATTGGATTGATTATCGATTGTCTGGTTTTTCCCTTCAAGGGTTTGAAGAATTTTTTAAAATCAATTTTTATTGCCGGCGTGGTTTTGTATTTAATTACCTCCTTGTTTGTTATTGGCGATTATTTAACCAAGCAATACGGTTGGTGGGGAAAGTTTCTTTGTTCTTTCGGAGTCCAGCGTAAACTTCAGGATTCTACGGTGAGGATTGTAGGGGGGTATTCAGAGGGGTCCGGTTTTTTTATAGCCGAAAATCAGGTCCTGACCAAGTTGATACCTATGGAGGTTTAATTCCCCACGGCGGTGGCTGTTTTTCCGGCAAAGACCCGACCAAGGTTGACCGTTCGGGAGCTTATATGTGCCGCTTTGTGGCCAAAAATATTGTTGCCAAAGGTT